>Ga0315542_1001219_pt1 | contig 16158 bp, 14 predicted proteins | sample SalMarSW160120MG_FD_202541 | JGI IMG/M metagenome (GOLD analysis project Ga0315542, IMG submission 202541) | Salt marsh sediment microbial communities from the Plum Island Ecosystem LTER, Massachusetts, United States - Salt Marsh Sediment SW1601-20 ...
CACGCTGCGCGCGATGGATGAACGGGAGACCGGCGACGGAGGCGCCGTCGCCGACGCGGGTCCGTGGTTGGTCCTGCGCGGTGACAGCTACGACCTCCCCTTCCCCGACGGGGCCTTCGACTGCGTGATCCTGTCCGAGGTGCTGGAGCACCTCGAGCGGGACGATCGGGCCCTGGACGAGGTCACCCGGGTGCTCCGCCCCGGCGGTCTGCTCGCGGTGTCGGTGCCGCGCTTCGGGCCCGAGGCCGTGTGCTGGGCCCTCTCCAGGGAGTACCACAGCAACCGCGGCGGCCACATCCGCATCTACCGTCGCCGGACCCTGCTCCGCAGGCTGCAGGCACACGGGTATGCCCTCCTGGCCAGCCACCACGCCCACGCCCTCCACGCGCCGTACTGGTGGCTCCGCTGCCTGGTGGGCGTCCGCAAGGAGAACCTGGCACCGGTGCGCTGGTACCACAGCTTCCTGGTCTGGGACATGGTCCGGCGCCCGCGCCTCCTCCGACTCCTGGAGCGGACCCTCAACCCGCTGATGGGCAAGAGTCTGGTCGTCTACGCCAGGCGGAGGCCGTGAGCCGTGCCCGGCCGGCTGCCCGATCGCTCCGAGCTCGAGGTCACGGCCGCCTGGATCGCCGGACGCCAGCGCGCCGACGGCGGCATCCCGTGGTTTCCCGACGGCAAGCTGGACCCCTGGAACCACGTCCAGTGCGCCATGGCCCTCACTACATTCGGGCGGTTGGAGGAGGCCCGGGTCGCTTTCCGCTACCTGGCCGGCGCCCAGCTCCGAGAGGGTGCGTGGCCGGCTCTCACGACTGTCGACGCGATCCTCGATGACGCCCGGGACAGCAACCACGCGGCGTACCTCGCGTCGGGGCTGTGGCACCACTACCTGGCCACCGGGGATGTCGACCTCCTGGCCGAGCTGTGGCCCACCGTCACGCGGGCGGTGGAGTTCGTGCTCCGCCTCCAACAACCAGACGGCGTGGTCCTGTGGGCGGCCGACCCCCACGGACGGGTGTGGTCGGCGCCGGTGCTGGCGAGCAGCTCCTCGGTCCACGGCAGCCTGCGCTGCGCGGTCCGCATCGCCGAGCGCCTCGGGCACGCCCGCCCCAGCTGGGAGGTCGCCCGCAGCCGGCTCGGTGGCGTGCTCCGCGGCGACCACCAGCAGTTCCGCAACGCCTTCGCCTCCGAGCCCCCGGGCCACTTCGGCATGGACTGGTACTACCCCGTGCTCGGCGGAGCGCTCCGCGGCGCAGCTGGCCGCGCGCGCCTCGCCCACCGCCACGACCACTGGGTGCGGGAAGGCCTCGGCTGCCGTTGCGTCACCGACCGCCCGTGGTACACCGTGGCCGAGACCTGCGAGCTGGCCCTGGCCGCCGATGCCTGCGGTCTGCCGGATCGGGCGCGCGAGCTCCTCGCATGGGTCCACATCCGCCGCGACGACGACGGCGGCTACTGGACCGGCACCGTGCTCGTGGACGGCGAGCAGGTCGTGTGGCCGGAGGAGCGGCCCACCTGGACCGCTGCCACCGTGGTCCTGGCCGCCAACACCCTCCTCGACGACTCCCCCACCAGCAGCTTCTTCCGGGACCTCGGCGACGACGGGTAGCTGGTCCACGCGCTCCGGGTAGGCCGGAGACGGTGCCAGGCACCGTCTGAGGTTGGGAAGGACAGAGACGGTGCCAGGCACCCTTTCGAATGAAGCGGTATCCGTTCTATCGAATCAAGACGGGGTGCCAGGCACCGGCTTTGACCTGGCGAGGTGCGTCGACGGGGTGTCTGACACCGGCGTCGACGTCGCGATGTAGGTCGACGCGGTGCCTCGCACCCTCCCCGTCGGGGATTCCCGGCGACGTGTCCGCGGTTGCGATGAGAGAGGACGTCGCGAAGGGAGGTCGCTACATGCTTCTCGCGGGTTCCTGTCACTGTGGAGCGGTCCACTTCCGGGTCAACTCCCCCCATCCCTACCCCTTCTGTCTCTGCTACTGCTCCATCTGCCGCAAGACGGCGGGAGGCGGCGGCTACGCCATCAACCTCGGCGCCGAGTTCGAGACCCTCGAGGTGGAGGGTCGGGAGCACATCCGAGAGTACCGGGCGCGCCTCCGCGACGAGGAGACCGGCAAGGAGACCGTCAGCGAGGCGCGACGCAGCTTCTGCGCGGAGTGCGGCAGCGCCCTGTGGCTGTGGAGCCCGCGCTGGCCGGAGCTGGTGCATCCCCACGCCTCCGCCATCGACACCCCGCTGCCGGTCCCGCCCGAGCGCACCCACATCATGCTCGGCTCCAAGGCGCCCTGGGTCGTGGTCCACGCCGATCCCCGGGACAAGCTCTTCGACGAGTACCCCGACGAGTCCCTGGCCCAGTGGCACCAGCGCCTGGGGCTCGAGGACACGGAGGACTAGCCAACGCCCTGCGGCCGCGTCCACCGTGTCTTCAGCTCGATCACCGGCGCCGGAGGACGCCGAGGGTCCGGGTGCGCTCGAGCTCGTCGAAGCGCCCCGAGGCGACGGCGCGGCGGTAGATGGTGATGGGGGCCTGGCCGCCGTCGGCGGAATCGTCGAACAGGTCGTGGACGGCCAGGATCCCGCCGGACGCCACCTTGGGCGCCCACGCCTCGTAGTCGCCCGCCGCCGCCTCCAGGGTGTGGCCGCCGTCGATGAACACCATGCCGAGAGGCGTCCGGATGAGCGGCGCCACCTCCTCGCTGCGGCCCACGATCACGACGGTGCTCTCCTCCAGACCGGCCCGGTGCAGCGTGCGGCGCAGGACGGGCAGGGAGTCCATGAGGCCCACTGCCGGGTCCACCAGCTCGGCGTCGTGGTACTCCCAGCCCGGCTGCTGCTCCTCGTTGCCGCGATGGTGGTCGACCGCCACCACCGTGCCGCCCCCCTCGCGCACGCCTGCGCCCAGATAGACGGTGGACTTGCCGCAGTAGCTGCCGATCTCCACCACCGGTCCCAGCCGGGCGTGCTCCCGGGCCAGCTCATAGAGCCTCAGCCCCTCCTCGTCGTCGAGGAACCCCTTGCAGGCGAGCGCGATCCGGTGCAGCGCCTCATCCATCACGGCCCCATCATAGCGGCCGCGGGACCCACGTCACGGCTCGAAGTCGCCGCGCAGGCCCTGCGGGAGGCACATGGCACCGGACGAGCCCTCCGGCCCATACCCTGCCCTCCTGCTTCCCGACCGTTTCCGCCGTGCACACCCGTGCGGCGTAGCGCACAGGTCCCACGCCGGCCGTACCGGACATCGCCGACGTCGGGCGGGTTCGAGCCCTACTCCGCCCTCAGTAGACGTCTGTGATCACGTCGGCGCCCTGCACATACATCCTGAAGTATTCGAAGGGCAGGTAGACGTAGCCCCCGTCCCCCCAGCACGAGCTCCATGAGTTCTTGACGATGACGTAGCCGCCCCCGTCGCCGTCGGGCACGCCGGGGGGAAGGTCCTCGTTGAACACATACCCCACCGCGAGCAGGGCGTGGCCACCCCGGAACGTCATGGGGTCCTCGTAGCCCAGGTAGTAGACGATCCCGCTCTCGGCGCCGCTCCGATAGCCGGCGTCCTCGAAGCTCGGCGTCACCGGGATGCCGATGAGGATGGGATCGCCGGCGGCCAGGTACAGGAGGGCGAGATTCAGGGACTGCACCGGATTGTTGGTGTCGGGGTTCCACAGCTGCCACGCCGTCTTGAGGCGGTACCCGTAGTGATCGGGATTGATCGGCGGTGACAGATAGCCGCACTGCACGGCAGGTTTGGTCGGGAAGAAGAAGCAGAGCAGGGCGGACTGGTGCGTCGTTTCCGAGCAGGTCTCGCTGTACCCGACACAGGAGTCGTGGTAGTCCACCACCTTGTCTCCCACCGTGTCCTTGGTCCGATTCGGGGACGGGTTGTAGTTCCACTGGAACTCGAACGGCTGCAGGTAGCCGTTCGCGATCGAGTCCTTCCAGGCCTTGGTGTTGGTGAAACCGTCACCGTAGTCCATGCGCTCCCAGATCAGCTTCATCTGGTTGTAGAGCGCCTGCTCGGACAGGTTCACGCTCACGCCCTTCCGTTTCTTGATCTCGTACTCGGTGGCGGCGGTGACCGCGAAGGCGACGCAGCTGCCGCGATGCCACTGGTCTTTCACGCACGTGTGGTCGTACTTCCCGGCCCAGGAGTGATTCAGGTAGATCCCCTGTGGATCCATGGTGCACTCCGGGCTGTCGGGATACGCGCCGTGCCCCCGGTCGCTCCCCGTCCCGTTGCCGATGTCGTTGCTGCAGTCACCGGGGGTGGCCAGGCCCGGGTGCACGGGAATGATCGGGATGATGCGCCGGGCGGAGTCGGCGATCTGCTGGTTGAGCGTCATCAAGCGCTCGGCCGAGAACTCGTCCGGGTGCTCCCGGATCAGCTGGGGATCCACGAGCACGTCGTCCAGACCGTGGTACCCGTTGTCGCGGATGATCTCGTACGAGGTCTCGTACATGGCGAGCTGGTTTTGGAAGGTGCCGAAGCCCCGGATCGAGTCCGCGATCCGGCTGATCATCCAGCGCCGCCCGAGCGTGACCACCTGGGTCGGCGTGCCGTCCTTGAGGGTGATCGTGTGCAGGTAGCTGTCGTCGCTCAGCTTGGTCACCGTGGGGTCGTCGGGTTCGACCGGAATCGAGATCGTCGAGCCGGTCCTGGCGTTGAAGTCCTCGATGGTCGCGATGTCCTCCTCCATCTCGGCCTGCTCCCGCGCGTTCTGGACCTCGACATCGTCGTCGGCCAGAGGGATCAGACCATCGTCGCTCGCCAGGGAGTCGAACTTCTTCTCGCTGATCACGACCGCGTCGGCGGGCAGCAGTCGCTGCAGACACGGCATGACGACGCCGTCGGCTTTCCGTGTGAAGTTGCGCAGCAACCGTTGGCAGGAGTTGCTGTACGCCTGTTGCTCGTCGCAATCCTGAGCCTCGCAGAACGCGACGCACTGCCCGTACAGGCTGTTGTGCGTCCCATCGAGGAGCGTGTTGCAGCCGGTCTCCTGGGCCGGCGTCTCATCGTCGCTCCGGCCCTTCGCGTCCGCACTCCCGGCCAGGCCGAGACCCACCACCATCATTGCCACCACCAGCATCCGTCCAGTTCTCACCATCTCTGCCTCCGTTTCGCCTCGCCGCCGCGGTCGGCGCCCTTCAGGGAATGGCCGCCCAGGCCTCCCATTCCACCGCGTGACCGCTGTGGCCGCTGTCGCTGCCCTCCCGTCCAGGGTTCTTGGAACGCCCACGTCCTCGGCCGTCGGGCACCGCGACTCGATATTCATAGACGTCAGGAATCAGTTTCACCTGTGTATATCTAACAGGACGGCTCGAATCACTCATTCCGAGAATGGACACCCCTATCCGCGAATCGCGCCGGCACGGAGCATGCCCGCGCCGCACGATGGCATCGCCTGATCCATCCTTCGGGTGCGGACGAGCGATCGCGTCGAAGCTCGCTCAGCTCCTCATCGAGGGCCGCGCTCCGCTGTCGCTCCCAAGTTCTTGCGAGGCGGTGCTCCCGACGGCCTGCTCACAGGCGGCGCTTCTTGGCCATCCCCTGCAGTCGCAGCGCCGTGGGCAGGAGGCGCACCAGCTTCATGCCCCCATCCCCGAACAGGGTGTCGAAGACCTTGCCGAGGAGAGCGAACTTCTCCTTCGAGTAGGGATACCAGTGGGGGTCGGGCGGGGCGGCGTCGCGGTCGATGACCACCGCCTTGACGTGGGAGAAGGAGTGCAGGCCGTACGCCCCCTTGTAGCGCCCCATGCCGGAGTGCTTCACCCCCCCGAAGGGCAGCCCCGGGTGGGCCGCCGTGGCGTTGTGGTTGTTCACGCACACCATGCCCGCCTCGAGCTCGCGGGCAACCCGCTCCCCGCGGGCGGAGTCGGCCGTCCACACGCTCGCCGACAGGCCGTAGGGGGAGTCGTTGGCGAGGCGGACCGCCTCGTCCTCGGTGGTGAACTTCACCACCGTGACGACCGGACCGAAGGTCTCCTCGACCTGGACCTTCATGTCCGTGGTCGCATCGGCGATCACCGTCGGCGGCACCACCATGGTGTCGCCCACCCGGTCCCCGCCGCTCAGCACCCGCGCCCCTTTCGCCCGGGCGTCCTCGATCTGGGCGAGGACGGTGTCGAGCTGCCGGCGGGTCGTCATGCACCCCATGCCGAGGTCCCGCTCATCGGCCCCCTCGGCGAGCTTGTCCGGGGTGACGATGCGCTCCGCCTTGGCTGCCAACAGCTCCACGAAGCGGTCGTAGGCGCCCTCCTGGACGTAGATCCGCTCCACCCCGGTGCAGGTCTGGCCGGCGTTGGCGAAGCCGCCCCACAGCGCGCCCGCCACGGCTCGCTCCAGGTTGGCATCCTCGAACACCAGCATGGGGTCCTTGCCCCCAAGCTCGAGCTCGACGGGGATGAGATGCTCCGCGGCCCGGGACATGATGTGGCGGCCCACCCCCACCGAGCCCGTGAACATGATCTTGGCCGGCTTCGCGTCGATGAGCATCTCGGCGGTGTTGCGGGTGGCGTACACCACCTGGATGGCGTCGCTCAGGAAGCCGCTGTCCCCGAACAGGCGCTCATACACCGGCTTGAGGGGCGTGTCCTTGGCCGGCTTGATGATCACCGGGTTGCCCGCCACGAAGGCGCAGACGGCCGGCACGAAGGACAGCAGGAAGGGGTAGTTCCACGGCGAGATGACCAGCACCGGACCCATGGGCATGTACTGCACCCTGCACTTCTTGCCCATGAGCATGGGGGTCGCCTTCACCTCCTCGTCGGCCAGGTACTGAACGGCGTGGCGCTCATAGTGGTCGAGCACGTCGATGGAGGGGAAGAGGTCGATGAGGAGGGCGTCGGTGAGGCACTTCCCGGCCTCCTCCGCGATCTGGCGGGCGATGTCCTCCTTGTGGGCCACGAGGTAGCGCCTGAGCTTGGCGATCTCGGCGACCCGCTCCGCCACCGACATCCGGCGAATCGTCTCGAAGACGGTGCGCGCCCGGGTATACACCTCCTCCACGTCACCCGGCGAGGGTCCCTCGACGGAGTAGAGGACCTCGCCGGTGCGCGGGTTGCTGACGGTGATGATCTCGCTGGTGGGGGCTTCGGTGGTCACGGCGCTGCTCATCGCATCCTCCCCGGTCGCGACCGTGGCGTCCCGACCGTCCTGTGCCCTGATTCTCGTTGAGACACGGCGCCCATTCTAGCGCTCCAGCGCTCCCTGTCAGGCGCCGAACACCCGATCCGTGAAGGCGTTGTGGAAGACCCCCGCAGGGTCGCACTCCCGCCTGAGGCGGTCGAAGCTACCGTAGGCCGGATAGAGCGCGGCGAAGTCGGCCGCCGTGCGGTGAAAGAGCTTGCCCCAGTGGGGGCGACCCCGATAGTCGCGCATCAGCTCCTCGAACGCCCGGTGATAGGCCGCCGTCCACCTCGCGCCCGCCACGTAGGCGCCGATGTAGCAGCTGTCCCGCCCGCTGGCCGGGCTCATGGGAATGTCGTCCGAGGGCACGAAGCGGATCTCCTGCGGAAAGTTCACGTAGTAGGCGGGGGGCGCCGCACGCACCATCTTCGCCACTGCGTCGATGGCCTCGGCCGCACGCGCCCGCGGGATCGCGTACTCGGCCTCGTTGTGGATCGGGATCATCCTGGTGATGTTGAACAGGCGGTCCGAGCGGTTCACCCGCCGTCGGGGCGTGAAGTAGAAGCGCTGCAGGGTCCGGTTCATGGCCGGCGTGACCGGCGGCAGCGCCCTGGAGAGGGCGAGCAAGGCGGCGAACGACCACGTGGAGATCCCGCGCTCGTCCATGAGCTCGGTGAGCCGCGGAGTGGTGCGCCTGGCGGTGGTGCGGTTGTACGCATAGACCTGGATGTGATCCGCGTAGGGCAGCCACCACAGCTTCAGGTAGTCGTTGTTCGACAGATGGGTCTCGAGGTCCGCCAGGACCCGGTCGAAGGGCAACACCTCCCGCCGCTCCTCCAGGTCGAAGGCGTCTTCGCACTCGAAGGTGATCTCGGTGACCACCCCCAGGCAACCCAGGTGGACCCGCGCCGCGGCCAGCAGCTCGGGCTCGGAGTCGGCCGTCAGGATGCGCAGCCGCCCCCGGCCGTCCACCAGGCGCATGGCGACGATGCGGGTGGACAGGAGCGGCGGCCCGCTGCCGTGGGTGCCGGTGCCGATGTAACCGGCGGCGGTCTGGGTGACGATGGAGCCGAAGTTGTCGAAGGCCAGGCCAGCGGCCGCCAGGGCGCGGTTGATGCTCGACATCAACGCTCCCCCCTGGACGCGCACGCGGTGATGATCGGGGTCCGCCTGGATGGCGGTCATCCGGTCTGAGAGCAGCAGGTGCTGCCCCTCCACCTCGTTGATGTCCGACCACGAGAGGCCCGAGCCCACCGCCTTGAGGCGCTCCCCCGCACCCGCCACCCGCTCGATCAGGGCGGTGATCTCTTCCTCGGACCGGGGGTGGTGGACGGCCTTGGGCCGCCACTGGACGTTGCCGGCCCAGCTCCTGAGCGTCGATGTCGCCATCCCGCCTCCAGGTCCGCCCACCGCGGCCTCATGCGCGGCGGTCGTCGTTGCCGAGCTCTCCCAGCGGTTCTCCTGCGGACTCTATCACCGGTGCGCCCCGGCTCCCTCGCGGCTGGTGGTGCCGGAGAACGCGGCGCACCCGCTCACCCCCCAGTGGCCGTCCTGGTCGGTGAGCACGTAGAGATTGGGCAGCGGCGTGCCGGTGGTTTGAGCGCCACCACCGACGTGGCCTGTCATGATGACCATGGACCGGTCCGCAAGCAACGCCTCGGAGACCTCTGGGAGGGGCCCGCACAGGTCGAGGCCCCCGGCGGACGCCGCAGCGAGCAGGTCGGATGGCGATGCGTACTCCGCGACACCGCCATCCACAATGGTAACGAGGGGCAGGTTCGCCGCCGCCACCATGGCCTCCCGCGAGTCCCTCTGCTGGGCGGCGAGGTACTCCTCGAGACCGTGGCGGGCGCCTCTGACGGCATCGGCGCGCAGCTCACCCTCGGCCGGCACGAGGTCCGTGAAGCGGGCCTGGACGCCCCAACGTCCGCCGCGGCGGGTGAGCACGAACACCCCGAGCAGCGATTCCTGGACGGCGTCGGTGGCATCGACCTGGAGTGTGTGCACCCGCGCGTAGGCCGCGTCGGCTGTGCACCACGGCACCTCGGTGGAGCTCCAGATGCTGTGGTCCCACGTGGGCCGGAAGGCCTGCGCCGTCGCGAATGCCGCGCCGTAAGCCTCGGCGGTGGGCCACACCTCGGGGGCCCCACCCACACGGATCCGCACGTGTGGGTAGTTGAGGGAGGCGGCCCAGCTCGCCGGATCCCGGGCGTTGAGGCCGTCCAGATAGGTGCCGAGGGCCGCCGTCACCTGCTCCTCGACGGCCGGATCACACGCCGCCCAGAGCTGGGCGGTGGAGAGAATCATCATCACGCCGAGCACGATCAACGCTGAGCGCCGCATCGCCCCTCCTTTACCGGATTCAATCGTCCACGCCCGTTCTCGATTCCAGAGACATTGCCTGACAACGGCTTTGACGTTGCGGCGAGCTTGACGCTGGCCTGCCCGAAGCGCGTCTGGGTGCCAGGCACCCCTTCGGATGAAGCGATGTGCGGACTGCCGAATCTAGACCGGGTGCCTGGCGCCCGCTCTGTCGTTCGGCAGGTCAGGGCCTTGCGGATCAGTGAGCGCGACCAGCTCGTCCAGGGCGCGCAGGGTCATACCCCACACCAGGTGGCCTCGAAAACGGTAGCAGGGCAGGCGCACCGGGAGCAGGCCCCGCCACCACCACATCCGGGTGCGGTTGGCGTCGTCGCGCAGGAAGGCGAGCGGCAGCCACACCACCTCCTCCACCTCGTCCGGGCTGAGGTCCATGGGAGGGGCCCCGGCCAGGGCGAACACGTGGGGGACCGCCACCACCCCCAGACGACGGCCTCGCCCCCGAGGCACGATGTCGGCCAGGCGGCCGAGGAGGACGGCCTGCCGCTCCAGGTCGACCCCGATCTCCTCCCGGGTCTCGCGCACCGCGGCGCCGAGGGGACCGCCGTCGTCGACCTCCACCCTGCCTCCGGGAAAGGACATGTGGCCGGACCAGGGGTCCCCGGGCCGGACCGTGCGCTGGATGAGCAGCACCTCCAGCCCGTGCGCGCCGTCGCGGAGCACCACCGCCACCGCCGCCAGGAAGCGCACCGTGCCTCCGGACGCGGCGTCGGCCGAGCGCGCCGCGAGGCGGTCGCGCAGCCGCTCCAGCGAGAGAGGGAGGTCTGACACCGACCTCACGATACCCCTTCCCGCCGGCGATCAGGGACCGGAATCGGCGGCAGCTTCAGCGTTGGCGGGCGGCGATCAGCGACGTCAATCCGCGACGGCCGCCGTTTCGGGTCCGGACGTTCCCGCCTTCACGGCGTGCAACCGATACCCCGGGTCGTCCTGGCGATGGGAGACGATGGTGAAGCCGGTGTCCCGAAGCAGGCGATGGACCTCCCGGTCGGGAGGGATCAGGTGGTCGCGCACCGCCCGATCCAGGCCGGCGTGGAACTCGTTGATGGCCTCCCGGGAGGCGAAGTGGTTGATCCAGAGGTCGCCCCCGGGCCGCAGGAGACGGGCGAAGCGCCGCAGCGTGCCCTCGCGGTCTGAGAAGTGCGGGAACACGTTGAGACAGATGATCTTGTCGAAGGTTTGACCGTCGGCCTCGACGCTCAGCACGGAACCGCGGCGGAGCTGGACCTGGGGCGGGAGGCCGCGTCCTCGGGCGCGGGCGAGCATCTCAGCGGAGAGGTCGACCCCCAGCACCAGGCCGGAGGGTCCCACGGCCGCGGCCAGAACCTCGGTGAAGCGCCCCGAGCCGCAGCCCGGCTCGAGAATGCGTTCGCCGGGACGGATCTCCCAGTCGACCATGAAGCCTCGCAGCCGGCGCCGCTCGTCGGCGTCAAGCTCAGCCATGTCGCCCTCGCGCGCGCAGCGGTCGAAGTAGGCTGCCAGGTCCAGCTCGCGGTCGCTTTCTGCCGCCTTCCGCTTCATCGAGTCCTCCACAGGGCCAGGCCCACCAGGGCGCTGGACATCAAGACGATACAGGCGCCCGCCGGAAGGTCCAGCCAGTACGCGACCAGGAAACCACCGAGAGCGCTGGCGGCGCCGAACAGGCTGCCCAGGAGGAGGGCGGCGCGGTAGCTGCGGGCCCAGCGCAGGGCGGCCACGGCAGGGTTGGAGATGAGGCTGTACAGCATCAGACCCCCCACCGTCTCCAGGTTGACCGTGATCACCCCCGCCGCCAGGAGCAGGAAGAGACTGAAGAGCAGGTTCTCACGGTACAGGGCGGAGGCGAGCTCGCGGCTGAACAGCAGCACGCGCAGGCGGGCATCGAAGACCACCACGAACGCCGCCAGGGCCACCGCAGCGGCCGCGATCAACCCGAGCTGGGCGGGGGTCACGAAGAGCAGGCTCCCCCACAACAGCCCGAGCAGGGCGGACCGTGGGCCCTGGCTGAGGCCGATGCCCAGGAAGGCCACGCCCATGCTCAGGGAGAACAGGGTGCCGAGGGCCACGTTGGGGTCGAGCCGACGGCCGCGCAGAGCGAGGCCGAGAACGCCGGCGCCGGCCGCCGCCCCGGCGAAGGCGCACCCCTGGTGGCCGAGCCCGAGGACCTCCCCGAACACCGCCCCGGCGAGGGCGAAGTGGGCGGCCCCCACGGCCAGGAACGGCATCCGCATGCCGACCACGAACACGCCCAGCAGGCCGGCGGCCCCGCCGCCCACCAGGGCCGCGATCAGAATCAGTCCGAAGACGTCGAGGAATCCCACCTATCCACTTCTCAATCCTTGATTCTCGATTCGCCGTCCCGAACCGTGAATCGTCGGCGCTCGACCACCGTGCACACCTCTCGATTCCTCAGGAAGGGCCGAGGCTGTGGGCGTGGTACCTGCCCGCCTGCTCGCCCACCTCCATCCGGCACCCGTAGAGCTCGGACAGGCGGCCCGCGGTGAGCACCTCGGCCGGCGTCCCGACGGCCAGGGGCCGCCCCGCGCGCAGCAGCAGCACCCGACCGCAGCACGCCGGCAGCCGGTCCACGTCGTGGGTCACCATCACCACCGCCGCCCCGCTTCTCGCGTACACCTCCGCCACCAGGGCCGTGAGCCGCTCCTGCCAATCCAGGTCGAGGCCCGCCGAGGGCTCGTCCAGGAGCAGCAGCTGCGCCTGCTGGGCGAGCAATCGGGCGAGCTGGACCTTCTGGCGCTCGCCCCCGGACAGCTCCCGGTACAGCCGCCGATCCAAGGCGCCGAGGCCCAGGAGAGCGAGGGCCCGATCCACCTCGCCCTCCTGCAACCGTCGCGGCGTCGGGCCGACGGGAACGCCGCCCGCGCACCCGAAGGCGACCACGTCGCGCACCGAGAACGGCACGTCGGGGAGATAGTCGTGCTCCTGGAAGAGGAGGCCGATGGCCTGGCGCGGAAGACCCAGGTCGCGCTCACCGGCCGCGATCCGCTCCAGCCCCGCGAGGACCCGCAGCAGGGTGGTCTTGCCGGCGCCGTTGGGACCCACAACGCCCCAGAACTCGCCCCGTCCGATCACCAGGTCCAACGGTCCCAGCAGGAGGCGCCCGGATCGCCGGACCTCGACGCCGCGGCAGGTCGCTAGCGAGCGTTCCACGCTGCGTCCAGCCGCTCCAGATCGCTGCGCACGAGCTCGTCGTAGCCCATCCCGTAGCCCTCGGCGTCAGGGAAGTTGGACAGCACCGCCACCGGCACGCCCAACCGCTCGGCCAGACCGGTGGCCGCCTGGACGCCCTCCTGGAGGTTGGCCACCACCAGGTCCGGATGGAGCCGGAGGAGGCGTTCGAGCTCGCGGGGGGACACGTCCTCGGCGCGCCCCAGCTCGCCCACCACCTCGAGGCCCAGCCAGCGGGCGAACTCGGCCTGCTGGTCCGCGGCGATCACCTCCGTCCCCCGCCACGGCGCCGCACGCCGACGCATCTCTTCCTCCAGGTCCCGCATGCGCCTCCGCACCGCGGCGACCGCCGCGCTCACCTCGGGCGCGCGGCGCCCGGTCACCTGCTCCACCACCTCGGCAACGCTCCCGACCAGGAGCGCGTAGTGCGCGGGCACCAGCAGGCTGCCCTCGCTTCCCGCCACAACCACCCGGGCGTCGCCCACGCCCAGGTCCCGCAGCTTGGACTCCAGGACGCCCTGGTACGGGTGGCGGACGATGACGCTCGCCGAGCGCAGCGCGGGCACCGCCCGCGGGCTCAGGTCGAAGTGCCCGGGGCAGGAGCCCGGCGGCAGCAGCCGCACCACCTCCAGACCCGCCGCCGGTCCGAGCTCGCCGATGGCCGACTCCAGCATGGAGGTGGTGACCACCACCGAGGCGGGCGCCGCGGCCGAGGGCGTGGTGGTCAGCCACAGGGCGCCGCCCAGGATCGCCAGGACCACCCCGAGCATGGCCCAGAGGGATCGTCCGCCGTGTCGGCCGGCCCGGGTGCCCGCCATCCACATCGTCAGAAAGGGAGGTCCACGCCCACCTGCCAGGTGCGCCCCGGCATGGGGTAGCCGATCCGGTATTCGTAGCGCTCGTCGAGCAGGTTCTCCGCGACCAGGAACAGCTCTCCGCCCCCCCCCAGCCCCAGCCAGGCCACGGGCACACCGATCCGGCCGTTGGCCAGGACGTATGCGTCCACGCTCGCCTGCACCGGGGAGAAGCGGGGGTTGAGCACATCGTGGGCGCCCACCCACTGCACGTCCAGGTTGAGGCGCCAGTCTCCTGCTCCCAGGTAGCTCATCCCCCCGACAGCCGTCGTCTCCGGCAGATCGGGGACGTGGCCGGGGTTGGAGTCGTTGAAGGTGGCGCCCACGAACAGGTCGAGGCGCTCGGAGGTCCTTGCCTGCAGGGCGATCTCCATCCCGCGCACCGTGTAGTCGCCGACGTTGGCGAACTGGGGCGGCGGCGGCGGCGGCGGGACGAAGCGGAGGGCGTCCTGCACCCGGTCGTGGAAGAGCGACACGTCGAGGCGCACCCCCTCCGCGAGGCCGACGAGCCAGCCCGCCTCCAGGTGGTCCAGGGTCTCCGCCTTCAGGTCCTGCCACTGGTTGCCGCGACCCCAGCCGCCGTACATGGCCGCCGCATACACCCCCGGCAGGTTGAAGCCGTGGGCGTAGTTGGCGTACACCGCATGCCGCCCGAACCCCACCTTGAGGCCGGCCTGGCCGCCCCAGTCGCCGCCGAAGTAGCGGCTGTCGTTGTAGCGCACACCCACAGACGGGGTCACCGTCAGTGTGGCGCCGAAGGTCTGGCTGAGCATCAGGTAGGGGGCGGTGTTGCGGAAGCTGAGGTCGGTCACCGGGCCGCGACCGGTGGGACGGCGCTCAAAGGTCTCGCCGCCGTAGACGTCGTGATCCAACCCAAGCAGCAGCTCGCCCCCGGACCAGGGCGCCGTCGTCTCCCGCAGCCGAAGGCCGTAGTTTCGGGAGCGGGTGACGGTGACGAAGGAGCCGTTCGACGCCGCGTCCCACTGCAGCCAGTCCGCGTCCAACCGGTCGGAGTAGACCTTGTACGTTCCTTCCCAGGCGCCGCGGCGGTGGCGCAGGGTGGCCAGGACGAAGTCGTCCCGGGTGTCGTAGCTGGGCACGACGGGGATCGGCGGCGCCCCCTCGGCGCCGGGATCGTTGACGTCACCCTCGGTGTGGTCGAGCTGCAACGACAGGTACCAGGCATCGCCGAGCACCAGCCCGATCCGGCCGGAGGCCGCGTTGACCTCGCCGTCGGCGTTCGGCCGATGGCCGTTGCTCGAGCGGTGGCTGGCCGTCAGGTAGGTGTCGAAGCGGTCGCTGCGACCGCCGTACTCCAGGTCCCCGACCACGGTGTCGAAGCCCCCGAAGGAGCCCACGAACCGGCCCCCCGCTCCGTGCTCCACGCGCCGCTTGCTCACCATGTCGATGGCGCCGAAGGCCATGTTGCCGAGCAGCACCGGCTGCGCGCTGCGATAGACGTCGATGCGGGCGGCGTCGTCCAGGCTCAGGGTGTCGAGCAGGGGGTGGGTCCAGATGCCCACGAAGCGGGGGATCCCGTCGGTGAGGGTGAGGATGTCGGCGCCGGGGCGGCCGGCGCCGTGGCCGCGGATGTACACCGCCCCGCCGTCGCCGCCGCCATAGGAGCCCACGGCGTTGTAGCGGGAGATCACCACTCCGGGCACGCGCCGCAGCGCCGAGGCGAGGTCCTGGGCATAGAGATCGGAGATCTGGCGATCACTCACTGTCGACACCAGGGAGCCGTAGCGGTCGACGCTGCTGCCCTCCAGGATGGGGGGCGCATTGACGTCGACGGACCCCCGGAAGGTGCGCCGGGTCTTCTGCGCCGGCTGCCGCGCCGTCGGCTGCTCGCTCGCCTCGGGCCCGGTGGGGGGCGGCTGGTCGGCGGACCCGTCCTCGGCGGATCCCGCGGGCGCCGCGAGGAGGACCGCGACCGCCGCGGCCACCACCCACCCCGCGCACAGGCGGCGTCTCGGCCGCCGGCCCGTCCGTTGCCCGAGCCTCACCCCTCCCCCCTTTCCCCTGCCAGCCGCCGGCCCGTGGAGCTCATGGTCAGCGCCCCGTGCAGGACCCCCTTCTGCTGCCGCAGGCGGTCGCACATGGACCGGATCTCCAGGGGCCGGCCGCGGCAGATGATCACCTCCGCGCACAGGTGATGGTCGAGGTGGACGTGGGTGGTGGCGAGCACCATGTCGTGGTGGTCGTGCTGGAGATCGGTGAGCTTCTCGTCGAGGCCGCGGGCGTGGTGGTCGTACACCAGGGTGATGGTGCCCACCGCCTCCGCGCCGTCGCCCGCATCCCGCCACTCCCGGGCCACCATCAGGTCGCGGATCATGTCGCGGAAGAACTCGGAGCGGTTGTTGCAGGCGCTCGTCCGCACCAGGTCCTCGAAGCTCTCGGCGAGGCCGTGGTCGATGGAGAAGCTGAGACGCACGAGGTCGGGCATGCTTGGGCTCCGGTATTACGTGTCACACGATCGTAATACCACGCCAACCACGGCGTCAAGCGCCGCGCTAGAATGACTCTCCACCGGATCGAACCACGAGGAGGAGCCCCCATGACCCAGGATCTGTTCTCCCTGGAAGGCAAGAACGCCGTCGTCACCGGCGCCAGCCGCGGCATCGGCGAGGCCATCGC
>Ga0315542_1001220_pt1 | contig 16149 bp, 12 predicted proteins | sample SalMarSW160120MG_FD_202541 | JGI IMG/M metagenome (GOLD analysis project Ga0315542, IMG submission 202541) | Salt marsh sediment microbial communities from the Plum Island Ecosystem LTER, Massachusetts, United States - Salt Marsh Sediment SW1601-20 ...
CAGGGTGCTCGGTCTGCTCGAGCACCACCGGGTGCTGGAGGCCTACGACCACGAGATCCAGCGCCTCCAGGCCCTGGGTGTGGACTGACAGCTCACCCACTCCCACTCCAGCGTCTGCGTCCGCGCGCGAGGATCGTTCAGCGACAGCCACCGGCGACAGGGGCAGCGACCGGGGGCAGCCCCAACCGCAGCAATCAGTGGCCGCGGCAGCGAACAGCGGCAGCGGCGGCGACCTGCGGCGGTGAACAGCGTCGGCGATCAGGGATCAGTGCGCAGCGCACATGGGAGAGCGATCAGCACCCCCTGCACGCCTCCCGCGCCGCGGGTTCCCGCCGGCGCCTTCCCCGCGGTTGCCACCGCTGACACTCCCATGGCCCTGCTGCACGCATGACCGGTCCGGCCCACCTCGTGAAGATGTCGCCAGTAGCATGCCCGAGGGATGCGCTGTTCTCTCGACGGCCACTGTCCCGCGTGAGTGGATCGCTGCCGCCGAACGCGGAATCGGACACGGACGGAGGCGCGGGCGCGAGGAGTGTCCACCACCGTGGACGACGTTGCTGACGAAACTCTTGGCGCCCCTTGCCGCACTGTGGCATGGACGGATTTCTTTGCTATACTCCCGGGTGAATGGCCATTCATTTTCGGGCCCCGTGCCAGCCACATCATCCAGGGAGGTAGGCCATGAACTGTGTCGTCTGTGTGACCTCTGTCCCGGACACCGCGTCGGTGATCAAGATCGGCGGGGATGGAAAGGGAATCGACGAGACCGGGATCAAGTGGATCGTCTCTCCGTACGACGAGTACGCCCTCGAAGAGGCGCTGCAGCTCACCGAGGCGAAGGGAGGCGAGGTCACGGCCATCACCTTCGGTCCGGCGCGCGCCGAGGCGGCCCTTCGCGACTGCCTGGCGAGAGGCGCGCATCAGGCGATCCACATCCTCGGCGGGGAGGCCTCCCTGGGGGACAGCTACACCATCGCCAGGGTGCTCGCGGCGGCGCTCAAGGATCGCTCCTGGGACCTCATCCTCTGCGGCTTCAAGGGAGTCGGCACCGACAACGGCCAGGTGGGCCAGATGCTCGCCGAGCTGCTGGACATCCCCCACGTGGGGAATGTGACCGAGCTCGAGGTGGGCGACGGCAGCCTCAAGGCGGGACGCGAGGTCGAAGGCGGCCGGGAGCAGGTGAGCTCGAGCATGCCGGCCCTCCTGACCTGTCAGAAGGGTTTGAACGAGCCTCGCTACGCCGCGCTGAAGGGCATCATGGCCGCCAAGCGCAAGCCGGTCGACAAGGTCGAGCTGTCCAGCCTCGGCATCGACGAGGCCGGGGACCGCTCCTACGAGGTGCGGAAGCTCGAGCTTCCCCCGCCCAAGGAGGCGGGCACCATCATCCAGGGCGAGGACGACCCGGCCGGGGCGGCGCGGCAGCTCGTGGAGCTGCTGCGGACCGAAGCGAAGGCCATCTAGGGAGGCGGCCATGGCTCACATTTTGGTATTTGTCGAACAGCGCAACAATGAAATCCGGGCGGCGTCGCTGCAGGCGATCTCCGAGGCTCGACGCCAGGCAGCTGCCGGAGGCATGGAAGTGGCGGCGGTGCTGCCGGGGCACGGCGTGGCGGATGCGGCGGCCGGGCTCGGAGCCTACGGCGCGGGCCGCGTGCATGTGGCCGACGATCCCCAGTTCGAGCGCTACTCGGCGGAAGGCTACACCGCCGTGGTGGCCAAGGCGGCCGAGCAGGTCCAGCCCACCGCCATCTTCTTCCCCGGCACCGCCATGGGCCGGGATCTCGCGCCCCGGGTGGCTGCTCGTCTCGGGGTCGGCGCCCTCGCCGACGTGGTCGAGCTGACCCTGGAGGGGGATGCGTTCGTGGCCCGGCGGCCGGTGTACTCGGCCAAGGCCTTCGCCACGGTGGACACGGCCGGCAAGCGGCCACAGGTCATCAGCCTGCGGCCCAACGTGTTCGCTGCCGAGAAGTCGGACGGGGGCAGCGCCGAGGTGGTGCAGCTCGAAGGGGTCTCGCCGACCATCCGCGCGGTCGTCCAGGAGCTCCGCGACACCGGCGGCGGCGAGCTCGACGTGGCCGAGGCGGACGTCATCGTGTCCGGAGGCCGGGGCATCAAAGGCCCCGAGAACTTCGAGCTGATCCGCAAGCTCGCCGACGTCCTCGGCGGGGCGGTGGGAGCGTCGCGGGCGGTGGTCGATGCCGGCTGGATCAGCCACGATCATCAGGTGGGGCAGACCGGCAAGGTGGTGAGCCCTTCCCTGTACGTCGCCTGCGGCATTTCCGGCGCGATCCAGCACCTCGCGGGCATGAGCTCGTCCAAGGTGATCGTGGCCGTCAACAAGGACCCGGACGCGCCGATCTTCAAGATCGCGGACTACGGCGTGGTGGGCGACCTGTTCCAGGTCCTTCCGCCCATGGTCGAGGAGATCGAGAAGCTCAAGGCCTGACCGGGTTCGATCCCGGTCCCCGGGGTGTGGCTGGCGGAGCGCGGCCGGCGGGCCGCGCTCGTCGTCTCGAAGCGCCTTTCGACATGTTATTCTTCGCGGTCGGAGCGGGGGACGACTCTGTGGACCTCCAGTCGATGATCCTGGCGTTGCTCGAGTACTGGTCGGGGTGTGGGTGCCTCATCCAACAGCCCTACGACCTGGAGGTGGGCGCGGGCACCATGCACCCCGAGACGTTTCTGAGGGCGCTCGGCCCGGAGCCGTACCGGGTGGCCTACATCCAGCCGTCGCGCCGCCCGGCGGACGCTCGCTACGGGGCGAACCCCTTCCGCCTCGGCCGTCACCTCCAGCTCCAGGTCCTCCTCAAGCCCTCGCCCGGGGACGTCCAGCAGGTCTATCTGGACTCGCTGCAGGCCCTGGGCATCGACCCTGCGGTGCATGACATCCGCTTCGAAGAGGACAACTGGGAGGCGCCCACCCTGGGTGCCTGGGGTGTGGGCTGGCAGGTGATGCTGGACGGCATGGAGATCACGCAGTTCACCTACTTCCAGCAGGCTGGAGGGATGGACCTGGCGCCGATCTCGGCGGAGCTGACCTACGGCCTGGAGCGGATCGCGATGTTCCTGCAGCGGCGCGACTCCATCTACGACATCGATTGGACGGAGGGCACGACCTACGGGGCGGTGCGCCTGGAGGAGGAGCGCGAGGCCTCCATCTACGGCTTCGAGCTGGCGGATGTGGACATGCTGCGCCGTCACCTGGACGACTGGGAGAACGAGGCTCGTCGCTGCCTGGCCAACGATCCCCCGCTGGTGATCCCGGCCCTGGAGGCCACCCTGAAGACCTCGCATCTGTTCAACCTGATGGATGCCCGCGGCGCCGTCTCGGTCACCGAGCGGGTGCAGCTCATCAACCGCATCCGCCGCCACGCGCTGGCCGTTGCGCGGGCCCATCTCGAGCGGCGCGCCGCCCTGGGCTACCCCCTCGGCAACGCCCTCGAGGGAAGCGGCACCTGATGGCGACCTTCCTGCTCGAGGTCCTCACCGAGGAGATCCCGGCCGCGGTCCTGCCTTCCGCCCGGACGCAGCTGAGGGACGGTTTTGAACGGGCCCTGGCCGATGCCGGCCTCGGCGGCTGCTCGGTGGTGACCACCTCCACCAGCCGTCGTCTGGTGGTCCAGATCGGCGGGCTGCCGGAGCGCCAGCCGGATCGCGAGGAGCGGATCACGGGGCCGCCGTGCCGCGCGGCGTATGCCGACGACGGGACCCCCACCAGGGCAGCGGAGGGTTTTGCCCGCAAGCTGGGTATCGGGGTGCAGGAGCTCGAGGTGGACAGCACGCCCCGGGGCGACTACGTGGCGGCGACCGTGGTGCGCGTCGGACGCCCCACCGCCGAGATCCTGTCCGAGCTCACGCCGCCGGTGATCGGTGGCCTGCGCTTCCCCAGGATGATGCGGTGGGGGCGGGGCGATCACCAGTTCGTGCGGCCGGTGCACTCGGTGCTGGCTCTCCTCGAGGATCGACAGGTCGATCTCGAGCTGCTCGGGATCCGGTCCGGACGGAGCACCGTCGGCCACCGGGTGCACGCCCCGGAGCCCTTCGAGCTGGCACACAGCCGTGACTACGTCGCGGAGCTCCAAGAGAGGCAGGTGCTCGTGTCGCCCGATGAGCGCCGGGAGGCCTTCACTGCCCGCACGGTCGAGCTGGTCGCCGAGGCGGGGTGCCGCGTGCTGGCCGATGAGGCGCTGGTTGCCGAGCACGTGGAGCTCGTGGAGTACCCCGGTCTGCTCCTCGGGCGCTTCGATCCCTCCTACCTCGAGCTGCCCCGGGACGTGGTGATCACCACCCTCCGCCATCACCAGAAGTGCCTGGTGCTGGAGCGCGAGGACGGCTCCCTCGCGCCGTACTTCCTGGCCGTGGTGGATCGTCGAGACGATCCCGAGGAGCTGGTACGGCAGGGCAACGAGTGGGTGATCTCGGCTCGCCTGGCCGATGCGCGTTTCTTCTTCGAGGAGGACCGGAGGCGGCGTCTCGAGGAGATGGTCGGGGCGCTGGAGCACGTGGAGTTCCACCACGCCCTGGGCTCCCTGGCGGACAAGGCCCTCAGGGTGGGCGAGCTCGCGTCCGTGCTGGCGGCCGCGGCCGGCGTCGAGGCGGAGACGGAGGGGTTGGCACGAGCTGCGGCCCTGGTGAAGGCGGACCTGCCGACACACCTCGTGGGCGAGTTCCCCGAGCTGCAGGGCGTCATGGGCGGGCACTACCTCCGCCTGGACGGCGAGCCGGAAGAGCTCTGGACCGCGGCCCGGGACCACTACCTTCCGCAAGGTTTCGACGATCCCCTGCCCGAGTCGGGCCTCGGGCGGCTGCTGGGCGCCGCCGACCGCATGGACACCCTCGCGGGCCTGTTCGCGGTGGGCGAGATCCCCTCCGGGTCCAAAGATCCGTTCGGCCTGCGGCGTGCGGCCCAGGGGCTGGTACGGATCGCCGCCGAGTCGGGGTGGCCGGCGGATCTCGAAGAGGTCGCCCGACGCGCGCTGCAGCTCCTGCCGGAGCAGGCGCCGTCCCAGAACGAGGAGACCCGGGGCGCGCTCATGTCGTTCCTGGCGGACCGGGTGCGCCGCTACCTGGTGGAGGTGGTGGGCGTGGAAGGAGACACCGCGGACGCGGTCATGGCGGCGGGGTGGACACGACTGCCCGACGTGGTCGCCCGTGCGCGGGCCCTCGAAGGGGCCCGTCATGCACCGGAATTTCGCTCCCTCTCCCTGGCGTTCAAGAGGGTGCGAAACATTACCGATGGTCTCCCCGCGTCCGGCATCGACCCCACCCTGTTCGAGCAGCCTGAAGAGGAAGAGCTCCACCGGATGGCTGGCGCCTTCCACGACCGTCTCGACGCCGCTCTGGCCGAAGGGCGGTTCGACGACGCGTTTCGGGCCATGGGAGAGCTGGCGCGGAGCCTGGACCTGTTCTTCGACGAGGTCCTCGTGTTGACAGACGACCAGCGCGTCCGGGCCAACCGGATCGCGCTGCTGGCCGGTCTCGGGCGCGACTTCGAGCGCCTGGCCGACCTCTCCAAGCTGCAGATCGAAGGAGGCGATGAATGACCAACCACACAGCCGGCAAGCACGTGTACTCGTTCGGCGGCGGTTCGGCGGAAGGCCGTGCGGACATGAAGGAGCTGCTGGGCGGCAAGGGCGCCAACCTGGCCGAGATGGCGAACCTGGGGATCCCGGTACCGGCCGGCTTCACCATCACCACCGAGGTGTGCACCTACTACTACGAGCACGACAAGAGCTACCCCGACGGTCTCCAGACCAGGGTCGACGAGGCCTTGAGGAGGGTCGAGGAGATCATGGAGGCGCGCTTCGGGGACCCCGACAACCCGTTGCTGGTGTCGGTGCGTTCCGGGGCCCGCAGCTCCATGCCGGGCATGATGGAGACCGTCCTCAACGTCGGGCTGTGCTCGCGCACCATCCCCGGCCTCATCGCGAAGACCGGCAACCCTCGTTTCGTCTGGGACGCGTACCGGCGCCTCATCACCATGTACTCCGACGTCGTGATGGAGAAGGCGGCCGGCATCGAGCCCGAGGAAGGGGAGGGCATCCGTCAACAGCTCGACCGCCTGCTCGAGGCGAAGAAGAAGGAGCGGGGAGTCAGCTTCGACTCCGAGCTCGCCGCCGAGGACCTCGAGGAGCTCACCGCGAGCTATCGGCAGAAGGTGCGCGAGGTGCTGGGCGCCGACTTCCCGGACGACGCCCGCGACCAGCTGTGGGGTGGCATCGGCGCCGTCTTCGGCTCCTGGAACGGCCGTCGGGCGGTGGCCTACCGGCGGATCGAGGGCATCCCCGACGACTGGGGCACCGCAGTCAACGTGCAGTCCATGGTGTTCGGCAACATGGGCGCGAGCTCGGCGACAGGGGTCGCGTTCACCCGCAACCCGGCAACCGGCGAGAACCAGTTCTACGGGGAGTGGTTGCCCAATGCCCAGGGCGAGGACGTGGTAGCGGGCATCCGCACTCCCAACCCTCTCAACGAGGAGGCCAAGAACGAGCAGAACCACCACCTCCCCTCCCTCCAGGAGGCGATGGGGGACGTCTACGGGGAGCTGGTGGACATCCGCAACAGGCTCGAGCAGCACTACCACGACATGCAGGACATCGAGTTCACCATCCAGGAGGGGCGGCTGTGGATGCTGCAGACCCGCACCGGTAAGCGCACCGGGACGGCGGCCCTCAACATGGCCATGGACATGCTGTCGGAAGGCCTCATCGATCAGCGCCAGGCGGTGCTCCGCCTGAAGCCGGCTCAGCTGGATGAGCTGCTCCATCCCATCGTGGACGCCGAAGCCGAGGAGGGGTTCGAGGCCCTCGCCAAGGGACTTCCTGCCGGACCCGGCGGCGCCCGCGGCCAGATCGTCTTCACCGCCGCCGACGCGGTCCGCTGGGCTGCGGAGGGCAAGCAGGTGGTGCTGGTGCGGGAGGAGACCAACCCCGAGGATGTGGAGGGCATGCGGGCGGCGGTCGGCATCCTCACCGGTCGCGGCGGCATGACCTCCCATGCGGCCCTGGTGGCCCGGGGCTGGGGCAAATGCTGCATCGTCGGCGCCGGGGCCCTGGACATCGACGTCAAGAGCAAGACGGTGCGGGCCGATGGCACCACCTTGCGCGAAGGCGACGTCGTCACCCTGAACGGCACCCGCGGCCTGGTGTACGCCGGCGAGCTGCCCCTCATCGACGCCACCGAGAACCCGCGCTTCCAGGAGTTCATGGGTCTCGCCGACGACATCCGAGCCATGGCGGTGCGCACCAACGCCGACACCCCCGACGATGCCCGCACCGCCCGTTCGTTCGGCGCGCAGGGCATCGGCCTCTTCCGTACCGAGCACATGTTCTACGGCGCCGGCTCGGAGGAGCCGCTGTTCGCCCTGCGCAAGATGATCATGGCCGGCTCCGAGGAGGAGCGGCGCGCCGCTCTGGACGAGCTCTTCCCCTTCGTCAAGCGCGACATCAAGGCCACGCTCGAGGTCATGGACGGGCTGCCGGTGACCATCCGCCTGCTCGATCCGCCCCTGCACGAGTTCGTGCCCCAGGATCCCGAGGGGCGCACGCGCCTGGCCGACGCTCTGGGCATCGACGGCGCGGAGCTCGACCGACGCGCCGAGGAGCTGCACGAGTCCAACCCCATGATGGGGCACCGGGGAGTGCGCTTGGGCGTCACCTTCCCGGAGATCTCGGAGATGCAGATCCGGGCCATCTTCGAGGCTGCGGCCGAGCTCCTGAAGGTGGGTACGAAGGTCTTCCCCGAGATCATGATCCCGGTGGTGGGCCAGGTGTCCGAGCTGGACGATCAGCTCGCCATCGCCAAACGGGTGTATCGCGAGGTCTGCGACGCCACCGGTCGCAACGAGATCCCTCACCTGTACGGGACCATGATCGAGATCCCGAGGGCCTGCATCACGGCCGATGAGATCGCGGACACCGCCCAGTTCTTCTCCTTCGGCACCAACGACCTCACCCAGATGACCTTCGGCTTCTCTCGCGACGACATCGGTGGCTTCGTCCCCGAGTACCTGGATCGCGGCCTGCTGCCCGTCGACCCCTTCCAGGTGCTGGACCGGGACGGGGTGGGCGTGCTGGTGAAGATGGGCATCGACAAGGGTCGCACCACCCGCCCGGACCTGAAGGTTGGGATCTGCGGTGAGCACGGCGGCGAGCCGAGCTCGGTGGAGTATTGCCACATCGTCGGGATGGACTACGTATCGTGCTCGCCGTACCGAGTGCCGATCGCGCGGTTGGCGGCGGCGCAGGCGCAGATCAGGTTCCCACGGGAGTAGGAGGAGCTCGGCTCGATCGGCGAAGCCTGTCGCTGGTGGCCGCTGCCGATCGCTGACGCGGACGTTGTTGGCTGCCGCTGCCACCGAGTACTGCGACGCCGACGGGGGTGGCGGAGGAGGCGGTTCGGGGTAGGATGGCCGCGTCCCTGTGGAGGTTCGAGTGGCGGCAGCCAGCACACCCGGCGTTCTGTTCATCGTGTCCTCCCCCTCCGGGGGCGGGAAGACGACCCTGGTGCGGGAGGTCATGACCAGGTTGGCCGGGCGCGGCATCGTCGCCCACTTCTCCGTCTCCCACACCACCCGGCCGCGTCGTCCCGGCGAGGCTGACGGCGTGGACTACCACTTCCTGGACCGGCCGACGTTCGAGGGGATGGTCCAGCGGGGTGACTTTCTGGAGTGGGCGGAGTATGCGGGGCACCTCTACGGCACGGCCCGCGCAGAGGTGGAGCCCAGGTTGGCCGCCGGGCAGGACGTGTTTCTGGACATCGAGGTCCAGGGCGCGAGTCAGGTCAGGTCCTTGATCCCCGACGTGGTCAAGATCTTCGTCTACCCACCCTCGTACGAGGTGCTGAAGCGGAGGTTGATGAAGCGTCGGCAAGATGCACCGGAGGTCATCCGGGATCGCCTCCAGTGGGCCATGCGGGAGCTCCGAGCCGCCGGTGAGTTCGACTATGCTATCATCAACGACCGGCTCGACGAGGCTGTCGAGGCACTCGAAGGGGTGTGCATCGCCGAGCATCAGCGCGCCCACAGGATCAAGGGGCGTCTCGACCAAATCCGCGAGGCGTTCCGCGCCGCTTTAGAAGAGGACATCACATGATTGAGCTTCCCGAAGGATTCGACTCGGTCTTCCGCTACATCGTGGTGGTTTCGCAGCGCGCCGAGCAGCTCATCAACGGCGCCAAGCCGCGCAGCGACGGCCGTCATCCCAAGGCCACCCTGACCGCCAAGGACGACGTGGACACCGGTCAGGTGCCATGGCGCGTGCTCACCCAGGAGGAGCTGGACGCGCAGCGGCAGGCCATCGTGGATCAGTTCCGTGCCGAGATGGCGGGCGAGGAGTTCGCGGCCGAGCCTGAACGCCCCGTGCGTGACGTCCTGCCCACATCCGCCGATCGTGAGCCTCGCCACGAGGAGATCGACGCCGGCGACCGGGACGACGAGCTCGCCCGTCTCCAGCGTCTTCTCGGTATGGCCGGCGGCCAGTCGGACGAGGAGGACGAGGAGGAGGGGAGCGCGGAGGAGAACGGGGACGGCGACCAGGAGCTCGCCGACATAGATGAGGACCTTGACCTGGACGAGGACGAGGACGAGGACGGGGGCGACGACCTCGACCTGGACGAGGACGAGGACTCCGATCGCGGCGACTCCTGATCCCGCGATCGGCGCGCGTTGAGCGCACCCGAGATGATGAGGTCACGCGACCTGATCCGCTACGTTCAGGAGCTGGGCTGGCGGCCGTCGCCGCCCCAGGCCTCTCCACCCCAGTTTGCCGCCGGTCCCGCGGCGGTCTCCGAGTGTCGCGACCTGGAACAGCTCGCGGTCTTCCTCGACGGATGTCCGCGTTGCCGGCTTTCGGAACGGCGCACCTCCATCGTGTTCGGCGAGGGTCATCCCCGCGCCGCGGTCATGTTCGTGGGGGAAGCGCCCGGCGCCCAGGAGGACCGCACCGGTCGGCCGTTCGTGGGGCAGGCCGGCCAGCTCCTGGATGAGATGATCCTGGCCCTGGGGCTCGAACGGAGCCAGGTGTACATCGGCAACGTGGTGAAGTGCCGACCTCCGGGCAATCGCGACCCTGAGGAGGAGGAGATGGCGGCCTGCTCGCCGTTTCTGGATCGGCAGATCGAGCTCATCGGCCCCCGGGTCATCGTCGCCCTGGGTCGGGTGGCGGCCCGACGCCTCACCGGTTCGACCAAGCCCATGGGGGCGTTGCGCGGCCGCTGGACCTCATACCGGGGCACTCCGCTGATCCCTCTGTTCCATCCCGCCTATCTGCTTCGCAACGCCCTCGCCAAGCGCTCGACCTGGCAGGACTTGAAGCAGGTGCGGACACGGCTGCAGACGGGCGACTGACCCCCCTCGATGCGGGGCGGCCGTCCAGACGACGAGAGGCGTGGTCCGTATACTGGAAGCGTGATGTGCCAACAGAGGGCGGAATTTCCGAAGGGACCGGAGTCGATGTCATGGCGATGACCGCCGTTGCCCCCGACGTGCTGGCACGGCTGGAGCGTCTGCACTCGTCCATCGTGCGCGTCATCCGCGGCAAGGCGGAGATCGTGGACGCCCTGATCGCCGCGCTGTTGGCGCGGGGCCACGTGCTGCTCGAGGACGTGCCGGGGGTGGGCAAGACGACCCTCGCCCAGGCCCTGGCGCGCTCCCTGGATCTGGAGTTCCACCGCATCCAGTTCACCTCCGACACGCTGCCGTCGGACATCATCGGCATCTCGGTGTTCCGCCAGCATCCCGGCGAGTTCCAGTTCGTCCCCGGCCCCCTCTTCGCCAACGTCGTTCTCGGCGATGAGATCAACCGGGCCGCGCCCCGCACCCAGTCGGCCCTTCTCGAGGCCATGAGCGAGCACGCGGTGACCGTGGAGCGGACGCGCCACCCCCTGGCCCAGCCCTTCCTGGTGGTGGCGACCCAGAACCCCATCGAGGCCACCGGCACCTACCCTCTGCCGGAGTCCCAGCTGGACAGGTTCCTGATGCGCCTGTCCATGGGCTATCCCGGCCGCGATGAGGAGCTGGCCCTGCTGCGGTCCGGTGGTGCCGAGCCCGAGCTGGAGCAGCTGGGCCCGGTGCTGAGCGCCTCCGAGGTGCTCGAGCTGCAGGACACGGTGTCGAGGGTCTTCGTCGCCGAGAGCCTGCTCGCGTATCTCATGGAGGTGGTGACATCCACGCGGACCGACCCGGCCCTCGCCCTCGGGGTGTCGACGCGGGGCTCGCTGGCGTGGCTCCGCGCCGCCAAGGCCATGGCGCTCGTGCACGGGCGCTCCTTCGTGGTGCCCGACGATCTGCAGGAGACCGCGGAGCCGGTGCTCGCCCATCGGGTGCTGCTCGGCGACGAGGAGCTCGGCGACGGCTGGGAGCGCAGCCGCCGCGAGCGGGCGGTGATTCGGCGCGTTCTCGAAGCGGTGCCCGTGCCGCGATGAGGGGACGGGGCAGGCCTGGCGCCGTCGGCCTCGGCGACCCGGTGTCTTCTCGGTGAGCTTCTCGAGCACCTTCCCTCAGCTCCGCCTCCGGCCGACGCGGTGGGGCCTGATCTTCCTGGGCGCCTTGCTGGTGCTCGGATTCGCAGCCGTCAACACCTCCAACAACGCGCTCATGGCCCTGCTCGGGTTCGCCCTGGCCAGCTACGTCGCCTCCGGTGCATGGTCGCGACAGGTGCTGGCGTTGGTCCACGCGCGCGTGGAGTCGCCGCGGGAGCTGTTTGCGGGCCGGGCCGCCATGGTGGAGCTGGAGCTGGCCAACCCCTCCCGGTGGCTGCCCGCCTACGGATTGGTGGTGAGAGACCAGGACGATCGTCCAGTGCTCACCGAGGCGCTCCTCCCGAGCTCGGCTCGGCGACGGCACGGGGTCGAGGTGGTGTGCCAGCGGCGTGGCTGGAGAGAGCTCGGCCCATGGCGCCTGGACGTGCTGATGCCCCTGGGGTTCTTCACCAAGAGCAAGCGCCTCCTGGCGGGGCGACGCGTGCTCGTGTACCCGAGCCTGCTTCCCAGCGGTGGGCCGGTGGCGGGCGTGGTGGCCGCCCTGCGCCGGGGGGATCACCTGAGAGCCCGCGGCCGCGAAGGTGACGTGCTGCAGCTCCGCGACTACCGTGCGGGTGATGACCGTCGCCAGCTGCACTGGAAGCAGACGGCGCGCCAGCAACGACCCATCGTGGTCGACCGCCAGCAACGGGCGGAGCAGCAACCCTTTCTGGTCCTCGATCCTCGCCTCTCCGATCCCTCCGATCCCCGGCTCCGGGAGCGGTTCGAACGGATGGTGTCGGAGGTGGCCACGGTGGTGGTCCGCAGCCTCAACGAGGGCTGTGCCGTCGGCCTCGTGATCGGCTCGACCGTGATCCCGCCCGTCGCTTCGCCCGGCCGGCGGGGGCGCCTGCTGCGACCGTTGGCTGAGGTGGAGCCGATGCCGACCGATGCCCCGCCGCCCGCGGTGGTGGCGGGGCGCACGATCGCCACCTGGCGTGTGGAGAAGGGCGGGTGACAGAGGCGGTCCGCTACCGGCGGCTGGCTGCCGTGCTCCTGCTGTGGGGGATCGTGCCCCTGCCCTGGTTGTACATCATTCAACCGCCGTTCTGGGGGGTGGCGGCGTTGGTCGGCGGGTGGCTCCTCATCAGGCCGCGAACGGTGCCCCGCCTGTCGCCGCTGACCAGCAACCTGATCGGTCTGGTGATTCTGGCCGTGGTGCTCTTCGTGGGCGGGGCGAGGGTGGGCCCCCTGCGACCCCTCGGACATCTCCTGCTCCTGGTGGCATCCGTCCGGGCGGTGGGCGTGCGTGACCGGCGCACGTTCCTGGGTCTGCTGCCGGCGCTCTTCCTGGTGTGGCTGGTGGCGCTGGCGTCCTCGACCCATGTGAGCGTGCTGCTGTACTTCGCGGTCTCCGCGGTGCTCTGGTGGTGGGTGGGCATGGAGGTGACCCTCCTGGGCGTGGTGCGCGCTCCAGCCGCCGCAGGAATGTCCCTGGTCCGACTCCGGCACGTCCTGCCGGCGGCGGCGATGGCCGTTCTCCTGGCGGTTCCCGTCTTCGTCGCCATGCCGAGGCTGGGGTCGCCATGGATCGCGGGCCGGGGCGGCGTGCAGAGCGTGACCGGCTTCTCGAGTCGGGTGCGGCTCTCAGGGGTGGGGCACATCCGGCGCTCTCAGGAGGTCGCCCTGACCATGCGTGCCCTCCACGGGCGTCCGCTGCGGCCCGAGTGGTCGCGTTTGCGGGCGACCGCGCTGGAGCAGGTAACCGCCGACTCCTGGGCGCCGCGGCGCCCGACGGGGCCGGCGACGGGCGCGGGCACCATGCTCTGGCTGCACGGAGAGCGTCCCCTGACGGCGACCGAGGAGCTCGAGATCACGCTGCTGCGTCCGCAGCGCTTCCTGTTCGTGCCCACAGCGGCGGTGGCGGTTCGGGTCCCGCTGCCGGTGACACGGGACCCTTCGGGCGGTCTCGTCGTGGACGGGGAGGAGCCGGCTTCCCTCACCTACAGCGTCTGGGTGAGGTCCGACGGCCCCCTTCCCTTTACGGATGCACCGCAACCGCGGGCGACCCGTCCGCCACAGCACCCGGAGGTCCGGAGCCTGGCCCGGCGCATCGTGGCCGGACACCGCGGCACGGCCGAGCGCGCGGCGGCCGTGGAGTCGTTTCTGCGCGCCCACTACCGGTACACCTTGGAGGGCACGCACCGCATCGGTCCTGACCCCATCAAGTGGTTCCTGCTCGAGGGGCGGCAGGGACACTGTGAGTACTTCGCCGGGGCCATGGTGGTGCTTCTGGAGTCGTCGGGTCTGCCGGCGCGAATGGCGGCGGGGTACAGCGGCGGGGAGGTGAACCCGGCAGGTGACGAGCTGGTGGTGCGCCAGGCGAACGCCCACACCTGGGTGGAGGCGTGGCTGGGACCGGCGGCGGGTTGGCAGGCGTTCGATCCGACGCCGGCCGCAGGGATTCCCGACTTCGCGACCGGCACCATGGGGGCAGGAGTGCGCGTGCTCTGGGAGCGGGTCCAGGCGGGCTGGGATCGCTACGTCCTCACCTATGGGCTGGGGGAGCAGCTCCTGGTGCTCGAGGGGCTCGTGACCACCATGGAAGGGCTGGCGCGCCGGCTCCATCCGGGCCCCCTGGCCGCGGCCGGAGCCGGCGTGCTGTTCCTGTGGTGGGTCCTCGCCGCGCTGCTCCGGCGGGGCCGACACGCGAGCCCCCGTCGGACGAAGCGTCGCCCCCCTGCGGCGTGGGTGATGGAACGTCTCCGGCGCCGCCTGGCCAGGCGCGGTGTCGAGGTGCCCAGCTGGGCCACCCTGCGCTGGGTGGCGGCGGCCGGGGTTCGCTGCTGGCCCGGGCTCGACGGGGAGCTTGCGGACCTGCTCGCGCGGGCGGAGGGCGAGCTCTATGGAGGCCGAGCTTGGCGGGCGACCGACCACCTGAGGGCCCGTCGACAGTGGGCGTGGGTGCGGCGACGGATGCGATCCGGCGGGGATGCCGGCCCGGCCGGGGAGATGGTCGCTTGTCGGAGGGGCGACACCCCCGTATGATTGGCTCGATGTCTCAAACCTTCACCGCCGTCGCCGCCGTCCTGACGGCCGTGTGGGCGCTGGCGTGTCCAGTGCGCGCGAGCGAGGTGATCAGCTTCCGGGTCGAGGACACCATCCAGCCGGCCTCCCAGAACTTCATCGAGCGCGTCCTGGAGGAGGCCCAGGCTCGCGAGGCCACCTTGGCGGTGATGGAGCTCGATACTCCCGGAGGGCTGCTCGATGCGACCCGGGAGATCACCACCGCCATTACCGGGTGCACGGTGCCGGTGGTGGTGTACGTGGCGCCGGCCGGAGCCCGCGCTGCGTCCGCCGGATTCTTCATCCTCATGTCGGCCGACGTGGCGGCGATGGCGCCCGGGACCAACACCGGCGCTGCCCACCCCGTCGGGGGGCAGGGGGAGAACCTGCCGGAGGACGTGCGCGCCAAGGCCACCGAGGATGCGGCTGCCATGATCAGGTCCTTCGCCGAGGAGCGGCAGCGCAACGTAGAGCTGGCAGTGCAGGCGGTGGTCGCCAGCAAGTCGTTCACGGCCCAGGAGGCCCTCAACGACGGCCTCGTCGACGTGGTGGCGGACAATCTGGACGACCTGCTCACCAAGCTGGATGGCCGCCAAATCCGCCGCATCGACGGCACCATGCAGACCCTCGACCTGTCCTCCCCGGTCGTGGTGCACATCACCCCAACCTTCGCCGACCGCCTGTTCTCCGTCCTGGCCAACCCCAACGTCGCCTACCTGCTGATGGCGCTGGGTGCGCTCGGGCTCTACGTGGAGATCACCCACCCTGGCGGCATCCTGCCCGGGGTGGTGGGCATCGTGTTCCTGCTCCTCGGCCTCTACTCCGTGTCGGTGCTGCCGGTGAGCTGGACCGGTGTCGCCCTGATCTTCGTGGCCGTGATCATGTTTCTGCTCGAGATCAAGGTGACGAGCTACGGCCTGCTCACCGTGGCGGGCCTCATCTCGTTCGTGTTGGGGTCGCTCATGCTGTTCGATGCGCCCATACCCGCGATGCGGGTGAGCCTCGCGGTCGTGCTGCCGACGGCCGTGGTGGTGGCCGCCGTGACCGTCTTCCTCCTGTCCCGGGTGGTGCGTGTGCACCGCAGCCGCGTGACCACCGGCGAGGAGGGCCTGGTTGGGGAGATCGGCAAGGCGCTCAGCGAGCTCGCGCCGGAGGGCAAGGTGCTGGTCCACGGCGAGTACTGGGACGCCCGGTCGGTCGGTCCGGTGATTCCGGCCGGCTCCCGGGTGCGGGTGCTGGCGGTGGGCCGGCGACTGATTGAAGTGGAGCCTGTCGAGCAAGGAGGTATGTGATGCCATTCATCGGATCGGGCCTCGGAGTCGCGGCCTTCATCTTCGTGCTCCTGCTGTTCAAGTGGATCAACATCCTCAACGAGTACGAGCGCGGGGTGATCTTCCGCCTCGGCCGGCTGCTCAAGGAGGCCAAGGGTCCGGGCCTGGTGGTCGTGCTCTGGCCCGTGGACCGGCTGGTGAAGATCGGCCTGCGCACGGTGGTGCACGACATCCCGCCCCAGGACGTCATCACCCGCGACAACGTGTCGGTGAAGGTCAACGCGGTGGTCTACTTCCGGGTGATGAACCCCAACAAGGCCGTCGTGGAGGTGGAGAACTACATCTACGCCACCTC
>Ga0315542_1001221_pt1 | contig 16147 bp, 16 predicted proteins | sample SalMarSW160120MG_FD_202541 | JGI IMG/M metagenome (GOLD analysis project Ga0315542, IMG submission 202541) | Salt marsh sediment microbial communities from the Plum Island Ecosystem LTER, Massachusetts, United States - Salt Marsh Sediment SW1601-20 ...
GCAACGCAGTTGGCGGGCCAGGACAACGAGCTTATCGTCCACCTCTCGCACACCTTCCACGTCAATATCACTGATGCGAACCGGGACTGTCGTATCCTTCTGAAGCTGTGAAAGCACTTCCATCCCACGCCGTCCCCTTTGCCGGCGCAGGTTGTCAGGCGAGTCGGCAATATACTGCAGCTCGTTCAACACGAAGCGTGGGATCAATAAAGTGCCAGCCATAAAACCCGTCCGGGCGATATCTGCAATGCGACCATCGATAATCACGCTGGTATCGAGCAGAATTGTTCGGGTTGAGACCGGGCCAGGTTCCGAACCTGACGAGTCGTTCGAATCCGATGAGCGCCCAGGCAGGTGGGTGCGTAACACCGAGAAAATATCATTTTGGCGCATGACGAAAACGAGCACACCGAAATAGCTGAAAAGCAGCACACCGATGAAAGGAAGAATCTGGCCGAATGGATCAGGCAGGAGCGAAAGCGGAAAGGCCAGCAGGGCTGCAACGGTCAGGCCTGAGATCAAGCCAATAAGCCCAGCTACCAGGGTAGGGGCAGATACCCTTGCTAACAATGCTCGCAAAGCCCGGGCGGGACGTGTGGTTACAAAAGGGGTCAGTACCAACCCGACTAACGCACCCAACAACCCAATAATCGTAGCATATAATTCCGGCGGACTTCCAGCAGCTTTCCCAAGAGAAATCCCCCAATACGCTCCAAGGACACCCAAAACGATCATGCCAATGATACGAAAGATAAATTCTATACTCATGTTAAAAGTACTCCAAACAAAAATAAATGAGCGCTGCATTATGCGCTCACTCAGAGTCTTCTCTCGCATCATGGGAAACAACGACCTCTGGCTGCGGTCGCTCAAGCGGTGTAGATCATGATTATTTAAAAAATAAAACCAGAATAAATGCGGCGACCCAGGTTCTGCGCAGAACTCGAGTGAGCGATAATGAATGAAAAAAAATAATTCCTAACCTAAATAATAGCATGAACAAGCAAGATGGTATAGGTTATGGAAGTTAATTATAAAGCATAAACAAATTTAATGTATAAGCAGGTGTCACACGCTGATCGTCCTGAACTATAATTGGTAAACATCGCATCACAGGAGAACATAATGGCGACTGCCAACCTCAGCGCAGATGTAAAACCCTTCTCAGGAATCGGCGAAAAAGAATATCAACGTCGTATTTGGGCCTGGACGATGTACGATTGGGCCAACTCGGCATTTGCGACCACCATCCTGGCTGCCGTCCTGCCAATATATTTCAGCCAGGTTGCTGGGGCAACACTGCCGAGCGCTACAGTGGCGACCACATACTGGAGCTATGGTCTGAGCCTGTCGCTCTTCATTGTCGCCGTGCTGTCGCCCATTTTAGGGACAGTCTCAGATGTGATGCGCGGTAAAAAACGCTTCCTGGCGATTTTCGCGGGCATTGGCATTCTCGGGACGGCGCTGCTCGTTTTGGTTGGCACAGGGGATTGGGTGCTGGCTTCGATCCTGGCGATTGTCGGTAGGATCGGTTTCAGCGGTGCAAACACGTTTTATGATGCCCTCCTGCCTCACGTTGCCAGGGAAGATGACCAGGACCGGGTGTCTACCCGCGGATATGCAATGGGTTACCTGGGCGGGGGGATCTTATTGGCAATCAATGTGCTGATGATCCAATACATCCCCGGGACGTGGGGAGCGCGCCTGTCTTTTCTCAGTGTGGCGATCTGGTGGGCGGCCTTTTCTATACCGCTTTTCCTGCGCGTACCCGAGCCGCCGGCCGCGACCGCGGCCCTGGCCAATGGAGAGAGCGTCATCGGCGTCAGCTTCAAACGCCTGATAAATACATTCAGAGATATCCGCCAGTACCGGGAGCTTTTTAAATATTTAATCGCTTTCCTGATCTATAACGATGGGATTGGTACGATCATCAGCATTGCAGCTATTTATGGGGCTGAGCTCGGCTTCGGCAGCGTTGAACTGATCCTGGCCTTGCTGCTGGTCCAGTTCGTTGGCATCCCTTATAGCCTGATCTTTGGACGACTGCCCAGTAAAGCGGATACGCGCCGGCCAATCTACCTGGCTTTTATCCTTTTCAATTTGATCTTCCTGCCCGTTGCGGGTGTCCTGGGTTCCAGAATGCTGCCTGCAGATCTCACCGGTGCCCCGGCTGCTCGCTTTGAATCTACGGCACAGGCAGCAGGCCAGGGGACTTATCTCGCCTCGGATGCTGCGCGCATCGACTATGCAGGAAGCTGGGGGGCAGTCACGGTCCCTGCAAGCCAATTAGGCGGACAGCAAAACGAAGTCTATTACCTGACCTCCCAACCTGGTGATCGGGTTGCTTTCCCATTCAACGGCCAGCAAGTGCTGGTGACCTACAGCCAGGGACCAGATTATGGGATTTGGGATGTCGAAATGGATGGCCAGGCACTGCTCGACCCGGATACCGGTAAACCCATCACGATCAACGCCTACAGCCCGACGGCGCGCTATGATGTCAGCGAGACTTTCGAGGCCGCCTCGCCTGGTGAGCACATTTTGTCACTGGTCAACTCCGCCGAGAACGACCCACAAAGCCTGGATCACAAAATGTCGCTGGCAAAGATCGAGGTGCTGCCTGCCCCCAGAGCCGCGAACCTGGGCCTGATCATCGGATTGATCCTGGGGATTGAAGTGCTCGGCCTGGGGTTATCTTTCCTTTTAGGGAAAGCTTTTTTCAGTGGTCTGGCGCAAACCCTGGATACCAAGCGCAGCATTATCCTGGCGCTCAGCGTTTACACCATCATCGCCATCTTGGGCTATTTTCTCAATTCGGTGATCGAGTTCTGGTTCCTGGCCTGGATGGTCGCGGTTGTACAGGGAGGCAGCCAGGCGCTGAGTCGCAGTCTGTACGCCGGTATGTCACCAGCTGCCAAGAGTGGAGAATTCTTCGGTCTGTTTGGGATCATGGAAAAATTCTCATCGATCATCGGACCGCTGCTGTTCGCTCTGGCGGGGGTATTCTTTGGCAGCAGCCGGCCGGCGGTCTTGAGCCTGATCGCTTTATTCTTTATCGGTGGATTTCTGCTTATGCTTGTGAATGTGGATGAAGGAAAGCGGGTAGCCCGGCTGGAAGACGCCGAATATCTCATGGATGGCGCGGAAGTTTAGACTGGGGTTGAATTCAACCACACAACAGATCACTCTTTTTGTTGACTGCCCCATAGATCTTCCCGAACGCCTCTCATCGAGCGGTAGACCCATACTCCCCCTGTGAACAAGATCACCAGCAGCCACCAGATCACCGCGGCAGGGCCGAAGAACAGGCGCCAGCCGCCACTATCCATATAATAATACAGACCCTCCGGCACAACGACATAACGCCCATTGACTTCCTTTACATGCTGCATATAGCGATGGTAGTCGGAAAAATCGAAGAACAAATAATTGTTGTATTTCCCTGCTTTTTCCCAAAAGACCAGGAAACGAACTTTGGGCAGCGGCTGGAGTTTGCCAGGCACCTGGCGGGTCCCCTGAAGGACCGCCATCTGGTTTGAGTCGCCCTGTTGAATAGCTTTTTCGAGGTCGTCAGTCAGGGTAGAGGGGATTTTATAGCGCTGTATGTATTCCTGAGTGAAATAAGCCGGGTTGTAACGCAGCCTGTCCTGTACCAGGTAGATCAACATCAGGAATCCCAGGATCACCAGGGGTAAAGCCATCAACCCAATCACATATTGCCAGTCGATATATTTTTTAGTCTTCATCCTCATTCTCCGGGTAGCCTGATCATAGCATGGCTGCGTTAGCCGGTCAACAGCCCAATCACTGGCAGCTGGGGATCGAATTTCCAGGATAGAAGCGTTGAAGGTTGTTCTTACTCATCACTCGCGAACCTGTCCCTTCATGGTAGGATTGGTGTGTGGCACTTCTGGATTCAGCATAATGCTACAGCGGAATTTCTCAAGCGCCGAAACAACCAGGATATTAATGGAGGGAAAATTGGCAAATCTAACGGGAACCGAGCGAGAACGTTATGTTCGGGCAATGTTCACCCATATCGCCTTTCGTTATGATTTTATGAACCGGCTGATGACTGCCGGACAGGATGTTCATTGGCGCAGAGAGGTCATTCACCGGGCGGCTTTGCCACCAGGTGCTCATTTGTTAGATTTGGGCGCAGGCACCGGCGATCTATCCCGTGAGGCACTACGCCAGCACCCGGGCAGCCGGGTTGTAGCTGCTGATTTTACACTCGAGATGATACGCGTCGGAAAATCCCGTGATGACAGGCATATTTCAAAAGGCTCAGGCTTTGATTGGTCTTCAGCAGATGCGCTGCACCTGCCATTTCCCGAGAGTACGTTTGACGCAGTGGTATCCGGCTTCTTGCTGCGCAACGTCAGCGATGTGCGCCGCTGTTTCAACGAACACTATCGCGTTTTGAAACCCGGGGGCAGAATCGTGGTGCTGGATACCACGCCGCCGCCGGACACCTGGCAAGCTCCTTTGATCCGCCTTTATCTGGACAAAGCGATTCCCCTCCTGGGCAGCCTGCTGACCGGACAGGGAGAGGCCTATACCTACCTGCCGAATTCAACCGAGAATTTCCTGGAGGCGGAGCGACTGGCTGCCAGAATGCAAGCGGCTGGCTTTCGCAATGTGGCTTTCCGGCGCCTCATGTTCGCCACAGTTGCCATTCATTGGGGGCAAAAGTGAATCCATCGCCATCTGACCCGAAAAACGAAAGTGCTTCCAAAAAACCTCCCCGTCGCCTGGTGGTCGGCATCAGCGGTGCTTCGGGGGCCATTTTGGGGATCCGCTTGCTGGAAATCCTGCGTCCATTGGAAATCGAAACACACCTGGTGCTCTCCCCTGCTGCTCGGGTGACGATTGCCCAGGAGACCGGGCGCGCCATCAGCGAGGTCCAGACCCTGGCGGATGTAAATTACAACCCTGCCGATATCGGCGCATCGATTGCTTCCGGATCTTTTGCAACGATTGGCATGGTGATCATCCCCTGCTCGATCAAGACCCTCTCCGCGGTTGCAAATTCTTACGCCGAAGATCTGCTCTCGCGTGCCGCAGATGTTTCATTGAAAGAAGGGCGCCCGTTGGTCCTGGTCGTGCGTGAAGCGCCGCTGCACTCAGGCCATATACGTTTGATGAGTCTGGCAGCCGAGGCTGGCGCGATCATCTTCCCCCCTGTGCCGGCTTTCTACACCCACCCACAGAACCTGGACGATATCGTCACCAACATCGCCGGCCGGGTGCTGGCGCGGCTAGGAGTGAGGAATGAGTGGTATGCGAGGTGGCGGGACGAATGAATAAAACCCATTTGCCATTTGTAGATTTGCAATTTACCGATTTGCTCTCCCTCTCAACCATGAGTCTCGCCACCCTCTCCCCACAGGGAGAGGTGCATGCGGCTGCGGTCTATTTTGCTGCCGGTGAGCAGGTTCAGTTATATTTCTTTTCCGATCCGGACAGCCAGCATGGCCGCGATGTGGCTCAGAATCCCAGCTCTGCGGTGAGCATCTATCCCGAATGCAATGGCTGGCAGGAAATCCGCGGTTTGCAGATGCGCGGGCAGGTTTTCGCCTTGGAAGCCGGCTCACAGTGGGATCAGGCCTGGAAGGTGTACAGTGAGAAATTTCCCTTTGTAGAGGGGCTGCAGGCAGTAATTGAGCAAAATCGTTTTTACGTTTTTCGCCCGCGCTGGATCCGCATGGTGGATAACCGGCGCGGTTTTGGTTTTAAACAGGAATGGACTCTCTCTTGAACAACGCTGAATCTATGCCTGCCAACACTGGCGGGCGCGATATGGAAAAGGCCGCCTTGCGTGGCGAGCCATCTTATGTCTGGCGCGCCGGTCAGGAGCGGCGCCTGCAGATGATCCTGGATGCCGCCGGTGATCGCCTGCAAGGGCGTGTGCTGGAAAATGGCTGCGGGGTAGGCATGTATGTAGAGCATCTGTCACCACTGGCAGGTGAGGTGATCGGCCTGGAATATGATTTTGAGCGCGCCAGGGAGGCCCGAGAACGTTCTGGAGAGATCACCAACGCCGCCGGCGAGAAGCTCCCTTTTAACCCGGGCTGCTTCGATTTGATCCTGAGCCATGAGGTCCTGGAGCATGTTCAAGATGATCGCCAGGCGGTTCAGGAGATGGTACGCGTATTACGCCCGGGGGGACGCATGGCTATCTTCGTCCCAAATCGGGGTTACCCATTCGAAACCCACGGCATTTACTGGCGCGGACGCTACCATTTTGGGAATATCCCCCTGGTGAATTACCTGCCTCGCCGCTGGCGCGATCATCTGGCGCCGCATGTGCGCATCTATACCGGGCGCGATCTGGGCAGGTTATTTGCCGGGCTGCCGGTTCGCTATGTAGAGCGGACAATCATCTTCGGCGCGTATGACAATATCATCGCCCGCCGGCCCGGCCTGGGGCGCTTACTGCGCACAGCCCTGCAGTGGCTGGAACGCACGCCGCTGCGCGTTTTTGGCCTTTCGCATTTCTGGGTGGTTGAAAAAATGTAAAAGTAGTGGGCAAAACGCCGGTTCGTCAGATTCCCATGGGTCCACGAAAATCGTAAATCCCATCCCGGATCGCCCAGCGGCGCTGACACTGGGGGCAAACCATGGCTTCCGGCCCTTCTTCGAGTGGGAAATGATCGCAGCTTGGACAGCGGAAGAAAGTCCCTGGAGAGGCTTGCGACGCTTCACCAACCGCGCGCGCCCGGGCGAAAACGCTGGGGGTCAGTTGCCACCAGTTTCCAGTAAGTTGGGCTAAAGCATCCATTGTCACCAGGACATTCACGGGCAGCAGGCGTTTGAGCAATTCCAGCCGGAAATGGGAAACGGTCAATTGGCGTTCCACCACAAATTGTTTCTCCTGCAGCCAGGTGCGCACCGTTTTAGGGTGGAAGTCAAAGTTAAGCCGGACGAACTCCACCGGCTCTGAGCTGAATGGGCTCCAGGTCTGGCGCCGCAGGGCGTAACGCAGGATAGCTTTCAGGTTCTGCTTGTTCGCATATTCCAGGATGAAAATTGCCCCAGGTAGCAGGGTTCTGCGAATTTGTTCCAGCGCCAAAGGGGCGTCGGCCATATGATGCAAGGTACGGATCATGGTGGCCGCATCGAACAATCCAGGCACGAAAGGCAGTTTATAGACATCGGCGGCAACGTAGATATAGCGCTGGCTTTCCCCCAACCGCTTCCTGGCCTGTTGTAGCTGGGTGCGCGAATAATCCAAAAGCACGATACGCTCGAAACCATTGTAACGCGGGGTATTTCGTCCAGCGCCGGCGCCAATTTCGAGAAGCAGTTTGCCACTTACAGGCAAAAGGCGCTTCAAGGCAACGGCTTCTGCCTGATCCTCATAATCCCGTTCTCCTTGCTCCCAGAAAGTTGTCTGGTAATCGGATCCTTCGTAATCGCAAACTGGTGGTCGATCAGAGCTTGTCATAAGCGAGCATTATATCTGATAACAGTGCTAAATAGGACGACAGTCATCTAAAATGTATGATCGTCATCTTTGAGTAATGATCTCTGTCACTTGTGAATTGGCCAAAAACAGTCTAAAATGTTGGTGATAATTTTGATCTGGAAGACCAGAAAAAAGGGAGTCTAACTATGCAGATAACTCGACAAGCTGATTATGCGGTACGCGCAGTACTCTATTTAGCCCAATTGGGATCCGAACAGCGCGCTTCGACCAGCCAGATTGCTCAGGAGCAGCAAATTCCTCCGTCCTTCCTGGCGAAAATCGTTTCGCAGTTGTCGGTAGCCGGCCTGTTGCAAACATCGCGCGGCGCTCGCGGTGGTGTTTCGCTGGCTCGATCGCCTGAGGCAATTTCTCTACTTGAAGTTGTAGAAGCGATTGACGGTCCGATCCTGCTCAACGAATGTGTTTCCGGCAATGGGGTATGCACCTTTGGTGAAGATTGCCCCATGCGCCCAATTTGGTGCGACGCGCAAGCTGAATTGGTTGATCGTTTGAAGCAAACAACGTTTTCGAACTTTATTCAACCAGTGAATATTGCAGTCCCTGCCTGATCTTTCAGGCCTCATGCCGGCTATCAGGGTAAGTTTCCCCGCGCAATTGTTTCGCTCGGCTGAATAAACCTGCAGCCTGTACGAGGCATTCGAAAAGGAGCAATCTTCCCACTAAAAGGGCACAAATTGCTGCCGAAGTAGTGTGTCATATGACATACTACCCATGTGAATCTGGACAAACCATCTCATCTGAGATTTGCTGACCCAAAATACCGCCCGATATGATCGCGGGCGGTATTTTTATTGGTAAAATTCACTTTCGACGTTTGATTTTGATCTGGGATGGTGATTAAATGATGAAGAGCACTCGAGATGCACGGCAGGATAGCCACTGGTGGCAATCAACGCTGGTATGGTTTACACTCACCCTGGCTGCGATCGCAGTCTTTACTGCTATAGGACCGGCCGAGAAAACCTTGGGCAGCAATGCGCGCGTGGTCTACCTGCACGGGGTGTGGGTGTGGGCCGCGCTGGCGGCCTTTTTAGCGGCCGCGTTGACAGGGCTGGCCGGTTTGATCACCCAAAACCAGCTTCTGCACCATTGGTCACGCGCCTTGGGGCGCACCGGGCTTTTATTCTGGATTACCTATATTCCGATCTCCATCTGGGCCATGCAGACAAACTGGAATGGATTGTTTCTGGCAGAACCGCGTTTTCGACTGGCGGTCATTTTCTCTTTAGGGGGATTAATGCTGCAAGTAGGTGTGACCCTCTTAGGTGATGCAGCCTGGGCGTCAGCGGGCAATCTGATTTATTCCCTGGCACTCTTGTACGCCTTGCGCACCACGCAGAATGTCATGCACCCTCCGGCACCAATTTTAAATTCAGACGCCTGGCGGATTCAAGTCTTCTTTGGCGGACTGCTTATACTTACCCTGCTGGCCGCCTGGCAGATTGCTCGCTGGTGGTATCAATTGGAAAAACTGCCCGGTGAAGTGCTGGCTGGAGATTTGAAGAATTCTTTTGAGCGTTGAACCGATCCCTTAAGATCCAGATTCCCACATTTGTTGCCGCCCGCACCACCTTGAACACCATGGTGCGCATGGTGTATCCATTCCTGGCAGCTTTCAGCCGAGGCCTGGGAGTGGAACTGTGGATGATTTCCCTGGCCTTGACTATCCGATCTGCGACTGGCGCGTTAGGACCATTTTTGGCATCGATCGCGGACAGTCGAGGGCGCAAACCTGGCATGCTGGTTGGCATGCTGCTATTTGTCAGTGGCGCTGCCTTGATGAGCATCTGGCCCACATACCCGGCCTTTGTGATCGCTCTCGTACTGACAATCCTGGGTAACTACCTGTTCATTCCTTCTATGCAGGCCTATCTCGGCGACCGGGTTCCCTACCAGCGTCGCGCGCTTGTGCTGGCCCTGACTGAATACGGCTGGTCATTAAGCTCGATCATTGGCGTTCCGCTGATCGGGTTCTTAATTGCGCGCTGGGGTTGGGCGGCTCCTTTTCCATTCCTGGCATTGATAGGCCTGCTGGCGATGGGGGCCCTGGCGTGGCTCGTTCCCGCTGATACCAGCCCTGATAGCAAAAGATTGGGGTTCTGGATCAATCTACGCGACGTTCTGACCCACACCCCTGCACTGGCGGGATTGGCAATGGGTTTTTTCGTAGTCGCCGGCAATGAAGTTGTCAACCTGGTTTTTGGTGTTTGGATGGAAGATACTTTTGCTGTGAAGATCGCCGCCCTGGGGGCAGCGTCCGCGGTGATTGGTTTCTCCGAACTGAGCGGTGAATCACTGGTTGGGCTGCTGACCGACCGCCTGGGGAAATCGCGCGCTATCACTACCGGATTGCTATTAAACGGCCTATCTGCACTCTTGCTCCCGGTCTTGGGGTCAAGCGTGCCCGGTGCCTTGTTTGGTCTGTTCTTGTTCTACCTGACCTTTGAATTCGCGCTGGTCAGCACGATTCCGTTGATGACCGAAGTTTTGCCATCGACGCGCGCCACGCTGATGGCAGTCTATGGCAGCAGTGTTTCATTAGGTCGGGCTGCCGGGGACTTGCTGGCGCCGGCCTTGTATGGTCATGGCATTTTGTTAAATGGATCGGTTGCATTGACTTTCAATATTCTGGCAATTTTGGCCTTGCATTATGTTCGACTGCCGGAAGTGAAGGTACCTGAGAATTTGGGGGCGGGTCTTATTAAACGCCCGGAAACACCAACGATTGCGGAAGACGAGCCCCAGGGCAGGTAATAAACCCGCAGGATTCTAATCCAAGCAGTCGAGAAAAATGATAATTCCCCTCTATGCCACTCCTCAACTTCCAGTATAATCAACGCTGCTATGCAGGATAAAAAAATGAAACGACTTCTTCTAGGCGCGGTTTTGCTCGTTGCCAGTTTATTGAGTGTAAATTTCTTTTACGCCAACGTTCTGCTTGCTGATCCGGTTGAACCGGCATTGGCAGCTCCCGCCAAACAGATCCCAATTTATACTCCGACTCCCCTACCGGACGGGCGCATCATTTATACCGTCCAAGCCGGCGACACGCTGCTGAGCATTTCATTGAAAACCGGAGTGCCGGAAGATGAAATTCGCAAATTGAACAATATCTCCGGCGATCTTATCGTCGAGGGGCAGAAGCTGCTGCTGGGGCTGGCCGGACCAGCGCAGGAAACGAGCACCCCAGGCCCAAGCCCTACCCCAACCACGGTGCTTCCCACCCCCACTGCCAAACCGGGTAGTGGCGACCTGTGCATCTTGCTGTTCAATGATTACAACGGCGATTCTATTCGTCAAGAGAGCGAACCGTCGATCCCGGGTGGCGCGATCAGCCTGGCTAACCGTGGCGGGAGCGTTTCCAAGACAGCCAAGACCGAAGCCGGATCAGATCCATACTGCTTTGAAAAAGTGCCCGAGGGGGACTACAATATCACCGTGGCAGTGCCTGAAGGGTACAATCCCACCACCGTTATGAATTACGCGGTTCAACTGAATGCTGGAGACCAGACGTACTTAGATTTTGGCGCCCAGGTGAACACGGTGGCGATGGAAGAGGCACCGGTGCCCACGGGAAGTGGAAAATCGCCTTTGTTGGGCATTTTAGGCGGCGTGCTGCTCCTGGCTGGCGCCGGTCTGGCGATATTCGCCGGGCGATTATTGAAGAGTAGTTAGCCAGCAGCATATGAATTTCATGGCCAGATGATCTGCTTATAAGCCGCAAGCAGCGCTGTGCTGAAATCGGCTCTGCGCCAGTTGACCACCCGTTGGCCGGCTGCCTCTGTGAGAGCATTGGCTACTGATTCTTCAACGATGACCGTGAGCAGCGCGGCCCCAAGGGCGCGGCTGCCAGCGGCCTCGCTCTCGCTGCTGGGGACCAGGTAAGCTGCCGGGCCAACCAGCGCGTCTGTAAGAGACGAGTCCAGGGCTACCACCGGTTTTCCGCACGCCAGTGCCATGCGAACCGGGTTGCCCCAGGGGTTGATCGAAGCCGGATGGAAAAGTGCACTGCAATTTTGATACAATCTGACGAGCCCTGAAAGCGGCAATTCCGGCACCAAGCGCACCGTTCCCCCCACTTGATAGATATCCAGTAAAGGCTCGATGTTTTTCCGTTCCGCATCCCCCATTCCGACCAACAGCAATGGATAGTAATCTCCAATGGTGCCAGCAGCCCATGTCCAGGCGTTCAGCAGGCGCTGCAGATCGGGCAGGGCATGTGGTCCATGGTACAAGATGAATGTTTCCGGTAGTTCCAATCCCGGCATATTTTCCGTCAAACCAGATTGGTCATCGCCGAAGACTGGATGGATGACCGCCGGGAGAGGTATCAGAGGCACTTCACTCCGTGGGGCCGGCAAATCGTCTGGCCACAGGATGCCGCTTGCCCTGGCTCTGCCACCTTCACCCAGCGCTTCTCGCAAGCGGGATCCCAGACCTCTGCGCGGTAATAACCCATCGGGGGCGAGTGGGTTTTCAGCGAATCTGGTTGGGCTGAGTATGCCGGGTGTGGAAGCAAATAACGCCGGATGACCGCCCGTCAGGTGTATCGCCTGCACAACCAATTCGCGCGCCAAAGCGGGTAGGATGCGCTGCTCCCAATTCAACCGAGCCGATATATTGTCCTGCGCTGCGACGATCTGTGCTTCCGTAGGGTCCGGCAGCGGATCGAGCGGCTCGCCTGGTAAAGCAACGATTGCTCGCACCTCGCCCGGGAGAAGCGCCAGCAGTTCGGAAAGGTGCAACGCCGCCGGGCTGTTGGGCTGCCGGACCAGGGGCCAGCCGTCGTAAAGGATAGTGAGCTCAGACATGTTGTCTGTGTCAGCAGAGATGAACGGCAATTCCCATTAATAAACGGTCGGTCATGAGGCGGCTGCGTCGCGTTTGGCGGAAACACGGCGCAGGAAGCGGTCTTCGTCGATTACAACACGTTCATGTTGGCCAGAGCCGACCTGCTCGCTCTTATCCCAGGCCTGCACGTTAAATGTGATGTGTGAGCCGTCGACAGCAGAGATTTCCGTTGTGATACGCACGCTTTCACCAACCGGCGTCGGCGCCAGGTGGCGGACATTGACCAGCACACCCACACTGGAATACCCCTCGGGCAGGTATTTTGCCAGAAGCTGGTGAGAAACACGCTCCATAAAGGCAATCATCCAGGGGGTTGCCAGCACGCGTGAGGCGCCGCTGCCGACATGGATGGCAGTATGCTCATCCTCAACCGAATAGGTTTTTTCATTGCGCATGCCAGGCTGAAAATACACTGTGGTATCCATGATCTGTGCTCCTTTCTTGATACGACTCTAAGAATCATTTTGCATTGCCCACAAAATGCGCCAAACCTTTCGTCCTTTGATATTTATGCGACGCTCCACCAATCGCGCCCTTCAACCAACCCATCGGAATTCAAGCGCTCACGGATGAGCTTGCGCGCGCCGCGCGCCCCCACCGCAGCCAGCAAAACCGGATGACTGTAGCGCCCCCACCAATCAGCCAGGTCATCTGGGGATAAGATGGGCAGTCCGCGGCGGGTGCGGCCGATTTTGCGCGGGTCGACATCGATAAAAGCTTCCAGCGCTGCCCCCTGGCGCAGCAAATGTTTGCTCAGACGCCGGCCCATCATGCCGGCTCCCCAGAGAATTAGGCCATCGCGGTTCTGCAGCGGACCACGCGCCAGGTAATACGCTTTTGCCCGCAGAAAATTTTCCAATGAATAACGCTCATCCGTGCGCGTCAGGCGCCCAGGATGCTCGCGCCACTCGAAAAGGATCTCGGGCACTTTAGCAAACTGCGCTCCATTCAAATAGAGCCGCAGCCAGAGATCATAATCCTCCGCCCAGACGTGTTCCTGGTACCCCCCGGCTTGCAGCACAATATCCTTGCGAAAAGTTACACTGGGATGAGCCAGCGGGCTTTCCACGAATATCTCGCGCCGGATATCGGCATCGCTGACCAGAGAGTTCAACCAGTTCATGTAGATGCGGAATCCCTGGCGCACCTGATCTCGCGGGAAGCCAGAAACCAGGCAACCGACCACGCTGACTTGCGGATGTTCTTCAAGGAATTCGAATTGGCGTACCAGCCGCTGGGGGTGTGAGCGATCGTCAGTATCCATGCGTGCTACATAAGGCGCTTTGCAGACAGCCAGGCCGTTGTTCAGCGCGCTGATGATCCCCTGATGCGGCTGCGAGAGCACTCGAAAGCGTGCGTCCTTTTGCTCCCAGGCCTGCAAGATTTTCAAGCTGCCATCCTGAGAGCCATCATCGACCATAACCACTTCAAAATCCGGCAGCGTCTGACAGACCAGGCTTTGCAGTGCCTCTTCAAGCGTTTCGGCCGCGTTGTAGCAGGGTAAAAGCACGGAGATTTTGGGTGCGGCAACGGTCATGCAACGATTGTACCTGAAAATGCAGTGCTCCCGTCAAGGCGGAGTTTTGGTATGATTGAGGTGGGGAGTTTTAACTGCCTTATCTTGGAGAGGAGGAGAAAATGGAATCCGTTTTCTTCGTGATTGGGGGATTTTCAGGCGCATTGGCCGTCGCTTTAGGCGCTTTCGGCGCCCACGCCCTCAAAAGCCGGTTGAGCCAGGAGCGCCTGGATACTTTCGAAACCGGTGTGCGCTACCAGATTTACCATGCCCTGGCGCTGCTGTTCGCCGCATTTGCAATCGGGCATTGGCCTGCATCCGGCCTGCCGCTCTATGCCGGCTGGCTGTTCATCGCCGGGACTCTGCTTTTTTCCGGCAGCCTTTACCTGCTTGTCTTAAGTGATAAACGCTGGTGGGGCGCGATAACACCGCTGGGTGGCGTGGCTTTCATTGCCGGATGGGTATGCCTGGCGATCGCGGCGTTATGAGCGTGGGGAGGTGATAGATGGAAGATCAATCATTGGCAACTAAGGTGCGGGATTTCCTGGTGCGCCCTTCAACGCGAGCCTTTTTTGTGGAGGGCAGGCGCACCCCGAACTATTCCCTTTTTGACTGGCTGCACGGCTATGTGTATGGCCGCTGGCCTTATCTATATATCGGTATCGGTGCTGGAGAACATTGGCTGGCAAGAGCATTTGGCCCGCTGGTGAATTTTTTGGGGAAGGTTTTGCCAGACCCTAAACCGAAGGACGAGTCACCAACTCGCCAGCGCATCACCTTCGCCGATACCTATCACGGCAAGGTGGTGCCAATTCAGGCCGCTAAACAACTCGTTATGGTCAACGAAGATATCCGCCTGACAAATTTAGAACAGGTCATTCCCTACGCGCTGGCGCGTGACATCGTGATACGCAATCCCGATCATATCATTGTCCTGGAATGCCCCTGCCGCTCGGCACGCTCGCATCCCTGCCTGCCGCTGGATGTTTGCCTGATCATCGGAGAGCCCTTCGCCAGCTTCGTCGCCGAGCACCACCCCAGGCGTTCACGCTGGATCAATGCAGCCCAGGCGGTTGATATCCTGCAGGCAGAGGAAGAACGCGGCCATGTGCATCACGCCTTCTTTAAAGATGCCATGCTGGGGCGCTTCTACGCCATCTGCAACTGCTGCGCCTGCTGCTGTGGAGCCATGCAAGCCCAGCGAAACGGCACGCCAATGCTGGCCTCTTCCGGCTATGTTTGCCAGGTGGATGAAGATTTGTGCATCGGCTGTGGAGAATGCCAGCAATTCTGTCAATTCGAGGCCCTATCATTAGGTGATGTGTTCATGCAAGTCGATCAGGAGAAATGTATGGGCTGCGGGGTATGTGTAAGCCAGTGCGTTAATGATGCAATCAGTCTATCTTTAGCTCCAGAAAAAGGGAAGCCATTGAACATCATCGATCTAATAAAAGATACACAAGAAATCGTATAATGAACATTAATAAAAATTTCTCTCGGTAATTGAGCCGCTCCAGAATGCAACTAAATCATAGGCACAGATACTTCTTTCAATGATGTCTCCTCCAAAAATCTCCAGAGCCTATTATGCAGGTTCAATCCAAGAATTTATCCCTCATGACGAAGAGAAAATCTTAGGGATTCTGGCTGTTCATCATCATTTTTCTCTCGATGAGACTCAAAGGAATGCCTGGATAGGACAAATCAGAATTCTCAAGCAGAGTTTATCTGAGTTCATAGACGGGTATATCTTCTTCGAATATGCCATTCCTCGTATGGGGAAGAGAGTTGATGTTATTTTCATAACTCATGGCATAATTTTTGTGATCGAATTCAAGGTGGGCGATTCAAGCTATTCAACCCATGCGCTTGATCAGGTACTCGATTATGCACTCGATTTAAAGAATTTTCACGAACAAAGCCATGATAAGCCCATAGTTCCTCTCCTCGTCGCGACTGAAGCCAAAACGGTTGAAAATGTAATCATTTCATATGAAGACGGGGTATATCAACCCATCAAAGCAAATAAACATGATATCGGCTCAGTAATTAAGGGATTGTTTGATGATCATATTCCAAGGTCTCACATAGACCCCATTTTATGGGAGCGTTCATTATATAAACCTACGCCAACGATTATCGAAGCAGCGCAGTCCTTATACCAGGGTCATAGTGTCACTGAAATCACACGATCTGATGCGGGGGCCATCAATCTCAGCCGGACATCTGATGTCATTTCTCGTATAATCGATGAAGCCAAATCCAAGCAGCAAAAGGCGATTTGCTTT
>Ga0315542_1001222_pt1 | contig 16140 bp, 12 predicted proteins | sample SalMarSW160120MG_FD_202541 | JGI IMG/M metagenome (GOLD analysis project Ga0315542, IMG submission 202541) | Salt marsh sediment microbial communities from the Plum Island Ecosystem LTER, Massachusetts, United States - Salt Marsh Sediment SW1601-20 ...
CTGGACGATCACCCGACGATAGGGCCCGCTACTCGGTGGCTCCAGCAGCCTTGCGCGCAGCGATGTTGACCGGTTCCCACACGCCGGAAAAAGGTGGCGAATAGGCCAGGTCGACGTATTCGAGTTCCGCCGCCGTGAGACCCGCCCACATGGCCGCCGCGAACGTATCGATTCGCTTGGCCGCGCCTGGACCTCCGACGATCTGGGCGCCGAGGAGTTTGCCTGTCTTCCGATCGACGACCGTGCGGATGCGCATCTGGCTTGATCGTGGCCAATAGTGGGATCCGGTCGAGCTGCGCAACCCCGTGGCGGCAGCGTCGAATCCGGCGGCGTCTGCTTCGGCGAGCGTCAGGCCGGTTCGAGAAATTTCGATGTCGTCGACCTTTGTGATGGCGGTCGCCAGCACTCCCGGGAACGATGCGTCGCCGCCGCCGAGGTTGGTTCCCGCGACGCGTCCCTGCTTGTTGGCGACCGTGCCCAACTGCAGATTGATCGGCGCGCCGCTGATGCGGTTGATTGACTCTGTGCAGTCGCCGGCCGCGTAGACATCTTCGGCACTCGTACGCTGGTGGTCATCGACGGCGACGGCGCCGGTAGGCCCGATGGCGATGCCCGACGACTTCGCGAGCGCCGAGTTGGGGGCAGAACCGAGGCCGAGCACGACGATGTCCGCCGGGAAGACCGATCCGGCGGCCTCAACTGCAGACACTCGTCCATCCTGGCCGACGATGCGGTCTACCCGCATGTCGGTGTGGACGGAGATCCCGCGCTCACGAACCTGTTCGGCGACGAGTTCCCCCATTTCGGGATCCATCGTGCGGGAGAGGACGGTCGGGGCAATCTCCAAGACGGTCACCGGAATGCCGAGATTGTGGAATGACTCTGCTGCTTCCAGGCCGATGTACCCACCGCCAATCACGACCGCGCTGGCCGGTGATCTGCCGATCGCGGAACGAACGGCGGCAGCGTCGTCGAGGGTGCGAACCTGAAACACGCCATCGAGATCGAGACCTTCGATCGGGGGAAGGATCGGACGCGCACCCGTCGCATAGAGCAGGAGGTCATAGGCGAATTCGGCGTCGGACCCGTCGTCGAGCTGCCTGACGGCGACCGTCTTGGTGGACGTGTCGATCGCCATGACTTCGTGGCGAAGGCGAACATCGATGTTCATGCGGGCGAACTGCTCGGGAGTCCTCGCCTGGAGCTGTCGCAGCTCCTTGACATCCTCGCCGACGTAGTAGGGAATGCCGCAGGCGGCATAGCTGACCCAGGTGGTGCGTTCGAACACGATGATCTCGAGATCCGGGTTCAGGCGCCGCGCCTGGCTTGCTCCCGACATGCCGGCAGCGTCACCACCAATGACTACGAGGCGGCTCACTTCGAATCCTGCTTGAGCTGTCTGAGCTGGTGCTGTTCGTGGAGTCTCTGTCTCCGGCGTCTCCGCACGGCAATGCCCACGAGTTCGTCGACGATGACGGCCAACACGATGACGATGAGGATCAGGGTGATGAGAGGGGCTTGAACCTTCCAGAAGATCAGGTTCACCTCGACGGGGGTCGTGTTGGCAGCGGCCAACACGGCGACGAGCACGGTGATGACGATGCCGAACACGAGCGCCCACGAGATACCGGTACCCCTGTACGGTGCCAGCTCGTGCGGCGGCTGCGCCGGCGGCGCTGCTTCCTTTTCTGACGGTGCCGGCTTTGGTGACGTCGGCTCTGAGTCCATGGTGCTCCTTTCGCTGCCAAGAATAGAGGGAGCGTCAAAGCCTGGACGCTCCCCGTCTATCTGGCAGCGGCATCCGCCTCGACGGCCACTCGCCTTCCCTCATCGACATCGACCTTCACGAGGATCGCGGCGCCGATGATGAAGAACAGCACGAGACTGAGCACCGCCGGCCGGCTGCTGCCGGTGATCGCAACTGCAGCAGCAAACATCACAGGCCCAAGAATCGACGAGAACTTCGACATGACGGAGAAGAACCCGAAGAACTTGCCACTCTCATAGGCAGGCGTCATCCACGCGTACAGGCTTCTGCTGAGCGCCTGGCTTCCGCCCTGAACGACCGCCACCATCCAAGCAAGGAACCAGAACTCGAATACGGCATCGAGGAAGAACCCCCACGTGGCGATGATTGCATACGCGGCGATGGCCAGGATGATCGTGCGTTTGGTCGTCATGGTGTCCGCGAGCCGGCCGAACAACGGCCGGCCGAAGAGGGTTGCGAGTGCGAGTCCGACCACCTCGATGACCAGGATCAGACCCAGGATCACACCGAGATTGCTGGTGCGAACGGGAGCCAGCACCTTGACCTGTCCGATTGCCAACGATCCGTTGGGGGTGTCGGGGCTCACCGACAGCGTGAGTTCGTGCACACCCGCCGAGCCGGCATCGATCGTCACCGGAGTGCCGTAGCGCACCGAGGGAGTGGTCGCGTCGATTGTGACCGCCTCGTCGTTCTCCATCAGCGGCGACCCATCGATCGCGACGTCCCACGTGCCACGGTCCGGTCCGGTGCTGTAGTCCAGCTCGACTTGCTGACCATTGAACGAGAAGGTTGCTGTGGAAGCCGAACTGGTCGCGCTTTCGTATGGGATCGGGTCTGTCCCTGTGAGCAACAGGAGCTCGGCGAGGGCAGCGATGAGGAGCGCTGCGATAGCGGCCAGAACGGGTGTGAGGACGCTCCACAAGCTCGTGTCCGGGTTGGCGCGGCGCCGGCGAGCGAACACCCAGGCGGCGGCGAAGAGCACGATCGCCAGCACGAACGCGATGGGTGCGATCGTGCGAGATGCCCTTGTCAGTCCTTCGGTCGCGGTGCCGACCGTGTCGGTCGAAATAGTCTGCCAGTCGCCCGACAGTGTGAAGCTACCGGCCGCATAGGTTCCCTCACCCACGGCGGCACCGACGGTCTCGAACGGGGCCGGAGGAGCGCCGGTGGCCGATGCCGGGAGTGTCCGTGCTCCGATGATTCCGACGAGCGGGAGAGCGATGATGTTGAATACGACGAATGCCAGGTAGATCGCCCGGTTGTTGTCCTTGCGGCCGGGAATGCGCCCGAAAACGAGACTGAACGGGATGCCGACGAACTGGACCAGGAGGATCGCAAGAATCAGCTGCGTCGTTTGGAATCCGAGTTCGGTGCCATAGATGACGGCGACGCTGATGATCGTCCCGATGCCGTCGTTATAGATCAGGAACCCGATGAGAAACCGGTAAAGCTGGCGGTACTTGCGCAGGTCCCGGAAGGTCTCGCCGAGCCGCTTGAGGCTCGCCGTGATCGTCCCACCTGTCAACGTTCCTTGACCTGAGGCCGCCGGCGGTTCGGGCACGCGCCTGAATAGTGGAATGGAGAATACTGCCCACCAGATGGCGACCGACACAAACGAAAGCCGGGCTCCCATTTCGGAGCCGATGAACAGGATCATCCCCACGTTGATTGCCAGCAGCAGGCCGCCACCGAGGTACCCGATGGCATAGCCGCGGGTCGACACGACATCCTGATCCTCGGGCTTGGCGACGTGGGGAAGCAGCGCGTCGTAGAACACGTTCGCTCCGGCGAAACCGACGCGTCCGACGATGAAGAAGATGGACGCCAGGATCCAGTTCCCCGTCGTGATGAGTACGAGCAGGCCTGTTCCGATCACTCCCATGCCGACGAAGATCGAGAGGAATTTCTTCTTGCCTCGCATGATGTCGGCAATCGTCCCGAGCACGGGAGAGAGGAAGGCGACGATGATCAGTGAGATGCTGAGCGTGGTTGTCCAGTAGGCGGTGGCAACGGCTGCGCTGGGAAGCGTCGCTCCAGCGACGGAGCTGTAGTAGGCGGGGAGAACGGCGGAGAGGATCGTCGTTGCGAACGCGGAGTTCGCCCAGTCGTAGAGCGTCCAGGCTCTGATGCGACGTTTGTACTCCTTCTCCGAGATCCCTTCGTACGCAGGAGTCAACGCAGCCATCACCCTTCCCTCGTCGGCGCTGGACGCAGGCTACTTGGCTGCAAGTTGTGATGTCGGGTGGGCTGCGGGTCTTCAGTCGTCAGTCCGCAGCACCCGGCCCGGCCCCGTGGTTTCTCACACCACGGCGAGCGCCTGTTCGAGGTCCAGGATCAGATCGTCCGGATGTTCGACGCCCACGGAGAGGCGTACCAGACCGTCGGTGATGCCGTACCGCTTCTTGTCGACGTCGGGTACGCCCGCATGTGTCATCGTGCCCGGATGCTCGGCCAGGGATTCGTTGGATCCGAGGCTGACGGCAAGGTGAACGAGCCGCAACGCGTTGAGGAATCGAAACGCTCCGGCTTCGTCCCCGTCGACCTCGAAGGAGATCATCGCCCCCGCACCCATGCACTGTTTCTCGTAGATGGCTCGCTGTGGGTCGTCGGGTTCGATGAACCCCAGGTAGTTGACGTGTCGAACCTTCGGATGCGAAGCGAGGAACTCGGCGATCTTCGCAGCGCTGTCCGCCTCCCGATGCATCCGCATCGAGAGTGTCTCGAGGCTGCGCATCAACAGCCAGCCGGTCCACGGACCGGCGTGGGATCCAAGGTGCGTGCGCATCGCACGGATCGGTTGAGTGAGCGTCTCCGAGCCGAGCACCGCTCCGGCGATCAGGTCGCTGTGTCCACCGAGATACTTGGTGGCGCTGTAGATCACCAGATCGGCGCCGTGGTCGAGGGGCTTCTGGAAGATCGGACCGAGGAACGTGTTGTCGACGGCGAACGGGACAGGCCGCTCCGGAGTCGATGTGGCCGTCGCCACCATCGCACACTCTTCCATGTCGAACAACGCGTTTGTCGGATTCGCCGGTGTCTCGATCAGGATCATGCCAAGTCGTCTACCCGAACTCGATACTCGGCGTTGCAACTCCACATGGGTCTCCTCCGGGAAGAATCCGATCGATTCGATCCCGAATTCCGGCAACACGTCGTTCACGAGGTGGTCGGTACCCCCGTAGAGAGGTTCACTGTGCAAGAGGACATCCCCGGGACGCAAGTACGTGAGCAGCGTCGTCGAGATGGCCGCCATGCCGCTCTTGAACAGGATCGCCGACTCGGCACCGTCCCACAGGCAGAGCCTGTCCTCGACGATTTCGAGATCGGGGTTGTTGAGGCGGCTGTAGATCAGTCCCACTTTCTCGCCCGGCGAGGGCGGGCGCTTGCCTGTTGCGACCTCGAAGAAAGCCTTGCCTTCCTCTGCCGTCTCGAACACGAATGTGGACGTTTGAAAGATGGGGCTCTTCACCGCCCCCTCAGACCACGCGGGGTTGTAGCCATAGCCCATCATGAGGCTCTCGGGGCGCAGCTGCTTCCCCTCGATGCTGTCGTCCCACTTCACGGCTGCTCCTCTCCTCGTGCACACCGTCTCCTTCAACGATAGGGTTTTCGACATGAGCCGTGTGATGCGTATCGCTCTGATTCTCTCGACCCTCATGCTGGTTGCCGGATGCGCCGCAAACGGCGAGCAGCAGCTCGCTCCGACGCAGCCCACGACGATGGCCACCCCCGCCACCACGACGACCTCGGCAACCGCTTCAACTACCGAGACGACCGCGGCTACTTCGACGACCCAGGCGACGACAACAACCACATTGGCCCCGTTGCAGGGGGTTCAGTTCGACGAAGTGGCTACTGGTTTCAGCGATCCTTTGTTTGTGACCACCGCCCCGGGTGGAAACGATCTGTACGTGGTCGAGCAGGGCGGGACCATCCGGATCATTCACGACGGACAGGTCGAAGACATGCCGCTCCTGGACATACATGGTCTCGTGACTCGAAACGGGAACGAACAGGGGCTCCTCGGCCTGGCGTTCTCCCCGGACTACCCGAACGATCCGAGAATCTTTGTCGACTACACAGGCTCTGGCGGTACCACGACCCTTGCGTCGTACCAGGTCGTGGACGGGGTCGCCGATCCGGGTTCGGCCGATGTGATCTTGACCCAGAAACAGCCGGCATCGAACCACAACGGCGGGGAGGTCATGTTTGGACCGGATGGCTATCTGTACGTGGGGTTGGGGGACGGCGGCGCGTCAGGCGACAAGTTCGGCAATGGTCAGAACACCGACACGCTTCTCGCGTCGATCCTTCGTATCGACGTGTCCGGGCCTAGCGGCTACACGATTCCACCCGGCAATCCGTTCGCAAGCGGGGGAGGCGCCCCCGAGATCTGGGACTACGGGCTGCGCAACCCATGGCGTTTCTCGTTCGACAACGGTCTTCTCTACATAGGTGACGTTGGACAGGATCACTACGAGGAAGTCGATGTGGCGGCCGCCGACCAAGGCGGGCTGAACTTCGGTTGGCCGATCACCGAAGGGCTCCACTGCTACAAGCCATCTCGCGGATGCGACACGGCCGGAATCACTTTGCCGGTTCTGGAGTACAGCCACACAGAAGGATGCTCCATCACCGGGGGGTATGTGTACAGGGGTGCGGCAATCCCCGAACTCGTCGGCGGCTACTTCTACGGTGACTACTGCTCCGGGTGGATACGTAGCTTCCACTACGCCGACGGTTCGGCGACGGACCCCCACCAGTGGATCGACTCGATCGGAAACATCACTTCGTTCGGCCTCGACGCAGACGGCGAGCTACTGGTCGTGACACGTGGCGGGACGATCTACCGGATGGTGCCGGTGCGCTGAACCCACTTCCGTTCTTGTCAATCTCAGCGACGGTGCACGGCGTCCAGCTTGACAAGAACGGGCTAGGTGATGGTCTTGTCGCCCCTACGCCGTGCATATCGGGGGTATGGCTGTTCATCGGGCCAGTACCCCTGGCGTTGGTACGCCCAATACTCAAAGGGGTTGTGGTAGTAGGCGAGTGTGTCGACATGCTTCACGAGCCCATCACGCCGACGAGCCCACCTGGCTGTTCCTAGAAGAGCCCCAAGCACCGTCCAGGTTCCGTACAGGAGCGGGAAGAACGGGCCGAACGACCGTGCCTGCCAGACATGGATCATTTCATGACGATCGAGGAGGTCCCGTCTGCCTCCAAGGTTGGTGACCGTGTTACCGACGGTCATCGCGAAACGCTTCCTCATCGTGAAGCCGGTGTCGTAGACGTGACGGTTCTGCCGTTCACTCAAATCCGATCGGTAGCCGCCGCGGTCATTCCTCGTCCGCTGGAGGGCATGGACGCCTAGCGCCGCGGCGGTCCCGATCAGCCCCCATGTCGAATCCAGTACGAAGGCGGCCCAGCCGGTGGGACGCGTCCAGTCGTAGATCTGTCGGGAACCGGATACGAGCCCGTTCAGACCACCGACGATCGCGCCCGGCGCACCGAGACCAAGTGGCGTCAGGATCGCGCCGCCGAGCACGGCGCCCGAGACCCCGGTCGCGATCGTTTCCGTTTTCACAACAGGCCCTTGTGAAGGAGCGCGAGCACATCCATCGTGCCGGCGATCGAGATGTGCAGTGCAGCACCCCACCAGATCGATCGCGTTTTGAGGCTCAGCGTGCCGAGCACCACGGCACCGAACATCGCGGCCAGCGCTTCGAGCAGGGGTTTCTGGAAGTGCAACATCACGTACGGAACCATCATGACGAAGATCGCCGCATACCCGAGACGCAGCTTCAGGCCGTGCACCATGAACCCTCTGAAGAAGAACTCCAACGCCGCGAACTGGAGCGCATACAAGATCCACCACGACCACAGGTACGGCCAGAGAGGCTCGTCGACACCGAGCTGATAGAAGGAGTACTTGGCGAGGAACGGTGCTGAGGTTGATGCGGGAACGATGAACACGAGGCTGATCGCGAGGAGCAGTGCGTAGACCCAGGCATGTGAGAGAGATCCCCGAATGGTCAGGCCGAAGTCACGAAGCCGGCTCCGAATCACGAGTCGGATCACCATCACCGGGAGGATGACGTAGGAGGAGATCTGAACGATCGCCCACATTGCCAGCGCGTTGAACTGGGAAGCCGTGACCCAGGCGTTGGCGGCATCCGCAGCAGCTCCGAGACCGATCGCTCGCAGGAAGGTCGAGAGCCAAGCGCCATCCTGGCCGGCGAAGTGCCCGATCGTCACAACGAGGGCCGAGGCGACCAAGATGGACACCATGTCCCGGGTCGACTTGGCTTCGGGGGTGACCTGTCGGTAGAGATCCGAGTCGGCATCCGCCTCGATGCGAACGTCGGTAACGTAGCTTCGCCACAATCGTGTCGGGAGACTCGGTCTGCGAGTGAGCGTCTTGGTGGCCACGAGCAGGCAGGCTACCGGCAGTCGTCGGTCAGTGGTTGAACGAAATGGATGAAACGGACGCGCTCCTTCGGCTTGCACGTGCCCAGGTCGGCTACCTGGCCACCGTGGGGCCGCACATCGTCCCGTTCGTCTTCGCAGTGGACGGACACAGGATCGTGTCGATGGTCGACGCCAAGCCGAAGACGACCACGCACTTGCAGCGGATCCAGAACATCCGATCCAACCCGTCGGTGAGCGTGCTCGTCGATCACTACGAGGAGAACTGGTCACGGCTGTGGTGGGTGCGGGCCGACGGAACAGCCCGTGTGGCCGACGAAGACCTCGACCACATTGCAGCGCTGCTTCAAGCGAAGTACCCCCAGTACGCCGACGTCGATCTCATCGGCCCGGCGATCATCGTCGACATCGAGCGGATCACCGGGTGGTCTGCCGAGTAGCAGGCTCCGTCCCAGCCCCCTGGTACGCTCGCCCTCATGACCGAACAGCAGCCTGTCGGCAGGGTCATCGGAACGGAAGATGCCACACCGCTGGAGTTCTGGGTGGGTGTCGACGAGGGACAGTTCCTCCAACTCGACGACGTCGTCGCGCTGCAGCGGACACTGCCTGGCGGCGACGCGATTCACATCTATGGGATGGTCGAGCAGGTGCGAGCCCGTCACGAGGGTGCCCGATTCGACTCTGACGTGTTTCTGATCGAAGACGGGGTGCTGCCCGCCCAGGTGAGCGAAGCGGCCAAAGTCGTTGCGACTCGATTCGAACCGGAGACCTTCGTGCCGCCACGGCCAGGCCAGGCGGTTCTGCGGGCCGTTGGTGAGGACCGCGACAAGGCTCTGTTCTTTGACCGAATGATCGACCGTGTTCCGGTTGGCTTGTCGAGGGCAGGCGAACCGATCTTCGTCAACCTCGAATTCCTCGACGGAACGAGAGGCGCCCACGTCAACATCTCCGGAGTCTCCGGCGTGGCCACCAAGACCACCTACGCCACGTTCCTGCTGCACAGCCTGTTCACGTCCGGCGTTCTCGGCGCGCGAGCTGTCAACACGAAGGCGCTCATCTTCAACGTGAAAGGTGAGGATCTGCTGTTCCTCGACCGGCCGAATCTCGCGCTCGACTCGGGGCAACGTGACAAGTACGCGCCACTCGGCCTTCCTGCCGAGGCCTTCGGATCGGTGAGCATCTACGCCCCGCCCAAGCACGGGTCGAAGAATGCGGCGCCCGATGTGGCAGCACGTCACGACGGGGTCACCCCGTTCTACTGGTCGCTTGCGGAGTTCTGCACCGAAGACCTCCTGCCGTTCCTCTTTGCCAACGCAGAGGACGACCGCGCCCAGTACTCGATGGTCGTGTACAACGTGATGGCGCAGTTGCGCCGGGCGACACGACTCGACGACGGTGCGGTGGTGATTGAAGGACAGGAAGTCCGAACCTTCCGCGATCTTGTCGACCTCATCACGGCGAGGGTGCAGGACGAGGACAGCCGCTACCAGTGGGCCGGCCCGGCGATCGGAGCTGGGACCGTGAACGCGTTCGTCAGGCGGCTCCACGGAGCGGTCCGCCACGTCGAGCACCTGATTCGAGGGGACCTGTCCAACGTTCATCCGATCGAGCTCCAGAAGCAGGTCACCGTTGTCGACATCCACAATCTCAACGATCGGGCCAAGCGCTTCGTTGTCGGCGTCACCGTCCGCCGGGCGTTCGAGGACAAGGAACGTCAGGGGCACTCTGATGAGCTGCTGTTCCTGGTGCTCGACGAGTTGAACAAGTACGCGCCGCGCGACGGGTACAGCCCGATCAAGGAGATTCTCCTCGACGTCGCCGAGCGAGGGAGGTCTCTCGGCGTCATCCTCATCGGCGCGCAGCAAACCGCATCCGAGGTGGAGCGGCGCATCATCGCAAACTCGGCGATCAGAGTTGTCGGCCGTCTCGACTCGGCGGAAGCGAGTCGAGAGGAGTACGGATTCCTCCCGGGCGTCCAGCGGCAGCGCGCAACCATCATGAAGCCAGGGACCATGCTCATCGCCCAGCCCGAGCTGCCCATCCCCGTCACCATCGAATTCCCGTTCCCCGCCTGGGCGACGAGGGCTTCCGAAGCAGGACCCGGAGGGAACGTCCCCGACGATCCGTTCGAAGGTCTGTAGGTCCTCCAGACGGGCCACTGGGTTCCAGCCGACATCGGCTATGCGCCCGTGACTACCGTCCCGGTGTGGGTTCGGCGATCCTCATCATTGCGTTTCTCGGGTTCCCTGCGCTTGCCAGGTGGGGAGCGAAGCGCTTCAAGCCGTTGGAGTTCCTTGGTCCGATCGTGCTCTGCTACCTGTTCGGGATCGCGATCGGCAACGTGTTCTCGGTCGACACGAATCTCGCCACCACGGTCACCGAGGCGACGGTCGTGCTTGCCATCCCGCTGCTGCTGTTCACGACGGACTTCAAGGCGTGGCTCAAGATCGCACGCCCTGCAGTGGTCTCGTTCGCGCTGGCAACGATCGCGGTCGTGATCTCCTCAACGATCGCCACGTTCGTCGTGACGATCGCTCACAACTGGCAGATGGCCGGTATGACCGTCGGCGTCTACACGGGAGGCACGCCGAACATGAGCGCCGTTGGGTTGGCGCTGGAGGTTCCGGACGAAACGTTCGTCCTGATGAACGGGGCGGACGTCATCTTGTCCGGTGTGTACCTGCTGTTCCTCCTGTCCATTGCGCAGCGTGTGCTGGCCACGTTCCTGCCGGCATTCGACGCGTCACGCTTCGGCACCACCGAAATCAACGAGGTTCAGGTGGCGCCAACTGCAAAGGACGTGATCGTGTCGATCCTGCTCAGCATTGCCGCGTCTGCTGTGGCGGTTGGACTGATCTTTCTGTTCGCTCCTGACCTGCCGATTGCTCTGGTGATCCTGTCCATCACAACGATCGGGGTGCTTGCCTCGTTCGTGCCGCGGGTCAGGACACAGCCAGGAACGTTCGAGACGGGCGAGTTCCTCCTTCTCATCTTCGCCGTCGCGATCGGCACGCTCGCCAACGTGCGACAGCTCGCAGGGGCGTTCGGAGGGGTGTTCCTGTTCGTTGCGATCGCACTGATTGGAGCGATCCTCATCCACTACCTGCTGGCTGCGCTCTTCAGGCTCGATACTGACACGGTGCTCATCACATCGACCGCGGCGGTGTTCGGACCGGCGTTCGTGCCGACCGTCGCCACGGCTCTGAAGAACCGAGCGATCATAGTGTCGGGACTGACCACCGGCGTGGTCGGTTATGCGATCGGCAACTACGCAGGCATCGCCCTTGCCTATCTGCTCAAGCCCTAGGTCGAGTACAGGCCGTCGAGGGTTTGGAGGACGATCTCGTCGAGTGTCCCGTCGTCTGGAAGGGTCGTCATCATTCCGTACATCGCTGCCTGGCCGCTCGTTGCGAGCTCGGGATGCGCCCGCACGTCATCCACGCTGTCACGGAGATCTTCGAGGAACCGGTCCACGATTCCCGAGTGTGCGGGTGTCACCATGAAGTGCAGCGACGCAGGCTTGATTTGTCGATCGACGTGCCACCCTCTGGCTTCGAGCGCGTCGCCGATCGCGTAGGTGTCGACGTCGACCCCCTGGAACGCAAAGACACTCAGTTTCGGATCGCCGAGCACACGGAGTGCGTCGATATCCTTGATCCCATCGAGCAGGCGCCCGGAGATGTCGAGGATCTGTCTGGTCATCTCGAGGTACCCGTCCTGACCGATTGCCTGCATCGCGGCCCATGCCGCCGCGATGGGCCCGCCCGGACGGGTTCCGGCCATCGATGGTGACGCGTAGATGCCGCCAGGCCAGTCGCTCGTGACGTGGAACTGGAATCGCCTGAGGTCGGCCGTCCGATACAGAACCGTGGATGCGCCTTTCGCCCCGAAGCCGTACTTGTGGACATCGGCCGACATCGATGTCACACCGGGAACCCGAAAATCCCAGGCTCCGACCGGTACGCCGAGACGTTCTGCCCACGGGACGAGGAAACCTCCGAGGCAGGCGTCGACGTGCATGCCGATACCGTGTTCCCCGGCGATCGACGCCAGCTCTTCGATTGGATCGACCTGTCCGAACGGGTAGTCGGGAGTGGAACCCACCATGAGGATCGTGTTGGGGGTGATCGCCGCCTCCATCCCAGCGGGGTCGGCGCGAAGATCTTCGCCCAGCGGGACACGTACTTGTCGAACGCCGAAGTAGGAGGCCGCCTTGTCGAACGCAGCGTGGGCGGTCACAGGCAGCACCATCTCGGGCTCGTTGATGCCTTTCGTGGCCGCACCCCAATCCCGGTACGTCTTCACGGCCGCGAGGAGACTCTCGGTACCCCCCGAGGTCATCGTGCCGGCGACCTCGGCGCCGCCGTTGAGCATCGATGCCGTCATCCGGACGACCTCCGCTTCGAACCGGCGCAGCGCAGGGAACGCCATCGGGTTGAGTGCGTTCTCGGAGAAGAACAACCCATGGGCCGCTTTCAGGTAGGTCGTGTGCTCTTCACCGGCGTGATAGACGAGACTCCACGTGTGGCCGTCCTCCCAGCTCGCCTCGGCCCCGGCCAGCGTTTCCATCTCGCGCAGAAGGTCCTCGCGGGGTCGGCCGGTGGCTGGTATCTCCATGACGGCAGGGTAGCGACGGCATACACGGTTGCGTCCCTAGGTGTCGGTACCATCGGCGACGTGAAGATCCTGCACACAGCCGACTGGCACGTCGGTCGCGCCATCCGTGGCCGCAGCCGAGCGGACGAGCACAGGTCCGTCCTCGGTGAGATCGCAACGATCGCCGAACAGGAACACGTCGATCTCATCGCTGTCGCCGGTGACATCTTCGATGTGGTCGCGCCGACAGCCGAATCTGAGGAGATCGTCTACGAGGCGCTGCTCGAACTCGCCGGTGTGGCACCGGTGGTGATGGTCGCCGGCAACCACGACAACGGACGCCGCCTCGAAGCAGTTGCCCCGCTCCTTGAACTCGGACGTGTGCACGTGACTGCAACCCCGAAGGCGCCGGGCAACGGCGGGGTCGTGCGGATCGACACAGCTTCCGGCGAAACGGCCAGAGTGGCGATGCTGCCGTTCGTGACACAGCGGGGCATCGTCTCGGCATCCGACCTCATGGAACTCGAGGCATACGAGCACGGTGCCTTGTACGCGGAACGTCTCGCAGCGATCCTCGCGAAGCTCACCGAGGGAATCCGCACGGACGATGTCAACCTGGTCGTCTCGCACCTGATGGTTGCCGAGGGGCTACTCGGCGGGGGGGAGCGGGGTGCTCACACGATCTTCGACTACTGGGTGCCGGCGGGAGCGTTCAACGGCGCGCTGTCCTACGTCGCGCTCGGGCATCTCCACAGGCCCCAACGGATCCCCGCGGCAGCGCCTGTCTGGTACTCCGGGTCGCCGTTGCAGCTCGACTTCGGGGAAGCCCAGGACGAGAAGGTCGTTGTCATCGTGGAGGCGGAACCAGGCAAGCCTGCGTCCGTGACACAAGTTCCGCTGCGGTCCGGGCGGCGTTTGAAGCAGCTCAGCGGCACGCTCGAGTCCCTCGAACCTTTCGCCGGGACCACAGCGGACGCCTACCTGAAGATCGTTCTCGAAGAACCGGCACGGGCCGGGCTCGCCGACCATGTACGCGAGATGTTTCCAGGTGCCGTAGATGTCGTGCTCGCGACCCCCACCGATGCGAGCCGCAAGGTGTCACCGGAACCGAAGCTCGGCAAACCACCACACGAGCTGTTCACGAAGTACCTGGACGAGATCAACGCATCGGACGAACGCGTTGTCGCCCTGTTCGACGAGCTACTCGAGGAAGCCCGATGAGGCCTGTCGAGCTGGAGATCGCAGGGTTCACCGCCTATCGAGACAAGACGACGGTCGACTTCCGCGACGCCGACCTGTTCGCCCTCACCGGCCCGACCGGATCTGGCAAGTCGAGCGTCGTCGACGCCATCGTGTTCGCGCTCTACGGGTCGGTTCCGAGATACGAGGACCGTCGAGCCGTCGAACCGGTCATCACCCTCGGAAAGAACGAGGCTCGGATACGGTTCGACTTCACTGTCGGAAGCGACTCATACTCGGTCGTCAGGGTCGTCAGACGTACCAAGAGTGGAGGGGCCACCACCACCGAAGCGCGGCTCGAACACGACGGTGCCCCGCTCGCATCCGGAGCCGACGAGGTCACCAAGAAGGTGGAGGAACTCCTGGGGCTCGCCTATGAGCACTTCACCAAGGCGGTCGTCCTGCCCCAAGGCGAGTTCGCCCGATTCCTTCACGACAAGCCCCGTGAGCGGCAGGAGCTGTTGCGTGAGCTTCTCGATCTTCGTGTCTACCGACGCATACGAGATCTCGCCAATGAACGAAAGGCGGCGGCAGACCAGGCACTCGCAGGACACCAGCGTGAGGTTGATCTCCTCGCCGGCCGCGCCGCCAGCGACGAGGAGGCGCTCGCGCGACGGGTCGAGGAGCTCGAGGGGCTCCGGGACACGATCGCCGGTATCAGAACGCAGATCGGCGGTCTCGTCGAGAAGCTGAACGATACGAAACAGCAGATCGCCCGGGATGAACAGACCATCTCGGTCCTCGACATACGACCGCCGAAGGGTCTCGGCGAGCTGGTACGCCGTGTCACCAACGCCGATGGCGAGCTCAGAGAGGCGAAGCAACGCGCCACGCAGGCAGACAATGCACTCGATACGCACGAACGATCAATCGCGACACTTCCGAATCCGGCGACGCTCGAGTCGCAGATCGCCAAGCGGCGCGCACTCGAGGACCTCCTTGGGCGACAGAAGCAGGCAGCGAGCAAGCTGGCAAAGTCGGAGACGCTACTCGAACGGTGTCGTCAGGAGATCGACAAAGCCGAACTGGCGAGGACCGAAGCCGCCGAGAAGCTCGAACGACTCAGGCGGACGCATGCCGCCCACGAGCTCGCCGCAACCGTGATGGTCGGCGAACCTTGCCCGGTGTGTGGGGTCCCGATCACCGAACTCCCTTCGATCGAGCCGATCGAGGACCTCGCTCGCGCCCATACCGACATCGCCGCTCGAATGGCAGACCTCGATGTCGCACGCAAGGCACTGACAGATGCCGAGGTCGTGAGCGCGACCTCCAAGACCATGGTGGAGGAGATCGCCTCCCAGATCGCTTCGCTCGACCTCGAAGGTGTTGCTGATGTCGACGAGCTGACTCAGACCCTGGAAACGACAAGGGCTGCACACGAACGACTCGCCGAACTGAGAGAGGCGGCTCACAGGGAGCGCAAGGCCGCCGACGATGCCGAGCAGCGCCGGACCGAACTCACCGGAGAGCGCACCGCAGCGCTCGACACCTTCCACGCCACAAGAGACCGCGTCGCCCATCTCGAGCCTCCTCCGGCGGCGATGGACGACCTCGCCGCAGCGTGGACCACCCTGACGGACTGGGCATCTACTCAGGCGAAGGATGTGCGCAGTCGACTCGACGCCCTCGGCACCACCGCGAAGCAGCTTGCAGACGACAGAGCCGGCCTCGTTGAAGATCTGGAGAAGCACCTCGCGGGCCTCGGGTCGGACATCACTCCGGAAGAGGCCGTGTTCTCCGCACGTAAGGAACTCGAAGAGGTACAGAGCGCGAAGCGGCGGACAGTGGAACTCGCCGCCGACATCGCCAAGGAGCGGGAACGAAGCACGGTGGCCGCGGCCCTCGCCTTGCACCTGCGAGCCAATCGGTTCGAGTCGTGGGTCCTCGAAGAGGCGCTCGTCGAACTGACGGTCAGCGCCAACCAGCGGCTCGATGATCTGTCGTCTGGTGCCTACTCGCTCGAGACCGACAAGACGGGGTTCATGGTCGTCGACCATCGCAACGCCGATCAGCGACGGTCCGTCCGGACTCTGTCAGGAGGTGAGACGTTCCTCGTATCTCTCGCCCTTGCGCTCTCGCTCTCGGACCAGCTCACCGAGATGCCTGCTCGT
>Ga0315542_1001223_pt1 | contig 16132 bp, 16 predicted proteins | sample SalMarSW160120MG_FD_202541 | JGI IMG/M metagenome (GOLD analysis project Ga0315542, IMG submission 202541) | Salt marsh sediment microbial communities from the Plum Island Ecosystem LTER, Massachusetts, United States - Salt Marsh Sediment SW1601-20 ...
AGACGTCATCTGTAGTCTGAAATTGAAGCGTTCGGAAAAGATCTTCATTCTCAAAAGATCTGCCCCTCTGTCAAGACCTCAGTTGCACCCATCTTTCCCGATAAGACTGCGTCGTCAGGCAGATGTAGATAATCGGGGAAGTGGAAAGGGCATTGGCTTGGTAAAGGCACCCTGGGGCGTTCTAGTGCACAGTTACCTTTTGAACGCCGAAAGCAGATTTCGATCAAAAGTCTTTATGTTTTTGATTTTGTTTCGCTGACAGACAGCCAAATGCAGCAGATCTCTCGCAGTCAATCCCGGAAAACCGTCAGCGAGATGACGGGCATGTAAGACCATATCCTGATCAATGGGGAGAATCTGATCAATGCCCAGCGTTGCAAGTTCAAGAGCGGCATCAAGGGTCTCCATGCGATTCACAGGCAGGTAGACATGGAGCAATTCCTGGAGGACTTCTGCCGAGGTGATAAGCCTCAGACCCTTTTTTCTGGACTCGACAAAGAACTTTTGGGCCTCGGATCTCAGAGGATGGGATCGGCCGACAGCGTAGATAAAGACATTGCTGTCAACAAAGATCATGCCTCATTCCCTCCACGATAGCTTTCCAGAACGAGGTTTTTCTGTTCCTCCCAATCCGGCTCGGTGCCCTTCTCCCTTTCACTGCATTGTTCAAAAAACGCTTTCAGAGATCCTGGATCGGACAGACCCTGCCTTCTCTCATTCTTCATTAGCGTTCTTTTCCCCGCGTCACGCAACCATGCGCTGAGCGATTTTGATTCCTTCGCGGCCTGGGATTTGAATTTCACCGCTTCAGCCTCATCAAGGATAACCTGGACTCTGACAGACACTGAAAAACCCCCTTTTAAACTGTAATACTGTTGTGCATGTGTAACGATAATACGTATTGAAAGACTTGTCAAATCATGTCCTTTCTATTTTCGCGGAAAAGGGTAGAGCCATTTTTATTCTCATCTCGACGCCGATGTAAATTATTTATGATTCCGCCTCCAGGAAGGCCGTGAACCCCTTGTAGGCCATGAACATATCCCCCTTATGGGAGACTTCGAAAGGCGAATGCATGGAGAGGACGGCCGGGCCGCAATCGATGATATCCATGCCGTAGGACGCCAGGAACTTGGCTACGGTCCCGCCTCCCCCTTCGTCCACCTTTCCCAGTTCGCCGGTCTGCCAGGTCACTTTTTTCCGGTTGAAAAGCTGTCTCAACCATCCCACGTATTCCGCGTCGGCATCATTGGCATTGGACTTTCCCCCATGCCCTGTAAATTTTGTCATGCAAATCCCGTAGCCCAGTCTGGCTGCGTTCTGCTTTTCGTGAACATCCTGGTAGTCCGGATCGAGGGCACCGTTCACATCCGCCGAAAGGGCCTTCGAACCGGCCAGGATCCGGCCCACTTCCAGGGCGCTTGCGCCCTGCCCCATCTGCTCGATCAGGTCACCGACAACCGATTCGATGAACCGGGACTTGGCCCCGGTCGCCCCGTCGCTCCCTACCTCTTCCTTGTCCACGAAGAGGGCCACGGCCGTTCTGGAAGCTGGGTTCATGTCCAGTATGGCCCGGAGGCCGGTATAGGCGGAAATCCGGTCATCCTGGCCGTAGGCCCCTATGAGGGACCTGTCAAATCCCACGTCTCTTGCCTTGCCCGCGGGCACGACCTCCAGTTCCGCGCTGATGAGGTCTTCCTCCTCCAGGCCGTATACCGTGTTCAGATGCTGAAGGACCGCGAGCTTGAAACGCTCTTTCGTATCCTTGTTCCCCAGGGGTATGCCCCCTACAATGAGGTTAAGTTTCTCACCCACGATGGCCTCACCAAGTTTTTTCTCATACTGGGCCTTCTGGGCCAGATGGGGAAGCAGGTCCAGCACCGTAAATACGGGATCCTTCTCATCCTCACCCAGAGAGAGATCCAGTGATCCGCCGTCCTTTTTCATGATGCGGCCATGAAGGGCAAGGGGACGCGACAACCACTGGAACTTCTTGATCCCGCCGTAGTAGTGGGTTTTCAAGAAGGCCAGATCAACGTCCTCGTAAAGAGGCCTTTGCTTCAAGTCGAGGCGGGGCGCATCGATATGGGATACGATGAGGCGGACACCGTCTTTGATCGGCCCCTTGCCTGGTTTCACGAGAGCGATGGCCTTGTTGTGAAAAACGCGCATGAAAGGGGCGGAAGAGGCCTTTCCCGATGGGGCTGAAAATCCCGCCCCTTCAGCCATCTCCCGGATGCAGGACACCGCCTCCCGCTCCGTCTTGGCCCGGTCCAGGAAGGACTTGTAGCCTTCTGCAAGAGCGAATACCTGTCTTTTTTCAGCCTCACTGATTTCATCCCACACGAGGCGCGGGGTGTAGAAGAGTTTTTCGCTCAGGTCCTTAATCTCTTTCTTGGTCAGCTTCTTTTGTGCCGTCATCATTCAATTTCCTTTCCGTTTTATTAGTTGTTGTGATCCGTAGGAGCAACCTCCTGGTTGCGATATGGGCCCATATTCGCGAGCTGGAGCTTTATTTCACCTGTTGTTTGTCGCAAGCAGGAGCAATTCGCAGGCAGAGCCTGATCCTACGCATTGACACTCGCGGGCGGAGCCTGATCCTACGGATTAACAATCGCAAGCTGAAGCTTGCTCCTACGCACTGGCTGTGCCGATGAGATCCCCAATCCGAACAATGCCTTTTTCAACGCAATATTTCCTGATACCTTCCAGGATGTCGAGCGTGGCATGGGGATTTACAAAACTGGCTGTTCCCACCTGCACGGCCCGGGCACCGGCAATAAGGAACTCAAGGGCATCACCTGCATCCATAATCCCCCCCACTCCCATCACGGGAATCTTCACCGCCCGCACCACACGGTAAACCAGGTAGAGGGCCACCGGCCGGATGGCAGGACCTGAAAGCCCCCCCGAGATGTTCCCAAGCCGCGGCCTCCTGGTGTCTATGTCAATGGCCATACCGGTCAGTGTATTGATGAGAGAGACGGCATGAGCGCCCGCGTGCTCAACCGCGCGCGCCACTGCGCAGATGTCGGTCACATTGGGTGTCAGTTTTACGATCACGGGTTTGTCCGTATTTCGGAGGACGATTTCAGTAACGGCGGCAGAGACGGCCGGGTCCGTCCCGAATGCCATACCGCCCTGATCCACGTTGGGGCAGGAGATGTTGACCTCCAGGGCGGCAATCCCTTCGGCACCCTTGAGCGCCGCGGCAACAGCCCCGTATTCCTCCAGGGTGTGCCCGTAGATGTTCACCATAACGGCCGTGTCAAGGGTCCTGAGCCATGGCAGTTTTTCCTTGAGAAAGGCTTCGACACCGATGTTGGCAAGGCCAATGGCGTTCAGCATACCCGCAGGGGTTTCAACGATTCTCGGCGGTCTGTTCCCGGGACGGGGTTTCAGGGAAAGCCCCTTCACGACGATGCCGCCGAGCAGATTAGGGTCCACCAGGGGCGCGTATTCCTGACCGTAGCCGAAGGTCCCTGAGGCGGCGATGACCGGGTTTTTGAGTTCCAGGGAACCCAGGGGGACTTTGAGATCCGGTTCCAGCTGGCTCATTGTGCCCCCCAGTCAATGGCGGATGCCTTGAAAACAGGGCCGTCCCGGCACACGTGCAGATAGGTTCGGTCTTCCTTGGGTGCGGCCTTCACGGCGCATCCCTGGCAGGCACCCAGGCCGCAGGCCATGACGGACTCGAGGGAGACCTGGCAGTCCACGCCTCTTTCAAGGCAGAGGGCGGCCACTTTCCTGAGCATGGGCATGGGTCCGCAGGTGTATACCGTTTCGCCGCCGGTTCCGGCAAGTTCATCTTCGAGGAGTTCCGTGACGAGCCCCTTGTGTCCTGCCGAGCCATCCTCCGTGGCAATGGAAACTTCAAGCTCTTTCGCACCGATCCGTTCCAGAGAGATGATTTCAGTGGCCGTTCTATAGCCCGTCAGCAAGGTGCAACGCCCCTCCCCCGGAAGGCCGGCAAGAAACACCAGGGGCGCCAGACCCATGCCGCCGGCCACGAGGAGGCCGGATTGGCCTTTCCCTGGAGCTCGGAATCCGTGGCCGAGGGGGCCCATAAGGGAGAGATGTCTGCCGGTTCCCGTCTCCGCCAGGATACGGGTTCCCTTTCCCACCACGCGGTAGAGGAGGAGCAGAGTGCCCTCATTCCGGCTGCCGCAGATGGAAAACGGCCGTCTCAGGAGGGGATCACGCCCATGGCCCACCCGCACCATAACAAACTGGCCCGGCGCGGCCCGGGTCGCAATCTCCGGGGATCGCAACCTCATCAGGAAGGTGTCCGGTGCCACCTCGTCATTCGAAAGGATTTCCGCTCTGTGTTCAACAATAGTCATGAATCGAAGGCCTTTTATTTGCATTGTCGCCCTATTGACGCCAAGAATATCTTTACACAAAAACCGAGATATGCGCAATAAGAGATCCGGCGAGGACAAAGCTCCCAGCAGAAAAATCCCTTGAGCAATTTGCCTCGGTCGTATAAGAAAAAATAGACTCATCCGGCTAATGCGTAAGTTTACCCATGTGGGGATCTTGCAGCAGATCAATAGACAAGAAAATGATCGCGACCGGGAGGTCGCTCCTACAGTGAGAAAGGGTGAAACGTCCTGTAGGGACAACGTCTATGTTGCAAAGTGAAAGCATGGTTAATGTGAAGAGAGTGTGCCCACAGGAAATGCCCTTAAATATAGAGCTGTTAGATATCGTTTTTGAAATATTTTGGACATCAACGACATTCAGATAAAGGTAAGCGGTTACGTGAGCGAGGTTTTCTGCGGTGAGATCCCGGTTGGCTGCAAGCACGCCTTTACCCGTCGCATCCTTCGAACGCGAAACAAGGCCGAGATACCTCCCTGGCTGCTCAAACGATGCCCCGACTACGTCTCCCCGGAGACCATCAAACGGTTTTGGTATGGGGACGACGGCACCATGAAAGATCTCTTTTCGGAGCAGGGCGCTCACTGGGAAGGCTACCGCGCTGTAAATCATTTCCATCAGGTGCTGGGATTTGGGAGCGGAAAAGAGGGCATCGGTCTTTTTGAAATCGTGCTTGAAAAAAAAGGCAAGGCCCTTCTCGAATTTGTCCCCTTTGACCCGCCCATGGAAACGCCGCATCCCCTGCATAAAATGGACATCCTCAGACAGTGCAGACTCCCGGACTTTTGCATTCCTGAAGCCCAGGACGGTCACGTGGCCGTAACGGCCGGGTACTGGGCCAAGGGGACCATGATATTTCCCCTCAGACTCGCCGGATCTTTTCGAAAGGAGGCCCTGGAAATCCTCGTGGCGGATCTTTCGGCGTTGGGGGTGGGAGAAGACTGCTTTGTTGCCGGTCTCCGTTATGGTGGACGGGACCTAAAGGGAAAGATCATCCGTGAAACGGAGCGGGAAATGTACCAGGTGGTCTGGTACTCGCATAAGAGGGAGAGATGGCTGGACATGTACGAGATGGAATGATAGAGGTTGATCTGTCTGCGTAAACGCAATAACCTATGATCACCGGCAGAGGAACATCATGAAGCGAAAAGAATACCTGTTATTGCAGAAAAAGCAGGGTAGACATCTCATGGGGGTCTTCCCGGCCCAGTACCCGAAAGAAATCCTCTGGGCCCTGGATATTGTGCCTGCGGAGATCTGGGACCCTCCGCTGCAGATCACTTCTGCAAGCGCCCACCTGCAATCCTATATCTGTTCAGTGGTTCAACTGGGTCTTGAATTAATTTTGCAGGGAAAATGCAAGTTCCTCGACGGGTTTCTCTTCCCCCACACCTGTGACTCCATTCAAAACATGGCCTCGATCATCTTTGACTACATCAAGGCGGACAAACCCTGCTATTTTTTCTATCATCCCAAGGCCCCCTATGGTGGTTCTGCCAGGGATTTCTATCTGCAGCAGCTGAAAGATCTGGCCGACGCCTTGGCTGATCATTTCGGCCCGCTGCATATGAGTGCGGTCAAGGAACGTGTGCAGCAGGGGCAGCATATTTCCCGTCTGGTGGAGGATCTCTATTCTCTCAGGGCGCAGGACCGGCTGCGCCTGAGCAACGAGGAATTTTATGGACTCATCCGGCAGGGTGAATATCTCTTCCCTGATGACTGGATCCCGCTCCTGGAGACCCATCTGAACCGGGACAGAGGGAAACCCGACAAACTCCTGACACCGGTCATTTTGAGCGGCGTCCTGCCGAATCCCCCGGAACTCCTGACCCTCCTGGACGACCTGGGTGTCCTGGTCGCCTATGACGATTTTCTCAACGGCAGCCGTCGTCTTCTTGTTCCAGGGAATGATTTCAAGGAACCGTTCGAACAGCTTACAGAGGCCTATTTTGCCATGCCGCCCTGTTCAACCAGGGGCTCTTCCATCGAGCGTCGGAGGGATTATCTGTTCAAGATGATCGATGCCACCGGGGCGAAAGGGGTCATTTTCAATGTGGTGAAATTTTGCGAACCCGAGTGGTTTGATGTGCCCAGTCTGCAGGAGGGCCTCAAGAAACGCGGTATTCCCTCCCTGACCCTGGACACGGAATTGAACCAGGGGCTCAGCGGCCAAATGACGACCAGGGTGGAGGCTTTTATCGAGACGCTCAACAAGGGTTAACCGGTTGGCCCGTTCGCCCGTTCACCGGCAAAGCCGTTGCAACGGCTCAGACGCTCGATGACTTAATGAACTCCGAGGTAGTTTATGTCCCTTTATCAATCAGCCAGGTACCATTTCATGAAGGACGTGGGTGCACCCGCGCTCCTCAGCCTCCAGAAAATGAGGAAAAAGAAGCCCCCGAGAAAACCCAGTCCCTACCTGGGGCCGCCGCTCAAATGCGCAGGACGTCTCCGGGAAATCATGACCAGGCACTACTATCTCTCGCGGTATGCGCCCGGAGCGAAACCTGTCGCCTGGGTGACCAGTGGCGCCCCCGTGGAACTCCTGAGGGTCTTCGACTTCTACACGGTCTATCCTGAAAACCACGGAGCACTCTGCGGAGCCCGGATGATGGGGCCTGAAATCTGTTCCGAGGCAGAAGCCAGGGGTTACCATCCTGATCTCTGTTCCTATGCCCGCATCGACCTGGGACACGCCTTCTCCGGGAAGACCCCGGCAGGCCGCCTCCCGAGACCGGACCTCCTTTATTGCTCGAACAATATCTGCCAGACCGTGCTCTACTGGTTCAAGGCCCTTTCCCACTACTGGGATATCCCCCTCATCCTCTTTGACACCCCTTACAACTTTGAGGAGATCAGGGATCGTGATATACGGTATATGGTCAGCCAGTTTGAGGAGATGATTCCCGAGCTGGAGCGCATTTCCGGCACGAAATTCTCTGAAACACATTTCCAGAAGACCATCTCCCTTGCCAGGAAATCTTCGGTCAGATGGGGCGAGGTCCTTGGGACCATGAAAAATCGCCCTGCGCCCATGAGCATCTTCGACGCCTTCGTTCATCTCGCCCCGATTGTCTCTCTCAGAGGCCTTCCCGTTTCCATGGAATATTATGATCTCCTTCTGAATGAGCTGAGGGAGAGGGTCAAATCAGGTATCGGCGCGGTCACCAATGAACGAAAACGGCTCATGTGGGATAACATAGCCGTGTGGTTCAAGCTCCGGGACTGGTCCCATCTCTTTGCAGAAAGGGGTTTCAATTTCGTGGCGGCAACTTATACCAACGCCTGGGCCGAAACCATTCACTATCTCGACGAGAAGTCCCCCTTCGAGTCCATGGCCAGGGCCTACAGCCTGGTCATCCTCAACAACAATCTGAATCACAGACTCAATTTGATGGAGCGGATGATCAAGGACTACCAGGTGGATGGGCTCGTAGTCCACTCGGACCGGAGTTGCAAGCCCTATTCCGTAGGACAATATGATCTCAAGCGCTTGTTGGCGGAAAGGTTGGATGTCAAATCTGTGGTTATAGAGGCGGACATGACCGATTCAAGGGTCTATTCAGAAGAACAGGCCCGAACCCGTCTGGAGGCCTTTTTCGAGGCGCTGGAGGGTGAGGGTAAGGCTTAAGGCAAAAACGAGAAGGCTTCAATAGCCTCGGCATTTTCATTTCTTCAACATGACCGCGACGGCGAACCTCCCCGTCTTTCCCTCTTTCCTGTAGGAAAAAAAGCGGTCCGTCCTGCAACGGGTGCAGATGCCTGATATCTCCACATGGTCTGCCCGGATGCCTGCATCCATCAGCTGCCGGCAACTGACGGCCCACAGATCGAAATGGTTCTCGCGCACCTGAAACCGGCGGAAACTTTCCGGAAAGATGGTCTCGTGTCCGATAAACTCCCCACAGCAGGGTCCCAGGGACGGCCCGATGGCTGCCAGGACGGCGGCCGGACTGGAGCTGAACACCTCCACCATAGATTGAACGGCTTTTCCGAGGATATTTCCAACGTTTCCCCGCCACCCGCAATGAACCACGGCCACGGCCCTTTTATCAGGATCGTACAGGATCACGCCCTGGCAATCCGCCAGTTTTACCATGAGTCCCTGCCCCTGAACCCGGGTCATGATGACATCGGCCGAAGGAGGTGTGTGAAGACCCATATCCCCCTCTTTCTCCATGACCACTATCCGATCGCCATGGACCTGGTTCACCTGTAGCAGGGAGTCCGCACCCAGGGTATTCCGCACCCTTTCAAGATTCTCTTTGACAAATTCGGCTGAATCGCCCACTGAGGAACTCACGTTCAGGCTGTCATAGGGCTTCCGACTCACGCCCCCGCAGCGTGTGAAAATCCCGTGGACAAGATCGGCGTGTGCCGAGAGCCCGGGGTAACAGAGGTGTGGAAAAGGATGTTCCTGCCGGATAAGTTCAGATGGTGTGTAATATGGAATATGAGAAAAATTTGAAGAGGAGATGGGGTCGGATTCTTGCATTTCAGGGGTAATCCTTGGCCGTGCATCCCTATTCAAGCCATGACCGCGAAGTCCTTGCCACCCGGAGACTGGAGATAGATTCCGCCACGACACAGGCTCTCTTACTTACCGCTGCTTCCTCCCGGATCTGACGGGGTTCATAAGCGCCTGTCACGTGAGGTCCATCTCCTTCTCAAAAGTGACGCGGAACGACCCGAACCAAGGCCCTCCTGAGGGACGTTCAACCCCGCATGAGCGGATTTCGGGTTAAAGGGCACCGCTAGCTCCCCGTCTAGCACGACCAAGGATTCTTGATAGAACGTGGAAAGTCCGGTCCTCAGGACTTTTCACGAAGCCGTCATCCCTAGAAATCCTAAAAGACGTCTACCCTTTCCTTCAGCTCTTTTCCCACCTTGAAAAAGGGGAGTCTCTTGGGAGAGACTTTAATAACATCTCCGGTCTTTGGATTTCGGCCCTTGTAGCCCTCGTACTCCTTGATTTTGAAGCTGCCAAGCCCCCTAATCTCAATACGTTCACCACGGGCAAGGGTGCTTTCCATATCTTCAAAAACCGTGTTCACCACATCTTCCGCCCTTTTTAACGGCAGGTCCTCCGCCTTTGCAAGAGCCTCTATGAGTTGTGATTTGTTCATGTCCTCCCTCGTTTTCGATATAGAGTAATAAAAGGTGGTTACCTGATGAGTAGTTCAAAATAGTCCATCACGAAAATGAAGTCAAGAGAAATGAATCATCGAGATGTTTACTTTTTGCTGACATTGCGTTATAAGGCGATTGCTTGTCCACAAGAAGGAGAATGCCAGAATGAAAACTTTGACCCGCCGAGGCATTGAAGGCCTTGTGCCCTATCCTCCGGGGAAGCCCATTGAAGAACTGGAACGCGATCTCGGCATTCAGGGGTCCATCAAACTCGCTTCCAACGAAAATCCCCTCGGTCCTTCACCGAAGGCCATCGATGCCGTTCGGGGAAAGCTGGGAACCCTCAACCGGTATCCGGATGGCAGTGGATACTATTTGAAATCCAAATTGAGCGAAAAGTTCGGTCTTTCCCCGGACCGAATCCTACTGGGAAACGGTTCAAACGAGATCATCGAGTTGATCATCCGCACATTTCTCGAACCTGAAGAAGAGGTCATTCAGGCCTTCCCCACATTTCTGGTCTACGAGAAAATCGTGAGAGGGGCCGGAGGCCGGACCATCTCCGTGCCGCTGGAGCAGTTTGGAATCAACCTCGAGGGGATACTGGCCGCCATTACCCCCGGGACAAAGATCATCTTTGTGAACAATCCCAACAACCCCACGGGTTCCATTCTGGGTGCGAGAGAGATGAGGCTTTTTCTGGAGGCCGTGCCAAAAGATCTTATTGTGGTCCTGGATGAAGCCTACATTGAATTTGTTACGGACCCTGGTTGTGCCAACGGCCTCCAATTGCTGGATACGCATCCCGGTATCGTCGTGCTGAGAACCTTTTCCAAACTCTACGGGCTGGCCGGCCTGAGGATAGGCTACGGATTCACCTCAGCCAAAATCGCGGACTACATCAACCGGGTAAGGCAGCCTTTCAACGCGAACGCCCTGGCACAGGCAGCAGCCACCGCCGCCCTGGATGATACGGACTTTGCAAACCGGACCCTGGGTACGATTCGAGACGGCCTGGCCTACCTTCAGGAGCACCTGGCCCGGATGGGACTGGAGGTTGTTCCGACACAAACCAACTTCTTTTTGATAAGAGTTCCCCTGGGCGGCAAAGACACCTATGAGAAACTCCTCCGCAAAGGCGTCATCGTCCGTTCAATGGACAGTTACTCCCTGCCCGAATACATCCGTATCAACGTGGGGCTTCCGGAAGAGAATGAGCGATTCATCAGGGCCATGCAAAGCCTTCTGCAGGAAGAGGTGTCGGTCTTTGAGTAACATCATTACCATTGATGGGCCTGCAGGATCAGGGAAAAGCACAGTCAGCAAACTGCTCGCCGAAAAGCTCCATTATCTGTATCTCGACACAGGGGCCATGTACCGGGCGGTCGCATTGGCCGCAGAACGAAACCATATACCTCTGGATCAAGGTGCACGACTGGGAGAACTTTGCCGCCACATGGCCTTGAGATTTCAATCCGAAGGCGGCGGTCTCAAACTCTACCTCGATGAAGAGGATATCAGTCTTGCCATACGTCGGCCCGACATGGACATGCGTTCTTCCATCGTTTCGGCTGTGAGTGAGGTGAGAGAGGCCATGACCGAACTTCAGAAACGCATGGCCAAGGGAACCAACGTGGTGGCGGAGGGAAGGGACATGGGGACCATCGTCTTTCCCCAGGCCCGTAATAAGTTTTTTCTGACGGCCAGCCAGGATGAACGCGCCGGGAGGAGATACCTGGAACGTATGGGCCGTGGTGAGAGCGTGGCGGCAGAAGAAGTAAAGGCCGCACTTCTTAAACGGGACGAGCAGGACAAGACAAGGCCCCTGGCACCTCTCAAGGCGGCAGAGGATGCGATCCTCATTGATTCCACGAAGCTCACACAGGATCAGGTGGTCCACACGATCCTGGCCCACCTGAAGGAAGACCTGTGACGATGCTGAGGGGGAGAAATATGGACTGCTCTACAAATAAGTTGTATTTCTTTAAATACTTTGTTATTTACTAAAGGTTAAGCCTCTCGGTGAGGCAAATATGCGCAGGGGGTGTTTGGGTTAATGGAAAAAGGCACAGATGAAATCATTGAAGAAACAGCGGACACAAGCGACATAGCGACACCTGAGTTTCCTAATGAAATAAAAGCATTAGATGATCCAGAGGGCGAACTGACCCGGGATAAAGAGGGGGCCAATGAAGACGGCAGTTTCATGGAACTCTACGAGGAAAGCCTCAAGAGCATTCAGGAAGGCGAGGTTATCAACGGGGAGATCGTTCAGATCGACAAAGAATTTGTCCTTGTGGACATTGGATATAAATCAGAGGGGCAAATTCGCATAGAGGAATTCTATGACGGAAATGGCGGCCTGACAGCAAAAGTCGGTGACAAGGTCGATGTCCTTCTGGAACGAAAGGAAGACGAAGAAGGGCTGATCATCCTCTCCAAGGAAAAGGCCGCCAAGATCAAGGTCTGGGATGAAATCAAGAAAGTCTACGAACAAGACCAGACCATAGTGGGTACAATCATCTCCCGGGTAAAGGGAGGGCTTTCCGTTGATATCGGCCTGCAGGCCTTTTTGCCCGGATCCCAGGTGGACCTGCGGCCGATACGGGACATGGATGCCCTGGTGGGGACCGCGCAGGAATTCAAGATTGTCAAATATAACAAGCGGAGGGGGAACATCGTCCTGTCGCGAAGGGCCATTCTGGAAGCCGAAAGGATGTCGCTCAGGGAAACCACCCTGAAGATCCTTGAAGAGGGCGCAACGCTTGAAGGGAGTGTCAAAAACATCACGGATTACGGCCTGTTTATTGACCTGGGAGGAATTGACGGCCTCGTGCATATCACCGATATGTCCTGGGGGCGCGTGGGCCATCCTTCAGAGCTGTACCGTGTAGGGGACACCATCACGGTCAAGGTCCTCAAGTTTGATCGGGAGAGAGAACGCGTTTCTCTCGGGATCAAGCAGTTGACGCCTGATCCATGGAGCAATGCCGGTGAAAAATACCCCATGGGCACGCGAATTCAAGGCAAGGTCGTGAGTCTCACCGACTATGGTGCCTTCATTGAAATAGAGGAAGGTGTGGAGGGCCTCATCCACGTCTCTGAAATGTCATGGACCAGGAAGGTCCGTCATCCTTCCCAACTCCTGACCGTTGAGGAGATGGTTGACGTGCTCGTACTCAATATCGACGCCAATAACAAACGCATCTCCCTGGGCATGAAGCAGGTCGAACCCAACCCATGGGATATTATTGCAGAGAAATACCCGGTGGGGACGACCATCGAGGGTAAGATCAAGAACATCACGGATTTCGGGATTTTCATCGGGATTGACGAAGGCATTGACGGCCTGGTCCATATATCCGATATCTCCTGGACCAAGCGCATCAAACACCCTTCCGAGGTGTACAAAAAGGGCGAGGAAGTCCAGGCCGTTGTCTTGAATATCGATAAAGCCAATGAGCGTTTTTCCCTGGGCATCAAACAGTTGACAACAGACCCCTGGACTGAAATCCCGAGAAGATACAAGGCCGGCACGCGGGTAACAGGCACCGTGACAAATGTGACGGATTTTGGCATTTTTGTTGAACTTGAAGAAGGAATCGAAGGCCTGATACACGTGTCTGAGCTGCCGAAGGACAAAAAGGGCCAAAGCCTTTCGCGATTTCAGGTGGATGATGTCATACAGGCAAAGGTGGTCAACGTATCACGGGATGATAAGAAGATCGGCCTGTCCATACGGAAACTCGAAGAGACCTCTGAAAAGGCCGTTTACGCCAGTTACCTGAACAACAAGACGGGGGCTACCTCCAACCTGGGAGAACTCCTGAAAGAGGAGATGATGCACCTCCAGCAGGACGGCCTACCGGAAAACGACAATGACGACGTCCCCGCTGAACCGGAACCGGAATCAGAAACCGTAATGGAGTCTGCTGAAAGCTCTGCTGATGAACCGGAACCGGAATCAGAAGCCGTAGTGGAATCCGCTGAAAGCCCTTCTGACGAACCGGAAGAGGCTGAAAAAGAAACCGAGACCACTTGATTTCCATGTTCAAGAGGCCTTTGCTCCCCCCCGGCGACCGTGTGACCTGCAGCCTGCTCGGCGCAGGTCCGGAACAGAGTAAGTAATGGCAAAAAAGAAACATACCGTACTTACTGTCTTTATCATTATCGCGGCCGTTGCACTGTTGCTGGGGACCATTTCCATTATTGTTGTCAGAACCCTCGCACCTTCTTCCCGTATTTCCTTCGGAAAAAAGATAGGCGTTATTACCATCAACGGCACCATTCTGAATGCCCAACCCACCCTTTCGGAAATCATCCGGTTCAGGAAAGACAAGGCTGTCAAGGCCATTATCGTGAGGATTGATTCTCCGGGCGGAGGGGTCGGCCCTTCCCAGGAGATCTACGAAGAATTACGGAGAACCAGAAAATCCAAAAAGGTCATTGCCTCCATGGGGAGCGTTGCCGCCTCCGGGGGATTCTACATCGCGGCCGCAGCCGATAAGATCGTTGCCAATCCAGGAACAATCACCGGCAGTATCGGGGTTATCATGGAGTTTGTGCGTTTGGAAGAACTCCTGAAGAAAATAGGCGTAAGTATCGATGTACTCAAGAGCGGTGAATATAAGGACATGGGCTATCCCCAGAGAAAGCTGACCGAGGGTGACAAGCAAATCCTCAACCAGGTCATCAGCGATATAAAGCAGCAATTTGTGCGGGCCGTTGCCAAGGGCAGGCATCTTCCAAAGGAAGAAGTGGAAAAAATCGCAGACGGACGTATCTTTTCAGGCGAGAGGGCCAAAGCCTTGGGTCTGGTGGATGCCCTTGGAAATTTTCAAGATGCTGTCGAATTGGCCAAGAAGATGGCAGGGATCAAGGGAGATGTGACGCTGGTATACCCCAAGAAACGCGGAATAAATTTCTGGGATCTCATTTTCGACTCGGCTTCAAAGTCAGCCCTGAAATGGCTGCAGAAGACACAAACAAGGGTAGAATATTCCTGGCAGAACAGCCTCAATCCCGCTTTTAGATAAAGCGGCTCACGTCCCCTTTCCCTTTTCTGATCACCTCAGGTCGATCATTGATCAGAGAAACCACACTGGATGGATCCGGATCAACCACACCACCATCAATAATGATATCGATAAAAGGCCCATAGGCCTCATTGATCGCATGGGGTTCGTTAAAACCGGCACTGGTGCTTATGATGGGCCTTCCAAGGGCCGTCACGATGGCGAGGGAAATCCGATTGTCCGGGACCCTGATACCCACCGTATTTCTCTTGGTCAGCATGATTTTTGGGACCAGTTTTGTCCCTTCGAGGACAAATGTGTACGGCCCGGGCAGGAGGCTTTTCATGGTCTTATAGGCATAGTTGGAAACCTTGGCATACTGGCTGATGCCCTTCAGACTGTCGCAAATGAAGGAGAAAGGCTTCTTGAGTGGACGGTTCTTGAGCCTGTATATCTGCTGGATCGCTTTTTTGTTGTACAAGTCACAACCAATACCGTAAAAGGTATCGGTGGGATAGGCGATCAGCCCACCGTCCTCCAGTGCCTGTGCAACCCGTGAAATCAGACGGTGCTGGGGGTTGTCCGGATTAATTGAAAAAACTTGGGATTTTTTTCGGGACCTGGGGTCCGATCTCTGATTATTCATAGTTTACCGGTTACGCGTTTTTAAGGAGTCAATGGATGTGATGGCTGTCATGATCCTTTTCTCATGCCTTTTCGGCCTCATTTTTGGAAGCTTTCTGAACGTCTGCATCTACCGAATTCCCATAAAGAAATCTATCATTTTTCCCCCTTCAAGCTGTCCAAAATGCGGTCGGCATATCAGATTCTACGATAATATTCCCCTTCTGAGCTATGTCTTTCTACTCGGCAAATGCCGATTCTGCCATGAACATATTCCCTTGCGCTACCCGTTCATTGAAGCCCTTTCGGGCCTGCTGAGCGTCATCTTGTTTATCAGATATGGGCTGACTTATCAATATTTCATGTTCTATTTGTTCGTCATGTCCCTCGTGGTGATCAGTTTTATCGATCTCCAACACCAGATCATACCCGATATCCTTTCCATTCCAGGGATTGTCGTGGGGATAGGCCTATCCTTTTTCCCAGGCCATGTCCAGTGGATAGATTCCTTGATCGGCGCCCTGGGGGGCGGAGGGCTCCTCTATCTCGTCGCCGTCGTCTTCAAAAAAGTGACAGGGAGGGATGGAATGGGCGGCGGTGATGTAAAGCTCCTGGCCATGCTTGGCGCATGGATGGGCTGGCAATCACTCCCCTTTATCCTGCTGCTTTCTTCCCTCTCGGGAATCCTCATTGGTGGAGGAGCCCTTCTCATGGCTGGGAAAGGATACCGCGTACGGATCCCCTTTGGACCGTTTCTCTCTGTAGGCGCAATGATCTACTTCTTTTTTGGCCCTCAACTTGTAAGATGGTACTTGCAATCGTTCTTTTAGTGAGGACCCGCTTTGAGATTTCCAGGCAACAGCCTTCGATTGAATATCCTTGCCAACCTGACGTTTCTCATCGTGGCAGCAATGTTATTGATCAGCATCGTGATGGTCAAGTTTGAAGAACGCGATCTAATCCAAGGAAAGTTGCAGATG
>Ga0315542_1001224_pt1 | contig 16116 bp, 11 predicted proteins | sample SalMarSW160120MG_FD_202541 | JGI IMG/M metagenome (GOLD analysis project Ga0315542, IMG submission 202541) | Salt marsh sediment microbial communities from the Plum Island Ecosystem LTER, Massachusetts, United States - Salt Marsh Sediment SW1601-20 ...
TGACTAACCTTGTTAGAAATGCCATAAAGTTTACTTATGAAGGTTCAATTGAATTTGGCTATAAGAAAAAAGGGGAATACCTTGAATTCTTTGTTAAAGATACGGGGATTGGCGTTCCCAAAAGACAACACCAGATAATTTTTGAGAGATTCAGGCAGGGTAGTGAATCACATAACCGAGGATATGAAGGTAGTGGTTTGGGTTTATCCATAGCGAAATCTTATGTTGAAATGCTTGGTGGAGAAATATGGGTGGAAAGTGAAGAAGGGAAAGGCTCAATATTTTATTTTACCATTCCTTACAATCCTGCATTGGGAGAAAAAGTCACAATCGAAAATGTTGTTTCTGCAGAGCATAAAGAAGTTGAAATTAAAAACCTGAAAATATTGATTGTCGAAGACGATGAAATATCGTATTCCCTGCTCACAAGAACCATCCAAAAAATTAGTTATGAAGTTTTGCATGCAATAACAGGAGTTCAAGCCATTGAGGCTTGTCGTAATAATCCCGACCTTGATTTGGTATTGATGGACATTAGAATGCCAAATATGGATGGAAATGAAGCCACTCGACAAATTCGTCAGTTTAACAAGGATGTAATCATCATAGCACAAACAGCTTATGCATTTACTGGTGACAAAGAAAAATCAATAGAAGCGGGATGCAACGATTATATTTCTAAACCCATTAATAAGACTTTATTGTATGAGTTAATCAGAAAGTATATTAATAAATGATATACTTAACCTGCTGAGAAGCGTACTTCCATTACATTAAATCTCTTAAACCACATGATAAAATGATTATGAAAAGAATTAAAGAAATCCGTGATTATATTTTTGCAAAGAAAGAAGATTTCCCATTAGAGCATCGTCTTTTTTTATCTACAATTATCGTTGGGGTATTGATTTGTATTATAGGATTTACAAATTTCATACTTGCACCTTCACCAGTTACGATATTAATACCACTCTTTATATCTATTTTGTTGATAGTCATTTACTATTTTGTCAGATTCAAAAAGATAGTTAAGCCTTTTGTAACGCCAATTATTATTGTTTCAATATTTGGAAATTCGATCCTTTGGATTTTTAATGGTGGCATTAACGGGTCTAATATCATGATTGCATTTATAATATTAATTCTTGGAATATTAGTAGTCCCGGTTAAAACCAAAAAATATATTATCATTCTTTTTATAGTATTGAATATTACTACTCTTCTCATTCAGTTCTACAGACCAGATTTGATAACAAACTTCCCTTCGGAAACTGACCGTTGGATTGACAATCTCATTACATTTATTTATTCCTCATACTTCATTTATATAATTATCAGGTTTGTTCATAAAAATTATAATGTTGAAAAACAAAGAGCAGAAGAAATTGAATCTTCATTACGGAATGCTCAGGAAATTGCCAAAATGGGTAGTTGGGAGTGGGACATGGTTACACAAAAAACCATTTGGTCTGATAATTATTTTGCTATTCATGGATTTAAGTCCACTGAGGTTGAACCAACCTTCGAATTATTCAGAAGTAAAATTCTCCATGATGATGTTCATTTTCTTGACGAAAATCTTGCTAACATAATGAAGGATAAAACACCTTCCAGTCTTGAATTACGAATAATTCAACCTGACGGGACATTTAAATGGATTCAAAACTATATATCTCCAGTTATAGAGAATGATAAACTTGTTAAATTGAAAGGTGTAATTATCGACATTACCGACCGAAAGCTGGTAGAGATTGATTTAGCAGAATCACTTCAGTTCAATTTGCAAATTATTAATAGTATAGATGAAGGTATTATAGTTTATGACAGTAATCTGCGTTTTTCGGTATGGAATTTATTCATGGAAAAATTATCGGGTTTTCCCGCATCACGGATTTTAGGTAAATATGCTATTGAGTCATTTCCTTTTTTAGAAGAAACTGGAGTAATTGAATCACTTAAAGGAGCATTAAATGGCAAATCTGATGATGCTATTGATGTTCCTTTTAATTTACCTGAAAGTGGAAAATCTGGCTGGACTATTAATAGAAATATACCTTTTCGAAACGTGAAGGGAGAAATTATTGGAGTTATTGGAACTGTTTATGATATCACCGAACGCAAGCAGACAGAACTGGCACTTAAAGAAAGTGAAACAAAATTGCATCAACTCAATTTAGACAAAGACCGTTTTATATCAATTCTTTCTCATGATTTAAGAAATCCGTTTAATAACCTGCTCGGTTTATCAGAATTATTAAAAGAAAACATACATCAATACGATATTAGCGAAAGTGAAAATATTGTCAATCTTATTAATGAAACATCACAAAATGCATATAATTTATTGGAAGATATATTGACATGGGCAAGAACGCAACAAGGTAAAATTCCTTTTAACCCGCAAATATTGGATTTTAAAGATATTTGTCTGGATATTCTTAAAACACTTAATCAAAATGCCAATGCAAAAAACATCACAATTGATTATTCTGTACAAGATGGGATAAATATTTTTGCTGATATTGATATGCTAAAAACGGTACTCAGAAATCTTGTATCAAATGCAATAAAATTTACAAACAATGGTGGTGCAATAAAAATTATAGCAGAGAAAAATATTGGAAATGTTACCATTTCGGTTTCGGACAATGGAATTGGAATAACACCTGATAATTTAACTAAATTGTTTGATATTTCACAAGTTCTGACAACCAAAGGAACGGCAGAAGAAACAGGAACAGGGTTAGGCTTATTGCTTTGTAAAGGATTTGTAGAAAAACATGGTGGGAAAATTTGGGCAGAGAGTGAAGTCGGGAAAGGGAGTGATTTTAAGTTTACTTTGCCAATATCTACCGAACAGGTAAGTGGCATAAATAATTGATGGATATTACGAAAAATTCTAACTGCAGAAATATGCCCTTTGAAGGAGGTATAGCTCCTTTAAACAAAGCGGAAATTGAAAAATACAAATTGAATTATGGACACTTGCCATAAATGGATTGTCTGAAAATGATTTTATTATGGCAGCTAAAATAGATAAGTTGCATTAATACTTTATTATCCTGTACATCATTTGGTCGAATAACGATGTGTTAAAATCCTGGTCTGTAAAAATAATATTTATCACATCCCGTTAATAATTTTAGTTCCAAGTAGTATCTTTGTAATAAGGTACAACATTCTTTTGATTGTGTTGTTTTATAAAATGTTGATAGAATATAAACTTTAAATTCTGAAAGATGAAAAAGAATGTATTAATAATCGTTTTAGTGATCGGATTGACTGGATGGCAATGTTCCAGGATGGATTCGAGATCCGATCTGAAGATGGCTTTCCAGAATAATCTGGAGAAAATAAATACAGGCATAGACAAAATATCCCGGTCACAGGGATATCAGTTGCTGACTGTCAGCGGTGATTTAACAAAGTCGGATGAATCTTTTCAGGACAGTATAACACTTGCACTCGTTGCAGGCATCTATGACTTTCAACCCGACACTATTCATCATTACAAGCATATGTATTACCCATACAGGCTGTTTAAGAAGAGTGGTGAAAGCGAACATATGATTGTCAATCTCCCAAAGCTATTGATCTTTCATCCAAAGTATCTGCATTTTTATAATCCCAAGGATTCAATTCCACCTAATGACTTCACCATAAACGCATCTGACTATCATTTGTATTACAACTGGTGGAACAGCTATGATTACAGGCTGACAGCTGGATTCACGCTGGAAAATGAGGACATAGGAAACATGGATATCAGTTCTGAATCATCTTCATACAAAGATCATAGCTATACTGCAAAATACAACTTCACAGAAAACTATAGTATTTCCACAAGCTGGCAGATGGGCGATACATCTAAATCTTCCTTTGCTCTGACAGATGGAGATGATATACTGCTGAAAGAGTCTTCAGTTTTTGTAAAGACCGGTTACAGGCAGCATGAGAAACAATATACCCTGACAATTGGAAATATTGATATTGTGAGAAGTACAGGCATCGATTCAATACAGGTATTCCTCGATGGAGTTCTCCAGAGTCAGGCTGCTGTAAAAATTACCGACAGTTCCGATACAACAGGTACTATCTGCCATAAAAGGGATATTCAGCTAACTTTTGACGATGGAACAACAGAAAAATTAAGTGAGCTTATCAGTCCTGCCCTTACAAAACTTAGAACCCTTATAGATTCACTTCACAGTATGTATTTCGCAGAAAATATTGTGGATTATATAGCAGTATGCATCTATTATAACAACCACTAATTTGTTACACAGAGCCCATCGCGATAGCTAACGGGAGCTATCGGGAGCACAGAACACCACACAGGGACAGGATTAGAGATTATAATCATAGTAATCAGGATAAAAACAACCTCCCAACCTGATAAACTGTAAAAGAGAGCAGCCAGGCAATCGTTGTTGTATAAAAAACAACAAAGGCAGCCCATTTCCAGCTTCCTGATTCCTTCCGAATTGCAACTATAACACCAATACATGGGAAATATGTAAGTATGAACAGCATAAATGAAAATGCTATAAGAGGGGTAAATGGCTTTTGCCCGGATAGAGAGCCATGATCTCTGAGTTTATCAACAAGAGAGTTTTCTCCTGTTGTGCTATCAGCCTGGAAAAGAATGCTAAGAGTGCTTACTACAACCTCTTTAGCCGCCAGACCGGATAATATACTTACACCTAGCCGCCAATCGAATCCAAGTGGTTTAATAACCGGTTCTATGGTATGTCCTATGATACCAATTACTGATTTGCTCTGTTTTTCACTTTTCTTCTCTGCCACCAGGTGCTGAATAGCTTCCTTCTTTGCAGTCTCAATAGAAGCAAGTTGAAGTGGAGAACTCAGTTCCGTCTCAGTTTTCAGAGCGTCATATTTAATTTCAGTCTTACTTATCTCGCTGTCGTAATCTATGGAATATTTTATTGTTCGCGGGAAGTTACTGAAGAACCAGACTACAATGGAAGCAATAAGTATCACTCCTCCAATCTTCTTGAGGTACATTTCTGTTCTGAACCAAACATGCTTCAGAATGCTGCGTCCGGTTGGAAGCCGGTAAGGAGGAAGTTCCATAACAAAAGGAATATCCTGTGAACGGAAAAAAATCTTTTTCAGGAGCAGGGCTGAAACGATTGCCAGCAGGACACCAAGCGTATAAAGGACTAGAAGTATAAGTCCATGATTCTTTGTAAAAAAAGCACTGATAAATAATATATAAACCGGCAGTCTTGCGCTGCACGACATAAAAGGCGTGATAAGCATTGTTACCAGCCGGTCGCGGCGGCTCTCAACAATCCTCGCAGCCATTATTGCTGGAACATTGCATCCGAACCCCATGAAAAGAGGAATGAACGATTTACCATGAAGTCCTATCTTGTGCATTACCTTATCCATGATGAATACGGCTCTCGCCATATATCCTGTATCTTCCATGAAGGAAATAAACAGGAAGAGAATAATAATATTGGGAAGAAACACTATTACACCACCCACACCGCTGATTATGCCGTCGGTAAGAAAATCTCTGATGACTCCTGCCGGTAATGCTGATGAAACAAGGTCAGCAAGCCTGGCTACACCTGCTTCCATCCATAACTTAGGATAATTCCCGAGTTTAAACGTGGTAAAGAACGTGATCCACATAAAAATTATAAACAATGGTATTCCCAGGTACTTGTTTGTGAGGTAATTATCAATGACCTGAGGCTTTGGCAACCTCTGTAACGTACTGATTTTCAGCGTCTCTTTAAGCGCACCTGCGATAAACCCGTAACGCAGGTCTGTTATTACAGACTCTACAGGATCTGCAAAAAACTTTTCGAGTCGTTCGGCCTCTTGCTTAGCAGTTTTAATTATATCTTCTGAATTGACGCAGCCCTTTATGCTTTTTGAAAATTCTTTATCGCCCGCCAGCAATTCAAGAGAAAGATAACGAGCCGACATAATATTTGTAAAAGTCCTGTTTTCGTCGATCTTGATCTTAGACTGAATTGAACAAATGGCATTCTCTATCTCAATTCCGTAATTAATATGGATATGCCGCACTGTAGGTTCCCTGTTTTCATAGACTTCAATCACCTTGTCAAAGAGGTTTTTGATTCCCTTCCCTCTTGAGCTTACGGTGGGGATGACAGGTATCCCCAATAACCTTCCGAGTGTTTTATGATTGATCGTGTTGCCCTTCCTGAGAAGCTCATCGTACATGTTGAGAGCTACAACTACCAGAACACCCATATCAATGAGCTGCGTGGTCAGATAAAGATTGCGCTCAATATTAGAAGCATCAACCACATTAACAACAATATCCGGCTTCTTGTCGAAAATATACTGCCGTACAAAGATCTCTTCAGGAGAATAGCTTTTAAGTGAGTATGTTCCTGGCAGGTCAATGATAGAAAACGAGTAGCCCGACTGCCTGTATTTTGCTACTTTTGAATCAACTGTGACACCGGCATAATTTGCCACTTTTTCTTTGGATCCTGAAGCGAAATTGAAAAGAGTTGTCTTTCCCGAATTGGGATTTCCGATAAATGCCACCTGAATATTCTTGCTTTTTTCGATCCAGGATGAACCGGAATCCTCAACGTCTATCATCCCGTCAGGATAGGCCTGCTTTTCTGCTATACCCTCCCTGGAAACTTCAATAAGTTTTGTCTCACTTTTTCTTAGTGAAACATGATAGTCCATTATCCTGAATTCCACAGGATCTCCGAGAGGAGCCTTCTTAATAACCAGGATCTTTTTCCCGGCGATGAAACCCATCTCCATCAGCCTGTGCCGGAATTGACCTCTCCCCTTTATCTTCAGAATTATCCCCTCTTCTCCCTCACAAAGATCAAATAATGTCGTCATTAACAGGCTTCAATATAAAATATAAACGAAAATCAGTTTGTAAAGTTCATTAACGGATCAGAAAGACTTTTAGCACACCGAAAGAAGCGCAGACAAGGAACGGAGTGACGTATTTCCTTCCAGCGGAAGTCTTAATCAGGCAACGGGTATCAGTGCCTTATGCCCTTGCACCATTGAGCCATTATACCGTTGGACCTTCAATCAACTTTTACCTTTATCACCACTTTACGTACAAGGGTGCTGTCTCCATCCCTTAGTCCGGGACGATGGGCCTCATCAGGGAAGAAAATGAAGAACCTGTCGGGTGTAGCCTTATGGTTTTTAACCTCGTTCACGCTCAGAAACATGATATCTTTTGTTGAGTCATAAGGCTGTAATATCTCATTTTTAGTGGATAACGGGGCAACACCTATTAGTTCCTTTCCGGATGCCACATACTGAATATCTGCGTATCTTTGGTGAGCCTCATACCGTGCTTCATCTTCACTCTTTGTCAAATATTCACTTAACAGAGCAAAAACATTGTCATCGTCAATATCGTAACGCTTGATCTCCATCGTTGCAAAATTGCTATCTTTGAAAAAAGCAAAGGCTTTATCCCATCTCTCCTTATGCTTAAAATAAGAAATTGCAAACTCTTTGCGGTTTATTGTAGAATCAGGTGTAGCCTGCCAGCCATTAAGCCATTCACCTTTTTCAAACCACTTATTTATTTGCTTCGCATTCCATTCTGCAGGATCGGTCGAATTTTTGCAACCGAAGAAACTTAGTAAACCAGCTAGTACCATAATTTTAGTGATTAAATTTTTCATATGAGTAGTAATTAATTATTATTCTATTTACATCCTGTAACAAATATGAATGATAGTGCAAGTTAAAAAAAAGTCAAATTTCTGACAGGTAAATCCCTATTTTTTCATCGCAATCCGCCCAAAAAGTCTCAATAACTGATGAATCTGGCTCTGATAAATATGTAGTTCGCTTTTTAAGGTTGTAAAGTGCACCATTTAGAAGATTGTTTTCATCAAGAATTTCCGATAATGATGTAGCTACTGTTGAAGGTTTCCTCATGAATGGAGCTGCAATCCTGTAAAGCGACCTGAAAATACTACCCTGCATCCGGTAAATTCCCGAGCTGAATGTCCCGGGATCAAAACTGATGAATGAAATTTTCTCATCATGGTATTTTAAGGCAAGGTGCCTGCACATCAGGGCAAGAAATAATTTAGATTCAGAATATGCTTTTAAAGGCTTATAACCGGACTTACTTTGTGAAGATGACATTTCAGCTCCAGCCAGCCGGTAAGCAGGAGATGTTACAGCAGCTATTTTAAGAGGCGACGCATCTCTTTGTTTACTTACAATCATTTCATTTAGAAGAAGGTGAGCCAGAAAATTTACCTGGAAAGTGTATTCATAACCATCCGAAGTCAGGGTAAATTCAGGGGGACTCAGTATTCCTGCATTATTAATAATTAAATCAAATCGGAACAAATCACATATTTGCCTGAAAGTAGTGGCACACTGTTTAAGGTTACTGAAATCAACCTTAAATAACCGAAATTTATCCTCGAATCCAGGCATCACTATTGGCTGACGGCCTGTTGCAACTACATAATATCCTTTGTTCAGGAAAATTCTGACCAGTTCCAGTCCGAGCCCAGAGGTTCCGCCGGTAATAAGAATATTTCCTGAATCTGAAGATCTTTGCATAATCAGGGAATTAACATTCAGAAAGATCAAACATAATAAAAAGTATTATATATAGATAAAGAGAGATTAATTAAACCCGGCATATATCGTGAAGGTCTATTTCAAAGAATTTACCGGTATCGATCAAGAACCTGCTTTCATCCCATCTATCTGAATCACTTTATTTTAACATTTTTTAAGCCGTCATACTATTACATATACGGGATTTTCAGGTAATTTTACTTAGTTACCAAAACATTTTATTATGAAAAAAAATAAACTGCTTATTGGATTAATAACTCTTATGGTAATCACATCTGTTAGCTCTTATGCCCAGAATTGGCCCCAATTCAGAGGTCCGAACCGTGACAGTAAGGTAACAGGTTTCAAAGCTCCGGCAAAATGGCCGGAAAAGCTTGCTCAGCAGTGGAAAATAACCGTAGGTACAGGTGATGCCTCCCCGGTACTTGTTGGGAAGAATATTTACCTTCATACACGTCAGGGAAATGAAGAGGTGATTCTATGTCTCGATGCAGCTACAGGCAGGGAGATCTGGAAAAACTCCTATCCGACCAATGCCGTTACGGGACCTTCTGCTTCTCACCCAGGGCCAAGAAGCACTCCTGCAGTATCAAATGGTTTTATTGTCACTTTCGGGGCAACCGGAATATTGTCTTGCCTTGATGCGAACACAGGAAAAGTAGCCTGGAGGAAAGAGAATCCAATGAATGAAGTACCTCAGTTTTTTACAGGTATGTCTCCTTTAATTATTGATGGTATTTGTATAGTCCATGTAGGGAAAAAAGATGATGGAAAAGTACTTGCACTTGACCTTAAAACAGGCAACGAAAAATGGAAATGGAGTGGAGACGGACCTGCTTATGCATCTCCCTCATTAATGATTATCGACGGGAAGAAGCATATTATCGTTCAGACCGAAAAGAATCTCATTTCACTCGATTTTGCTGACGGGAAACTTCTGTGGCAGGTATCTACTTTACCCCAGCAACGTTTTTATAATTGTGTCAGCCCATATATTGATGGCAATAAAATCTATTACAGTGGCCAGGGGACAGGGACAAAAGCCATTGAGGTCAGTAAACAAGGGACACAGTTCGTGACCAGAGAATTGTGGAGCAATACAGAAACAGGTGCAAAATGGAATACTGCCATTCTTAAGGATGGTTACCTGTATGGATTTACTGATCAGAGAAGGATTTACTGTCTTAATGCTTCAAATGGTGAAACAGCATGGGTGGATAATACCACAAACAGTGATTTCGCAACCATTTTAGATTGCGGCTCTGTAATAATAGGATTACCAAGCACAGGAAACCTTATTGTTTTTAAGCCTGATCCGAAAGCTTATTCAGAGATAGCAAAGTATAAAGTCTCTGAGACAGCAATATATGCATTTCCCATAATTGCAGGCAATACCATTTATGTGAAGGATGCTGAGAGTCTGATAATGTATAAGACGAATTAGTTTTGGTTCAAGGTTCAGGATTCAGATGGTTAACCGTTGCGCCATTGTGCCTTTACGCCTTTATTACCACACCTTCTCCATGATTAAGATATTCCTTAACTCATTGGCTTTAAGGTCCTCCCGAATTTGTCCGCCTTCAACAACGGAAATCTTTCCTGTCTCTTCCGAGACGATAACAATAAGGGCATCAGTATGTTCCGACATGCCAATTGCTGCCCTGTGGCGCATACCGTAATATGATGGCAGAACAATCTGGTCAGTAACAGGAAGCGGGCACCTCGCTGCCAGTATAAGTCCGTCTTCGATCAGTACGGCGCCATCGTGAAGCGGAGTATTTTTGAAAAATATTGTTTCAAGTAATTCAGCTCTTATCTGGGCTTTCAGAATTTCTCCTCCTTCAGTATAGGAATCAAGCCTTCCCTGCCTGCCTATCACTATTAATGCTCCGATATTTTTCGACGCCATTGATTCTGCTGCTCTTACAATCTCTTCGGCCAGTGAAGGGCCCCTTGGATCATCTTTTGCCGTCGAAAACAACCGGGTAAGCGAGAATCTGCTGTTTTGAACATACCTGGTACCAAGTAAAAGAAGAAAACGTCTTACTTCCTGCTGAAACACAATAATAAGAGCTATCACTCCTACTCCTATCACCTGCCCCAGAAGAGAGCTGATAAGTTGCATGTTGAGGGCTTTCACAATAAGCCAGAACAGGTATATGAAAAAGATTGCGATAAAAATGCTGAAGGCAGCCGTCCCCCTGATGATCCTGTACAATTGGAACATAATGAAAGCCACAATGAAAATATCAAGAACATCAAGAATTGAAATAGGAACTAACATGATCTTTTTTTATACAGTTATTAATTTACTTTCCGCTCAGTAAGCTTTAATTTCTCAATAAGGAGTATCGCCTCTTTAGCTTCCCGTACATCATGCACTCTCAGAATATCCGCACCATGCTGCAGAGCAATTGCGTGAAGCACTGATGTCCCGTTTAGAGCTTCATCAGCGGTAATACCCAGTGTTTTCCATATCATAGACTTCCGGGAAACTCCAACGAGAATCGGCAATTCTGCTATAGCAAAATCACCCAGACGTTGCAATATTTCAAAATTATGAATTATTGTTTTCCCAAAACCAAATCCGGGGTCAATAATTATATCTTTTACTCCGGTTGACTGCAATTTTACAATCCTGCTGCTGAACCATTTCAATATATCAGCTACAACATCATCATAAACCGGGTTATCCTGCATTGTTCCCGGATTCCCCTGCATGTGCATCATGATATATGGAACATTTAGCGCTTGTACAACATCGAACATGTTTTTATCTCCCTCACCTCCCGATATATCGTTGATAATATTAGCCCCATATCCACTTACAGCTTCGGCTGCTATCTCCGACCTGAAAGTATCGATAGATATTATTGCGTCAGGGAATTCCCTGTTTATCAGCTTTATAGCCGGAAATACCCTCTTTTTTTCCTCCTCAGGCGATATATCTTCAGCATGTGGTCGTGAGGAATAACCTCCAACATCAAGAATATCAGCACCTTCATCAACCATCCTTTTTGCAGTTTCCAGTATTGCTTTTTCGCCGGTAACCCTGGTGCCTTTAAAAAACGAATCGGGCGTGACATTAATAATGCCCATCACTCTTGGAGTAGTGAGATCCAGAAGCCTGCCACGGATGTTAATATATTTCGGTTTGTTCAGCAACTCTCATATTTAACCCTCCGAAATTAATCAAATTATCAAAAATATGTCATACATTTTCATCTTTGTCCGCAGGTTATTACATTTGTATTTGCAGAAATATGTGAAAGATGAAGCTTTTTGTTGTTGAGGGAGTTGATGGCTCAGGTAAATCCACCCAGATAAAGTTATTGAAAGAACATTTCACAATTAAGGGATTTAAGTGCGAATATCTTCACTTTCCCAGGACTGACGAGCCCTTTTTCGGAGAACTCATTGCAAGGTTTTTGAGGGGCGAATTCGGATCGTTGAATGAGGTAAATCCATGGCTGGTTGCTATGCTTTATGCCGGCGACAGGAAAGATGCCGCGGAAATGATCAGCAAATGGCTAAAAAAGGGAAGTGTGGTACTGCTCGACAGGTATACCTATTCCAACATCGCTTACCAGTGTGCAAAGCTAAAATCACCGCCGGAAAAGGATGAACTTATGAAATGGATACTCAACCTTGAATTCAGGCACTTTGGCATACCTCGTCCCGATCTCAATATTTTCCTTGATGTCCCATTTGCATTCACGGAAAAGAAACTGCTCTCTTCAAGGACGGGAGACGACCGCGGTTACCTGAACGGTACAAAAGATATCCATGAGGGTTCACTCTCCTTTCAGAAAAAAGTGCGCGATATGTATCTGAGAGTTGCAGGTATTGACAAAAATCTGTGTATCGTGGATTGCAGCGATAAAAAAGGAAGCATGCTCACCCAGGAAAAAATATTTGATCGTATAATGAAAATTATTTATCGTAGAAAACTGATATAAGATGAAGATAGCCCGGTACATAAGCAGAATAGTCATTGGTGTTGTTTTTTTATTCTCCGGTACTGTGAAGGCAATAGATCCGCTTGGGACTGTTTACAAGCTTCAGGACTATTTTCAAGCCTTCAATATTTCATTCCTGAAGGATCTTGCTCTCCTGTTCACTATAATTTTATGTACAGCCGAATTTATTGCCGGTTTTTCCGTATTATTTAACATCCGGCAAAAGGCAGGAATCTGGATCGCTATGATAATGATGGCAATATTTACGCCTCTCACATTTATTCTTGCACTTACAAATCCTGTTACAGATTGCGGTTGTTTTGGTGATGTTATAAAATTAACAAACTGGCAGACATTCCTGAAGAATATTATACTCATAATTCCTGCTATTATCCTGTTTATCAACAGAAAAGACGCCAAAGCTCAGCATGGAAGCACAAGGCAATGGGCTTTGCTGTCTATAATAGCGCTCTTTTTTGTAGCATTCATTTTTTACAACCTTAGATATCTGCCGGTAATTGATTTCCTCCCCTACAAGAGAGGAACGTATATACCTGATAAGATGATTATACCGGAAGGAAAACCCCCTGACAAATACGAGACTACCTTTATTTATGAGAAAGATGACCAGCGGAAAGAATTCACTCTTGAGAATTATCCTGCTGATGACACCACATGGAAATTTATCGATCAAAAATCTGTGCTTGTCTCAAAGGGATATCAACCTCCTATTCATGATTTTACCATAACCTCCATTTATGGTGACGATCTGACGCAGAAAATATTAACTTCACCCGGATATACAATTTTAATGATTTCACCTAAAATCGGGAATGCTAATCCGGAGATGCTTAGGAAAGGTTTTGAACTGGGATATTACTGTATGGGGAACATGGTCGATTTCTATCTATTAACAGCCTCAGGATCAGATGAAGTAAGAGGATATGAAAATGGTATCACCTTTTGCCTTACCGATGAGACTACCCTTAAGACAATGGTCAGGGCAAATCCGGGTTATATTTTATTAAAGAAGGGTACTATTCTTGGAAAATGGTCGTGGGCGAATCTGCCTGAAAAAGAGACATTCAGCAAATTAATATTCAAACAATAATAAAAATCTAAACAAATTGTTATATGAGAAGAAAAATAGTAGCCGGAAACTGGAAAATGAATATGAATCTTGATGAGGGTCTAAGTTTCGCCAGGTCAATAAACCAATACTTCGTAGAGAAGCCGTCGCAAAGGGCGGAAGTTATCATGTGTACTCCCTATATTCATCTTCAGTGTGTTGCGGAGATCATTAAACATGGGAAAGTTGGGCTTGGGGCACAGAATTGTGCATCGGAACCATCAGGTGCCTTTACAGGTGAAGTGTCTGCATCAATGATAAAAAGTACCGGTGCTGAATATGTAATCATAGGTCATTCAGAAAGAAGGACTTATTACCATGAGGATGATAATATGCTGAATAAAAAAACGCTTCTGGCACTTGCAGCAGACCTGAAAATAATTTTCTGCTGCGGTGAGGTAAAGGAAGAAAGAGAAAACGGGAAACATTTTGACGTGGTAAAGCGTCAGCTGGAAGATGGATTATTTTCTCTTTCGGGAGAAGAGATAAAAAAGCTAATCCTCGCATATGAACCTGTATGGGCAATAGGTACCGGGCTTACTGCAACACCTGATCAGGCACAGGAGATGCACAGGTATATCCGTAATCTCGTTTTGGAGAAATATGGAAACGCCACCGCTGATGATATGACAATTCTGTACGGAGGTAGTTGTAAACCATCAAATGCGGCGGAGATATTTTCAAAACCCGATGTTGATGGCGGCCTGATCGGCGGCGCCTCACTTAAAAAAGAAGATTTTGTGGCTATTGTTGAAGCTCTCTAAACTAATATTATATAATGATAGAAATAGTTACACAGAGCTTCACGAAGATGGCACAAAGCTTGACAGAGAATGAGACTCCGTGCAACTCTGTGATTCCTCTGTGGTTCTCTGTGTAACATAAAATTGAATATACATAACCCATGTTAAAAAAGCTGTCACTGCTTATTTTTACTTTTCTGTTATTAATGCCGGGGAACCTGTTTTCCCAGGCCAAATCGCCTTTTTCAGGCGATCCCTCTAAATTCAGTGCTGAACTTACAACCTTCATGGGTCCTAACCTGAATGATGAGCAGAAAGCAACCATGAATTCATTCCTGGCAGAATGGGACAGTGCAGCTTTCAGTAGTGATAATATGACACGTTTAATGGACCTGGCAAGCCAGTTAAGCGGCAGATCCATGAGACCGGTGCCACATTTCAATGATCTCCTGATAACTCTTAATATTTTAATTACAAATAAGTCCGAAAGTGAGTTTCTATCTAACTGGCTTATCGGTTTAAGTGAAGTTGTATTTAATCCGAGGTTCACAGGCGAAAGTATCGACAGGTATATTAAAAACACCGGCTTAATGATCAAAGACAATATCCTGTCGGAGTCTGCATCCATTCGTTGGAAAGTGAAGAACTGCAAGCTTCAGTTTTTACATGATACTGTTTTCCATGTAGTTATTAATAATGCTACACTCACCTGTTTTTCACAAAAAGACAGCACTGAAATATATGATGTATCAGGCATCTATTATCCTGATATTCAATTGTTTAGAGGGATTAAAGGTATAGTTACCTGGGAAAAAGCAGGATATTCGCGTGATGATGTGATGGCTGAGATAAGCAATTATACAATAAACACTACAAAGAACAGCTTTACAATCGATTCGGCAATGCTGACACATAAGACATATTTTAAGACTCCTATTAGGGGAGTTCTTACCGACCAGTCTATTACCTTCAGCAACAAAGAGAGGGCAAACTTTCCGCGATTTGAGACATACACAAAAGAATTCAAGCTGGATAATATCTATGAAGGAGTTGATTATGAGGGAGGAATGACTATTGAAGGAGCCAGCATAAAAGGAACCGGAACAAAAGCAACGCCTGCAAAAATCTCTCTTTCCAGAAATGATACTCTCTATCTGAAGATCAAATCAACGGAATTTCAATTCTCAAAAATCGGGCTGGCAAGCGCAGAAACCTCAATGACTCTATACCTGGGCAATGATTCAATATATCATTCTAACCTGGGCTTCTCGTATAATGCATCGCAAAAACAGGTTAACCTCTTCAGGGGAAATAATCCGGTTTCAAAAAGTCCCTATTTTGATTCATTCCATAAGCTTGATATGTACTTTGAGCTTCTCTCGTGGAACATGAAAGAATCCAGGATAATACTATCACGGGCCAGGGGAGCAGCTCTCGGACAGGCAGAGTTTGAATCTGTCTCCTTTTTTGACGAGGATTATTTCATTAAAATGTATGGAATGGATGATTATCACCCCCTTGACAGAATAAAGAAATTTGCAGAATTCTATTATTCCAACACATTCCCTGTCGAAGAGTTTGCCAGGTGGATGGGTAAACCGGTTGAAGCTGTAACAGGAATGTGTATTGATTTGGCTACCAGAGGGTTTGTCTTCTACGATCGGGTATTTAATGAGAT
>Ga0315542_1001226_pt1 | contig 16112 bp, 9 predicted proteins | sample SalMarSW160120MG_FD_202541 | JGI IMG/M metagenome (GOLD analysis project Ga0315542, IMG submission 202541) | Salt marsh sediment microbial communities from the Plum Island Ecosystem LTER, Massachusetts, United States - Salt Marsh Sediment SW1601-20 ...
AGCTGTCTTCTCATAACTTTCCCTACCAGCGTCTTGGGTAGCTCATTCCTGAACTCAATCAGTTGCGGTACCTTGTAGTGGGTCATATTTTCCTTGCACCACGTCCGCAACTCTTCTTCGCTTATCTTTCCATCCCAATCTTTCTTGAGCACTACCCAGACCTTGATGATTTCTCCCATTTCCTTGTCGGGCAGCCCGGAAGCAGCGACCTCCAGAACACCTTCATGCCTGCCCACCAGCTCTTCCACCTCCTTCGGGAAGACCGAATAACCGCGTACCTTGATAAGCTGTTTTTTCCGGTCACTGATAATCACCCGGCCGTGTTCATCCATGTATCCGATATCTCCGGTGTACAGCCATCTCTTCCCATCCCATTCCCGGATGGTCTCCGCGGTCTCCTGGGGCTTGTTCAGGTATCCCACCATGACCTGGGGCCCGGCCACAACCATCTCACCATTTTCACCCGGCGGCAATTCCTTCGTGCCTGTTTCCATATCCATGATCTTCCATTCGGTTCCGGGAAACGGAAGCCCGATGGTTCCAGTGGTATGAAAATCAGTGAGTGGGCCGGCACATACGATAGGAGCCGCCTCGGTAAGTCCGTACCCCTCCACCAGGACAGCACCGCTGACCTTTTCAAACCTTTCCTTGACCGGCGCGTGGAGCGGACCGGCGCCCGATATGCACGCCCTGATCTTTCCTGCGATGTCATATTTTCCTATGTCGGGGAATTCAGCGATCCTCTGGAAAAGCACTTCCGCCCCACAATAGAATGTCTTGCGGTCCGGGCCGATAGAGCATATGGTCTTCAGAAGCTCGTCCGTTTGTGGAGGTTTCGGAAAGAGCATCATCCACATCCCGGATTTTATAGAAATATTCATGACACAGGTCATGGCAAATGAATGGAAGAGAGGCAATACCCCCACGCTGCAGAAGCCATGTCCTCCCATCCACACCCAAAGGTTCCCCTGGATCGCATTGGATACACAGTTGAAGTGGGAGAGGACTGCTGCCTTGGGTTCCCCCGTTGTGCCTCCTGTCATGATGTACGTGGCAGGGTCATCGGCGGAAACCTCCACTTCAGGAGGATCCGGAGGTGTTTTCAAGAGGTCCAGGAATTTGACGGCATTCCTGGGCACGGGGCCGGTGGGTATCTTTTTGAGCAATTTTCCCAGCCATTTCTTCAGTGTGGACAACTTCACCAGATCCACAACACCGGTAACAATTACCCTTTCGAGATGATAGTCCGACGCGATGGGCTCGATCAGTGTCTCGTACAGGGCATCCAGGGCAATGACCGTCTCCACTCCGGTCACCTCGAACTGGTGGGCCACCTCTGCGGGCTTGTAAGTCGGATTGACCCCTGTGACAATCAGGCCCAGCCTTGCACAGGCATAGTAGGAAATCACGTACTGGAACGAATTGGGGAGGACCAGCGCGACAACGTCCCCCTTTCGCAATCCCAGTTTGTGGAGACCCGTCGCAAGGGCGCTGACATGCCGGTCCATCTCACGGTACGTCATGAAGCTGTCCAGGAACCACATGACCGGGGAATCGCCATAGGAACGTACTCCATCGGCGAACATGTCGTACAGGGTCTGCTTTGGAAAATCGTAGTTTTTGGGGACCTGTGTGGGCCAGCCCGCTTCCTCGTGAAACCACGGCTTTGATTCATCTACATAATACGGATTATCCATTTTCTTTCATCTCCCGGGGGATTTTCTCTCTGTTTCTCTTCCTGCACCCAGACAAACGGCCTCTTTCCCGCATCCCGCCAATATTTTCCCGGCTCGGGCTGATAGCGGGTTGATTCTTTCCGCAGTTCTCAGTGAAGGGCGCCGAGGCACGCGGTTCAGCAGACACAGGGTTCCTTCAGGCGGAGGGATCGGGAAGCGGCATCGAGCCGTGCCCGCACTCCTATGGGAAGGGATACGTTCGAGGCACCATGCCCGATGGGAACGCCGCTCAGCACGGGAATGTGAAGGTCCTTCGTACTATCAATGAGCAGCCCTTCAATCGCCGTGCGCTCGCCGCACTCCTTGAACGTGCCCGCGATCAGTCCCGAAATACCCTCCAGAAACCCGCTGAGTCTGAGCTGGGTGAGCATCCTATCAATCCGGTAGAGTGGTTCCCCCGTGTCCTCCAGGAAAAGGATGCTCCCCTCGAAGGAGGGCAGGAACGAGGTCCCAACGAGATGGGAGATAAGACAGAGGTTGCCGCCTATCAAGCGGCCCTCGGCCTCTCCGTGAACAAGTACTCTCGCTTCCGGAAATTCCAGGCTGTGCAGATCTGAAGATCCAACGGTTTCCAGGAGGGCGGCAAAGGGATGGGAACCGATATCCTTGACCTGACGGACCATGGGGCCGTGGAATGTGATCAGCCCTGCCCGTGCAAAAAGGGACAACAAGAGGGCGGTTATATCACTGAATCCGGCAAAAACTTTCGGGTCTTCCCGGATCAGATCATATTTGATCCTGTCCAGGAGCCTCATGGTGCCGTACCCGCCCCTTGTGCAAAATATCGCCCGTACCTCCGGATCTCCGAACATGGCGTGAAGATCATCCAAACGGGCGGAATCCTCCCCTGCCAGGTATCCGCTTCTGTCAAGCGCATGGCGCCCCAGCCGTACACGGCAGCCACTCTCTTCAAGGAACCGGATTCCCGCCTGTAGTTCTGCTTCCTCAACCGGGCCTGCGGGCGAAAGAAGCCCTACCAGGTCTCCTTTTCTGAGCCGGGCCGGTTTGACGATCGATGGGTATGAGGCGTTATCGATTTCTGTCATAGATGATCTTCAGTCCTTCGAGGGTCAGCAGCTCTTCCACGTGGTCGATGGTCTCCGAGACGTCGCAAATGAGAGGCGCCAGCCCACCGGTGGCAATGACAACTACCTCCTCGTTGCTCTCCTTCTTCATACGTTTCACGATGCCGTCCACCAGTCCGGCATACCCGTAGACAATCCCCACATTCATGCTGCTGATGGTGTCCTTGGCGATAACTCCCTTGGGCCGGGCAAATATCTCTATCCGGGGGAGTTTCGACGCCTTCTGGAAAAGTGCTTCAGAGGAAATCCATACACCGGGAGCAATTGCACCCCCCAGGTACTCTCCCTGTCCGGAAACAAAATCGAAGGTGGTAGCGGTCCCGAAATCCACGACGACCATGGCCTGCCGGTACTTCTCATAGGCTGCTACCGAGTTCACGATTCGATCGGCGCCCACCTCTTTGGGGTTATCGTACCTGATGGGCATGCCTGTTTTGGTTTCATGGCCCACAATCAACGGCTTCACCCTGAGATAACGATCGGCAAACTCCTCCACCATGTTGAGAAGCGGGGGAACGACACAGGAAACTATCATGTGCTTTATCTCATCGGATCTTATCTCGCTGTTATCCAAAAGATTCCGCACTAGAATTCCGAATTCGTCGGAAGTCACTTCCCGTTCGGTCCTGACCCGCCAGTGTTGAAAAATCTCGCCCTCCCTGATGAGGCCCAGTACAATATTGGTATTTCCGATATCCATGCAGAAAAGCATATTATAAGCACCTCGCCGGTCAAACAAAACAGGATTTACGCTAACTTATGAATAAATTTCTTCAGTGGTCGCAGGTAATGTCAAATTTCAAAATCCCAATGCCAAATAAATGTCCAATACCAAATGACCAAATGAACGAAAAACCGGCACCGCTTCGAGCTGCTTTATCGTTGTTTGCTGCAGCATACAATTGAGCAGGATACCACTTGTCATTGAGGCATTTGGATTTCATTTGTCATTGGAGCTTTGTCATTTGGCATTAGACCGCCATATTTCCACAAACGTAGGTCCCTCTTCCGGATCCCGGAGCCTGCCATAACTATTCTTTTACTCGGCCTCGTTTTATTGCATCCACCACTTTGACCGTTTCCACTGCTTCCTTCACGTCATGCACCCGTATCACATGGGCGCCGTTCATGGCTGCAACTGCCACGGTCGCCATGGTTCCGGTCAGGCGTTCATGCGCCTTCTTATTCAGAATTTCACCGATAAATCCCTTGTTGGACGTGCCGATGAGGACGGGCTTTCCCAGGGACAGGAAGGACGTTAATTCCTTGAGGATCCGGAGATTGTGGTCAAAGGTCTTTCCAAAGCCGATCCCAGGGTCAATAAGGATCAGATCTTCCCGAATGCCCGCTTTCATTGCCCGTTGTACAGCATCTTCCAGGAAACCCCTGATTTCTCCGATAAGATCATCATAGACGGGGTTCTTCTGCATGTTTTCGGGCATGCCTTTCATGTGCATCAATATGATGGGCGCTCCCGACTCAGCAGCCACAGATGCCAGTGCAGGATCAAAACGAAGGGCACTGATATCGTTGACAATAGAGGCTCCTGCTTTCAAGGCCTCCCTTGCCACGACCCCTTTCCGGGTATCGATGCTGATGGGCACTTTGACTTCTCTGGCGAGGGTCTCGATGACCGGAACGACCCGGTCGATCTCTTCACTGGTGGATATGGGATTGGAAAACGGACGGGTGGATTCTCCGCCGATATCGATAAAGTCCGCCCCTTCTTCTGCCATGGCGATGCCGTGTTCTACGGCATTTTCGGCCTCCAGGAAGAGCCCCCCATCGGAAAAGGAATCGGGCGTTACATTGAGCACGCCCATGACATGAGTCTTCCTCTCCAGATCAAGGAAGTATGGCCCCCACTCAAGTGAAACAGCCATTGCTCACTCTTCCTAGACCGCCTCAGGGGATGCCGGCTGTTCCTGTTCTTTCTGTTTCCGGATCCGCATGATTTCGTCAATATCTTTCGCTGTCAGCGTTTCTTTTTCGAGCAGGGCTTTGGCCATGTCATGGAGTGTTTCCAGGTTATTCTTGATCAGGTTGCTGGTCTTTTCATACGCGGTATTGACAATACTCAGGACTTCCTCATCAATTTTCTGGGCCGTCTCCTCGCTGTAATCGCGATGCTGCGCAATCTCCCTGCCCAGAAAGATCTGCTCCTCTTTCTTTCCAAAGGTGAGCGGCCCCAGCTTTTCACTCATCCCATAATCACAAACCATCTTCCGGGCCAGTTCAGAGGCCCTTTCAATGTCGTTCCCGGCCCCGGTGGTCTGAATCTTAAGCACAATCTCCTCGGCGGCCCGGCCCCCCATGAAGATTGCTATGTTGTTCAGCAGATATTCTTTTGGATAGGTGTGTTTCTCATCCAGCGGAAGCTGCTGGGTCAGGCCCAGGGCCCGGCCCCTTGGGATAATGGTGACCTTGTGGATGGGGTCCGTGCCGGGAAGCAGCATTGCCACCAGGGTATGCCCTGACTCGTGGTATGCGGTGGTCCTTTTTTCATCGTCGCTGATGATCATACTCTTCCGCTCAGCGCCCATGAGGACCTTGTCCTTGGCATCCTCGAAATCGTCCATCTCGACCCGGTCTTTCCCTCGCCGGGCTGCCATGAGGGCGGCTTCGTTCACCATGTTTTCGATATCAGCGCCGGTAAATCCCGGGGTCCCTCGGGCCAGAACCATCACATCAAGATCATCGCTCACAAGCTTCTTCCTGAGGTGCACCTTCAGTATTCCTTCACGGCCTTTGAGGTCCGGAACGGGCACCACCACCTGCCGATCGAACCGGCCCGGTCTGAGGAGCGCCGGATCGAGGACATCAGGCCTGTTCGTTGCCGAGATAAGGATAACTCCCTCGTTGGACTCAAACCCGTCCATCTCGACCAGGAGCTGGTTGAGTGTCTGCTCCCGCTCATCATGGCCCCCGCCAAGCCCTGCGCCGCGGTGTCTGCCCACCGCGTCGATCTCATCGATGAAAATGATGCAGGGTGCATTTTTCTTCCCTTGCACAAAGAGATCGCGCACGCGGGAGGCACCCACGCCCACGAACATTTCCACGAAGTCTGAACCGCTGATGCTGAAAAAGGGCACTCCGGCTTCCCCTGCTATGGCCCGGGCGAGAAGGGTTTTGCCGGTGCCGGGCGATCCCATCAGAAGAACCCCCTTCGGGATTCGTCCTCCGAGCCGGGTAAATTTTTTGGGATCCCGGAGAAATTCCACGATCTCTTCCAGTTCTTCTTTGGCTTCCTCTATGCCGGCCACGTCTTCAAAGGTGACCTTTTCCTGCGACTCACTCATGAGCCGGGCCCTGCTTTTCCCGAATGAGAGGGCCTTTCCGCCTCCCACCTGCATCTGACGCATGAAAAAAATCCACACCCCGATGAGCAGAAGCATGGGGACCCACGAGAGAAAGACCTGGAACCAGGAAGAATCCTCCTTCGGCTTTGCCGTTATTTTCACTCCTTTGCTCCGCAACAGGGTGATCAGTTCAGGGTCTTTCGGCGCGTATGTTTTGAAAGGACCGTTTGACGAGATACCCGAAATATTGTCACCCTGGATGGTGACCTGCACAACCCCTCCATTTTCCACCATACCGAGGAAATCACTGTAGCTGACCGAGGTATTGCTCTTGCTCGGTTGTTTGAAGATTTGAAATAACATGACCATCATCAGGCTGATAACCAGCCAGAGTGCCAGATTCTTGTAAAACGGGTTCAATGTAAGGGATCCTCCTTTGGCTTATGTCCCGCGGGCAAAGGGCCTTCGGATACACAATTCGATAGTTTTTATTATAATTGCTTTTTCATAAAATTCTATAAAAATCTCTAACAGCTTACTATTCAGGGCAAGTCGGGTGGCTCCGTGACCAGTGCCCGGGAGCGGACGGCATTTCCAGTTCGAGTGAGTCCTCCCGCAGAGCGGGAAACATCATGAAGCCTTCGAGGGCTGTTCAGGGAGGAGGCCATTTCTTCCGTTCCGAGGCTCCGGGCTGGTCTTTTCAGTGACTTATCAGCGTGGGATAGCTACAACTAAAGAATCCTGATGGTGATCAGGGGCACTCATTTCTGTTGACATTATCACCAAGGCACGTTTGAATTCACGTCATCACTAAAAAATCAAGGAAACCTCCATGCAGGCGAAGATTTTCAGCTCATCCGACGCGCGGCAGATCGAGCGCCATGGACTCACGGTGCCGGCGGTCCTCCGCCAGATTGCATTCTTCAAAAAACCTCGTGCCTACCTGAAGCTTCACCGGCCCTGTATTCCCGGAGACGGTATCAAGGTACTGTCCGATGAAGAAGCTCGCTCTCTTGTACATCTTTTTGATGAGAAAAAAGATGCGTATGAGCTTCTCAAATTTGTTCCGGCGTCGGGAGCCGCCACCCGCATGTTCAAAGTACTCCTGAAATTTCTCAACACGGAACGACCGTGGTCTCTTGCCTCCGCTGCGAAAGACGCTCGACCGGGGGACCCGGAAGTCCGGACCCTTGAAGATTTCTTCACGGGCCTTCCCCGATTCGCTTTTATTTCCGATCTGAAAGCAGCTATCAGCGCGGCAGGGACGTCGATGAAAAATCTCCTGGACAAGGACTCCCTGCGCGAAATCCTGGCTTTCCTTCTCACCGGCAAAGGACTCGGCTACGGGTCCCTGCCCAAGGGGCTCATAAAATTCCATAAATATAACGGTGAAACCAGGACCGCCTTTGAAGAGCATCTCGTAGAAGCGGTCTCGTACACGGCCAACAGCGACCGCATTTGCCGGCTCCATTTCACCGTCTCCCAGGAACACCTGCAAGAGGTCAGGTCCTTATTGGAAGGAATCCGGCCGCTCTATGAGCAGCGATACGAAGTGTCTTTCGGGGTGGACTTTTCCTTGCAGAAAAAGAAGACGGACACCATCGCCGTTGATCTCGACAATCGACCGTTCAGGCTGGAAGACGGCGAATTGCTTTTCCGCCCCGCTGGGCATGGGGCCCTCATCGAGAATCTCGGTGACCTGGAGGCGGACCTCGTCTTCATCAAGAACATCGATAATGTTGTTCCGGACCGCCTGAAGGAGAGAACTTTTCAATGGAAAAAAATCCTCGGCGGAATCTTTATCCGGCTGCAGGCCAGGACTTTCAATTACCTGGAACGCCTTTCCGGAGGGCTCCCGTCACGAGAGCTTCTTGACGACGCCATGGAATTTGCCTCGACAGAACTGCACCTGGAGATCCCCGATGACGTGAGGAAGGAATCGCCCGGAGAATTGAGAGATTCTCTTCTCGAGAAACTTGATCGTCCTCTTCGGGTGTGCGGCATGGTAAAAAATACCGGGGAACCTGGAGGGGGGCCTTTTTGGGTCGAGGAGAAGAACGGGAACCGCTCATGCCAGATCGTGGAGATGGCCCAGATCGATCTGCGGTCGGAAGAACAGAAAGAAATCGTCGCCGCGTCAACGCACTTCAATCCGGTAGATCTGGTCTGTGGGATGAAGGACTGGAAAAGGCGCCCATTTGACCTCAGCCGATTCGTGGATCATGATGCGGTGTTTATTTCCCGGAAATCACAGGCAGGCAAGGAACTCAAAGCGCTCGAACTGCCCGGCCTGTGGAACGGGGCCATGGCATACTGGAACACGGTCTTCGTGGATGTCCCCTCCATCACGTTCAACCCCGTAAAGACCATCAATGACCTGCTTCGAAAGGAACATCAGCCCGCATGAGGTTTCCCACCCCGCCGGCAAGGAACCCGCTGGCCCTCCCGATGTTTAATGCACCGTTGCATGGTGCTTTGAAGCGAGGGTGAAAGGGTAACGAGGCTTATCAATTCAGTAAAGCTACAAGGGGGGGGCCCAGCGATTGGTGGCGCCGTCGTAGGACCAGGAATCCAGGAGAGCTTTTCTGCACGTATACTGGGGGTTCTCCGCCCACAGGAGCATCTGTTGATGGGCTTCGTTCAACCGTTTGAATATCTCTGCATCGCCACCCACATCCGGATGGTGCCGCTTGGCAAGCCGCTTATAGGCAGTCTTGATTTTCAACGCGCAGGTTTTGGAGGAGAGTGCCTCCCGTTTAATTTTCAGGATTTTGAGACAATCCCTTTCCAGTTTCGACAGTCGGGGATTATCTTTTCTTGCAGGTTTGATACTTTCCGGATCCAGATGCGGGCTATGGGTCTCCTTGAGCAGTCGAAGCGATGCCACGCTCCTGGAATTCCTCCGGTCCAGGAGACCATACCATTCCTGTCCTGACTCCAGTATAAGATTCTTCAGGTCCGCTGCCGGCTTTTGCCCGGGGGTACGGCGGCCGATGAACCTGCTGATCCCCTTCGTCCAGACGGGCAGTACATCAAGGACAACAAAGTCGGAGGTAAACGAGAATGCAGCATACCGTGCGTTGAATGTTCTCAGCAGGCCTTTGGATAGTGAAAGCACCCACGTTATCTGCTGTCGACATTGTGTTGAACAGTACCGTCTGCCCGGTTTCATGTCAGTGGTTCCGCAAGACAGGCATCGTCCTGTACGCCGCGGCGCCGCATACCGAACCGGTTTCTTCTGTACCACTTTTTCAAGCATCATATCCACGATATGCTCTTCTTCTCCATCCCTTCCTTGTAGGAGCGACCTCCTGGTCGCGAATGGAAGGCTTCCTGAAAAGTCTTATCGCAACCAGGAGGTTGCTCCTACAGACGGGTTAGCATCCCGAGTAAAAAAATTTTTGGTATCATACCGCGTTTAGAGAGCAAAATCAAGCAAAGCGTTGGCCAGATTGCCTGCTCCTGGTGCGTTATTCGTCGTTGGTTGCAGACTCCCGAGGGGAGTTCCTTCCCGCCACAAGCAACAGGCAACACGCAATGTGCAAGAGTCCATCAAGGACTCTTCGATCATGCCGCAAGCATGTTCTTCAGGAACTGCCCGGTATAAGACTCCTTGTTCCGCGCAATCTCCTCGGGCGTACCGGTCCCAACGACGTACCCTCCGTTGTCTCCTCCTTCCGGGCCGAGGTCGATGATATAATCCGCGGTCTTGATAACGTCCAGGTTGTGCTCGATGACCACAACCGTATTCTTGAGGGCCACCAGGTAATTGAGGACTTCGAGCAGTTTCCTGATATCGGCGAAATGCAACCCGGTGGTGGGCTCATCAAGCAGGTACAGGGTGCTGCCGGTATTTCTTTTGCTCAGTTCTCTCGAGAGTTTGATACGCTGCGCTTCACCGCCGGAAAGGGTTGTGGCGGGCTGTCCCAGTTTCACATAGCCCAGCCCGACATCCACGAGCGTTTTCAGCTTTCCACGGATATGGGGAATGTTCTGGAAAAACGAGAAGGCCCCATCGACGGTCATGTCCAGGACCTCGGCGATGGTCTTGCCCCTGTACCGAATATCCAGCGTGTCCCGGTTGTACCGGAGTCCCTTGCATGCCTCGCACTTAACATAGACATCCGGAAGAAAATGCATCTCTATCTTTATGATCCCATCCCCGCGGCAGACTTCGCACCGCCCGCCCTTGACATTGAAACTGAACCTGCCCGGCTTGTACCCCCTTGCCCTGGATTCGGGCAGACGGGAAAAAAGTTCGCGAATCGGAGTGAAGACACCCGTATACGTGGCAGGATTGGAACGGGGCGTCCTGCCGATGGGACTCTGGTCAATATTGATGACCTTGTCGATGAACTCGATCCCCTTGAGTCCATTGACCTCTCCCACCCTGGCCTTGGAACGGTAGAGCTTGTTGCTGAGCGCCGGATAGAGGATGCCGTTGATGAGACTGCTCTTCCCGGATCCGGAAACGCCGGTGATACAGGTAAGGGTCCCAAGGGGTATCCTGGCCGCGATATCTTTCAGGTTATGTTCTCTGGCCCCTTCGATGACAAGGGATCGTCCATTTCCTTTCCTGCGTTCCTCTGGGATGGGGATCGCCTGATTTCCCGAGAGGTATTGACCGGTCAGACTCCCGGTATCTGCAAGTATCTCCTTCGGGGATCCCTGGAAGACAACCTCGCCTCCGAGCATTCCGGCCCCTGGCCCCAGGTCTATTATATGGTCGGCGCTCAGGATCGTCTCTGCGTCGTGCTCTACCACGAGCACGGTATTTCCGAGTTCTTTCAATCGATTGAGGTTCTTGAGGAGCCGCAGATTGTCCCGCTGGTGCAGCCCTATGCTCGGTTCATCCAGAACATAGAGCACCCCTGCAAGCCCCGAACTGATCTGGGTAGCCAGCCTGATCCTCTGCTCCTCTCCTCCGGACAGGGTTGCCGAACCGCGGTCAAGGGTCAGGTAATTCAATCCCACGCTCATGAGAAAATCCAGCCTTTCCCTGATCTCTTTTAAGACCCTCCTGGCAATGGCTTCCTCTTTTTCCGTCAACTTGAGATGGTCAAAAAACTCCACAGCCTTCTCTACGGGAAGGGCGGTGATCTCGTGGATTCCTCTCTCCCCGACTGTGACGGCCAGGCTCACGGGCTTGAGGCGTGCGCCTCCGCAGACAGGGCACGGCCGGATACTCATGTACTGTTCAATGTCTTCCCGGACCTGGTAGGAGTCCGTCTCAAGATAGCGCCGCTCCATGTTGGAGATTATTCCTTCATAGGGTCGGCTGTGGAAGTAGCGCCGGTGGCCTCGTTCAAAATAAAACTTTATCTCCTCTTCGCCGGATCCGTACAGCAAAGCCCTTTGAACCCTTTCGGGAAGGTCTTCGAAAGGGGCGTGGATGTCTATTTCATAGTGTTGGCACAGAGAATCCAGTATCTGCTGGAAATGAACGGAATGGCGATTGGCCCAGGGGGCGATCGCGCCCTGCCTGAGGGAAAGGTCCGGGTTCGGCACGATCAGATCAGGGTCAAGATATTTTTTGGTTCCGAGCCCGCTGCACTCCTCACATGCCCCCCGGGGATTGTTGAAGGAAAACATCTGGGGAGTGAGTTCAGGGATACTCAGGCCGCAGGACGGACAGGCGGCTTTCTGGCTGAAGAAGATCTCACCGGAGTCAGTCACGTCGGCAACGGCGATTCCGTCGGAAAGTGAGAGGGTCAATTCCATGGAATCGGTCAGGCGCTTGTTGATCCCCTTTTTCACCACGAGACGATCCACGATGACGAGGATATCATGCTTCCTGTTCTTATCCAAAACGATATCCTCTTCCAGGAGCCTGATCTCACCGTCTATCCTGACACGGGTAAACCCCTCCTTCCGGAGTTGCTGAAAGGTCTGGACATGGGTTCCCTTTCGCCCGGACACCATCGGCGCCAGGATCTGGACTTTAGTTCCTTCGGGAAGTGCCAGAATCCGATCAACGATCTGCTGCACGGTCTGGGAATGGATCTCGATGTGACATTTGGGGCAGTGAGGTCTCCCCACCCTGGCGAAGAGGACACGCATGTAGTCATAGATCTCGGTAACGGTGCCCACGGTGGAGCGCGGATTGCGGCTGGAGCTTCGCTGCTCGATGGAGATAGCCGGTGAAAGGCCCTCGATGGTATCCACATCAGGCTTGTCCATCTGTTCGAGAAACTGCCGCGCGTATGCCGACAGGGATTCCACGTATCGTCGCTGACCTTCAGCGTAGATGGTGTCGAATGCCAGGGAAGACTTTCCCGACCCGGAGAGGCCGGTGATGACCACGAGTTGATTTCTGGGAATATCCAGAGAAATATTCTTCAGGTTGTGGACCCTTGCTCCCCGTATTCTGATGTAATCCGTGCCCATGTTTCCTACTGTCTCTTTCGTCGATTGTTGATTATCTCGAGTGCCGTCCTGACAGCCGCCTTCAGGCTGGACGGATCGGCCTTGCCCGTGCCGGCGATATCATAGGCTGTGCCGTGATCCACTGAAGTGCGGACAATGGGAAGACCCAGGGTCACATTGACGGCATCGCTGAAGTGGAGGAGCTTGAGCGGGATAAGTCCCTGGTCATGGTACATAGCCACCACCGCATCGTACCTTCCTCCAGCCGCCTTCCAGAAAAGCGTGTCAGCGGGGAGCGGACCGTCAACGTGAAGTCCCTCTCTCCTTGCTCTTTCAATTGCAGGCAGGATGACGGCCTGTTCTTCGGAACCGAAGAGCCCTTCTTCTCCTGCATGAGGATTGAGAGCGGCTACCCCCAGAACCGGGGACCCTTTCCCAAAATCCTCCACAAGAGCCCGGGCCGTTATCCAGATGGTGCGGTATACACTTTCCGTATTCAACAACCGGGGCACTTCCTTCAATCCGCAGTGGATCGTCACGAGGACAACCCGGAGCCGCCTTCCCGCCAGCATCATCACGTAGTCCTCTGCGCCGGTCAGATCAGCGATGAGCTGGGTATGGCCTTCGTAGATGTAGCCCGTCTGCTGCATCAAAGCCTTGCTGATGGGACAGGTCACCATGGCGTGGACCTCTCCGCGACGTGCCATATCCACCGCCCTGAGAACAGCATGCATCATGGCCTCTCCACCTTCCGGGGTCGGCCGGCCGGGAACTATGGTCTCTGTTTCCAGGCGCGACACCACCACGAGTTCAATATGTCCAGGGCTTCCCTTCGCCTCCCCTGCCTTTTCCACGACCCGAATCTGCTGTTTGGAAGCCTCCCGCTGGAGTGCCGAAGAGATAACTCCGCAGTCACCCAGTACCACCGGCCTGCTGATATCGTATAGCTCCCTGTCGGCAAGGGCCTTCACTATGATTTCCGGACCTATGCCCGCAGGATCACCCATGGTAATGGCGAGGAGGGGGCGCTCTTCGTGCTGCGCGTGCATGCCGAAATACCTCATAAATTGAGCAAGTTAGTTATTTATCCAAATTGAATATTATCTCTCCTTCGGACAAGTTTGTCAATATCGTTCCGCTTTCTTTTTCCTCTTCTACACAGGCGTGAGGAAAGACCGGAGCAATCTTTCCTGCCTTTGGCATCAGCCTTGCATAGGGTTTTTAGGGATATTGGCCGAGGAACACCCAGGTTACAGATCGAAAGTCATCCGTGCTTGATGACCTCCAGGACAGGAAGGTGAGCACTAAGACAATATGCGAATATTTTGCACATGTTTATCTCAATCTCCTTGACTTTAAACATTTTTTAATTATACTGCCGCCATGGCTGATCTGCAAAAATCCATAGGTGAAAAGGTTTCAACTCTCAGGAATCTGCCTACCCTTCCTCATATCCTGATCAAACTCATCAGAGCGTGCAGTGACGAGAATATATCACTCGAAGAAATTTCCTCCATCATAGAGAAGGACCCTTCCCTGAGCGGAAAAATTCTCAGGCTCGTGAATTCCGTTTACTACGGCCTGCCCAGGAAGGTCAGCACCATCAAGCAGGCAGTGGGCTTCCTTGGAACGAATACCACGAAGAATACCGCCATCAGCGCTTCCGTGCTCAGGGCCTTTGACCGGACCGCTGGAAATGCAATCCTCAATCTCAAACTCTTCTGGTGGCACTCCCTCAGGTGCGCAGTCACGGCCAGGCTGCTGGCCCTGAAAGTGAGATACCATGGTCCCGAAGAGGCCTTCCTGGCAGGATTGCTTCATGATATCGGAAGACTTGTGCTCTGGGTGAATTTCAAGGAAGAGTACACAGCTCTTCTTCGACAACACGCGAATCGCCCGGATTTGCTCCTTGCAGGTGAAATACGGCTCGGCTTGAGCCATTGCGAGGTGGGTGCGTGGCTGTTGCAGCGCTGGAATCTCCAATCATTCGTCTCGGACGCTGTCCTCTATCACCATGAGCCGATAGAAAGGATCATGGGGGCATTTTCCCTCGTCAAGATCATTTTTGCAGCCAACATCCTTTCCCAGGGCCCAAACATCTCTCCGGATAACGCGATGGAAACGGCTGAAAAAGTACTGGGGCTGTCGCACGAGGATATCGAATCCATACAGGATCGAGCCGATGAAGAGGTGGTGGAAGTCGCCCGGTCCCTCGACATCGAGATAGAAGCGCCGGAGGCTGCTGAAGCAGGTCCGAGTGAGAAAGATCGAAAAATCGAGGGAGATCTCATCAGCGAGGTACGAAATGTATCTCTCCTTCTCGGTACCCTTCAGAATCTGCTGGAAGCCCGCGATGAGAGGGAAATCCTGCGGTCCCTCGAACATGGATTTCGCGTTCTTTTTGATATCAGCGATGTTTTCTTTTTCCTCATGGACGCCGGCAAAAAGGGGCTCGTGGGGACATCTGTCAGCGGGGAAGGAAAATCGGCCCTCGTGGAAGGGCTCCTCATTCCTCTGGAGGCGGAGCAAAGCCTCTTTATCTCCTGTCTCCGCCAGTGCAATTTCCTGGATTCGTTTAGCATCTCGTCAGAGTCCGCCCTTGCCCTTATTGACGAGCAGATCATTCATTTCCTGGACAAGGAAGGCATCCTGTGCCTGCCCTTGCAAGCGAATGGCGACTCTATCGGTGTGATCCTGCTTGGGGTTGACAGGTCTGAACTCGATGACTTTCAAAGAAACCGCAAACTCCTCGATCTCTTCATAAAGCAGGCCGCCGTTGCGCTCAATTCCAACGTCCTCCGGCGGCAGCAGATGCAGAAAATCCAGTCGAAAGGCGCAATCGCATCCTCCGATATGGCCCGCCGGGTCGCACACGAAGTGAACAATCCCCTCAGCATCATCAAAAATTACCTCAAAATTCTCAGCATGAAACTGGCATCGACAAATGTCGCCCAGGATGAAATACGGATCATCAACGAAGAAATCGATCGTATTGCGATGATTCTCCGCACCCTCACCGCATTCTCCCAAAACCGGAAACCCAGGCTTGAACAGGTTGATATCAACACCCTGATAACAGACCTGGTCAAGATATCCAGGGATGCAATGGCGGAAAAGGGAGGAATTACCATTCACACCGACCTGGATCCCGCCATCCCGAAACCCATATCCGAAAAAAACGGCCTTAAGCAGGTTCTTATCAACCTGATGAAGAACGCTGCCGAGGCAATGCCTGACGGGGGCAACATCTATATCTCTACCCGCAGGATCTCCGCAGATCTCCGGAGAGATGCGGGAGGAACCGGTGAGAGTGTCCATTCTTACGTGGAGATCGTTTTCAGGGATGACGGACCGGGGATCGCCGATGAGATGAAGGAACGGTTATTCGAGCCTTTTGTGACCTCCAAGAAGGAAGGGCATTCGGGAGTCGGCCTTTCCATCGCGTTTCAGACGATTAAGGCCCTGGGAGGGATCCTGACCTGTGAAAGTGAGGAGGGAGAAGGCACGACATTCAATATCTCTCTCCCGGTCAAAGACAATCGCTGACGTCAAGGACCGCCCGGCAAACGTCGTTACACGATTCACCGGGGAAAAGCGAACCGGCTGACCTGTCTGCTGCTGCAGCG
>Ga0315542_1001228_pt1 | contig 16104 bp, 12 predicted proteins | sample SalMarSW160120MG_FD_202541 | JGI IMG/M metagenome (GOLD analysis project Ga0315542, IMG submission 202541) | Salt marsh sediment microbial communities from the Plum Island Ecosystem LTER, Massachusetts, United States - Salt Marsh Sediment SW1601-20 ...
ACGCTTACTTGATAACCTATAGAATATACATGCTAAATAGCAATCGATAATGATATATATTCTATTATATTATCGAATTATCTTGACAGATACGATCGCTTTGCACTATGCATAAGAATGCGTCTTGCCGGATATCGGGTTTGCAGCCAAAAGAAGATCATACCCGAGGGAAAAATGAAAATCAGCGAACTGACACAACGAACAGGGATTCCCAAACAGACTATTCACTATTATATCCACGAGGGCGTTCTCCGCAAACCTCGCAAAACCGGCAAGAACACCGCAGATTATAATGAGAGCTATGTAGAGCAGATCAAGATTATCAAAAACTTGCAGGATAACTATTTCCTTCCTCTCTCCGTTATCAAGAAGATCCTCAAGCGGTTAAAAAAAGCGAGCACATCGGAAAAATCCGCGTTTTATCTTTTGAGCGATTATTTCAGGCCTCTTGAACGCCTCCTTACTGAAGAAATATCAGGGAAAGAAGCTTTTCGGGAGGTCACAGGCCTCGGCAGAAAATATCTTGAGATGTACGAGAAATGGGGGGTCATCACGCCGGAAGAGCGGGAGGGAGATCTGGTTTACTCCCAGGACGATGTTATTATCGGCAAGCTGATTGTCAAAATGGACCAGCTCGGATTCGGCCCGAAGGACGGCACTGATCCGGAGGACCTGAGGCGCATCGCTGATTTTGTGCATGAGTACGTCATAGACACCCAAAAAGCCTACTACGAGCCCCAGATGAAACCCCTCTCTTCAGAAGATTTCCTTGATCGGGGCAGCAAGTTCACGGAAGTAATGAGCCTCTATTTCTACCATCTCTACCGCAAGCTCTTCAGAGAGAACTATACCCGCCTGCAAAAAGCAATTGAAGCAGACGCCTCGAAATAACGGCATACCACTGATAAAATCATAGATCACGCAAGGGAATGCTCAGCTTTGATGAAACCTTCCGCCTTCGGTTGAGTGTCGGGATAGGTTCTGGGGATCCGAGGGGAAAAAGGTTCTCTCCCTTGGCTGGCTTCATGATGTCTGCCGCTATAGGGGAGGAGATTTACAGGCCAAGGTAGGTCTTCCGGATGACTTCATCGTCCAGCAACTGGGCGCCCGTACCCTCGGCGATGATTTTTCCCGAGGAGAGGACGTAGTTCCGGGCGGTCATTTCGAAGACCGCACCGATCTCCTGCTCCACCAGGAGCATGGTGATCCCGAGCCGGGCGATTTCTGCGATTTTTTTGAAGACGTCTTTTCTCAGTTTGGGGGAGAGACCCGTTGAGGGTTCGTCAATACAGAGGAGCCTTGGCTCGGACATCAGCGACCTTCCGATGGCGAGCATCTGCTGCTCCCCTCCTGAAAGCTTTCCCGAGATCTGACCTGATCGGATTTGAAGCACGGGAAACAACGCGTAGACCTTTTCGAGGTTTTCCTGAACCTTCTCCTTGTCTTTGAGCAGGTAAGCGCCGGCACGAAGATTTTCCAGCACCGTCATTTCCCGGAAGGGCCTTCTCCTCTCCGGACAATGAATCAATCCTCTCTTGGTAATCTCATAGGCCGGGACCCGATCGATTCTCTCCCCGGCAAAAGTAATCGTGCCCTCAAGGGTGATGTCTCCGTGTGTGGATCTCCGGGTGATCTCACGTTCCCATGCTACCAGCCCCGTGATCGCCCTGAGAAGAGTTGATTTCCCGGCGCCGTTCGGGCCCACAAGCCCGACCATCTCCCCTTCAGCCACGCCCATACTCAGGTTATTGATCAGCATGGCCTTGTCATAGCAGACGCTGAGATTGACAACTTCCAGCAGCAAATCTAAATGCCTCCTTCCCCAAGATACGCTTCGATCACCTGCGGATTGTTCACTACTTCCAGGGGTGCTCCGTCTGCAATGAGGGTGCCGAAATTGAGGACGATAATCCGGTCCACAATCTTCATCAATTGCTGGAGCTTGTGTTCAACGATGATCAAGGCCGGCCCCTCGCTGTGCAGACGGCCGAATCGTCCCCCCTTATGAAGCCGCTTGATGGATTTGGCCATGAGTTCCGTCTCACTCGGGCTCAACCCTCCGAAGGGTTCGTCGAGAAGCAGCAATTCGGGTTCCGTGGCGATGGCACGCGCCACTTCCAACCGTTTGAGATCTCCCTGGGAGAGGGTGGAGGCCCTCTCCAGAGACATATCGGAGATCCCCGCGAATTCCAGTGCGTCCATGGCCTTGGCCTCGACCTTCTTCACCCATTCACCCCTCTTCATGGCCCGCGGGGAAAGACACGAAACCATGACATTGGCGATGATGGGCAGGCGGCGGAACGGCCGCATGTTCTGGAAGGTAGAAGCAATCCCCATGTTCACTATTTTCCAGGTTTTCAGTCCCACGAGTTCCTTTCCCTTGAATCGCACGCTCCCTTCGCTGGGTTTGAGGATCCCATTAATAAGACGCAACAGGGTGGTTTTGCCTGCTCCGTTCGGGCCGATGAGCCCGAGGATTTCCTTCCGGTCCATGTGAAAGTGAACGGCGTTGACGGCGCGAAGACCGCCGAAGTCCTTGCTCAGCGCATTCACTTCGAGGAAGGGTGGAGCCATTTCACTCTTCCTCCGCTTCTTCTCTGAGCTCCCGTCGGGAGATCTTGCCTACATCGGTCTTGGGCAATTCTCCCCTGAACTCGATAATCTTGGGTACCTTGTAGTGGGCCAGGTTTTCTTTGCAGAAGCCGATAATATCCTCTTCGGATATCTTGCCCCTGGCATCGGTCTCGAGGACCACGTAGGCCTTGATCACGTTGCCCACCTTGGGGTCGGGTACTCCCACAACCCCTGCGGCCCTGATTTTTGGGTGCTGATAGAGGACTTCCTCCACGTGCCTGGCGAAGACGGAATATCCCTTGTATTTGATGAGGTCTCGTTTCCGGTCGAAAAAGTGAAAGTACCCCTCTTCATCCATACTCACGAGATCTCCGGTCCGGAGCCATTTTTCACCGTCGATCTCTACGAAACTCTCGGCCGTTCCCTCCGGCCGCTTCCAGTACTCCCGCATAATGTTGGGACCGTTCAGGATCAATTCCCCTACTTCTCCGACCGGTATGAAATCCGTCCCCGCATGGTCGATGATGGCTGCCCTCACCCCCGGAATGGGAACGCCGAAAGAGCCCTTCTTGGGCCTGTCCACAGGACTGCTATGGCTGACGGCGGTGGTTTCGGTCATGCCGTAGCCTTCAAAGATCTTGGAACCGGTTCTCTTCTCCCACGCGTCAATGGTGGAATCATGGAGGGTATCAGCCCCGCAGACGATGAGCTTCAGTGCCTTCCAGTTGACCCGATCCGTCTTCTCGTAGTCTTTCAGGTACTCGAACATGGTGGGGACCCCATAGAAAGCGGAGGCCTGATAGCGCGATATGGCCGAGAGGATCTCGTCGATATCCGGTGTGGTGAAAAGAACCAGCGTCCAGCCCTGGGCAAGACCGCCCAGCATGACCACCACCTGCCCATAGATATGGAAAAAGGGCAGGAAGGCCATGGACACCTCTTTCCCCTCCTCAAAAATGGGCCAGAAACTGATGACCTGGGCCTGTAGCGCTATCATATTACGATGGGTGAGAACGGCCGCCTTAGGCATGCCGGTAGTGCCTCCCGTATAGGGCAGAACGGCAATGTCTTCTGCAGGATCGATGACGATCTTCGGGGATTCGGGCGGGTATTTGTCGATCAGTTCCTGGAAGGGGATCAGCCCGGCCTCCTTTATTTCCTCTACGGTGGGTACATGCATACCGCCGTACGCCTTGGCCATGGCGCTCTTTCCGAACCATTTCTTCAGGGCGGGAAGATACTCGCCAATGCTCGTGATGATCACGTTGTCCAGTTTGACTCCGGCCTTCTCCAGGTTGTCATAGAGGAGGTCCTGGCAGACGGCCGTCCGGGCATCGCTGTCTTCGAGCTGATGTTTGACCTCTTTGCTGGTGTACACCGGGCTGATGGGTGTTACCTTGGCCCCCAGTTTGAGGGCCGCGAAATAAGCAATCACGTATTGGGGACAATTCAACACATAGAGCGCCACCGTATCGCCCTTCTTGACCCCGTGGCTGGAGAGACCTGCGGCGAAGCGATTGACGAGTTCCTTGAGATGCCCATAGCTGATCTTTTTTCCATAGAAGATCAATGCCGCTTTATCCTTAAATTTATCCGCCATGTGATCGAAAAGTTCCGGTACGGATATTTCAGGAATTTCCACCGCCTCCGGTACACCTTCGGGATAGTATTTCAGCCACGGTTTGGACATATAAGCCTGTTTCGTATCCATACTTCTCCGTCCTCTTGATTCAGTGATGCTTCTCTGAAACTATCCTCGGTTCGAAGAACAGAACTAGTCTAGGGAAGCCGTGCACGCGCGGCAGGTTTTCCGGATGGCCGCATTTCTAAGTTTACACCTGGGGCACTCCTTCTCTATTTTGTCCCGCACCCAGGGGATCAGGCCCTCGGGCATGTAGAGCAGGATGAGCAGGATAATCGCAGCGAACATTAAGGTTCGATACTCCGACCAGAACTGCAGAAACTCCAACAGCGGAAAAAGAATAAAGACTGCGGCTACCGCCCCGTAGATGGTGGCAAGGCCTCCGAATACTCCCCAGATGACCACGGTGAACGACATGGAGACTTCCAGGGTGGACGGACCGGCGATGCGCATGAAGTGGGCATATAGACCGCCCGAAATGCCTGCGAAAAAACCGCTCAAGCAGAATGCCAGGAGCTTGTAGCGGGTGGTATTGATGCCTGCTGTTCGAACGGCCAGCTCATCCTCCCGGATCGCATGAAAAATAATGCCGGTGTTGGAATCGGTGATCTTCCACATCAGGGTGCACAGGCCGAGCATCAGCAGGCCCGTAATGTAGTAGTTGGCGATATGGGAATGGCTGAGACGGGCGAATCCCGAAATGCCCAGCTCTCCCCCAGTCAGGTCGGGTAAAGCATAGACGATCCCCAGGAGGATGATGGGGAATGCCAGCGTCGTCAGAGCGAGATAGACACCCCTCAATCTCAGGCACGGTATCCCGATGATCAGACCCGTAAACACGGCGCCCAGGGCGCCCAGAGGGATGCTTCCCCAAGGGGGGATTTGGAAGTGGAGGTTCAAGATTGCGGCCGTATAGGCACCGACCCCAAAGAAGAGGGCATGCCCGAAATTCAACTGGCCGGTAAACCCGGAAAGAAGGTCCCAGCTGGCTGCAAGAATAGCGAAGATATTAGTCAGGACCATAATCCGAAGCAGATAGGGGTCAGTGGATATGACAGGAAACAAGAGGACGAACAAGAAAAAAAGCACCACCGCGACCCGGCTCGGAAGGACCAGGATTTCACCCCGAAAGATGGAGTAGAGTTTTCTCAGATAAAAGCCGAGTGAGCCCATCTCTACCTCTCTTCTTCGAAGGCGACACCGAAGAGGCCTTCAGGCCTGATCAGCAGCACCAGGATCATGATGGATAAAGCGACGGGGCCCTTCAAAAAGGCTCCCTTCGGTATCAGGAAGACAACCAGGGCTTCCGCAAAGCCCATTATATAGGCCCCCACGAAACTTCCCTTGATGCTTCCCAGACCCCCGAGGACCACGACCGCCATCATCACGATCAGGGGGTTCGTCCACATGAATGGGCTGACAATGGCGAGGGGAACGACCACCGCACCTGTCAGGGCAGCCAGCCCCACGGATATTCCCATGGCAAGCATGGTTACCCGGCTTTCGTTCATCCCCATCAGGTTGGCGACTTCTCTATCGTCGGCTGTCGACCGGATGGCCAGCCCCAATTTCGTCTTCATGAGCAGGATCCAGATCGCTGCCAGGGTCAGGAGAACAACGATGAACGTCAACAGCTGCTGGTAAAATACCTTAACCCCTAACAGCACAAAATATCCGCCGATCAGTGAAGGCACGCTGCGAAAGGACCCGCCGAAGGCGAGCAGCATGACTTCCTGCATGGCGATGGCCAGGGCAATGGTGCCAATGAGGACCGCTGCCTCATGTTCCCTGATGGGCTTGATGAAGAGCAGATATACGATCAGGCCCAGTAGCGTCACCACGATAACGGCCGCGACCATCGCTATGACGGGGTTCAGTCCCATCTTTTCAGTGATGAAGAAGATGCAGTATGCCGCCAGCATGTAAAAAGCGGTGTGGGCGATATTGACGATCCGGGCCACACCGAAAATCAGGGAAAAGCCGATGGCGAGAAGGGCGTACATGCTCCCGCTGATCAGACCGCTGATGAGAATATTGACCGCCATATCACCTTCCCGGGTCGCCTTCCCGCCTGATAAAACCATGAGCCGGGAAGGCGACTTCGCTATAGAGAGTTATTTCTTGTATGCTTCGAGGACCCACGGTGGGATTTTGTAAGGCACGATGCCCTTGTAGGTGACCTCCGGGGCGCCCTTGGCGGCAACCCAGTGATAAGGCCAGACGCCCATATTTTTCCCGTCCTGCCACTGGACGCCGATGCCGGTTTGATAGCCCGGCCCCCAGGTAAGGTCATGGGTCTGGCGCCCCTTGGCATCCACGATGTACTTATCCGTGCCTGGACTCACTTTATACACCCTCTTTTCCAGTATGGACACCAGCTTGTCCGCATCGAGGGTGCCCGCCTGTTCGATGGTGGGGGCAAGGGAGTATAGGATGGCGTCATAGGTGGCGGCCGTGTATGTGGGCTTTTCCCCGAACCGCTTGACATATCCATCCACAAAAGGCGCGGTCAGGTCGTTATATTCAACACCCTGGCAATAGGTATCCAATTGCATGACGTAATTGCCCTTTCCCTGGGTGGCCTGCCAGAAGCCGTCTTTCTGGGCTTCCACGTTAATCCCCACCTGCACGGCCGGGATCTTCAGCTCTCCGGCCTGCCGGGCAAAGGTAATTCCCACGGAGGCCGAAAAGGCGGTGAAGATCATCTGGGCATGGGAGCTTTGGATCGCCGAGAGTATGGCGGTCACGTCGGTGGCCGTTTGGGACGGTCGCCAAACTCCCGCCACCTCCATTCCCAACTTCGGGAAGACACCCTGTGCCGCCTTGGTTATGGGCTCCGCCCACATGGCCTTTTCAGTTACGATGGCCACCTTGACCTTGGGTATTCCAAGGGCCTTCTTCAGTATGGCGCCCACCGTGGCTGCCTGAATAAAACAGGTCTTCCCCAGGTAGTGGGAATTGAAGGGTGAACCCCGGAAGAAGTATTTGTATCGGTCGTAATCCTCCGCTACTTTCTTACAGAGTTCGGGGTCAGCCGCACCGCAATCTATGAAGATTTTCTTGTAATCCATGGCGATGTCCTGCATCGCCAGCACGGCCTCCGACCTGAATCCCCCCACAATGAAATCCACCTTGTCTCTGGTGATGATCCGCTGCATGGCATTGGTGGCGTCGGTGATGTTCAGGAACTCGTTGGAATCGGCCTTGACAAGTTCGATCTTCATTTTCTTATTACCGACCTGGATGCCTCCTTTGCCGTTGATTTGATCGGCTGCCATGAGCGCCCCGTTCCAGTGACCCTTGCCCTGCATAAATTTCATGGGACCAATGACGCCTATCTTGATGACGTCGGCGCCCCAGGCCTGAAAACACATGGCCAATGCCAGAAAAACAGTCAAGAAAATACTCCTCACCATGTTCTTCATTTTCATGACTTCTCCCTCCTTTCAGACATCGTTGGGTTAACACCATTCCTTTTCCTTCACGCACCTTCATTCGCGCGAAGGACCTTGAGAAATGTGGTCAAAATGCAAAAAGGTTGACAGTATCAGAAAGCTATTTTCCCCACACTATGTGGGAATAATATGGCCTCTCGGCCCAATATTCAGGGACTTTGATAATAGTTGTGATGATACTCGGACGTTTCATTTGAAGGTGGCCTCATAAAACTAATGCTGTAAGAACCAGTTATAGAAGACCTTAAATTACTGCGGTATGATTTCAAGGACTGATTATTATATGTGCCTGCAATTGGGTTTCCGTATCTCCTTGGCCCCAACCATATGGTATAGAGGCCGGAATGTCAAGGCGGCCTGCTGGCCTAAAGCTGGGCGTATCCCAATGAAATCACGAATGAAAGCCCTGAGAGACATTCATTGGTCTTAGGGCAGTGAACAGCCGGAGATATCCATGCTCTGTCATTTCTCCTTATTTCCATACATTTTTCGGAATCTTTCCAACTGCTTTCTCGGAGTTACAGGGGGTCGCTCGTATCGAGGCACTTGCTTCTCAATTCCAAACAGGTATTTTGCTATGTGTTTCAGTTCCTCAAGGTTATATCGTGCCATCATGGTAATCGTTTCCAACTGGGGAGACCCTCCCCCGTGCAGGCCGGCCACCTGTGCAACACCGGCCAAATCCGAAACCAGCATATTCTCCAGACCCCTGAAGCATCTATGCTGATTTTCAGCAGGTATCTTCGGGTTTCTCATGAGGTATTTATTGGCCAGTTTTCCCGTGGCTTCTGAAAAGAATTCCTCCTCGTAAGGCATTGTAGCACACAGGCCCCCTGCGAGGTCAGCCACTATTTTGTACTCGTTGTAGATCTCCTCCCCTGCCAGTCTCCTGCCCGCATTTGTCAGCACCTCATCCGGAATCCATGTTCCCGATACTGATTTCTCCGCCCTGTATGCGCTCATCTGGCCCGCAGCAAATACCAGCTCGGCGGTCCCGATAAGATGTGATATTTTTTCCCTCACGTGATCCTGCTTTTCAATCCCGCTGTATTCCGCAGCGAGGGCGGCGGCGCTTGCCAGAACCTCTGATACCGCAGGCTTGCATCCCGTGTAGGAATGCCGGTGGTAATGGGCAAAGAGCAGGGCGAGAAAACCGGCAAAGGCCGTCTGCCTCGGATCACCTTTCCCATCCATGAAGACCCGTTCCCTGGGTACAAAGACATCGTCAAAGATGGTAAAAGATTCAGCGTCACCCATCTCCGCTATGGGTGCTTCCAAACGTTTCCTCGCGTAATGATACGCCGGCCTGGTGAGCAGTTTTACGCCGTCCGTATCTGCGGGAATGGAAAATGCCACTGCGTAGTCATTGTCCTTATCGGTCATGAATCTCGTCGGGATGGCGACTATTTCGTCACCCACAGGCGCAACCGTATTGTCCACTTTTGCGCCTCTCACCACAATACCATCGCTCCTGCTCTCGACTATTCTCAGATAGAGGTCCGGGTTCGCCTGTTCATGGGGCCTCTTCAGCCTGTCCCCCTTGCAGTCGGTCTGGGCACAATTGGCTGTATAATCATTCTCCTGCCATTCTTTGAGGACCGTGGTGAAATTTTTATAGACATCGGTTCCAAGCATCTGATCCATCTCATAGGTCACAACGGAAAGCGCATTCATTGCGTCAATCCCCATGCATCTCATGATGCATCCTCCAACGGCATGGGATAAGACCTTGGTCATGAGCTGCTTACGCAGGAGATCTTCTATGCTTTGATGAATATGGGTAAACCTGTTTATCTTTTCCCCTGACAGGTGGGATATGGCTGTGCAGAGGTCCTCAAACTTGGGATCGTGAGCGCGGTCATAGGTATCTTTTATCACGCGGAGCTGTCCTGCAAGCCGTTCATCATCCCGCCCGACTTTCTCCCCGTTCATGTACAGGTTTCTCTTCATCTTCTTGATTCTATCGAAATAGTTATCAAACGTCTTGACGGCCATTTTTCTTTCTCCTATCTGAGCACTCAGAATGCCTCCTCGGGGATGTCCAGGGCCGAGGTGTCTTCCTGCTGGAGCGCCATGTGCCGTGAAAAGACATTGGGCAGGATATTCCGGCAGAAAAACTTTGCAGTCTCTCTCTTTCCCCGATAGAAAATCCCGTCTGCGGAATCAGGCTTCACATCTCTGAGCTTTTCGCGGGCGATAAGCCCCTGCTCCAGGATGAGCTGGGCCATGAGCGTCTCGGCAAAGCATTCAAGAAAACGCTTGGAGGTCAACGGGATCAACTCCAGCCGCTGCTCCTGGAAATACTTCATATACCGCATGGCAAAATCACCCGTTGCCTGGCTTGCCTTGAAGAGCAGCTTGAAGTCCGGGGCAAAGTCGGCATCATCCCTGTGCTCACCGGTGAAGGCCATAACTTCCTGGATCCAGTCCTGAAAGATCTTGCCGCCCTCCAGGCCAAGCTTTCGACCCACCAGATCGAGGGATTGTATGTAGTTGGTCCCCTCCCAGATGGACGGGATCAGGATGTCCCGGGCGTACTGCTCCACCGGGAATTCACTGCAGTACCCAACTCCTCCCAGTAGGTGAATTGCTTCCCGGGTCAACAGGTACCCGAAGTCTGAGCAGTAGGCCTTGACAAGAGGCGTGAATAATTCCACCTGCGCACCGGCCTCTTTTCGGATTTGTTCATCAGGATCGTACTCCGACATGTCAATGAGATTGAAGAGCTTTCCTATCATGGCCCGCATGGCTTCGGTGCCGGCCTTCAGGGTCATGAGGGCCCGGCGTACATCCTCATGCTGGATGATGGGAATGCGATCGCTCCTCCGGTTGGTAAACGGGGGCCCCTGGATACGCTCTCTGGCATACTGACGGGCGGTGTCGTAACTGCTCGCCGCCAGACCCAGGGCCTGGATGCCGCACCCCATCCTTGCCTCGTTCATCATCTGGAACATCTTTGCCATGCCGGAATTGGGCTCGCCGAGCAGTATCCCCCGGCACCCGCCGTTTTCTCCGAAATTCAGGGTGCAGGTTGAGGAGCCGTGGATTCCCATTTTATGTTCCACTCCACCGCAAAATACATCATTTGGTTTTCCCAGTGAACTATCCGGATTCACCCAGATCTTGGGCACAATGAACAGGCTGATGCCCTTTGTACCCATGGGTGCACCTTCAATTCTTGCAAGAAGCAGGTGGATGATATTTTCCGTCAGGTTGTGTTCACCGCACGTGATGAACCGCTTTGTTCCTTCTATCTTGTAGATGCGAGGATCAGGAGATTCAGAGTCGGGGGTTGCCTTGGTCCGCAGCCAGCCCACGTCCGAGCCCGCATCAGGCTCTGTCAGGCACATGGTTCCTCCCCAGACCCCCGTGTACATCTTCTCTACGAAGAGTGCCCGGTCTTCGTCCGTGCCGAAGTGTTCAATGAGTCTTCCGTTCCCCACGGCCAGGCCAGGGTAGGTCATGAATGCCATATTTGCGCCGCTGAACAACTCTCCCAGGAGCCCGCCCAGGGTGGCGGGAAGCCCCTGTCCTCCAAATTCGGGACTGCTTGAAACCGCTGTCCAGCCGTTTTCGGCCATCACCTTCCAGCATCGGTGAAACGACGCGGGCACGGTCACCGTTCCGTCCTCGGAATAGGTAACGCCCTCTTTGTCTCCATCCTGCATGGCAGGGCCGAGTTCCTCCCGGCAGACCTTGAGGGCCTCATCAATGATCATGGTAAAATCGTCAAGCGAGAATTCCCGGTAGGGTTCATAGCTGAGGATTTTTTCCAGGTCCATGTGCTCGGCAAGCACAAACCTCAGGTCCCTGGCATCTCGCCGAAAATAATTGACACCCATTCTTTCCTCCAAAACCTACCAGTCGTAGTCTTCCTTTTCTATGATAGTAGCTACTCCCTGGCCGCCTCCCACGCAGGCATTGGCGCACCCATAGCGGCCGCCTTTCAGTTGGAGAATACGGGCCAGTGTTCCCACCAAGCGGATACCGGTCGCGCCGAGGGGATGACCGATAGCGGTGCCCCCACCCATGACATTGACCTTTTCCGGATCGATGCCGAGTTCCTTCATGCAGTTTAATGCCACGATGCAGAACGCCTCGTTGATCTCCCAGTAATCGATGTCGCCCGCCTGCATACCTGCCTTTTCAAGGGCCATGGTGCTTGCCGGTACGGGGCCTTTTCCCATGACCGTGGGATCTACTCCGGCAAAACCGATGGACCGGATGGTGGCCAGGGGCTTGATCCCTTTCTTCCTGGCGGTTTCCTTGGACATGAGGATCATGGAGGTGGCCGCGGCATTCAAAGGCGAGGAATTGCCCGGGGTTATGACACCGTCTTTCTTGAAAGACGGCCTCAGGTCGGCCATGCCTTCAAGGGTCGCATCTTCCCGGATTGCCTGGTCCCTCTTGACGGTCAGAATGCTGCCGTCATCCTGTTCGGCCTCTATGGGCAGGATCTCTCCATCAAAGAAGCCGTCGGCCAGGGCCTTTGCGGCCAGCTGGTGGGAGCGCACTCCCCATTTATCCAAATCTTCTTTGGTGAAATCAGTCTGGGAGAAGAGCTTCTCCGCGGTCAGTCCCATGTTCATAACCGTCATCATGTCCCAGTGTAGGTATGCAGGGTCCGTAAAGAGGCTCAGGCTCGGGGCCAGGAGCCCCCTGTCCGTGGTGTACCCTCCCATGGGGATGCGTGTCATGTGTTCATACCCACCCACCAGCACGATGTCGGCAAAATCCTGAACGATTTCCATGAATCCGATCTGGATGCCGGCCATGGAGGAGCCGCACTGTTGATCGATAAACTTGGCAGGGATGGTCTCGGGAAGGTTTGCCATGAAAATGGGAGTTCGACCGCCGTATGCCCACTGTTCCCCGACCGCTGTTGCGCAGCCGACCAGAAAATCGTCTATTTCCTTCGGTTCAACGCCGGTCCTTTTGATCAGTTCGGGCAAAAGCTTCGCCAGGAGTTCATCTCCTCTCATCTTGCAAAACCAGTCCCGGGCGGGGTCTCTCGGCCTGGATCTGGATTGAGCGGTTCTCAAGTACCCTGTAATAACTACCTCTTTCATCACAATCCCTCCTCTTCAGTGATCATGTATTTAGGTCTAATCCTATGGAATTATATCCTGCATTAGGGGTTGCTTCCTAGTCGTTGTAGAATGTTTTTCCCGTCTCGGCCATTTCTCTAAGCAGGTTTGCCGGTTTGAACCGGATTCCATAGGTTTTTTCCAGTTCCAGGAGCCTGTCGTAAACATTTTTTACCCCTAATTTGTCCGCATACCGGAGGATGCCGCCGCGGTACGGTGGAAATCCAGTACCGTAGATCATGGCGAGATCCATGTCCTGCGGGCGGTCGCAGATGCCTTCCTCGATCATGAGTGCCGCCTCGTTTATGGCAAGGGCCAGCATTATTTCTGCAATTTCCGGTCTGGGTATCTTCTTGGGCTGCACCCGGTTTTCCTCCAGGTATTTCCGGGTCACCTCAAGCACCTTCGGGTTGGGCACGGGCTTTTCGCCGCTGTAATCAAAATAGCCGCTTCCCGTCTTTCTCCCGTAACATCCGGTCTTGTATATCAGTTCCGTGAGGGGATGGACCTTGTACCGTTCCCCAAGGCGTTTTTCGAAGGTTTTCACCACATGATAGTTGATATCAATCCCGGTAAGATCGGCAAGGGTGGCAGGTCCCATAGGCATACCGAATTCAACCATGGCCCTTTCGATATCGGCTCCGTCCACGCCGTCGGCCGTGAGAAAGACCGCGCCGCCCATGAGCCCTCCCAACTGCCTGGAGACGTAGAATCCCGGGCCGTCATTCACCACAACGGGGACCTTTTTTATGGCCCGGGCAAAGGCAACGCTGGTTGCCAGGGTCCGGTCGGAGGTCTTTTCCGCGCAGATGATTTCCAGGAGAGGCATCCTGTGGGCGGGATTGAAAAAATGCAGTCCTATCATGCGGCCTGGGTCCGCCAGTACCGCGGCCATCTCCGTAATGGGCAGGGCGGAAGTATTGGTGGCGAACACCGTTTCCGGTCGACAGATTCCCTCAAGGCGTTTCCAGATGTCCTGCTTCACCTCCATGTCTTCCAGGACCGCTTCGATGACCAGGTCAACGTTCTTGATATCCTCCAGGGATGAGGTGGTGGACAGCTGCTTCTCCAGCATGGCATCGACGCCGGCTGCTGTCATTTTCTTTTTCTTGATGGGATAGTCATAGGTCTTCCGTACCGCTGCAATGCCCTTACGTATGGCTTCATCATTGATGTCCCACAGGACCGCTTCAAAACCGTTCGTGAGCAGGATACTGACGATGCCCGAACCCATCACGCCGCCTCCAAGCATCGCCACCTTCTTTACTTTCGCCGGATCAACTCCTTCAATCCGTGGAAGCTTGCCTGCCGCCCTGGAATTCACAAATATGGCAATGAGATTCTTGGCCACCTCGGACATGGCACATTCCGCAAAAAGACCTACCTCGGTTTCAATGTCGGCCTCGATGCTGAAATTGAGGCCTTTCTCCATTGCCTCGATGGCCTTGAACGGGGCGACATACCCTTTGGCCTTGGATGCAGCCATCATCTTTGCAGCATTCAGGAAAGCCTTCTTTTCAGCGGCACTCGGAAGGCGGTCGTTCCTGTTTCGAGTCCTTCGCATGCTGAGGTTCAATTTCCCTTGCATGAAACGCGACGCGGCCTTTCGTGCCGCATCCATGAGACCGTCGGCGTCCACGATCTCATCCACGAGTCCTCTTGAGTATGCTACCTCGCTCTTAATGGGTTTGCCGGTCGTGATCATATCGACGGCATTATAAAGACCGATGAGCCTTGGCAATCTCTGCGTGCCGCCGGCACCGGGGATAAGACCGATCTGTACCTCGGGTTGACCGAGATTGATCCCTTTTGCGGCCAGCCGGTAATGACCCGCCATTGCGAGTTCGAGTCCACCCCCGAGGGCATTGCCGTTGATTGCTGCTATAACCGGCTTCGGGCCCATTTCAATCTGGTTCATGAATCGAGCCCAGGTAAGAGCCTGTTCAAATATTTCGTTTTTTGATTTTAGACCCTGAACCTGCTTGATATCGGCACCCGCGACAAAATTTTTTCCCGTACCCGTGAGAATTACCGCCTTGACATCAGCATCACCGAATGCCTCAAGAATGGCTTCGCTTAATTCCATGGCGAAATCCGGGGAAAGCTGATTCACTGGTGGGTTGTTCATGGTCAATACAGCAACGTCACCCTTTTGCTCGACCTTCATTCGTTTGAATCCTGTCTTCATTGTTTTCCCCCTCTACAGTACCGTATTCGGAGACCCCATCTTACTCGCGTTGTCTTTTTAGCGTGTTTCCCAAACGATAGAACTGGCTATGGTCTCATCCCGGTGTTTATCTGCGACGTCCATAGCGGCAGCGTCCGCCACTTCCGAGTGCTGATAGGGAGCCTCTTAGTTTTCCAAGAATAAACAGTACACACTCCTTCGATAAGCATATAATTTCCATCAGTTGAACTTCCTGTTTCAACTTGGCGGAAATGATTCACACCGAGTAACAAACTACACGTAAAGTGTCTAAGTCCACTATATGTGTAACTTATATACAATAGGAACAAATATTGTCAAGGAAAAATAAGTTTAAAAATGATATTGACATTTTATGTGGGCTGGATTATGAACTATTATCAGGTATCCCATATGGACGCGCCCGCGTTGCTGGTCCCAATGATGCTGTTGGCATCACCGTGCCGGGGGGTGCAAGGTATGGATTCCATTGAACGGACAGACTGCGAGAAATCGGGAACTAGACCGATCTTTCCCATGGCGCTGCTCAACGAGTGGACCTGTGCCGGAAGAATAACATTCTCTCTTTTCCAGGGATTTCCTCAGGTCGTCATATCTGGCGGTTGTGCGCAAGTGGTGTCCATCCATGAAAGGATTTTGGGCACGAGTGAGTTTCCAGTAATTGCGGCTATGCATGCGTAAAGTCACATCCGAGGAAACCATGAAAATCAGCGAACTGGTAAATCGAACAGGCGTTCCAAAGGAAACGATCCATTTTTATATCCGGGAGGGGTTGCTGCGAAAACCGCGCAAATCCGTCGCAAATTCGGCGGAATATCATCCGGGGTATGTGGATCAAATCCGGCTGATCAAGGGACTGCGGAACAACTACCATCTTCCGATTCCGGAAATAAAGGAAATTGTTAAGAATTTCAAAAAGCAATCTCCTATTGACCAGGGAGTGTCGCAATACTACAGCCGATTTTCCAGACCTGGTGACCGTCTTCTAACCCAGGAAGTCGTGGGACGGGATGCGTTCAGAGAGGCTACCGGTCTTGGACGCAAATGGTTGATAAATGCCGAGAAATGGGGAGTGATCACGCCGGACATGAGAAATGCAGAGCCGGTTTACTCAGCGGATGACGTGGCCATCGGCCGGTT
>Ga0315542_1001229_pt1 | contig 16099 bp, 15 predicted proteins | sample SalMarSW160120MG_FD_202541 | JGI IMG/M metagenome (GOLD analysis project Ga0315542, IMG submission 202541) | Salt marsh sediment microbial communities from the Plum Island Ecosystem LTER, Massachusetts, United States - Salt Marsh Sediment SW1601-20 ...
TTGAATTGTTTTATTCTTAATTAAGGCGGCTGCAATATTTATTTTTAAATTATTCCTGTTCTTCTTCCTGTTCCTCGCCCTGATTTCCCATCATTGCCCATGGATTCATATCCGTATTCCATATTTCGGCTTTTATTTTTAAGGAACCGTCGTCTTGTTTCTGATAGACGGTTAAATATTTACCTTCATCCGTGACGGGATTATCCATTCCTTTCATGGTCATTGTCATATTATACTTACCGATTTCATAAACCATATCGCCGCTTTCAAAAGCCTCAAGCGTTGTGATGGTAAATTCATTTATTTTAAAAGCATCCTTGTCTTTTATCATTGCTTTATGAATTTCATCTTTTCCCCTCATTATTGGCGAATAACTCGGCAGGGAGATAGCATCGTCTGAATAATTAGAAATCAGCATATCGTAATCTCCGGCTAATTGGGCTTTAACCGCCGCATCATTCATCTTTTGAAGTTTTTCTTTCAAACCGTTTTCATTGTCCTGTGCCGATAATTGAACCGAACAAAGAATTAAAAAAAGCGACAGCACTGATAAGAAAATGCTTTTCATAAGAGCCTCCTTTAAAGGTTAATTAATTTATAAAAAAACTATTGGGGCAAGAATTAGAATAATGTTTTGTAATTTTTCAGTGAATGTTCCCGCAATTCAATAAAAAGTAGAATGAAAAATCTTAATGAAAATTAAGCAATATTTATTCAGAATCAAGTTAAATTATTTAATTTTTATGTAATATATTCGTGTCGATTAACGAATGTTTCGTTTATATCTCAAAAATAATATTTGTACATAAATATGGAGATCATTGAATTATTAAGGATTAAATTATGAAGAAAAAAATAGTGGCAATGGGTAAGCAAAAAAGGATCGCATTAATTGCGCACGACAATAGGAAAACCGATCTGCTTGAATGGGCAGAATTCAACCGCGACCTGCTTGCCAGGCATAAGCTTTACGGTACGGGTACGACAGGTCAAATCGTTGCCGCCCGGCTGAAACTAAACGTTCATAGATTTAAAAGCGGACCTTTGGGCGGTGATCAACAGGTGGGCGCAAAAATTGCCGAAGGTAAAATTGATTTTTTAATCTTTTTCTGGGACCCGCTGGAACCGATGCCGCACGATCCGGATGTAAAAGCGCTCCTGAGAATTGCCGTAGTTTATAATATTCCCATTGCCAATAACAGGTCTTCGGCGGATTTTATAATTTCTTCTACCTTAATGTCTTCCGAATATAAAAGAGAGTTGATAGATTATAAAGAAAGAATTATAAAAGTTGAGGAAAAGGGACTGGTTAAAATAAAATGAAATTTAAAAGCCGATTAGGAAAATAATAATAGCCAGGCTTACTATAGAAAGTGTCAGCGTTGAAGCCGTCTTTTTATATTTTCTTTTAAATGCTCCCCAGTATTTAGCAACAGCAATCATAATTAATGCAAGAACTAATGTTGCTGCTGCAGCTTCAATAAAATTAAATTTGCTTCCGAAAATTGAGGCGAAGCTTTGATCATTCCAGAAGCGTCTGTATATAATTTGAAGATGCAGCCAGTACACTATTAAAGATTCGCGCCCCACATCAAGTACAAATGAGGTTTTGGTATGTCTCCATTCGGCGTAGTGCCAGCAAGCGCCGAGCAGCATTAGTACATAACCGAGCCGCTGAAGGAAAAAGAGCGGATGCGGCCTTATTGATCTGAATGAAATATGAAATAATTCGGATAGAAAAAAATGTCCTAGAGCGGCTAAAATAAATCCGATAATTATGAGTTGTTTAATGTAACTTTTTTCTTTGCCTTCATTTCGTGCATCCAGAAAGTATTTGCAGGCTACGGCGCCGGCAAGCAAAAATCCGAGCCAGGGAAACAAAGGAAAAAACGATCCGTGCAGAGCATTAAAATAATCGGCCAGAGGGATAATCATGAATTTGCCGAAATCGATTTTCCAGATTAACGGAGAAAAAATAATTACCGCTGATAAACTTATGATAATGCTGAAATTAAAGAATTTATCCGATTTTATAAGCAGTCTTAATGCAAATAAAAATAATAAGCCGAATGCGATGCATTGTAAAATATCGACATTATAAAAACTGTTTATCACATCGGGTGAATAATAGTTCATCATCCTTCGTAAAGAAAGAATGGGCAGGTGAAGTGCATAACCAGCCAGGAAAATAAGAGCAATCCTTCCGAGCTTCCTCCAGAATTTGTAATCGAATTTCCTTAAGTCTTCAACCCTGCCTTGCGTAGAAAGCATAAAAGCAAAACCGGAAATAAAAAGGAATGAAGGTGCGACAAGTCCGTTTATAAAATCAAGAAAGTTAAACCAGCTTGTTTCTTTTAATGACGGCAGAAGAGTAACGTTAAAGATGTGGACTTCGATCATTACAAGAAGCGCCCATCCGCGCAGAAGATCAACGAATATAAATCTTACTTTTTCTTTCAATTTATTCTAAAAATTTTTAAGGAATAAAGCATTTCCCTGTTAATTTACTTTGTGGCTTAAATAAATCATATTGTAAGTTATTGCACAAAATCGATGCGAAAATTAATCTAATTAGAATTTCCCTCAAAATAATTTAATTTCTAAAATAATGCTTGGATTGGTTTAAAATAATCTTAAATAAAGAAAATAGGTGATTGCATTTAAAATAGTGTAAGGTATTCCCACTTTTGCAAATTCAAGAAATGTGATGGTTTCGCCTTTTCTTTTTTCGGCATTTTGAATAATAATTATGTTACTAGCCGCACCAAGTATAAATAAATTTCCTGCAATGGTACTGCCGGCAGCAAGCGCCATCATTCCTTTGGAAGAGATTCCTAGATGCATCAGCATTGGCAGATAAAGAGCAACAAGCGGTACGTTGGAAATAAGCTGGCTTAATAAAACGCCGACGATAAGTATCATAAAAACAGATGTAATATTTAGATTTGAATCTTGTATTAAATTTTGAAAAAATCCGCTTTCCCAAACACTCTGCATCAAAATAAACATAGCCGGAAAAAAGATGATTGTGTGCCAGTCAATGTGTTTTACTATTTCAATACGTTTAGGACTAAAAAGCATAATGGGAAGAGCAGCTGCAAGCGCAATATATGTCAACCGAAAGTCAAAATGGATTTTCAGGAATATAAAAGAAATCTTAATTAGGATTAAAATAATAATGATACCCAGCGAAATTTTAGATAAATTAGCCAGCTTTTCATCCTTTATTGTTTCGGGATAATGATTGATTGCTGCATTGTGAAATTCATTTTTAAAAAATATTTTCAGCAGTACAAATGCAAAAAGAAGATTAATAATTGTCGGTATAAAAAGATATTCCCCGAACGTTATGAAGCTGTTACTTAGTTTTCCGTTAACGGCAATCAATAGATTTTGCGGATTTCCAATCGGGCTCATCACGCTTCCGGTAGTAACCGCAAATGCAAGAGCAATAAGCATAAGCTTAGGCGGAATTTTGTTTTTTTCTGCAAGCATCAGGAATACCGGCGTCCCTATTATGGCTACGGTATCGTTCATTAGAAAAACCGATATAATTCCCATTCCGATAATGACCAATAAAAGCAAAGCATTTACAGATTTTGCTCTCTTAAAAAAGTCATATGAAATATGAGCAAGATAACCGCTTTTTTCAAAGGCTTCTCCAACCGTAAACATTCCGAACAGAAAAAAGATTACATCGAAATTAATTGATTTGAAAGCGTTTATAAATGATATTTGTCCAGTTAACAAAACAACAAATGCCCCACCTAGCATAATCTGCCAGATTTGTAATTTTATATTTCCTATCTGCCGAACAGCAATAAGTATAAATACTATTGCAAGAATTATTATAGAAATCATTTATGAAAAAGGGAATAAATAATTATTGGTTAGTCTTCCGCAAAGATAATTATATTATAAAATATCTAATAAAAATTTACTGTATAATTTTTAAGTAGTCCGTTTTCGTAGTTGAACTTTGCGCTGAAGAATTTATCTTCTTTAAGCCATTTAAGGAAGATAGCATCGCCGTCCCATAAATTTAAATCCGTAATTTTATTGCTTGGAATCCACTCAAGCCGCCCTTCATTTGAGTCGATCAATTCTCCGGTGAATTTGTCAGCTGTAAAAACGAAAACATACCAGTCGTGAGTACCGTCGAATAGAGGAAAAGTTATAAATCCGTGCAGTTTCGGCGATGAAATTAATAAACCGGATTCTTCCTTAACTTCTCTAATTACACATTCTTCCGGTGTTTCGTTATTTTCAAATTTTCCTCCCAATCCGTTCCATTTTCCTTCGTGTACATCGTTCTTTTTCTTTGTTCTATGCAGCATAAGGGTAGTGTTGTGCCTTTTATCAATTACATAACAAAGAGTTGCCAGCTTCATATTAATTTTTTCCTTTTGATTAACAATTGTATTGACACTGTAATAATACTAATTTAAGTTTTAATAGGTATGATTGTTATTATTTTTATTAATGGTTAATATAATAATAAATTTATTTTGCTATTTCTAAAATTTTAGAAATATTTAGTTGTAGAATTTAATTTCTTTAGGATAATTTTAATTTAATAACAGGAGAATTATTGTAATGAACAGCGAGATGAATTTTCCGGAAGAAGAATTTAACTCGAGTGAAGAATCATTTGAAGAACAGCTCCGCAGCGACTCTCATTTTAGTGAAGAAGAAAAAAACATCTTAAATATAAATCTCGGCAGAAAAAAACAAAAAGATGAAGAAGATGATTTTGAAGAGGATGATGATTACGAAGATGACAATGATTTTTTTGAAGAGGACGAAGAAGACGAGGATGAGTTTGAAGAAGACGGAGATATCTTCGATAAAGAGCCCGAGAATGATGAAGATTTTTATGAAGAGGATTTTGACTTTGATGACGACGACGACGATTTATTCGAAGATGAGGAACCGCCTTATAACTAATTTTATTAAAATGACATTATTATAAAGAATTAATTAATGATGTCATTTCTTATTCATAAAAAATATCTGCGAAGATCCGTGTAATCAGTGTCGTCCGTGTTCTATTCAGTTTGAGTTTTATTTTTATAACCCTAAGTATTTCTCTTTCAGAAGATAGTTTTTCACATAATCGGTTACCCCCTCTTCCAAAGAAATAATGGAATTTGAGTACCCGGCTTTTTTAATCTTCTCAAGCTTTGCCTCGGTAAAATACTGGTACTTTTCGGCAAGATGTTCCGGAAGTTCGATATATTCAATATTTACTGGCTTTTCCATTGCTGTGAAAATTGCGGTAACAAGATCGTTCCAAGTCCGCGCTTTACCCGAGCCTACATTAAAAAGTCCGTTCTTATTTTTCTTATCTAGAAAGAAAAGAGTCATATCAACGGCATCTTTTACATAAACAAAATCACGCATCTGTTCGCCGTCTTTATAACCGGAGTTCCTTGATTTAAACAGCTTTACTTTTCCCGTGTTTTTAATTTGTTCAAATGCTTTATGAACGACGCTTCTCATATCTCCTTTATGATATTCATTCGGGCCGTAAACATTAAAATATTTTATGCCGGCAATCTTGTCCATCATGCCCTGCTTAACAGCCCAGACATCAAACAAATTTTTAGAATAGCCGTACATATTTAACGGACGCAAAAACTGACTTACACTTTCGCTGTCATCAAATCCAAGCGAACCGTCTCCGTAAGTAGCCGCAGAAGATGCGTAAATGAATCTTACATTTTTAAAAAGACAAAATTGAGCGAGCTTTTTGGTATATTCATAATTATTGCGGAGAAGATGATCGGCATCTTTTTCCGTTGTGGAAGAATTCGCTCCCATATGTATTATTGCTGTGATGTCGATATCCATTCCGTTTTCAATTTTTTGAATAAAATCATCTTTGTTAATAAAATCATAATAATTTAGGCCGACAAGATTCTTCCACTTTTCATCATGCCCCAGTTCATCTACAATTATAATTTTATCTTCCCCGAGAGAATTTAGGCGCCAGACAATAGCGCTTCCGATAAATCCCGCTCCGCCCGTAACTACTATCATATTCATACCCTAATGATTCAAAGTCTTGTTTTTTAATAGGATTCAATTTAATTATATTTGTAATTCTTTACAAAAGAAGTGGATAATCGGTAGAGTCCTAATTTATTACTAAGTCATGGTTCAACTCCGCTCACCATGACAAATATATTTGAATTGTCATCCCGAGCGGAGTCGAGGGATGATTTATCCGTCAATAATTTCAGTAAATTAGGACACTACCTGATAATTAGCTAATACGATTCTAATGAATTATTACCTTTTGAATATCTTTTAATTATAGGAAAAATATTTGTAAGGAAGTTTTGGCTTATTATTTATAAAATTGATTTGAACATGGCAGATACTTTAGAAATATTAAAAGGAATCTTAAAGAACAGGATAATGGTTCTGGACGGTGCAATGGGCACAATGATCCAGCGCTATAAACTAACCGAAAAAGATTTCAGAGGTGAAAAGTTTAAGGATCACCCTTACGACCTTAAGGGAGATAACGATCTTTTATGCATTACACAGCCGCAGATAATTAAAGAAATTCACAAAGCTTATCTTGAAGCCGGTGCGGATATTATCGAAACCAATACATTTAGCGGAACTTCAATTGCGCAGGCCGATTATAAATTGGAGCATATTGTTTACGAGCTGAATTTTAATGCGGCAAAAATTGCCAGGGATGTTGTTGATGGATACAATAAGAAGAACCCTGGTAAACCGAGATTCGTAGCAGGCTCTCTCGGGCCTACAAATAAAACCGCATCTCTTTCACCGAATGTAAACGATCCCGGTTACAGAGCTGTTACTTTCGATAAACTTGTAGAATCTTACGGCGAACAAGTAAGAGGTTTAGTCGACGGCGGGGCTGATATTCTTCTTGTCGAAACAGTATTCGATACTTTAAATGCTAAGGCGGCAATCTATGCAATAGACGAGCACTCCCAAAAGATAAACCGGAATATTCCGGTAATGATTTCAGGAACAATTGTAGATCTAAGCGGAAGAACACTTTCGGGACAAACTACCGAAGCTTTCTGGATTTCAATTTCTCATGCTAAAAATTTATTAAGCGTCGGTTTAAATTGCTCATTCGGTGCTGCGCAGATGAGGCCCTTCATAGAAGAGCTTTCAAGAATTGCCACCTGCTTCGTAAGCATTTATCCCAATGCGGGACTTCCGAACGAAATGGGAGAATATGATGAAACAGCAGAGATAACTTCTTCAATTTTAAAAGAATTTGCAGAGAACGGATTTTTCAATATAGTTGGCGGCTGCTGCGGCACTACGCCCGATCATATAAAAATGATTTCGGAAATGGCTTCCAAATTCAAACCGCGCAGTATTCCGGAAGCAGAACCATATTTAAGATTAAGCGGAATGGAGCCGCTTATAATAAGACCCGAAACCAACTTTGTTAATGTAGGCGAAAGAACAAATGTTGCAGGCTCGAAGAAATTTCAAAAACTAATTCTTGCAGGAGATTTTGAAAGTGCGCTGTCCGTAGCAAGAGATCAGGTTGAAAACGGCGCCCAGGTTATTGACGTGAATATGGACGAAGGACTTCTTGATTCCGAAGAAGCAATGACAAAATTCCTTAATTTAATTACCGCCGAACCGGACATAGCAAAAGTTCCCGTAATGATCGATTCATCGAAATGGTCGGTAATAGAGGCAGGACTCAAATGCCTCCAGGGAAAAAGCATTGTTAATTCGATCAGCTTAAAGGAAGGCGAAGAGGCTTTTAAGGAACATGCGAAAAAAATATTCCGGTACGGTGCTGCGGTTATCGTTATGGCTTTTGATGAAAAGGGTCAAGGGGATACACTTGAAAGAAGAATAGATATTTGCAGACGTGCTTATAAAATTTTAACCGAAGAAGTCGGCTTTCCGCCGCAGGATATAATTTTCGATCCGAACATTCTTACCGTTGCTACGGGTATTGAAGAACATAACGATTATGCAATAAATTATATTGAAACGACAAAATGGATAAAACAAAATCTTCCTCTTGCAAAAGTAAGCGGAGGTGTAAGTAATATTTCTTTTTCTTTCAGAGGCAACGATCTTGTTCGCGAAGCAATGCATTCGGCTTTTTTGTTCCATGCAATAAAAGCCGGAATGGATATGGGAATTGTTAATGCGGGACAGCTTGAAGTTTATGAGGAAATTCCAAAGGATCTTTTGACCCTTGTAGAAGATGTTCTTTTTAACAGAAGAAAAGACGCAACCGAGAGACTTGTCGATTTTGCCGAGACGGTTAAACAAAAAGATAAAACCGAAATTAAGGCAGATGAATGGCGCACGAAACCGGTTGAAGAAAGATTAAAGCATGCGCTTATAAAAGGTATAGTTGAATACATTATAGAAGATACTGAAGAGGCAAGACAAAAATATTCTCAGCCGCTGGATATAATTGAAGGTCCTTTAATGGACGGTATGAATGTTGTCGGCGATCTTTTCGGTGCGGGCAAAATGTTTTTACCGCAGGTTGTTAAAAGCGCAAGGGTGATGAAAAAAGCTGTGGCGTATCTAATTCCCTACATCGAAAAAGAAAAAATAGCAAGCAATGATATCCGTGAGGCCGGGAAAATATTAATGGCTACTGTGAAAGGCGACGTTCACGATATTGGTAAAAACATAGTTGGCGTTGTTCTCGGGTGCAACAACTATAATGTAATAGATTTAGGCGTAATGGTAAGTGCCGATAAAATTCTTGATACTGCAATTAAAGAAAAAGTCGATGTAATAGGAATTAGCGGTTTGATTACTCCTTCTCTTGATGAAATGGTTCATGTTGCTAAGGAAATGGAAAGACGCGGATTTAAGATTCCGATTCTTATCGGCGGTGCGACTACTTCCCGCGTTCATACTGCTGTTAAGATTGCACCTAACTACAGCGGTACGGCAGTGCATGTGCTGGATGCTTCCAGGAGCGTGCCGGTTGTAAGCAGTCTATTAACCGCAGATAAAAATCAAAAAAATAAATTTATAAACGATCTTAAATCGGAATATAAAAAAGTAAGAGAAGATCATCTTAAGAAAAAAGAGCTGAAGAATTTTATTTCAATTGACCGAGCAAGGGAGAACCGGTTTAAAACCGAATGGACGAAAGTTAAAATTAAAAAACCGGAAAATGCGGGCATTACGGTTTTAAAGGATTTTTCTCTCGAAACTTTACGTAATTATATCGACTGGACGCCGTTCTTCCAGACATGGGAACTTAAAGGCAAATACCCCGCAATTTTAGAAAGTGAAAAATACGGCGCCGAAGCGAACAGAATTTTTAAAGATGCAAATAATCTGCTCGATAAAATAATTAAAAATAAATTATTAAAAGCCAACGGAGTATTCGGTATATTCCCGGCTAATTCTGTGGGCGATGATATTGAAATTTATGTTGATGAAGCAAGGAAAGGTGTAAAAAGAGTTCTGCATTCGCTTCGCTCGCAGACGCAGAAATCCGACGGCCTGCCGAACCTTGCATTAGCTGATTTTGTTGCTCCAAAGGGAACAGGGATACCGGATTACATCGGCGCTTTTGCAGTTACAACGGGGATAGGGATTGAACCAATTGTAAAGAAATATGAAGCCGAACACGACGACTATAACAGTATAATGGTAAAAGCCCTGGCAGACCGTCTTGCAGAAGCATTTGCCGAACATCTTCATGAACTGGTAAGAAAAAAATACTGGGGTTACGCCTATGATGAAAACTTCAGCAATGATGAGCTTATTAAAGAAAGCTACCTGGGAATTCGTCCTGCGCCCGGCTACCCTGCACAGCCGGATCATACGGAGAAATTGATAATCTTCGACCTGCTGGATGCTGAAAAGAATACTTCGATTGTACTTACCGAAAGCCTGGCAATGTATCCCGCAGCTTCCGTAAGTGGACTTTACTTTGCACACCCCCAAGCCAAATACTTTAATGTAGGTAAAATAGGGAAAGACCAGGTGCTGGACTACCACAAGCGCAAAGGTATGAGTCTTGACGAAATGGAAAGATGGCTTAGACCGATTTTAAATTATGATGAAGGTGAGTAATTTACTTTTGTTTATCAGCCTAATAGGGATTCTGCCGGTATATTGTATTTTCTGCGTAGTTCTCTCATCATCTTAACCGTAAGTTCTCTTTTTCCGTTAAGGATTTCGGAAGCTCTGTTTTTCCCGCCTACGGTTTCGGCAATATCCGATTGTTTCAACCCGAGCTGTTCCATCCTGAATTTAATAGCTTCAACCGGATTAGGAGAAGCGATATTAAATTTTTTATTTTCATATACTTCAACAAGAGTAACCAAAATCTCCAATTCGTCTCCAGAGGGTGTATTAGGCTTAGCATTAAAAAGTTTATCAATTCTTTTCAAAGCCGCTTCATAATCTTTTTTTGTTTTTATGGGTCTGATGTTCATATTAAATTTCCTCGGCGTTCATTTTATCATATTCTTGATGGGTTCCGATAAACCTAATGTATACTATCTTAAAATTATAATTTATTGCAGCAATTAATCTATAACTGTTTCCTTTAATATTAAATACAATACGGTTAATTCTTAAAATACTTGCTTTCCTATATAGCCTTGTTACATCTTCAGGGTTTTGCCAATTTGCTTTTTTAGTTTCGTAGTACCACGCTTTAAGCGGCTGCTCCGAATCCGGGTGTTTTTTCCAGAATTCTTTTAAAGCTTTAATTGCTATTACCCTCATATACAAATATAATAAGTTCCCATATTGGGAACAAGCTAATAATTATATATCCTGAATTTTTTTACTTAATGACTTAAGTTACGCAACTGTCATGCTGAACTCGATTCAGCATCTGAAAATTGCTTAATTATGCAGATTCCGAATCAAGTTCGGAATGACAATGGCTGATTTTTTCTTGTTTTGCGTAACTTCAGTTAATGATTTAAATCTTGATGAAATGGAAAGATGGCTTAGACCAATTTTAAATTACGATGAGGGTGAATAATTTATTTCGTTTCGCCATGCAGAAAATTTACAGCAGAGGCACAAAGACACAGAGGGAAAATTAATAAAAGGATTGCCGCGGACTTGCCGTGACAATCCCGTAAGTTTCTTTTTATTAAATAAATTATGCGACTTTGAATATTTCCCTGTAGCCGCCCTGCACAAGCTCCATGTATCCGGCCATGATATCTCTTACCTCGGGATTTGAGGTATAATTTTCTGCTTGTTCAAGTTCGTGAAGGTTTTCAATTTCAAACTCGTAAATGAACGTCCAGAAACCTGCAGACACATCGGTTAAAAGCCTGTTGTTTTTCAGTCCCTGTTTTTCAGCGAACGGTATTGTTTGTTTCCATCTTTTAACCAGCTCTTTTACCTTCCCCGGTTTTGCATGAAAAATATTACGTACAAGGTACATAATGCCTCCCGTTTTTTATTTAAATAAATGTTGATTTAAAAAAGATTATCCGCTAATTAAGGTATTCTTTGTGCCGGTATGCTAATTAAAAAAAATTTTTTTTGCAAGCTGGAAAAATTATTTCGCTGAACACACACTAAAATTGCCGGGCACAAGCGATAAAGATATATTCTATCGTTATTTTACCCGGCGCAGCAGAAAAAATTAGATAATAGCAGCCTTCGTGGCCGCAAAGTCAGCATAAAAAAATAGACGAGAACTATTATTTATTTATGTAACCGCGAAGGCTGTATTTATTACTTATTTAAATATTTGGTCAAAGAAAGTCTGCATAGCCGCCCAGCTTTTTTCATCCGCTTGTTTATTATAAGCAATGGGCAGTTTGAATTTTTTGCCCAGGCTGTCGGCGGCCGGATTTGTAAAACTGTGCTCTGCACCGGGATAGCTGATAACTTTGTAATTCACTTTTGCGGTCTTCATCGCATCTTCAAAAGCATCAACTTTTTTCTTCGGATTAAACGGGTCTGCTTCGCCTGTGCAGACTAATATTTTTGCCTTAACGTCCTTTGGATTTTTAACTTTACCCGTCGGCAGGTCTCCGTGGAAGCTCACAACACCATCAAGGTTATCACCGGCAAGAGCCATGTCGAGAACGACACCTCCTCCGAAGCAGTAACCGATAGCGGCAATTTTACTTGTATCTGTTTCCGGCTGCTCTTTTAGAATTTTAACACCCGCATTGAATCTTGCCATAGCTGTATCCATATTGTGCAACGCTGCGGCGACAAGATTTCCAGCATCTTTCGGATTATCAGCGGTTACACCGTTGCCGTACATATCTACTGCAAAAGCAACGTACCCGAGCTTTGCAAGCATCTTTGCTCTATCTTTTGCATAATTTGTCAGTCCCCACCATTCATGGACAACTATAACTCCCGGTCTTTTCCCGGCCATACTGCTGTCGTATGCAAGGAAACCTTTAAGCGTGGTTCCGTCTGCTGAGTAAGTAACCTCTTTAGCCACAATGGGTGAGCCTTTGCTGACGGTACCGGTTTCCTTTTTTTGTGTACATCCGGACAAAATAAATAAACCGAATAAAAGTATTGATATGTATTTCATATGACCTCCTTCTTTGTCAGTTTTAGTTTTATTTGTTTTGGATTAAGATATGGAGATAAAATTAAAAAGTGAATGGGATGGAACATCAAGAACAGCTTGTTGTAACGGGAATCAATTTAGGCAGTTGTATACAATCTTAAAATTATAATTTGCTTACCCGCCCCCCGTCTTCGTCCTGCAGCCACATATTTGTCATGTTTACAAAAAATATTAGAAGTAACCCACCCCTTGCCCCTCCCGAGAGGGGACGACATACTTTTTTTAATAGAATTTTTAGGAAAAAGTTTTTTGTTAGGAATTATTTACTAAAGACAGAATTCATAATACTAAGTAATAAATAATAATAAAAGTCCCCTCCAACGGAGGGGATTTAGGCCTGTCCGCCAGTGGCGGAGGTGGGTTTTAATATAGTAACTTAAATTAAAATAGTAATAGTATTGTTTACCCACCCCTTACCCCTCCCAAGGAGGGGACGATATACTTTTTGGGAATGATATCAAAGTATTAGAAATACAAGACCAAAGATTTGTCGTGTTTACAAAATGATAGAACAAATAATGTAAAGACAAAAATGAAATTAAAAGTCTCCTACTCGGAGGAGATTTAGAGGTGGGTTATGTTATCGTCAATCCATTTTTCTATTGATTCAATTACTTTATCAAGTTTATAAATTATATCAAGATCATCAAACCTTAATACACAGACACCTAATTCTTTTAGCCTTTTGTCTTTTAATTTGTCCTTTTCTTCTCTGCCGTAATGACTCTCTCCGTCAACTTCAATTGCCAGGTTTAGATCTTTGCAGTAAAAATCTACAATATAATTATCTATCGGTTTCTGTCTGTCAAAGTCGTATCCCCTGACTTGTTTTTTCTTTAGGTAATTCCAGAGCATAATTTCTGTGAAGGTGCTGTTGTTTATAAGAGTTCTAGCAAGTTCGTTGAGTTTAGGATTGTACGGAATTATTTCTCTCCTTTTCATATTGCCCCCTGGATTGTTCATCATAACTTACAAAATTTTTACTTAACATAACATTTTACCCACCCCTCGATCCTCCCGAGAGGGGACGATATGCTTTTTTTAATAGAATTTTTAGGAAAAAGTTTTTTGTTAGGAATTAATTTATTCAAGACAGAACTAATGGTGTTAAGTGATTAATAATAATCAAAGTCCCCTCCAACGGAGGGGATTTAGGGGTGGGTTGCTTTAAAAACTTTTACGCAAAACTCCGGCGGGATGGTTGGGATTTTATTTAACCTGCATATTTTCACCGCAGAGACACGTAGACACAGAGAAATTCTATATAAAGATTAGTAGCCTTTGAGGCCGCAAAGTTAGCATGATAAAATAAATGCGGCTGATGTTTCGTAAGTCTTATTAAAAACACGAAACGTTTTTCCGGCAGTCTTACTGGAACGGGCGGTGGTTTAAATAAAAAATATACACGCAGAGAATCTAAATAAACCAAGAAGGAATTTAATTGAAGATATAAAAAAGAGTTAGTATACGTCCCGCCGGAATCCCCCACCCATATACCAGCTCCAATTGAACATTTAGAATACTAAATAAAATTTATCTTACCAGCTTTACATTGGAAGCCTGGGGACCTTTTATGCCCTGAGTAACCGAATATTCTACTTTATCATTTTCGTCCAATGATTTATTCATGCCTAAAGATAAAGACTTGGCGTGTACGAAAATATCGGCTCCGCTTTCCTGCTGGATAAAACCGAAACCTTTTGTGCTGTTGAACCATTTAACGGTTCCTTGTTTGCGCTCTGCCATAACAGATGCTCCTTTATATAATTTATTGATAATTTGTTTTTGACAGAGTTTTGAAATCTATTGAAGGGTTAAAACGAATTGCGTCTGCTTCTACAATTATTCCGCTAAAAGCGGGATATTTACTTCTATATCTACTGTCTTACTTAGTAAAAATACTGCTAGTATTTATTATATCCTAATTATATTTAAAAATTAATACTGTCTTTACGGTACGGCGGCATTGGAATAGTTTGCAGGAGAATGTTTTTAATTTAATTTTTAGAGCCGCTTAAAAATATTAAGCGAAGAGGATGGAAAGAATTTTTCCGGCCCTGCTTGCCGGCGGGCAGGCTTATGGAGATTGCATTTCCCCGCAGAGCGGGACAGGCATGCATAGTATTCTCACATTTGCGGCGGTGATTGAAGCGCCTCCTTTGGCAGAAGCGGGTTAGCTTTTAAAATACTTAGATTAAAATGGCAATAGTTTTATTGACCCACCCTTCGTCTTCGTCCGGCAACTACAGCAGCGGCCAAGCCTCTGACGTCCGCCGGACTTCGCCGGGCAGGCTTCCTTCTCCTAGGGAGGGGACGAGATGCTTTTGGGTAATGATGTCAGTGTATTGGAAATACAAGACCAAAGATTTGTCGTGTTTACAAAATGATAGAACAATTAATTTAAAGATAAAAATGAAAATGAAAATCTTCTCCTAGCATGTCCGCCGAATAAAATGAAGGCGGAGAGGAGATTTAGACCTGACCGCCTTTGGCGGAGGTGGGTTGGTTTGTAGAAGTATTTGGGAAAAATATTAGAAGTAACCCACCCCTTGCCCCTCCCAAGGAGGGGACGATATACTTTTTGGGAATGATATCAAAGTATTAGAAATACAAGACTAAAGATTTGTCGTGTTTACAAAATGATAGAACAAATAATGTAAAGATAAAAATGAAATTGAAAGTCTCCTCCTCTGGAGGAGATTTAGAGGTGGGTTATGTTATCGTCAATCCATTTTTCTATTGATTCAATTACTTTATCAAGTTTATAAATTATATCAAGATCATCAAACCTTAATACACAGACACCTAATTCTTTTAGCCTTTTGTCTTTTAATTTGTCCTTTTCTTCTCTGCCGTAATGACTCTCTCCGTCAACTTCAATTGCCAGGTTTAGATCTTTGCAGTAAAAATCTACAATATAATTATCTATCGGTTTCTGTCTGTCAAAGTCATAGCCCCTGACTTGTTTTTTCTTTAGGTAATTCCACAGCATAATTTCAGTGAAGGTGCTGTTGTTTATAAGAGTTCTAGCAAGTTCTTTGAGTTTAGGATTGTATGGAATTATTTCTCTCCTTTTCATATTACCCCTTGGATTGTTCATCATAACTTACAAAAATTATACTTAACATAACATTTGACCCACCCCTTTCCCCCCTGGGGCAAAAATTGTACTTGGGGGCAGGCCCTCCCCGGGAGGGGACGATATGCTTTTGGATTATAATGTCAAAGTATAAGCGTTTTAAAACTATATTCATCTATTAATAAAATAACTTTTAAATGTTTTTTATAAGTAGTTAAGGAAATGGTAGAACTATTAATGAAAAGATATAAAAGAAAGTGAAAGTCTCTTCCTCCGGAGGAGATTTAGACCTGTCCGCCTTTGGTGGAGGTGGGTTGGTTTGTAGAAGTATTTGGGAAAAATATTAGAAGTAACCCACCCCTTGCCCCTCCCGAGAGGGGACGACATACTTTTTTATTTGGATTAATGGAATAAAACTTTTTGTTTGAATTAAAATTTTAAAGACA
>Ga0315542_1001230_pt1 | contig 16079 bp, 13 predicted proteins | sample SalMarSW160120MG_FD_202541 | JGI IMG/M metagenome (GOLD analysis project Ga0315542, IMG submission 202541) | Salt marsh sediment microbial communities from the Plum Island Ecosystem LTER, Massachusetts, United States - Salt Marsh Sediment SW1601-20 ...
CGCCGACGACCTGGCGGCCGCCTTCGAGGGCGTCGACCTGCTGCTGACCCCTACCGCGCCGAGTGCCGCCTACCGCCTGGGCGAGAAGGTCGACGATCCTCTGGCAATGTACGTCGGCGACATCTGTACCTGCCTGGCCAACCTGTCGGGGCTTCCGGCGGTCAGCGTCCCGGCGGGGCGCACGGACGAAGGGCTGCCGACGGGCGTCCAACTGCTGGCCCCGGCGCTCGAGGAAGCGCGCCTGCTGCGGGTGGCGGCTGCCCTCGAGGCGCGCGCCGGCGAGGCGTTCGCGCCTCCGGCGCCGGGGCGTCCCTGAGGGCGGCCTCGGCGGTTGTGGCCGTCAGGCTTCGAACAGCTCGCGCGGGAAGGCGGTCAGCCGCTCGCAACCATCCTCGGTGACACGGACCGTCTCGCTGCACCCGACGCCCCCCTTGCCCGGGATCTGGACCCATGGCAGCACGTGGAAGGTCATGTTGCGTTGGAGCGGGCGCCCCTCGCCCGGCTTCATGCTGAGGATCTGCCCCTCACCCCAGTCGGGCGGGACGGCGATCCCGATGGAGTAGGCCGTGCGGGACGCCTGGTTCTCGCCGAAGCCCGCATCGGCGATGAGCGCCCGGCACACCCGGTCGACCTCGCCGGCGGGAACGCCCGGCCGGATGGTGCGCATGGCGGCATCGAAGGCCTGCAGCACCACGTCGAAGGCGCGCTTCATCTCGGGGTCGGCGCCGCCAACCGCGACCGTGCGCATCATGGCGGCGTGGTAGCGGTTGCGGCAGCCTCCGATCTCCAGGAAGACGGTGTCGCGGGGCTCGATGGTGCGCCCCTTCCAGGTGGCGTGTCCGATGGCGCCGCGCTCGCCCGAGGCGATGAACGGGACGATGGACGGCCAGTGGCTTCCTCCTCGGATCAGGGCGGCGGTGATCTCGGCCGCGACCTCGTCCTCGGTCCGGCCCGCGGCGACGGCGTCGACGCCGGCCCGCATGGCGACCGAAGCGGCCGCACCTGCCCGGCGGATCTGCTCGACCTCGAAGTCGGACTTGATCAGGCGCAGCTGCTCGATCAAGCCGGAGGCATCGACGAACTCGATGCTCGGCAGGGAGTAGAGCAGGCGCTGCTGCTGCGAGGCGGTGAAGAACCAGCAGTCCTGCTCGTACCCGACGCGCATGTCCGCCAGACCGTGGTCGAGCATGCGCGCCGCCAGGCTGGCCATGATGTCGTCGCTGTCGTGGTAGCCGTAGTTGAGCTCCACCCAGGTCTCGGCCTCGATACCACTCGTTTCCAGCAGACGTAAGAACGTGAAGGGCTCACCTTGGAGCGGAACGACCATCCCCTGGAACCAGTAGTGGCCGGGCGAGTCGAATCCGGTGAGGTAGGAGATGTTCTCGGGGGTGGTGGTGAGCACGGCGTCGAGCCCTTGCTCGGCCATCACGCCACGAAGCGCGTCCAGGCGCCGCTGGTATTCCTGCATGGGGAAGACGAGATCCTCGCGCTGCCGCATCCGTGGTCCCTTCCGCCCGCGGCCGGAGGTTGACAACCTCTCGGCGGGACGCGTACACTCTCGTTGTCTACAACTTGTATACAAGTACTACGCTCCCCGCATTCTAGGTCCCCTGTTCGTTGCCGGTCAACCATCTCCGCGCCAGCAGGGCTCCGGGTCAGCCCAGCACCCGAAAGAAGGCATTTGCAAGACTATGCATGCCCGTGATGCTTCCACCCGCCCACGCGGCGTCGACGTGATCTACCGCGAGCTGCGCGACCGCATCTGCCTGTTGCGCTACCCGCCGGGCTCGATGCTGAGCGAGAACGCTTTGGCCGACGAGTTCGGCGTGAGCCGCACGCCGATCCGGCAGGCCCTGCAGCGGCTCGAGTTCGAGGGACTGGTGATGAGCCGTCACGGCGTCGGCACCATGGTCACGACGGTCGACCTGCAGTACCTGAGGGAGGTCTACGCGCTGCGGCTCAAGCTGATCGACCTGATCGGCGAGATCCCGCCGGCGCGGATCACCGACGACGACCTCGAGCTGCTGGCGAAGCTGGCGACGGAAGCGCGTGCCCTGCGGGAACGGGGCGATCCGGAGGCGCTGGCGCGGGTCTACCACAGCTTCAATGAGGAGCTCTCGCTTGCTATCGGCAACCAGCCGCTGCGGGAGATCGCCGACCGGCTGTTCTGGCAGACCACCAGGGTGTGGCTGCAGCTCCTTCCAGAGATGACCTGGGAGGACGAGGTCGACTACATCGTCGACGAGATCGAGAGCGTGCTGCAGGCGCTCCGGCGCGACGACATGGAGGGGGTGGCCGCCGTCCGGCGCAAGCACATGGTGCTGTGCCTGGGCCGCATCAATTCCTATTTGGAGGGACCCATCCTGGCCCTGCCCTAGGGCGGGCCATCGTTACGAAGTTCCTGGTTTGGAGGTCGAGGCATGACGAAGCAGCGTGATCCCGCGCTGGAAACCCTGGCGGTCTGGGCCGGCGAGGACCGCCCCACCATGCAGGGCGCCACGCAGGTGCCGGTGGTGCACAGCGTGTCGTTCGGTTACGACGACGTCGACGAGTGGCGCGACGTCGCGCTCGGCAAGCGCGAGGGCCACATCTACGGCCGAAACACCAATCCCACCGTGCAGGCGTTCGAGGAGAAGGTACGCCAGTTGGAGGGGGGCGAGGCTGCCACCAGCTTCGCGACCGGCATGGCCGCCATCAGCAACACCCTGTTCACGCTTCTCGTGCCCGGCGACCGCGTGGTCTCGGTGAAGGATACCTACGGAGGGACCAACAAGATCTTCACCGAGTTCCTCCCGCGCTTCGGTATCGAGGTGCAGCTCTGCGAGACGACCGACTTCGCGGCCATCGAGGCAGAGGTCGGCAAGGGATGTCAGGTCCTCTACCTGGAGAGCCCGACCAACCCGACCTGCAAGATCATGGACATCGAGCGCCTGGCGGGGGCGGCGCACGAGGTAGGCGCCACGGTGGTCGTCGACAACACCTTCGCGACCCCCATCAACCAGAACCCCCTCACCCTGGGAGCGGACCTGGTCATTCATAGTGCCACCAAGTACCTGGGTGGCCACGCGGACGCCCTGGGCGGAGCCGTGATCGGTCCGAAGGAGGTGGTGGAACGCATCTACCACTTCCGCGAGATCAACGGTGCCACCCTCCACCCCGAGGCCGCCTACCTCTTGCTGCGGGGCATGAAGACCCTGGGGTTGCGTATTGCGCGGCAGAACGAGAGCGCGCTCGCCATCGCCCGCCACCTGAAGGATCATCCGTACGTGGCGGCCGTGTTCTACCCGGGCCTGGAGAGCCATCCCAACCACGATGTCGCCGCGCGCCAGATGCGCGGTTTCGGCGGCATGCTGTCGTTCCAGTTGCAGGGCGGCTTCGAGGCCGTCAAGACCTTCCTGCCGCTGCTGCGCTTTGCCCACCGCGCGGCCAACCTGGGTGCCGTGGAGACGGTGGTGGCCCCGCCTGCCACCGGCAGCCACGTCGAGCTGACGGCGGAGGAGCGCGCCGCCATGGGCATCCCCGAGAGCCTGGTGCGCTACTCGGTGGGGATCGAGAACGTCGACGATCTCATCGCCGATCTGGACCAGGCCCTGGCCGTCGCCGCCGAGCGACACGGGGTGGGGGAGCGGGCATGAGCGCGACCCGGCTGGCGCTGATCGGCTTCGGCACGGTGGGGCAGGGGTTGGCCGAGATCCTCGCCGAGCGCTCGCAGACGCTGGCGGAGCGCCATGGGCTGGAGGTCGTCATCACCGCCGTCAGCGACGTCAACCGCGGTAGCGTCTACCGCGAGCGCGGTTTCGATCCCCGCGAGTTGCTGGGCGCCGCCGATGCCCTGGAGGTCCTGGAGGCCGACGCCAAGGGCTGGGACGCCGTCACGACCATCGAGCGCTCCGGGGCCGACGCCGTGGCGGAGCTCAGCTTCACCGACCTGAAGACCGGGGAGCCTGCGCTCACCCACGTGCGCTCGGCGCTCTCCCGGGGCATGGACGTGATCACCACCAACAAGGGCCCGATCGCGCTGCGCTTCGCCGAGCTCCGGCGCCTGGCCGACGAGCACGGTGCCGGCATCGGCGTCGAGGGCACGGTGATGAGCGGCACCCCGACGCTGGCGCTCGGAGCCGGCTTGCTGGCGGCGGCGGGCGTGCGCCGCATCCAGGGGATCCTCAACGGCACCACCAACTACATCCTCACGCGCATGGAGGCCGGGCTCGACTTCGAGAGCGCGCTCGCCGAGGCGCAGCGGGAGGGGTACGCGGAGGCCGACCCGAGCGGCGACGTGGACGGAATCGATGCTGCCGGCAAGGTGGTGATCCTGGCGAACCTGGTGATGGACCAGGCGCTCACCATGGACGACGTCGAGCGGGAAGGAATCCGTGCCATCACGCCCGACGACGTCGAGGCTGCGAAGCAGGCGGGCGAGCGCTGGAAGCTCCTGGGTAGCGTCGAGCGCGGCGCGGACGGCGTCGTCCGCGGCAGCGTGCGGCCGGAGCGTGTACCGCTGTCGCACCCCCTGGCCGGTATCGGCGGGCCGACCAACGCCTGTACCTTCACGACCGATCTGCTGGGGGACGTCACCCTGGTCGGGCCCGGGGCGGGCCGCCTCGCCACCGGCTACGCGCTCGTCGAGGACCTGATTGCCCTCCATGGCAGAGGGAGGCATTGAGCATGGAAATGCTATTGGCCGGAAACTGGGTCGAGCGCGACGCCGTCATCGAGGTCATGGATCCGGACGACGACAGCGTCATCGACACCGTGCCCCAGGCCACTACGGACGACATGGAACGGGCGCTGGCGGCGGCCGAACGCGGCGCCGCACTCGCCCGCACGATCCCCACCCACCAGCGCATGGCCGTGCTCATGGAGGCCGCGCGGCGACTCGAAGAAGACCTGGAGGCCTTCGCCACGGTGATCGCGCGCGAGGGCATCAAGACGATCCGCGAGGCGCGCAAGGAGGCCTCGCGTGCCGCCGACACGCTCCGCCTCAGCGCGGAGGAGGCGAGGCGGCTGCACGGCGAGACGTTGGCCTTCGACCAGCGGCCCGGCAGCGAAGGCCGCTTCGGCTACTTCGTGCCGGAGCCCGTCGGCATCGTGGCAGCGATCACGCCGTTCAACGATCCCTTGAACCTGGTGGCGCACAAGGTGGGGCCCGCGATCGCGGCGGGCAACGCCATCGTGCTCAAGCCCGACTCCAAGACGCCGCTCAGCGCGCTCAAGCTCGCCCAGTTGCTGCTCGAGAGCGGACTGCCGCCCGACGTGTTGCAGGTCGTCACGGGCCGCGGCAGTGTGGTGGGCGACGCGCTGGTGCGTGATGGGCGCGTGCGCGTGGTGTCGTTCACCGGTGGCAAGGAGACTGGCGAAGCGATCGTGCGGTCGGGGGGCCTGAAGCGCTACAGCATGGAGCTCGGTAGCAACGCTCCCACCATCGTCCTCGAGGACGCCGATCTCGAGGCGGCCCTCCCGGCGATCCTGTCGGGCGCCTTCTGGGCCGCGGGGCAGAACTGCCTGCACGTCCAGCGCCTGCTGGTCCAGGACGGTGTCTACGACGAAGTACGCGACCGCATGGTGGCCGGCGCGAAGGCCGTGCGCACGGGGCCGAAGCTCGACGAGTCCACCGACATGGGACCCGTCATCGACGCGCCCAACGTGGAGCGCATCGCGGGTATGGTACAAGGGGCACGGACCGATGGAGCGCACCTCCTGGCGGGGGGTGGTTTCGACGGCAACCGCTTCGAGCCGACGTTGCTCGAAGGGGTTCCGGCGACGAACCGTCTCGCGCAGGACGAGGTGTACGGGCCGGTCACGATCCTGCAGAAGGTGCGTGACCTGGATGAGGCCGTAGCCGTGGCGAACGACGTCGACTACGGTCTGCAGGCAGCCGTCTTCACGCGTGACCTGGGCACCGCGCATCGCGCGGTCTCCTCCCTTCACTACGGAGGCGTCATGGTGAACGACAGCACCGACTATCGCATCGACGCCATGCCCTTTGGAGGCGTCAAGGGCTCCGGACTCGGGCGGGAAGGCGTCCGCTTCGCGGTGCACGAGATGACCGAACTCAAGCTCGCGAGCTTCGTGCTGGGCTGACGCACGACGGAGGAGGGCCCCGTGGCAGTGACGACCGGAAGCGAGCCGACCCAATACGACGAGGCCGCAAGGACCGATTCCTTGCGGAATGCCGAGCCGATGGTGCGCTTCGAGAAGGTGCGCAAGTCGTTCGGCTCGCTCACGGTGCTGAACGACCTGGACTTCACGGTCGGGGCCGGGGAGAAGGTCGCCATCATCGGTCCCAGTGGCTCAGGCAAGACCACCATCCTGCGCGTGCTCATGACGCTCGTCAAACCGGACGGGGGCAAGGTGTTCGTCGGCGGCGAGCCGCTGTGGCATCGCGAGGTCGACGGTCGACAGTTGCCGGCCCCGGACCGTCAGCTGCGGCGCGTGCGCAACCGCATCGGGATGGTGTTCCAGCACTTCAACCTGTTCCCGAACATGAGCGTGCTTCGCAACGTCACCGAGGCGCCCATCCACGTCAAGGGCGTCAAGCGCGCGGCCGCCGAGAAGCGCGGCAAGGAGCTCCTCGACATGGTGGGGCTCGGCGACAAGGTGGGCGCGTTCCCTTCCCAGCTCTCCGGCGGCCAGAAGCAGCGCGTCGCGATCGCGCGCGCGCTGGCCATGGACCCCGACCTCATGCTCTTCGACGAAGTGACATCCGCCCTCGACCCGGAGCTCGTCGGTGAGGTGCTGGGGATCCTGCGCCAGCTCGCCCACGAAACCAACATGACCATGCTCATCGTCACGCACGAGATGGGCTTCGCCCGTGACGTCTCCGACCGCGTCGTCTTCTTCGACGCGGGTCAGGTAGCCGAGGAGGGGCCGCCCTCCAAGATCTTTTCGAGCCCGGAAAATCCCAGGACGCAGGGGTTCCTGAAGGCCGTCCTGGAACATTGAGCCGAGACGTCGCTGCCCATCGGGCATCGTTGCGCTCGAACGATGGGGAACCAGAACGGAGGAGGAGGCTGTGAGTCGAAGCTTGCTCGACGAGGTGCCGCCCGAGGTCGGCGAGGCACGCAGCCTCGCAGGCACCGGCCGTCGGACGCGCACCGGCCTGGCGCCGCCATAGCGCCGGCCGGGTACGCCGCGAGGCGCGTGGTGATGGCCACGCACGCGTCCAGAGACACGACGTTCTTCCACGAGGAGGCAATCATGGCCAAACGTATGTTCAAGGCAGTCGCGCTCAGCATGCTGGCTCTGTTGTTCGGCGCCATGGCGTTCGCGCAATCGTCGCTGATGAGCCAGGTCAAGCAGCGCGGCTACATCCGCATCGCCGTAGCCAACGAGATCCCGTACGGGTACGTCGACGCCAACGGGGACGCCAAGGGCATCGCGCCCGACGTGGCCACGGCGGTGCTCAAGGAGATGGGCATCACCAACATCCAGTGGGTCGTCACCCAGTTCGGATCGCTCATCCCGGGGCTGAAGGCCAACCGCTTCGACATGGTCGCGGCCGGCCAGAACATCCTGCCGGCCCGGTGCCAGCAGGTGATCTTCTCCAAGCCCAACTCGAGCTACGGCGAGGGCCTGATGGTCAAGGCCGGGAACCCCGACAACATCCATGGCTACGAGGCCTTCGTGAAGGACCACAGCCTCAAGATGGGCATCGTCTCCGGCGCGGATGAGCTCAAGTTCGCCCAGGCCATGGGCATCCCACAGAACCAGCTGGTGATGCTGCCGGCCAACGCCGACGCGCTGTCGGCGGTCGAGACCGGGCGCATCAACGCCTACGCGGGTACCGGCCTCACGGTCCAGCGCCTTGCGAAGAACTCGAGCAAGGTGGAGCCCGCTGCACCCTTCACGCAGCCCGTCGTCAACGGCAAGTCGGTGCGTAGCTACGGCGGCTTCAGCTTCAACAAGGACCACGCGGCCTTCGTCAAGGAGTTCGACGCGAAGCTCGCGGCCTTCCAGCAGACGCCGGCATGGACCAAGATCCTGACCGGCTACGGCCTCACCACGCAGGACGCTCAGGCGGCCCTGGCGAAGACCACGCAGGGGCTCTGCCAGGCCCAGTAATGCCCGAGCCGGAGGAAGGGCGCCGCGCGGCGCCCTTCCTCCGGCCTCATCGGTTGCTCGCGATCGCGGACCGTGCGGGCCGGGCCGGTATCCCGTTCGATCCGGCGACACGGTGCGTTCGCGCGACTCGGTCTTCGTGACCAGTCATCCTATCGGCCGGTGCCCACCGGGCAAGGCCGCCGGTACGTTCCCGGGAGGTCCGACATGGAAACCCTGAGTACGCTCCTGCCACCGCTGCTCAGAGGCGCACGGGTGACCGCCGAGCTGGCGCTGGTTTCCACGGGCGTGGGGGCGGTGCTGGCGTTCGCATCCGGTATCGGCAAGCTGTCGACCTTCTGGCCCATCCGTATCCTATCGATCGTCTATATCGAGATCTTTCGCGGCACCAGTCTGCTGGTGCAGATGTTCTGGTTGTTCTATGCGCTTCCGCTCCTGGGGGTGACCCTCGGTCCCACCCTCGCGGGCATCCTGGCCCTCGGACTCAACATCGGCGCGTACGGTGCCGAGGTGGTCCGCGGCGCCATCCTCGCCGTACCGACCGGCCAGTACGAGGCGGCCGTCGCCCTCAACTTCACCAAACGCTACACGCTCTGGAACGTGGTGCTGCCCCAGGCCCTGGTAGAGATGATGCCGCCGTTCGGAAACCTTGCGGTCCAGAACCTCAAGGACACCGCTCTGGTCTCGCTCATCACGTTGAGCGACCTCACGTTCCGCGCCCAGACCCTCCGCAACCTGACGCTGAAGTCCGTGCCGATCTACTCCCTGGTGCTGTACTTCGCCATGGCGTTGATCCTGATGGCCGGCATGCGTCTGCTCGAACGCGTCATCGCCAACCGGGTCGGCGTGACCGCCGCGAGGGCACGCTCATGATGTTCGGTTTCCACTGGAACACCAGTTCCAACTGGGCTTTCGCGGGATCCATCATCCCCATCCTGCTGCGTGGCATGGTGGTCACGATCGAGGCGACCATCCTCGGCTTCTTGATCGCCCTGGCGCTAGGGCTCGTCTTCGCCTTGCTGCGGGCCGTTCCGCTCAAGATCGTCAGCTGGCCGACGGCGTTCGTCGTCGAGTTCCTGCGGGACACCCCGCTCCTGGTGCAGCTCTACTTCCTCTACTTCGTGCTTCCGAACTACGGGCTGGTGCTTCCGGCCTTCCTCACGGGCGCCATCGCGCTGGGCCTGCAGTACAGCGCCTACACGTCGGAGGTCTATCGCGCCGGTCTCGAGGCCGTGCCACGCGGCCAGTGGGAGGCGTCGCTGGCGCTCAACATGCCGATGCTGCTCGTCTACCGCGACGTGGTCGTGCCGCAGGCGATCCCTCGGATCATCCCTGCGCTCGGCAACTACCTGGTGTCGATCATCAAGGACACGCCGATCCTGTCGGCGGTGACGGTCCTGGAGATGCTCAACGTCGCCACCATCATCGGCGACCGGACCTTCCGATACCTGGTGCCCCTCTCGATGGTCGGTGGGCTGTTCTTGATCCTGACCCTGGTCAGCGCATGGCTCGTGCGCGTCGTCGAGAGGCGGTTGCCGCACGACGGCCTTCCGCTCCGCTGACGCCGTGAGCGGCCGTCCGACCCTGCGCGACATCTACCGCGCGAGGCTAGCCGTCGCCTCCGTCGTGAGGCGCACGCCGCTCGTCGCGAGCCGGGAGCTGGGTCGCATCTCCGGCAGCGCGGTGGCCTTGAAGCTCGAGAACCTCCAGACCACGGGCGCGTTCAAGGCGCGCGGAGCGGCGAACGCCCTGGCCTCGCTCGACGAGACGGCTCGAGCACGTGGGGTGATCGCGGTTTCCACCGGAAATCATGGCCGCGCCGTGGCGACGGCGGCACAGCGCCTCGGTGTGAGCGCCACCGTGTGTGTCTCGGAGCGCGTGCCCGAGGACAAGATCGCCGCCCTGAAGGCCACCGGATGCGAGCTCGTCATCGCCGGGGACAGCCAGGACGAGGCCGAGGTGCGTGCCCGCGACCTGGTCGAGGAGCGCGGGCTCACCCTGATCCACCCCTTCGACGATGCCGCCGTGATCGCCGGGCAGGGCACCATCGGCCTGGAGATCCTCGAGGACCTGCCAGAGGTGTGCCGCGCCGTGGTGCCTCTCTCCGGTGGTGGGCTCATCGCCGGCGTTGCGCTCGCGCTCAAGTCCGCCGACCCGGCGATGCACGTGGTGGGGGTCTCGATGGAACGCGGCGCGGCCATGGCCCGCAGCTTGCGGGCCGGCCGCCCCGTGCCGACGCCCGAGGAGCCGACGCTGGCAGACAGCCTGCAGGGCGGTATCGGCGAGCACAACCGCTTCACACTCCAGATGGTGACCGAGCTCGTCGACGACGTGGTGCTGGTGAGCGAGGAGGCGATCGCCCGCGCCATGCGGTTCGCTTTCCTGTCCGAGAGGCAGGTGCTCGAAGGGGCCGCTGCGGTGGGCATCGCGGCGTTGATCGAGGGCGCCCTTCCGGCTGTGGAGGGCCCGACAGCAGTGGTGTGTTCGGGCGGCAACATCGCCCCCGAGCGCTTCCTCGACATCATCGAGAGCGTCGGGGGCGGGTACGACGACGACGAGGACCTCCCGGCCGGAGAGGAGCCAACGTGAGCGAGCGTGCAGACGTCCGGATCCTCCGCGAGGACGAGCTCCGCACCCTCGTCGACCTGGACGGCGAGGGGCTCGACGCGGTCCGCGAGGCGCTGCGGGGGCTCTCGGACGGCCGAGCGGTGCAGCCTCCGGTGATGCGCATCGACGTGCCGGAGCACCACGGCGAGGTGGACGTCAAGGGCGCCTACATCCGCGGACTCGACAGCTTCGCGGTGAAGCTGTCATCGGGGTTCTTCGACAACCCGCGGCGCGGGCTGCCGACCGCCAGCGGCCTGATGGTGCTGATCGACGCCGAGACCGGCGTGCCGCGCGCCATCCTGCTCGACAACGGCTACCTCACCGATGTGCGCACCGCGCTGGCGGGCGCCGTCGCCGCCGACGCGCTGGCCCGGGCCGCGCTCGACACCGTGGCGGTGCTGGGGGCCGGAGCGCAGGCCCGCTGGCAGCTCCGTGCGCTGGCGCTCGTCCGCTGGCCACGGCGAGCGCTGGTGTGGGCCAGGCGCCGGGCCGAGGCCGACCGGCTCGCGGAGGAGATGACCGGGCGCCTCGGACTCCCGGTGGAGGCCGTCGACGAAGCCGAGCAGGCCGTAGCGGAGAGCGACCTGGTGGTCACCACCACGCCGGCCACGGCGCCCATCGTGCGGGCGGCGTGGTTGCACCCGGGCCTGCACATCACGGCCATGGGCTCGGACGCGGAGCACAAGCAGGAGCTCGAGCCCGCGGTGCTTCGCCGCGCCGACGTGCTGGTCAGCGACCGCCGCAGCCAGGGGCTGGCCATCGGCGAGCTCCGCTCGGCGCGCGAAGCGGGCGTCGACGTCGGCGAGGAGCGTGTCGCCGAGCTCGGCGAGGTGCTGGCCGGGACCCGTCCGGGACGGACCTCCGACGGCCAGGTCACGGTCTGCGATCTCACCGGCACCGGCGTGCAGGACACGGCCATCGCGCGCCTGGCGGCGGCGCGGGCGGGGGCCCGGGGTTAGAGCCGGCCCGCGGCTCGAGCCGGCGCGGCTGGCAGGAACCGGATCGGGTACGTGCCCCCGCCGATGGGGCCTGCCGTGCCGGTGCTGGACTGGTCGCGCGCGATCTGGCGGTCACGGGCCGCCGCCCGATACCGCCAGGTGTCCCGTGGCGAGAGGCTTGCCGTCCACCAGCAGCGTCACCGTGAAGGTGCCATCGGTCGCAGGCGCGACCAGGGCTCCCACGTACCTCCCTGCAGCTGTCCGCGACAGGGACGCGGACGCTCCCTTCATCCTGACCGCGACGTGGGAGGCGGCGACCAGCACGTGGGCCTCGACGCTCACCTTCTGGCCCGCCGTGGCGAAGCCGGGGGTCAGGGTGAGCGTGGCCAGTGGACCGGGGACGACGATCACCGTGACGTCCTGCGTCACGCGGTGCTTGCCGGAACGGGCCGTGACCTGCAGGACCTCGGCGCCAGCCGAGGCCCGTGTGCCCTTGCGCTCCGGCAGGCTCGGCACCGTGACGGTGGCCTGGAAGCGCCCGGCGCCCGCGGAGCTCAGGGCGACGCTCGGCCCGGAGGACCACCGAGCCGTCACGCGGGACGCGCCGGGCGCATTCGCCGTGACCGTGAGCTGGGCGCCGGGCGGCGCCGTGGACGGCGACACCCGAGCATGGAGGGCGAGCGAACCGGCGGTGAGGGTGGTCGTCACCAGGGTTTTGGGTGGAGCGGCCCCGAGATCCACCGACGGCGCGCTGCTCGCGGGGCCGAGGTCGACGCTCACCGGGCCCTGGTTCGGTCGGTAACCGGCGGGCAGGCTGTGCTGCACGAGCTCGAGCTGGTAGTGCCCGGGTGCGAGGCCGCCGAAGTCGAAGTCGCCGCTGGCGCCGGTGCCGGCGGTCCGCTGCGTGCCGCCCGGTCCCGTGAGCCGCACGCTCACATAGGGGAGGCCGCTGGACTGCGCATCGGGATGCCGGCTGCCCGCCTTGGCCGTGTAGACCTGTCCCGACACGCTGAAGCTGCGCTTGACGACGATCGTGATGCTCGTCGTCCGGTGGAGGCGCACGGTGACGCGAGGCGAGCCGACGACGCTCAGGTCGAGCGGCAGGTTCGCGAGTTGCAGCGGCGTGGTCCCGGGGGGCAGCTGGAGCGTGAAGGATCCGGTCCGGTCCGTTCGCGCCTGGAGGTTGGCGGCCGCTGCCACGACCACGACGCCGGGTACGTCCTTCACCCCGGAGGCGGTGTGCCGGACGACGCGGCCGCTCACCGTGCCGAGGCGGAGGCCGCCGAAGACCGAGACGACGGACGGGGGTACCTGCAGGCCGGTCAGGACGTTCGCGCTCAGCCCGATCCGATAGGTGACGGCGTGGTTCGGGTCGACGCCGACGGTGCCCTGCAGGGCGAGCGCGCGCGTGAGCTGGAAGCTGAGCTGGGCGCTGCCGAACAGCCGGCCGCTGCTGGTCTGGTAGTCCAGGGTCAAGCCGGTGGTGACGGGGGCGAGCTGGACGCTGCCGTGCGCGTCGACCACGGGCTTGACCGGCTCGGCGATCGGCGCCGAGGCTCCGACGCCCACGCTGTACCCGTTCCCGACGTAGGTCTCGTCGAGCGAGGCGTTCCAGCCGCCGCCCTCGGTCACGCCCACCCGCGTCACCCAGGGGAGCGGCGCGACCACCGCGAACAGGCTTCCCGAGAGCTGCACCACTCCCTGCGCGAGCTGTCCCTGGAGCGTCGTCCTGACGCTCCCCAGCTGGCCCGGTAACAGGTACACCACCGAGAAGTGCCCGGTGCCGCTGTGCTGGCTGCCGGTCGCCGTGTACGTGGCGTGCTGGCTCGTGACCACGGAGGGACCGAGCGCTTCGTATACGGACAGCGTGCCGGTCGATCCCGTGGGCGTCACCGTGGTCCTCGCTCCGAAGCCGACCGGGCGGACCGCTTGGCTGTAGAGGTCGAGCGTCGCTTGCCACGGCTCGACCCCGCGCGGCGTGTAGACACCGCCCACGTCGCCCAGCAGCCCGATCCCCGCCCCTTGGAGCGTGAGGCCGACCAGCGGGCCGACGCGGTAGCCGGTCGCCAGGTTCTCGCCGGTGGCGCCGACGTGCCCGGCGACCTGTAGCCAGGGCGTCAGCAACACGCCGTACGACACCGACAGCGCGTCGCTCGAGGGGTTCGTCCAGGCGTGATCGTAGGCGACGCTGAAGGCGCCGGAGGCGTAACCGACGCCCGTCTGCAACCTCCCCGCGGCCGAGTACGCGACGGTTCCTGTGAGACCGCGGTAGCTCCCCGTGAGGTCCTGTCCTTCGAGCGCCTGGTAGCGGTACTCGACGCTCCAGTCGTTGCCCAGCAGGCCCGCGTAGCCTCCGACCCCAGCGTGGTACGAGACGTTGCTGTCGGTGCGCACGAAATCGGACAGGCTGCCGCTGATGCCGGCGCTCGCCCGGGCCTCGAAGCCGGTCGTGCCGTAGGACACGGAGAAGGGCAGGCTGAGGTCGAGCAGGGGCGAAGAGGGGTTGGCGCCCGCGAACGGCAGGACGTCGTAGTCGTAGACGAGCCTCTGGTCGTACGAGCTGCCGATCGCGGCCGCCGTGACGATGGCGACACGGTGTCCGACCACCGCCGGCGTCACCCTCAGGGCGAACGTTCCCGATGCCCCCGCGGCCAGGTGCAGGTGGCCGGGCGCGAGGCTGGCCGGGTCCTCGCCACTCACCGACAGCGCAAAGGTCTCGGCTGCGTTGCCCCGGTTGACCAGGGTCAACGTGGTCGTGAAGGGTGTGCCGGCCACGACCGCCTCGGGAGGCGGTGAGGCGTGCAGCGCGGCGCTGACGATCGTCTCGACGACGATCGTGACGGTCGTGCCGGCCGTCACGGTGCCGTGGTCGGACAGCGTCACGCGGACCTCGTGCGTGCCGGCCCGCGACGAGGGGTCGACCAGGACGGTGGCCAGCAGGTGTCCGTGGACTCGTGTGGTCGTGCCCAGCACGGAGAGCCCGCGGGACGGGCGGAGCGCGACCGTCCCGGGCCCCTGGGCGAACAGCGGAATCGCGACCACGTTCCCCGGCCGGGTGGGCTCCACCTTCCCTGCCTCGATGGAGGCGGCTCGCGCCGGATGCCCCAGGACGGAGGCGCCGAGGACCATGGCGGCGGTGACTGCCAGCGCAAGCCAAGCGCCGCGCCCCCGGCTCATGGGGCGGCACTCGACAGCGTCCAGCGCAGCGCGCCCCGGTAGTGGCCGGGTGCCGCGTTCGCGCCCCAGGACCAGCGCAGACGGACGCGCAGGCGACACACACCAGGGCCGTGGAGCACGGCCACGCGCGAGCCCTCTCCGATCGCTCGCCACCCCGAACTCGAACAACCTTCGGGGGCGGAGGGCCCGACGGGTCGCGTGTCGTAGCGAAGGGTCGCGGCCGCGATCTGAGCGCCGCTGAAGGCGTCGGTCAGATCCGTGACCATCTGCACGCTCAGGAGGTAGGTTCCGGTGGCGGGGAGCGCCGCCACCAGCAGGATCGACCCGCTTCGAGGCGGCACACGCGCCGGGCCTTGCGGGGTCGGCGCCGCTCGCGCCAAGGGGACGAAGTCGAGGGTACCCGGCATTTGCGGTCCGGCGGACAAAGAGGCACCGGACGTCGTAGACGCACCACTCGAGCCCGAAGGTGTGGGCGCGGGGGGCCCGCCGCTGGCGCCCGCCCACGGCCCGAGGGCGGACATGACGATGGCCAGCGCCACCGTTCTGATCGCGCCCCTGCTGCGTGTGGCCGCGTCCTCCCTCATAGGCCTCCGCTCGCTCTCCGTGAAGTTCAGGTCAGTGCACCGTCACCTGCGCCTGCCCGGCGATCTCGCTGGAGCTTCCGTCCTTGAGGAGCGAGGTCGCCAGGTAGCTTCCGGGCTTCAAGGGGGGTGTCGTGGGCACCACGAGGTCGCGCGCGGAGCCGGGAAGGGAGGCGACGGTCGGCACCTTGTAGGTATGGACGAGCTTGCCTGCCAGCGTCCGGACCTCGATCCGTCCGTGCACGACCAGGAGTTCGTTGCCGGTGTTCTGCAGGGCGATGTCGAACGTCGGCGGGTCCTGGGCCTTGGCCGCCTCGAGCGTCAGACTCTGGATCGATGCCGAGGGGGACGGCGTGCCCACGTTGAGGTACATGATGTATGCGTCCTGCGCGACGAGTGAAAGGCCGATCTCGTTCTTCCCGAGGGTCTTGGGCTTGGCCCCAGCCGATCGGAACACGATGGCCGACCAGTGCGTGCCCGGCTTGGCGTTCTTGGGTACCGCGGCCTGGAAGCGCACGGTACTCGAGGCGCCTCCGGCGAGGGTCAGGTTGTGGCTGCTGAGGGTCAGCCACGCTGCCGACGAGGCCGGCAGGCTCCCACTGGGAAGGATGAGAAGGCGGCCGGAGGCGCTGATCGTGAAGTCGGCCGGGAAGACACGGACGGAGACCTTGGCCTGGGTCGGGTTCGTGATCGTGATGGCGCCGCTCAGGTGCGATCC
>Ga0315542_1001232_pt1 | contig 16065 bp, 17 predicted proteins | sample SalMarSW160120MG_FD_202541 | JGI IMG/M metagenome (GOLD analysis project Ga0315542, IMG submission 202541) | Salt marsh sediment microbial communities from the Plum Island Ecosystem LTER, Massachusetts, United States - Salt Marsh Sediment SW1601-20 ...
GAAAGACCTCTTCGAAAGGCCCCTCCACCCCTATACCCGGGCCCTCCTGGCGGCCCTGCCCCGGCCCGACCCCGAAAAGCGCCATCCCCTGGCGGTGCTCGAAGGCGATGTGCCCAGCCCCGTCAACGTACCGGGGGGCTGCCGGTTTCATCCCCGCTGCCCGGAGGCCGTGGATCTTTGCAGCACTGTGGAGCCCGCCTTGAGAGAAGTGGAGGAGGGACGGTGGGTCGCATGCCACCTGTGTGAGGCGGGAGAGTGACCGGATGATTTGTCTCAGTGAGTCTGTGCAATCCGCGGTGAAATGATCCTTACTTTCTGTTTCATCCGGGTACTTTTGCGATTACTATAAAAAGGAAAGGCGTCTGTCATGAAAATCTATGTATCTGCGGATATCGAAGGGATCGGATGCGTCGTTCGCCAGGAGCAGTCTTCTCCTGCGGGCCGGGAATACGCCTGGGCGAGAAGGATGATGACCGAGGAGGTCAACGCTGCGGTGAAGGGCGCCTTCGACGGCGGTGCAACTGAGGTGGTGGTGTCCGATTCCCATAACGTGGGGCTCAACCTGATCCCGGAGGAACTGGACGAAAGGATCTCCCTGATCATGGGCTCCCCACGGCCCCTTACCATGATGGAGGGGATCGACGCGGGATTCGACGCGGCCTTCCTGGTGGGGTACCACGCCATGGCCGGAACCGAAGACAGCACCATCGTGCACATCTTTATGGGCCGAATCGCCGGCGTCTGGATGAACGGCCGCGCCCTGGGCGAGATCGGCCTCAGCGCGGGCCTTGCGGGCCTGTTTGATGTCCCGATAGCCCTGGTGACCGGTGATGAGAAGACCATTGCCGAAGCCGAGGGTCTTCTGGCGGGGGTCGAGACGGCCAAGGTGAAGAAAGGGATCGGTTCCTATGCGGCCCTGTGCCTCCCCCCGAAGCGGAGCCGCGCCCTCATCTACGAAAGCGCCCGGAAGGCCATGTCCCGGAAACCGGACTGGCGCCCCTTCCGGATCGACGGAGAGGTCGATCTCCGGGTGCGGTTCACCACCGCCTCCGGCGCGGACAGGGCCCTGCGGATGCCGGGAGTGGAAAGGGTCGACGGGAACACAGTGCGTTTCAGGGCCGGGAATTTCCTTGAGGCCTTCAAAGCTTTCAACACCATGGCCGACCTCATCGAACTCGTTCCATTCATCTAACCCGTTTTGCTGTCAACGCATCCTTCGGCTTGATTGCGGCTTGCTTCTTGTTCTCGCGAGGGGTATCCTATATCTGTGAAAGGCAATGATTAGATGTTCTTTAGATTCAGGAATCGTGAAAGGAGGAAGAGCAATGGCAAAGAAGAAGATTCTCATGATTGTCGGGGATTTTGTGGAAGATTATGAAACCATGGTTCCGTATCAGATCCTGACCATGGTAGGGCACGAGGTGCATGCAGTCTGCCCGGGAAAGAAAGCGGGCGAGACCGTTAAAACCGCTATTCACGATTTTGAAGGTGATCAGACCTACAGCGAGAAACGAGGGCACAATTTCGCACTCAATGCCGATTTTGATGCGGTAAAGCCTGGAGACTACGATGCCCTGGTCATCCCCGGCGGCAGGGCCCCGGAATACCTGCGGCTCAACGAACGTGTTTTGGAAGTGGTCCGCCATTTTGCTGAAAACAACAAGCCGATTGCCGCCATCTGTCACGGACCGCAGATCCTTTCCGCAGCCGGGGTACTGAGCGAGAAGAAATGCTCTGCGTATCCCGCGGTGAAGACCGACGTAGAATTGGCCGGAGGGAGCTGGGTCCCGAACAATGAAACCTTTTCAAATGCCTATACCGAAGGCAACCTTGTGTCTGCGCCTGCCTGGCCTGCCCATCCGGAATGGATGAAGCAGTTCCTCAAGGTACTGGGCTCAAAAATCGAACCATAAAGAGAAGGGGTCACAAGATGTTGTGACCCCCATAACCAGGCCGTCTGCAAGTGGCCGGGCGTGGGCTCAGCGGACCACCTTTACGGGTACCCCTGTCAGCCGCTCCATCTCCTTGACGGTATGCGACAGATGCTTCCCGAAGAGCACGTTCTCCGCAAAGCTGCGGCCCTCATCGCCCACTACGAGAATATCTCCTTTCTCTTCTTTGATCACCTTGCACACCTCCTCCATGACCTTGCCTTTCCTCACCACCTTCTTCGCTGTCAATCCTTTGGAGGAGGCAACCTCCATCGCCTCGTCCAGGATCCTGTTCCCGAGGCGTTCGAGGAATTCCTCGGCGTATTGCGGGGTGAGCTGAATCGTGATCCCCTTGAGGAAACCGACATCCACCACATAGATGAACGTTAGGCGTGCGGAGTTGGTCAGGGCCAGGTCCAAAGCGAACTGCATGGCCTTTTGGGAATTTTCCGATCCCGTGATACCGCAAACGATGCTCTTGAGGCCCATGTTTTTCCTCCGAATGTGCCCTTATAAGAAAACGCAGTTTTACATCATGACGACCAGCAACCAGACCATACAGAGCGCAACCGAGATAAGCATGGGCCACCAGGCCATCTTCATATATTTCACGAACGAGACGGGATAGCCCAGACTCTCTGCGATTCCCACGGTGACTACATTGGCGCTTGCACCGATCAGCGTGCCGTTGCCGCCCAGACAGGCCCCAAGGGCAAGCGACCACCAGAGTATCCCCCCCTCTGCTCCGGGGATCGTCTGATTCAAATAGGCCACGATGGGCAGCATGGTGGCCGTGAAGGGAATATTGTCGATGAAGGCGGAAGCGATGGCCGAGACCCACAGGATCAGGATCACAGCTATGACGAGGGAACCCTTCGACAAATCCCGTACCCCATCGGCGATTACCTGGATAAGCCCCGTTGACTCGGCCCCTCCCACCACAATGAAGAGCATGATGAAGAAGATCAGGGTCGGCCATTCAATTTCGTGCTCCAACATTTCCACGATATCCGTCCCGCTCAAGACGAGCAGCGCCCCGGCGCCGATTAATGCTGCAATGCTGGGCTCCATGTGGAGGGTGCCATGCATGGTAAACAGAAGAATAGTGATGCCCAGGATGATGAGGCAGATTTTCAGGAGCTTTGCGTCCTTGATCTTGTATTCCTCGCGGAGGGCTGCAGCCATCTCGCTCACATTTCCTGCGTCAGACTTCCGGTACTCCTTCCTGAAGTAGAAGATGTAGTACACGACGGACACCGCCAGAACGATGAAGCAGATGGGCGAAAGGTGCCGCACGAAGTCCATAAACGTCAACCCGCCATAGGAGCCGATCATGATATTGGGAGGGTCGCCGATCAGAGTTGCCGTACCACCCACATTTGACGCGAAGACTTCAGGCAGCAGCAAGGTCAGGGGGTTGAGCTTGAGAGCGCGAGAGATCTCAATGGTCACCGGTGTAACAAGGAGCATGGTGGTCACATTGTCCAGGAAGGCGGAAATAACGGCTGTGACGACCATGAGGATGGCACAGAGGACGTAGATATTTCCCTTGGAAGCCTCGTAGGATTTGAGGGCCAGCCATTGAAACACGCCCGTCTTCTTCATCACACCCACGATGATCATCATTGCCATCAACAGAAAAATTACGTTCATGTCGATGGCCCTGACGGCATCTTCAAAGGAGAGAATGAAGTAGTCGGGATAGAAGGTGCCCAGGGTGTAGCTGACAGTGAGCAGGAGGGCGGCCCCGATCAGTGCGGCGAGCGTCCTGTGAAAAAGCTCAAAGGCGATGAGCACATAAACGCCCAGCAGGACCAGGGTGGCGATCCAGAAGGCAGCCGTGACGGCGCGCTGCAGGACGATATCCTCATGCGCCAGGTAGTGCGAGTTCCCGTTTTCATCTTTGTATTCAAAGACAATACGTTTGAGGGCTATTGGAGCGGAGGACTTGTAGGATGGCTTGGAAACCTCCAACGCTATTTTTGCACCGGACAGCTGACCCTGGGGCAGGGCCAGCCTGTACTGAAAACTGCCTTCCTCGTCGGTGAGGATTTTTTCCACCCGATGAATTTCCTTGCCTTCGACTACTATGGTCAATCCGGCATCATTGAGCCCTTTTCCCTGGGAATTGTTGACGGTGCCGGTCAGGGTCAGAAGGTCCGATGGCCCCGGCTCGGCCTTTTCTGCCGGCCAACAGAGAGTAGTTGCCGCAAAGAACAGTACGATCAGCCCACAACAAAGACAGGTCCTTTTCATGCTCTTGCCCTTTGGTATCGGTCGATCAGACTACGCAATTTCCTTTTCTATTTTTCCCGATTGCGTGAGACCGCCTTGGCCAAAAAGACTCAAAACCACCGCGTGGTTGGTAAGAAACGTCCACTCGGCCATCAAATCTTCCCTTTGCTGAATTTGAAAAACCCCGCGCGAAATCCATTGAGATGGGATCAGGAACGAGGTCCAACTGATTATTCTAAGTATAGCATCCGCAATTGTTCATGACAAATATTTCATGTATGACGCTAGAGGAAAACCAGCCTCCCCAACTCCTGCTGCTTACACTTGAATCCCGGTCATGCAGTACTTATAATACCAATCTAGTTTCCATCCATAAATGGCTATTTTTCACAATCCCCCGCCTGTGACGGGGCAGGTCAGCGTCAACCTGCGGGATCATTTGTGCGATGTACTAACGTACGTTTCCGTGTAATTCCTTGATTTTCTTGATCTTGTAAAAAATATCTCATTTCTGGATTGGAAACACGCTCGAGTCCGGATTCTATGTGTGGATGGGCACGAGGCAGCCCTGTGACGGGCACTCTTTACCACAGGAATGGGTTTGGCGGATGAAGACAAACGATGTAAGTCCAGAGAACAAGACTGAGGCTTCCCTTCGGGCCTCCATCCGGGACGGTGTTTCCCATGCCGCGATGCTTGGGGCAGGCGAAACTTACCTGGGGCCGTTGGGCATTTTGCTCCAGGCCACCGCCTTCCAGCTTGGCATCCTCTCCTCCCTGCCCCAGCTCTTCGGCGCCGCGATTCAGTGGGTGAGCGCGCAGGCCATGGACCGAATTCGAAGCAGAAGGCGGCTCATCGTGACAGGGGCCGTTTTCCAGGCCCTGCTGTGGATTCCCGTGTCTCTGCTTCCGGTTGCATGGGGTGCGGGAACGCCTTCTGTTCTCTGTCTGATCGGTCTGGTCATGCTCTATTACGGCACAAACGGGATGATAGTCCCCGTTTGGAACAGCCTGATCGGCGACCTGGTCCCGTCTGCCGTCCGGGGCAGCTTTTTCGGAGGGAGAAGCCGCCTCACCGGCATCAGCACCTTTCTCGCACTTGTCTGTGCAGGGGCGGTTCTGAGCGGCTTCGAAAGGGGCAGCCGCCTCCAATGGGGGTATCTCGTCATTTTCCTGGCGGCCTGTTTGGCGAAGCTCAACTCGGCCCGGTGGCTCGCGAGGCATGAAGATCCCCCTGCCCAATTCAGTCCCGAACAGGTCTTCACCTTCCGGCAGTTCATAAGACGTTCGCCTCATTCCAATTTTGCAAAGTTCGTCTTCTTCGTGGGCGGGATCAACCTGGGTGTTGCATTTTCAGGACCCTTTTTCGCACTCTACATGCTGAGGGACCTGAAGCTTCCCTACCTGGAGTTCACCATGGTCACTGCAGTGATGGTGATGATCCAGTTCCTTACCTTCAAGTCCTGGGGGCGTCTGAGCGACCGCTTCGGCAACAAGAAGATCCTCAACCTCTGCGGCTGGGGCGTCTGCATCGTCCCGGTGCTCTGGCTATTCTCGCCGAAGCTCCTCTACCTCATGGCCATTCAGGCATTCTCGGGCTTTACCTGGGCGGGGTTCAGCCTGGCCTCCACCAACTTCATCTTCGATGCAGTCACCCCGCCCAAGCGGGCCCGCTGCGTGGCGTATCAGGGACTCGTCAACGGGTTCTGCATCTTTCTGGGATCCTCGGCAGGCGGCTACCTGGCAGGGCATCTTCCCCGGGAGTTGGCGATCGGCGCGTGGACCTGGAAACCGTCCTCCGTGCTGCTTTTCATATTCCTCATCTCCGGAATCATGCGGCTGATCGCCGCCGCCGTGTTCCTGCCCCGCTTCAAAGAGGTGCGCCCGGTCGAGCCCATCCGTCACCGGGAGCTGATCTTCCGGATCAGCCAGATCCGGCCGATCGCAGGCGCCACCTTCAGCCTTTTCACAGGACACTTCAAGGACAAAAAAAGCAGATCTGATTCCGGAGACAGGTCGGACGCGAAAGACGTTGCAAGGGCGGGGAGGGTGCCTGACAGCGACTGTCCGTAGAAAGGCGAACGGCAGGTGTTCGCGCGCCGCTGCCGGAGGGATGGAAGGAGGATATGACGAACAGGTGGCCTGATTGCACCTTGCTTCCTCTCCTCGGGAGGGGTATCCTCTATTGGAAAAGTGATGATACGGTGTTCTTCAGATTCGGGAATCGTGAAAGGAGAAAGACCGATGGCAAAGAAGAAGATTCTGCTGATTGTCGGTGATTTTGTCGAAGATTGTGAAACCATGTTTGCATTTCAGGTCCTGAGCATGGTAGGCCATGAAGTAGATGCGGTCTGCCCGGGAAGAAAGGCGGGGCAGGCGATTAAGACCGCTGTTCACGATTCCGAAGGTGGTCAGACGTACAGCGAGAAACCGGGACACAATTTCCTGCTCAATGCCGACTTTGACGGGGTGAATCCTGGAGACTACGACGGCCTGGTTATCCCCGGCGGCAGGGCTCCGGAATACCTGCGGCTCAATGACCGTGTTTTGGAAATTGTCCGTCATTTTGCTGAAAACAACAAGCCGATTGCCGCCATCTGCCATGGGGCACAGCTCCTTTCCGCAGTCGGGGCATTGAAGGGCAGGAAATGCTCCTTTTACCCTGCGGTCAGGCCTGAAGTAGAGCTGGCTGGAGGGACCTGGATTCCAAATAATGAGACCTTTTCAAATGCCCATACCGAGGGCAACCTTGTGTCTGCGCCTGCCTGGTCTGCGAACTCGGAATGGATGAAGCAGTTCCTCCAGGTACTGGGCTCAAAAATCGAACCTTAATCCTGATTAAACCTTCCATCTCTGATGAAGGACCCGGATAGGCCCTCCCGATCCGGGAATTGGAACGGCCTGCTATTGAGAGGTAATCGTGAAAATTCGACCATATCAATCCAGTGACCGAAAAGATGTGATCCAACTCTGGAGGGACTGCGGGTTGGTAGTTCCGCACAACAATCCGTTTCGAGACATCGAAAGAAAACTGCGGGTGAACCCGGAATGGTTCCTGGTGGGTGAGCTTGAAGGAAAGGTGATTGCTTCCTGCATGATCGGATACGACGGCCATCGGGGTTGGATAAACTATCTGGCAGTTTCTCCCCTGCTTCAGAAGAAAGGGTACGGCAGAGAAATAATGAAGAGAGCAGAGAAGATTCTGATCGATGCCGGATGCCCGAAGGTCAACCTGCAAATCAGAACAACAAATCAGAAGGCAATCGAATTTTACAAGAGCATCGGGTTCAAGATCGACGACGTCATGAGCATGGGAAAGCGCCTCGAACCTGATGAGATGTACAGAATCGAATAGGGTGTAAAAGTCAAGATCTTCAGGCTCCTTTTACACCCTATCCTGTCATCACTTTACGAGCACCATGGGTTCTCCGCAGCAGACCAGTTCTCCTCCCCCTGCCTCTTTCACTTCAACAACATTGCCGCAGATCTCACATTTGAATATTTGCCCGACTTTCTCTACGTCAACCATGATTTTCTCCTTTCTTGTTTTGGCGTCCATCTTGCCTTGCTTCCTTGCAAGGAAGCAGTCAAAGATCCTGGACCTTACTCATCAATTTATCGAACTGCTCAACATCCACTACCGGTGAGGTTGTAAAAGAGATATCGGTCAGTTTGTTGAGTTCAACCGAGACTAACATCGCTTCTTCCGAACTGGGCAAATCCAGGGTGAAAACAAGATCATGTTGTCCCATCACGGCATACATGGAGATCACCTTTCCACCATGTTTTTCGATGATTTTCACGGCCTGTTTGGTTCGTTGGGAGCTGACCCCCGTGAGCGCCTTTGGAGAGTACTTCCCGAACATCAGAAATATCGGCATAGCGACACCTCCCTTCCTCAATCAGCTTTTTGCAATCATCCTTCTCCGGTCTGCCCGCACGTAATTGCTCATTCGGCTTTCAAGCCGGTTTCAATGGTAATTTCAGACGTGAGGGTTCGATGAACCGGACATCTGTTCGCAATTTGAACAAGCCTTTCGCGTTGCTCTTTGCTCAAGGGACCGATCGGTTCGATCTCTCGCGTGATGTGGTCAAGCTTTCCTTCCTTGGTTTCGCAGCTCCGGCAATCCTCTGCGTGGATTTTTTCATGTTTCAATCTCACCACTACCTGTTCCAGGGGCCATTGCTTGCGATCCGCATACATCCGAATCGTCATGGCGGTGCAGGACCCGAGAGATGCGACCAGAAAATCATATGGGGACGGCCCTGTATCAGCTCCGCCGGCAGGTATGGGCTCATCGGCGATCAACCGGTGCCCGTTTGCGATTATTTCCGTCTGGAAGCCGGTTTTGCCGCTGCGTACCAGGACGCGGTTGTCTTTGAGATCTCTCTGCTGAGGCGGTTCTTCCATCAGGTCGAGATACTTCGAGGCCCAGGCGGCCAGAACAGATCCCGCGTACCGGGAATCTCTGTTGTCGGAGAGAAGGTGGTCGGCCCCGTCCAGGGAAACAAAACTCTTGGGCTGGCCGGCGGATTCAAAGATATCGATCGCGTTCTGGATGCCGACAACCTGGTCTGCAGGAGAGTGGAGCACGATAAGCGGCCTGTCCAGATTCCGGATAGTGTCCTTCATTTTCACGTGCTCAAGGTCATCGAGAAACTCTTTCCTGATCCGGAAAGAGCGCCCGGCAATGGTAAGCTCAGCTTCGCCCTCGGCCTCTATTTGCTGTTTGGTGCTTCCAAGGATTCTTGAGATATCGGAAGGGTCGGAAGGACTGGCTATGGTGGCCAATGCTTTGCAGGACGGGATGTGCGACGCGGCCTGAAGGATGGCGGCGCCGCCCAGGGAGTGACCGATAAGGAGTTTCGGGGCCTCGTAGTTTCTCTTCAGGTAATCGGCCGCAGCGACTAAATCCATCACATTCGTGGAAAACGTTGTTTCTGAAAATTCCCCTTCGCTGTCTCCAAGGCCCGTAAAATCGAAACGCAGTACCGCAATCCCTTTCATGGAGAGGGCGCGACTGATATGTACCACGGCTTTCAGGCCCTTGGAGCACGAAAAGCAGTGGGCGAAGACTGCATAGGCCTTGGGTTTTTCGTCCGCCGGAAGCTCCAGACGCGCTGCCAGTTGCTTCCCCTCCTGATTCCCAAATGTCAGCCTCTGGAAGCCCATTGATCACCTCATGTCTTTTTGTTCATTGGAAAATCTGGTCCTGGGGGTCATATCAGAGATCAAAGGTTATGCCGTGCTATTCCGGCGAAGAATCCAGGAGTCAGAATTCAGAATCAAGGATAAAGGTCTCGCCTGTTGCTCGACCAAGAGTAAAAATCTGTTGGAGCGAAGCGACTTCAAGATTCTTCTGGCTCCTGTCTCCTGACTTCCCTGTACCGTTACCTCGTAGTGGATATAGCCCGTTCCGGGGCAGCCCAAAGCAGAACCCTCTGAACCCCGGATCTTTACTATCACTTGCCTTGTCTGGATGTTCCATGGGGTTTAGGCAGTATATTGGTGCGAAATTCTATTTAGTTTCCATCCATAGATGGCTGCTGCTGTTCCTGCTTCGGATGGGAACTCCGCTCCACGGGCGGGTCCCCCTGTTTCGGAATCTCGTGGGATGAGAAAACATGGGGAGATATTGGAATTAAGAAAGAGAAGCGAGGAGGTGGAGGTTATTCTTCCTCCGAATAGCTGATCGCTTGATTCGGACAAGCAGGGATGCAGATTCCATCCAGATCGCATTTCTCCTCGTCCAGAACCGCCTTGCCCTCGACCAGGGAGAATGCTTTTCTGGGGCAAATCACCACGCACTCTCCGGAACCGGTGCACTTGTCATAATCGACCACTATTTTCATGATCCTGTCCTTTCTGAATTGGAAACTCAGTTGCGCCCGGCATCTTTCTGTGGACGGGCACTGAATTCTCCCCATGAACCTCACACTTTATAATCCGAGTAAAGTTCCACAGCCTGTGCCATGGTATCTCCTATCTGGTGTTTGGTGATCAGGCCTTTTACATTTCCGGGAGACATGGAATCCGGGTTGCTGATAATCATGGCTACGGCAACCTTGCCGAGGCGCATCAAGTCCATGACATCGAACAGCGCGGTTTCCTCCGCCACGGTGACATATCCGCTGTCGGCGATCGCTCCAAGGGTGACGGCTTCCCTGAGTTGACACAGCGGTGAGAGCGCAGCCTCCTTGGTCACAAAACCTTTGACCTTTTCTCCCTCTGCCACCAGAAACCACGAAATGTCCGGCTGCTCTGCTGCAATGCGTGCGAGGTCGTCCAGGTTGCTGGTAGACTCCATGGTTGCAAAGCCGGTGTCCATAACATCCTTGGCGCGCTGGAGCTGGTGGAAGTCGGCGCGCAACGCTTCCGGCATGTAATGGCCGCGCCGCACGAGTTTCAGCGTGTAGATACTTTCGCGCGACAGCACCCTTCGCACGCCGTAGCTGACGGCAACGGTGATAGTCATCGGAATGATGACATCGTAATCGAGCGTCATCTCAAATATCATAACGATTGCGGCCAGGGCCGCGCTGGTTGCTCCTCCCACCATGCCTGCCATACCCGCCACGGCGAAGGCCGGCGGGTGCACCTGCATTGCGGGAAAGAATTGATGGATAACGAGGCCGTACGCCCCCCCGAAGGTGGCTCCCATGAACAGTGCCGGCGAGAAGATTCCTCCGGATGCGCCGGAACCGAGGGTCATTGACGTGGCGAACAATTTGAGGACGAACAATGCAAGGAGCAGCAGCGGTTGGGTGAGGCCGCTGGTAAGCACATCCTGGATGGTGGCGTACCCGACCCCCTCGATGTAGTAATGCCCGAAGTAAACCATCATACCATACATGATCAGGCCGACGACAAACATGCCCATGGCATGGCGTACATAGTAGCCCCCTTTTACCCGCTCTTCAAAAAAATCCTCAAACAGGTATATGGACCGGATAAAGACCGCCGAGACCAGTCCGATGAGCGCGCCGAGGACTATGTAAGAAGGGAGTACGATGGGGCTTGTAAGGTGAAAGTAGGGCGTCTGGAAGCTGGGAATGATAAAGGATGGGTGGCTGCCGAAGAAGATTCTTCCGGTGTAGGTCGCGGCGGCAGTAGATATGGCTACCGGAACAAGTGTCCTTACGCTCACTTCGTGCATCACGATTTCCACGGCAAACAACACCCCGCCGATGGGCGTGTTGAAGGTCGCAGCAATTCCGCCGCCGGCGCCGGCCGCGATCAGCGTTATGCGCTGCCACGGAGGCATCCGGAGCAACTGCCCGACGGTAGAGCCGAAGGCTGACCCGATCTGGATAATCGGCCCTTCGCGGCCAACCGCACCTCCTGTACCGATGGAAAGGGCAGAGGCGAGCGATTTAATCACCGCCACCACGGGACGAATAACCCCTTTGTTGTAATAGATAGCATCCATGACCTCCGGAACGCCATGCCCTTTGGCTTCCGGTGCGAAGTTCTGGACCAGAAAGGCAACGCCGAGGGCGCCTGCCACCGGCACCAGGATAACAAACGGCCCCCACGGGCTTAAAAGAGTGTGGACATTGGCGTCGTAGAGCACGGAGAGCTTTCCCAGGAAGAAGAGATTGTGGAAGAAGGCAATCATGCCGCGGAACACCACGGCACCCATACCGGCGACTATCCCCACAACAAGTGCCAGGACACCAAACAGAAAAGGCCTCATCGTTCCCTTTTTGTCCAATGCAGTGGTCATCTCGGGTGAATTTTTCCTATTATAATTTGTCGTTGTAATACCGGGAAGGCCCCTGGTAGCAGTTCCAGCCGCACTCGTGAAAGAGGGCGCGGCAGGACTCCACGGTCTCCCCTCTGCCTTCTTCGGTCTTCTCTTCAGTATCCCGCGGGTTGGCGCCGACCTCGGCCCAGAAGAGGTTGGCCCCGGCGAGCCCGCCGAGTGTACAGGGTTCGTGGGTGCAGTTGCCGACGACCGTTCTGGGCATGCCCAGCCGTGTGATGGCCACGACCTGAGCCATACGCAGTTCACTGATCGATCCTCGTTTTGCGATCTCAGTGCCCGGGATCGGGATGCGCCTGGCAGCGCCGCTGTACGACGGATTCAAAGAGGCCGTAAAGAGAATCATGTCGGCGAGTTCTTCGCTGGTGTGTTCCGGGCCGACCGGCTCGACACAGGTCCCTACCCCCAGCCCGGCTTCCTGAAAGTTGCGGATACTCTCCTTTCTTTTCTCCGGAGAGAGACCGGAATCGCTCCCCTCGCGCAGCCGCAAGGCGTGATAGACACCCGAATACCCAACCTCCTTTACCTTCCGTGCGTTGGCGAGGGACTGGTCTCCGATGTTGGCAATGAGGACCGTTTTTGGATGGAGATTTTTGCGGATTTCCTGAGACATTTCCAAGAAGAGGCCGAACGGATACTGTGCCGTCGTCATGACAAATACGGCATTCGCTCCATCCTTCTCGAACTGCCGGACATACGCGACAGCCTCTTCCATCGTCAAGCGGCCTTCCCCCGTGAAAATCCCATTCTTTTGGGCAAAGGAACAGAATGCACAGTTGGAGGGACAGGGGGCCAGATTCAGCGCCAGCTGTGCGTGCACTTCGGCCATGTTCCCGGTCAACTCCTTTGAGATCCTGTTGGCTTCAGCCATCACGAGGTAAGATTCGGGGGCGTCCGGCGGCATCGAAAGCAGGTATACCAACTCATCCCTGGATAATTGATTGCCCTCTTGGGATTTACGTATCAAGTCATGGGTATTCATTCACACGCCTTTCTCCATTGATTTCCCACAGGCAGTACAGCAGGTGTTGTTTGATGAGTGTGATCTCCATAGGCAAAACTCATGCCCCAGCAAGCTGTCACGGATGTTATCAGGATTGAACAGTTCCGTCAATTCAAGAAAGAAACCAGAGGGTCGCTCGAAACCTGTACTTCAGTCCGTGCCCCGAATTTGTTTGTGGATGAGGACAAATTAAGTGTGGTATCCTTATACTGTTGATTCCGCGCCTCGAACCTGTATGTAAAGAGAGGAGGATAACTCATGAACGAGCAAAGCGGAAAGGAAGAGCAAGAGGAAGTGGATGCACTGTGCCCCGAATGCGGTCATGCCTTTAAGAAGTACGTAGATAGACTGGTGGGCGGTACCCGGAAGAGCGATCTGGAAGAAAAGATCGAATGTCCGGTCTGCGGGTGCGGGAAGTGCGAGATAATCAGGTCCGGCACCTGATTGATTTGAAACCGTCCGCTCAGAAGCAAGGGAGAATGAAGGATGCAGACACTTTGACCCCGGTTGCCCTGACAGGATACCGGGAATGAGGGCTGGAAGGAAATAATACCATGGGAAAGATCGTACACCAATCGCGGATCACCATAACCAGGGAAAAGGGACCCACACGGAAGGCCTTGATCGAGGGATTTGCGGAACCGGTCTATTACGGCATTCACGGCGGAATCAAAAAATTCTACAAGGTGGAACCGGAAGAGGAACATGCGGCTACACTGGACCATATTGTGGGCGCCGTGGGAGGCTGAATGATGGGAACACTGGCCAGGGTTCTGGCCGACAAAGGGATCCCGACTTCAAAAGACCTGTATTGGGCTGATGTGACCGGAGATATTGAGGACGTAAAAGGCGTCCTTAAGATCACCGGCATCCATGTGGAATACCATTTGAAAGGGCCCGGCGAAAAGAGGGAGGACGCCGAGGAGGCGTTGGAGAACTACATCCAGTACTGTCCGGGAGCGCAGAGCGTCATCGGCTGTATCGATATCCAGCATCAACTGGTATTCGAGGCCTCGTGAGGCCACGGTTCGCGGAATTCTGTCCTGAGGATAGGGGAAAAGAATGTGTTTGCTCCAGGTGTCCCAACAGCGAGATGAGGACTGAAAGATTGGAATCACAAGGTCACTTTTGCAGTTCCAAGAAGACCCGCTTTCTGAAAGGGTGGGCCCTCATCTTCCTTGTTGCGGTAAGCGGTTGCGCCACATACCGTCCGATGCCCATCACATCGGAGGCTGTTCACGCCAGGTTGCAGCCTCCTGCCATGGTCGAGCTGCGTATTCTCGCAAGGGAGATCAAGCACCCCATTCTCCACCCGGTGGAATTGAAGCCGGAGGAGGGCCTTTCCCCCGATAGTGCCGCCGTACTCGCGGTCCTGTTAAACCCTTCTCTCCGGGCCATACGGGATCAAAGGGCCTTGTCGAACGCCCAGCTTCTCAATGCAGGACTGTTGCCCAATCCGGCACTGAGTTTCAGCCTTGGTGTGCCGACAGGCGGCGACACCACAGGCAGGGTAAACGCCTACGGGCTGGAATTGAATTGGAATGCAACCTCTCTTATCTCCCGTGCCTCAAGGAAAGGCGGGGCAAAAGCACACAAAGAGGCGGTCGATCTGGACATAGCCTGGCAGGAGTGGCAGGTCGCCCAGGCCGCCAAGGACGCCGTCTACCAGCTGGCAAGCCTGCAAAAACGGATTGCCCTGGCCGGGCAAGCCTCACACCACATGGCCCAGGACCTGGAGGAAATTCAAAAAGCGGTCGAAGAGGGGGCTATGACGGCCAATGTCCTGAACGCCGCCCAGGTGGCAAGCCGCCAGGCAAATGAGACTCTGCTCGACCTGGAAAAACAGGCGGATCAAGAGCGCCTGCAACTAAGGCGGCTGCTGGGTCTGCCGGCCGGCACGCGGATTCGCTTGGCTGGAGATATCAATCTGCCGCCCCGCATGGAACCTCCTCCCGACACGGTGCTGTTTGAAGGATTGGAGCAAAGGCGATTGGATCTGCTCGCCCTGCGGCGCGGATACGATAGTCAGGAGGCAGCGGTACGGGCGGCGGTCATGGAACAATTCCCGAGAATCAGCATTGGACCGATGATCGGCCGCGATACTGACAACGTAAAGACTACCGGGTTCGGTCTGAGCATAGAACTGCCGATCTTTAATCGCAACCAGGGCAAGATCGCGCGCGCGCGAGCGACCCGGCAGGAGCTCTTCGACGAGTATGTGAATCGGGTTTTCAGGGCTCAGTCGGATATCGAGATGATCGTGTCCGGAATTCGCTTTACGACCCGACAGATTGCAGCAGCTCAAGCGACTCAAATCGATCTCGAGAGACTGGTTGAAAAGTACCGCGCCGCCTTGGCAGACGGGCGAATTGATGCCCTGATCTATTACCGGATCTGGAACGATCTTATCAACGCCCGGATGAAAGTGTTGAGCCTTAAAGGACAATTGGCGCGGGCCGTGGTAGCTCTTGAGCTGGCGGCCGGCTTCTATGAGATTCCAAAACCCGGCCGGCTGTCGGCAATCTCCCCAACCGAACCCTAAGAAGGGAAAATTCCATGAAAATCAAACGCTGCATCCCTTTGCTTCTAGCCGTTTCACTTGCCGGCACGGCACTTACCTACCGCTATGCATGGTGTGATGCTTCGGCGGTAAAATCCCCTTCCGCCGTTGATACCCAACCTGCCGTGCCCCCGCTGATTACCACCGCCCTCCCGGTTAAGCGTGTTTTCACGCTTCGCGTACCCTGGATAGGCGTCGTTGAATCCCGGGCCTCGGTCGATTTGACCGCGCTTGCGGCCGGCCGCATCGAGGCAATCGAGGCCGAAGATGAAGCCGAGGTCGAAGAGGGGCGGCTTGTGATGCGGGTGGGAGGACCTCAGATTGAAGGGCAACGCGCCGGGCTTACAGCCGAGATCGATTCCCTGAAATCCCGGCTTAATCTCGCCCGGCGGACAGTAATAAGGCTCGAAGCCAATTTGAAGGCGCGATTGGCCACGAAAGACCAGGTGGCTACGGCGCAGGATGCGCAGATTACGCTTCAGATCCGGCTGCGTAAGGCCCAGTTGAAGCTGGAGGCCTTTCAGAAGCTAATCCGCATTACTGCACCGATGAATGGAATCTTCACAGACCG
>Ga0315542_1001233_pt1 | contig 16058 bp, 13 predicted proteins | sample SalMarSW160120MG_FD_202541 | JGI IMG/M metagenome (GOLD analysis project Ga0315542, IMG submission 202541) | Salt marsh sediment microbial communities from the Plum Island Ecosystem LTER, Massachusetts, United States - Salt Marsh Sediment SW1601-20 ...
TTGTTCCTAAAAATTGATATTGGGAATGGATATCTCCCTGATAATGAATCTAAGTTCACGTCTATTGAGGCAATAAAGAAATTCGTTTCCGATCATCAAAATATCCCGATCATATTATCAGGTCTTGATGTTTCTGGTGATTTTCCACTATATTATCAATTAATAAAATATTTTAATAATCTCTGGCTTGAATTTGAGCCTAGATCTTTTGGTGGAACAACTCCAAGAGATATCTTACTTAAAATTTTTTCTATAGAGGGTTTTGTTCAAAATTCATGGAATCGTATTTCTTTTGGGAGCGCAACACCGACTTTAGAATCATCTCAAATAAAAAGAGGCTTTATAGAAGCAACAGGAGAATTACCATTTGCACAAAAACTATTATTAAGGACATGGGGTTTTCGAAATATTGTTCGTTTAAATCAAACAATTTTCAAGCCAAAAGAAAAAATTATGTCTAATAAGACTCTTGTGTCATGTAGTTTAAAATCAAGCTATGAAAATGAATGTGAAGTCAATTTAATTTATGACATTCACCTTCGCAGTTATGCAGTTACCCAATTGCTATTCATTACAGATATGATTAAAAACATCTTAAAAGAAGCAAAAAAGACATACCCTTCACTAAAAAATGGTGATTTATTCATCAGATCTTACCATACTACCACGAGTTTAATAATAAATGAGCATGAATATGGGAATTATCTAGATTTACATTATAAATTCGCTGAAATTTCAGATTTAAATTCCTCTAACTACTTGCATACTGTAAGAGCCTTAGAGAATCGAGCTGACTTTAATCATTATGATCACGAGCTTGCAAGTACTTATGGAATGAGAAATATAATCATTCCAATTCTTGGGGGAGAATTAGAAATAGGTAGTCGTGAGAATTTCTATGTATTAGTCACTTTTGGTCCTCGATCATTTCATCTCTTAGTTAAATTGAGAATCACTAAAGATACTGAAGCAACTAAGTTTGATTAAATAATTAAATAATTTTATCCAATGAAATACACTCCCCTAAAATTAAATCTATAAGATCTAAATTTGAAGTCATCTTATAAGAATATCTAGCTGATAATGAGTTTGGGTAGTTATTCTCCGTGATTTAACCTCACTCGACTAAATTTTTGTTTCAGAAAAAAAAAGGCTCCAGAAATTATTCCTTTATAAATTTATCGTTCAATTGCATAAAGATCAGCATATAATCTGAAATAAAAGTTAAAAGTTTAAATACGTGTAATGACGTCTAGTCATAAGAAAGCTTGTAAGATAAATAAAATGATTGATTATTCATATCAATATCAGTTTAAGCAAATTTTTGATCAACTTTCCTATTTAAATAAAAATTAAATTTTATAAGTCAAACTCTACTTTTATTCTATTAACAATTAAAAATCCTAAAATTCAAAAAACTAGTAAAATGACGGACGAAATTGAAGAAGAGAAGCAAGAGAAACCCGAAAGTAAATCAGAAAAGGATTTTGATCGTGTAGATAAAGAGTTCTTATCGAAAGCAAAGGATTCAAGAGATATTATTGATAAAAAATTAAGAAGCTTTGAAAATAGCATTGAAGATATATCCGATACAATTAATAATGGCAAAAAGGAAGAAGAGGAATTAGAACTCGAAAGTGAAGAAGTTGAAGAACTTTCCAAACAACTTTTAGAATTAAAAGAACAATTTGAAGCAGTAAAGAAAAGAGTAGACGATAAAGAGGAATATTTAACCGTATTACAAGAAGAAATTGAAAACTTACAAGAAAAATATAACCGGAAAAATGAAGATCTCAAGAATCTTGAAGAACGTATAGAAATTATTGAAGAAAGTAAAAGCAATTTAGAAGATGAATATCAAGAATTGCTAAAAAATAACGAACAATTAGTCAAATCTTATGAAACACGTCAAGTTGATTTAATTGTATTAACAGACAGCGTGAAGGAAAAAGTTTCTCAACAAGACGAATTAAGAAATAAACTTAGTAAAATGAATCAAGAAATTGAGGAGAAACAATATCTACTTAATAATTTAAAGGAAGATGCCGAAGCTCTCGATAAAAAAATTAAGAGTCTAACAGCAGAAAATGAAACATTAAAAGTATCTATTGGTAAAAATAAATTCGAGTTAGAACATTCTGATAAAGAAATAGAAGCAAAAGAGGAAGAAAAAAAGTTATTATCTGATCAAATAGAAAAGAAAGAGCAAAGGCTCAAAACAATAGAAAATCAAATCGAGGATTATAAAGAAGGATTTCCAGAAATGGAGAAACAAAGAGAAACCTATGAAGAACTTCTTTCTAAATATAAACTACAATTGACTGAAAAACAACAAGATGTAATTAGTTTAGAGTCTAAAATACAGGAGTCAAATGAGACTCTTGGTTCACTTCAAGAGCAAATTACTAGCAAGACAAATCTTATAGAAGCAAACGAAAAAAGATTGCAGGATCTAAAAAATGATATAGAATCATCCAATAGTGAATACATAGAACGTGAAGAACGCCTAAATTCTTTAACTGAGAAATTGGAAGATATGCAGGCCGAACACGATAAACTCATAAAATCAAAGGAAGTTATAGATCAAACCACTAATGACGCCCGAGCTGTACTTCAAAAATTAAAAACAGAATTAGAAAGCCAAGAAGAGGAAATCAGAGATAAAGAGAGCAGGATCCATAGATTAGAATTATTGTCGACCATATATCGATTATCTAAATTTTTTGGGGGTATCTTAATCGCAATGGGATTAGTATTCATAATATTGGGAATAGGATTCTGGGTTAATATTATAGATTTTGGAAATATGAATTCTCCTATTTTTGGGATTTTGTTAGTCATTGGAGCACTCTTCACGATTGCTTCAGGAGTATTTCATTTAGAAAAATCTTGATTTTCATAAGCTTAAATGCATCGAGTAGTTGATATTCCTTGAATGAGACTAAAGAACATAAAGTGAAACAAAGATCTCTTTCCCTCTCCCAAGCTATTTTATACGGAGTTGGTTGTGGAATTGGGGGATCGATCTTCGTACTTTTAGGCACGGGTATTGACATTGCAGATTCAGGAGTGTTATTTAGTCTCTTATTCGGTGGTGTTTTAATATTTTTTACCGCACTAAATTATGCAGAATTGTCTACTAGTCTACCACTTGCTGGAGGAGCGTATAATTTTAGTAAAGAAGGATTAGGGGGTTTTTTAGCATTTATAATCGGATTTTTTCTCTGGATTGGAAATATCTCTGCGTGTTCCTTTTCAGCCCTTACTTTCTCAGCAGTTTTTGGGGAAATATTTAATCTATTTGGAGTAAATATAAATCCTTTTATTATGGTATCTATCGCAATCATAGCTATTCTCTTCACGAGTCTAGTATTTTTCCGAACTCAAAAAATTGCTATCAGAGTCTTGATATTATTCACAGTTGTTTTAATAATTTTATTTGGGATATTTGTTTTTTCTGGATTGCTTATAGCACCAATAACTGCATCAGTTGATTATTCAGTTCTTTTACGACCCATACAAATAATTCCCGTGATAAGTGCCTTACCATTGCTCTTTATTTTATTCACTCCAATCATCTCAAATTTATCATACTTAAATTCAGAAGTTAAAAATCCTTCAAGAAATATACCAAGAATCAATATCCTCGCGATCACGATATCATTGATAATTTATTTATCTATAACATTCGTGGTGTTGGTTAATATCGGTAATCCGCCACCACATATAGGTGAAACCCCAGTCTTATTAGCTGACGTTCTAGGAAACATTTTAGGACCTTTTGGTTTTTATTTAATGGCAGCAGCAGCTTTTATTTCAACTATGATTGCAATAAACGCTGGTTTGGGTTCAGGTGTAAGTGTAATAACAGCTTTAGCTAGAGACCGCTATATACCTGAGACAATCCAAAAAATAAAAAAAACAACGCAAATGCCGGTACTTGCATTATCACTAACAACATTAATCTCAGTTGTCTTCACTTATTTTGCTAGCATTGGATTGGCTGCAGAAACAACCACGTTTATATATTTCTTTGGCCTTGCTTTTATTAATTATGCTGCTGTGAAGCTGAGAAGAACACGAAAAGAGTTAGATCGCCCATTTAAAGCCCCATTTTTTCCCATCCTCCCCTTTATCTTGAGTGGAAGTTTTGTAGTGCTTGCATTATTTTTCTTTTCTCCTCAAGCAGTCTTACTTGGATTAATCATTTTATCAATAGGGATTGGATATTTCTTAATTTCAATTAGTGATCGAGCTTCGAAATCCTTAACTTTAGCAGGAATCAAAACTTTCCTTGCATTGATAATGAGCTTTTTTATCTGGTTGATCAATAATTTAACTGAAGTTAATATTACCTTAGTCATTATTAATCGAATTCTAACAGTTATCACGGTAATTACCTTTGCAACTGCGATTTTTGACATAATTCCTTTACGGGAGTTAGTGTATTTTTTTGTAAAGAAAATTGATAAAGAAAAAGTTGTAATTAGCATCGGAACGGGTCAAATTATCGAGTTGGGAAAAAAGAGGGCAAAATTTATACATTATATGAATTATTTTTTATCCTTGATACAAATAACTTCAGCAATCATCTTACTTTGGATTGGGTATCTCAACATTGATAATGAGTTAAGCATAGGTGAAGTCATCATTAATTCAACTGTCATTCTCCCTAACACCATCAATTATATTTATTCTTCCATAATGATAATACTTGGGATTGTTCTTGTCTTATCTGGAACTTTACTCTGGATTACAAATAGAGAATTAAAGTCAATTGGTATATGATCAGTGAAAATAAGTAGAAGAATAAACCTTCACATCCATACCAAATATTCAGATGGAAAGAATTCCATTGAAGAAATCGTAAAAAGTGCTTTAAATGCGAACTTAGAATATATCGCAATTACAGATCATTTCTCAAACTCTTGGAAATCCAATATCATCCCCACATTAAATAATCGTGAAAAAATCGAAAATTACCTGGAGGAAATTGAAATCATTAATAATCAACTGAGAGAAAATAAGCAGAAACTAGTAGTATTAAAAGGAATAGAAATTGATTTAAGTAGTTCCCACAATTATATTTCAAGTTTAATTAAACCAAATGATTTTGATCTCATCCTCTTTGAATACCTCGAAAGTCCAGAAGCTATCTCATTTTCGAAAAATATCATAACCAATTGGAAAGTATCTTATAATGAGACTCAAATACCCATATTGGGATTGGCACATTTTGATCCGTCTTTCTTTATTTTTAATGATATGGAAGTCCTTTTTTCGTTCATAGCCGAATTTAACATCTTTCTCGAATTCAATTCCAGTTATTCTCAATATTATTCCACAAAATACACGCAATTCTTCCAAAAGATAAAAGAAAGGATGATTGCCGTTTCAATTGGATGTGACTCTCATACTTTATCTAATGTTGGAGACATCGAAGATCCCTTTATGGCAATAAAGAATTATGATCTCCTCGATAACTTATTAACATTATTAGCAGAATTAGACAAGAAATTAAAACCTATTTAGCTTAAAGTGGACTTAAGATGTGAGTAAACATCTACATCCCGGTATGAAAGCGATATAGAAGAGAATTTCATATATGATCGCATTGTAATATAAATTTATGATTTCAATACCAGTTGTTTATATAAATTCGTTGACCCTCTAATATACTATAGGAGTGTATAAATCAAAAGATAAAGAAAATGAAAAAATGTAAGAATTGTGGACAAAAGAAGAATTTCAGAGTAGATTAACTCAAAAATCAAGACAAATTTTAGCTAAATTAACCCGATGGCATAGAGAGGGAAGAAATCTGTTAATTTTGACTGGTGCTGTTATTTATTTAGCTGATAAGTTACTCGCTCAAGAAAATTATCAGAAAGCAATTCTTACACAGAAACTAATTTCAGATGCAACTAATATTCCGGAATATTCGATTAGTGATCATTATGTAAATTTACTAAAACTATTATTTTTCTCTAAATTAGGGAAGCAAGGGGATTATTAATATAATACCATAATTGAAGTCGAAAATATATAGATTACATATTTTTAAGATTATTAAAACTTCAGAATGGTCGTATTTTGACTTAGTTAGGAGGTGGCAAGCATCAATATTTATGCCACATCTTACTTTTTAAAAGACTAATCACTAAATGATATTATGGAATTAGAAGAAAAAATCGATCTCGCTGCTCAATGGATCTATGAATCTAAAAAACTAGTTGTTTTTACTGGTGCGGGAATATCGACGGATAGCGGACTTCCAGATTTCCGCGGTCCTGATGGAGTCTGGACGAGAAGAGATGCCGGCTTGCCCCCACCAAAATCGCCTTCCTGGGATCAAGTTAAACCAAATCAAGCACATTATCTTATAGTAGAGTTATTAGAAATGGGAAAACTTGATTATTTAATTTCCCAAAATGTGGATGGACTTCATGCTAAGGCCGGTATTCCATTTAAGTTAATGTCAGAATTACATGGCAATCTTTATTTCCTAAAATGCCTGAGCTGCAATGCAAAAATGACATTTGAGGAAGTAGGTTGGGACAAAAAACAATGGGGAAAGGGATATCGAACGGGTAAAGTAAAAAATGGCCAGCCTAGTTGCCCTCGTTGCGGAGGAAGAGTGATATCAAGCATTGTTAACTTTGGAGATCCCTTACCCTTGGGAGAATTAGAAGAAGCGATTCGGAGATCGGAACAATCAGATGTATTTTTCGTCATTGGTTCATCATTAGTAGTATCTCCAGCAGCAAATATGCCAGGATATGCTAAAAAAAATGGAGCAAAGCTGATAATTTTGAATAAGGGTGAAACTCCATATGATGATTTAGCGGATCTTAGGTTTTTTGAACTTATAAGTGATGTTTTTCCTCCAATTATTGAACGAGTAAAAGATTTAAATAAAAATCAGTCGCAGTAAACGAAATGTTGAAAATCTTTAAAAATTTAATTAAGTGGAAGTTGAATTACTACTTAAGCTTACCATAAATATCCTTATATTTATTATACTCTTTTGCGATTTTCCTTCCATCTTTACTGGAAAGGGAAAGTGACATATCAGCATTCCTACTCAAAGAACCCGAGAAAATCGCTTGATCATTTGCATAGATTATTATATTTTGACTTGCGTACTCTGGATCAGCACTTATCCGAACTTTTTGCCTGAAAATGTTGACGTCAAGATGAATTTTTTTGTTTCTATCTGTATCATCATAATTTAATATGTGTCTCCTCTTAGATCGTGAGGGATTTATAGGATTTACAACTATATCTTGCCCAAATGAATACATCTCATATTCTAATGCTTTTGTTAAATAATCACGAACTTCAACTACGGGTCTGGCTAAATCCTTGTCACGAAATCCAGAGGGAACTTTTACTGTCATTTTAATTGCTAATACTTTTGAAATGTCTCCTGCTTCGATAAATATAATTGTATCTATTATGGATGGGAGCATTCCTAATTCTATCCTGCCAATAAATCGCTGAATTGCATCAATTGCGGAAGCTGAATGAACAACACCTACCATGCCGACTCCAGAAAGTCGAAAATCAGCAAAAATTTGAAAATCCTTAGATGTTCTCACTTCATCAAAAATTGTAAAATCTGGGCGTACTAGCAATAAAATATCTGCAGAATTTTCAAGGCTCCCTTCTAATTTTGTATATTGAGTTATATTAGGATTTACTTGGAGATCTCTCACGCTTTCTAGAGTTTTAACTACTTTATCCTGACCTGAATAATAATTAGCTAAAGCAGCTGAGAAAGTACTCTTTCCTGCGCCTGGAGAACCAGAAACTAAGATCCCTTCTGCTTTATTCAAGCGGTTCTTGAGCCTTTTATCAATTGAGTAATCATCAAGGGTTAAACTTACTAAAGGACGAACGGCAGTGATTTCGATATCATTAGAGAACGGAGGACGTGTAATTACGATTCTAAATTCTCTTAATTGCGCCACGACGGCTCCAAATTTTTCAATCTCTAAAAATGATTTTGGATCTTCTCTAACATATTCAACAATTTCAATAGCAAGATCTTCTATTAATTTTTTGTCTATAACTTCATACCCAACCTGTTCCATGTACCAATTACCCGGACTTCCTTTTTTAGCATAAACAGGAAGATCCTGCTTTAAATGAATGCTCATTGTATGTTCATCAAAATATTTAAATAACCTTAAGCTTCTTACCTCCTTTTGAGATGGGGTGCGTTTTTCTTTTACAGGCATCACATTTAACCCTTCAAAAATCCCCACATCTCCTTGTATTCTATCTGCTGTAATTAAGGTTGCATTATTTTCTCTTGCCCCTTTCCTTATTAATGCATCTAATTCTCCACCAGGTGCCATTTTGATTTCTTCTCGAGTTGGGCGATGTCCTATTAAATGAAGCGTAATTTTTCCTTCAACGTCAAGTTTTCTTAACTGCTTTAATACATTTAGCCCAAAGAATCCAATTTCTTTTTGAATATTAGTCCTATATTCTACTTCAGCGACCACAATGTTCGAGACAAATAATTCAGGTTTTTCCCCTAGCTCGCCATCTTCTATCAAATCAATAATCAAACCATTAAAAATTACTGAAGTATCACATGCAAATTTATCTGGCATAATCCTCTTCTTTTAATTCTACGTTATTAATTATTTCAAATTTATTTACACTATAATATATGGCTTTACTTAGACGATCTACTGTAGCAATGATCAAATCCTTTCTTGAGCCTAATGCTACTCTTGAAATTTTATCTAAATCCCTCAATTCAATTGGATTTCCTTCAAAGACGGGATATATTAAATATTTTGCAGAATCCTTTTCAAAATCAGCGCCTCTTTTATACACTCTAAACTCAATACCCTCACCATATCCAGTCCGAACGATGTAACCCCTTTTTCGTAAATCCATGTAAATGATATATTTTTGCCATAAATTATCATCATATTGAGTAAAATACGTTAAAATTTCCTCAAAAGTGTATTGCTCCTCAGCGATATCATTATTGTGGTAAATCTGTATTCTATTCCGTTCGAAAAGCAATAAAACTTCAACAGAACTTAGTATTAGACGAGATTCTTCATCATCTTCATTTTCTAGAGTCCCAATGTATGAAGCATTATAAAATTCATCAATAGCTTCTTGGTCAATTATAAAAACTTTTTCAGTTTCTATAAAACCAGTATACTGATTTTTTTCTGGCTTTTCATCCGTGTTTTCCGTCATGTTCTCTTTATTAATAAACCATCATTTCTAAAGAACTTGATCATATTAAAATTGATGGAGCCGACAATTAAACAGTCAACATTCCCGTTCAATCTAAAATCCTATCATGATTTTATCTAAATCACTAATCATATTTATGGCAAATAACAAAAAAAACCTATTGGGAACGAGAGATAATAAAATCGACTAGTTTTCCATAATCTTTTACGTTATCATAACTTTTTGGAGCATTTTCCTTAAAATAACTTTCAAAAACCTCCCAATTCTCCCTCTTACCCACTGGTGCTGCAGCTAAAACTCTTTTGACCACTTGAAAATCGTAGGTAAAGATTAAGCCATTGTCGATCCTATTAGCATTTTCAGAAAGGAGAAAAAGATAATACTCATTTAAATCCCAGGGATTTAAAACATGATCTGGTTTATTTCCATCACCTGCATTCTTGCCTCTCAATAGAGTAGTATCGACTTGTGTAGGTAAAACCATCGTAAAATTAATACTTTCCCTTTTGTATTCTGCTGACATTGCTTTTTGCATTCCTACGACAGCATATTTACTTGCAACATAAGCAGTAAGTCTTGCTGGAGCATTTGGATATGCTTCACTTCCAGTAATTATAAATCTTGCTTTATCTTTTTTATCATCCTTTTTCAAATATGGATATGCAGCTTTAAATGTATAGAACACCCCGAGTATATTGACGTTTAAGATTTCAGCAAATTTTTCGTTTATAAATTCATGGGTTGCCCACATTCGAGAATATCCTGCATTAGCGATTACTCTGTTTAACAAACCCATTTCATTGTAGAACACTTTAAAAGCCTCTTCAACCTCTTCAAATTTTGTTATATCAGTGGAATTAACAATAACCTTCACTCCAGTTCCCAATTCTTCCACTTCTTTTTTGGTCTTATTTAATTCTTCAATAGTTCTTGAAATTAATCCGACATTAGCTCCTTCCTTTGCACATGCTAATGCAATTGATTTGCCTATGCCACGTCCAGCGCCAGTTATTACAATATTTTTCCCTTTTAAAAGCATACTTAAATCAAATTTTATAAGGATTTAAAACTTACCAAATCGCTTTTAGTATTTGATACATTTCATTTAATTAGTAATGAAAGACTTTCATGATAAATTATTGGAACGGCTTAAAAATCATTCCCGTATCGTATTCATGGGGATTGGCGAGGAAAAACTTTCAGATGATGGAGTAGGTCCTTACATAATAAGTGAATTACTGACATATTCTAATGATACCATGTTGTTTATTAACGGAGCTACTGATCCAATGTTAAGAATGGATGAGGTCATTGAATTTAATCCCTCTCATTTGATATTAATAGATACATGTACTTTAAATGCAGAACCTGGAACAGTAGCAATAATAGAAAGGGAAGATATTAAAGAATTGGTCCCTATTTCTTCTCATACTATCCCTATATATATTATGATCGATTTACTACTTGAAAAGCTTCCAAATTTGGACGCTTTTATGATTGGGATAGTCCCTAAAAGTCTTGAAGGATTTGTTGAACTACGTCAGTATAAATACGGGGAATTGTCTTTAGAAGATTTAAATGAAAATGTCGATCTACCTTTTTTTGAAATCAATTTATCACCTAAAATTGAAAAAGTGGCTAATCAAATAATTGATTTAATAAAAAACTCAATATTGAAACTATGAATGATCATCTTGCGTGTAATATTTAACGATAACATCAATTACGGCATTAATTTTCTCTTTCTTTTCCTTTACTAACTTTTCCTTAAATTTTTCTAAGAATTTTACCACATTATCTGCTTCCTTTAATTCTCTAATGTGATCAGAACCTTCCTTATTTAAAGAACCTCCCCACGCCATATTTTTACTTCCTCGGATCTTCTAAAACTTTTTGGAATGGTTTTAGAAATTCTTTTTTTAAGTCGATTTTGCTTCTCATTTTATCAATCTTCATCAATGGGATTAGCTTTTCATTCATTCTCTTTGCTCTCTCGTCGTTCTGTGGAAATGTATCGTATACGCCATGAGCTTCATAATACTTATGATCAGCAAGAAAGACAAATCTATTTCTTCCAAAAACGTCATCTCTGAAGATTTTCATCGCAGCCTCTCCTAAAAACGAAATTGGCTTAATGTATCCTGCTAAAGAATAGTCCACCATTTTTTTGGCTAGGTTATGAAGTAGAGCATCAATATGAGTAGAGTCCCCAAACTCATCAGTAACCACGTCTACATAATTAGAATCTTGATATTCCACGTGTGCAATCAACATCTCTTTTAAATTCAGATTCTGGCTTAATGGACCAGATATAATATAACCTATCTGTTTTCCGATTAGGGTTGGAGTATGGTTGTTGAAAAAAGCTCGATCATAAATAAGTTTCCAACGTGAGGATAGGTATCTATCTTTTATTATGCTTGCAAATATCAATATATCCGCTTTCATCACTTTATGAGTCCAAAAGTTGGTAAAATCATCTTTCTCTTTATATATACATTCGTGTGAGTAGCCACATTTTGTACATCCTATACAAGGCCCCTTTATATCGATATCATAAATATTTACTAACTCCACATTTCCAGAAAATGACTTTACAAACTTTTTTACCATTTTTCCAAGATTAATCTCATTGCTGGTATCTTCTGAAAGTACAAGAACTTTTCGCTCTCTTGTATTTAACTTCTCATCAACAGAGTCTGATGGTTCATATGTGAAATCTCTAACTTGAGCTTTTTGATAATGTTGCGTTGTAGGTTGTTGTGTCTGAATCGCTTCAATAAACTTTTCGGCAAATAATAACCAATTTGCCCTTCTATCAGGATATAATAAGTCCCAACTGTCTGCTGGGAAATACCCTACATATTTCATTCCAAGATCATCACAAATCGCATGGATGTAATTTTGAGCAGTATGATCATAAAAGTGGATTGAGGTAGATAAAACAGCAGTATATTTATCCTTGAAAACAATTTGCTTATTTCTCTCAAATATCAATTCTATAAATCTTTTAAATTGGGAACATACGAGCATGACATACACGGGAAAACCCCAAATAACCCCATCAGAATCTTCAATTTGCTTTATTATCTCATTAAATCTATCCTCATTCTTTTCAAGAACATTAATGATTTGGGCAACATTGAGAATATTATATTCGTGTTCAGGATGTTTTTTCTGGATATAGAGAACATATTGCATCGAGACACTCTCGGGACCTTTTGGGCTTCCATTTAAAATCGCAAATTTCAATTAAAATACCTCTATTAATAATATTTTCTATGAATACATCATTCGGATTGAATACTACAAGAAGAAGGCAAATCTTGCTAACAATATTCTTCTTCTAATGTTACAAAACATATATATTTATTAACAATTCTGAAGTTTATGAATATTTTGTTGATTCTGAAAATAGAAAACCATAGTTTTTCAAGAAAATGGGATGCTAAAAAATATAATATTAGAGCCACTCAAAATAGGGGTAAAACCATCTGTATTTTTCCAGAGCATTAATTACAATTTAAAACGCAAAAATCAAAATGAAAATTAGTATTAATATTGCTATCACGCATAATAGACCAACACCAGCCCAAGATTTTAGTACGTTTTTAGCATAATTAATTTTAAAGTTAACGGCTTCATACGGGCACAATTCAACGCAACAATAGCACATTATGCAATTCTTTTTAATCCAGGTAGGTGTATTTCCCTTTTTCATCTGTTCTGGAGGAACTATTGCATTTCCAGGACAATTTTCCCAACAAGTACCACATAATCTACACTTATCATGGTTAAATTTTACACTCGCTCTAAAAACGACTTTAGCAATATAATTTGCCAACCAACGGGGTAACGGAGCAGATACGGGTCTTATTTTTGGTTTTTTAAATTTCCGATATACTTCTTTTGGTGAATTCCCCACGATATTGATCTTCTCTAAGTCCATCGTACCTAATCCTTTTTTTTCTGCCTTTCTTAGATGTATTACATCGTTTGGGTTAATTCCAGTAATCTCACATGCCACGGTATCCAATGCTACTGGATCATAACCTGCTAAAATCACGTCCATTTTTACAACATCGCCCGCAGAAGGCCCTTGGCCTTCTTGACATAAGTAACCATCTACTATGGTCAAATCGGGCTTTGAAACAGAATATATATCAGCTAGTGCCGCAGAAAATCGTTCAATTCTTGCTGATCTCGCGTGCGTTTTTGCCTTATTTCCCAAAAGAAGGGTTCCAAACATGTTTTTGATACTACAAGTGAGCAAGCATTGACCATGGGTCTTAATTTTGGGAAGATTGATGATGAGATCTGCTTCTTCAAGAAGCTTGGAGCTTGTTATTTCTTCCAACTCTAATGGGGATGGTACTTGGTAGATTTTTCGTTCAGTTTTTTCAAATGGTATGCATTCCACATCCTCTTCTTCACATACTGATTGCAAACCACTAACTTTCATCGCTTTTTCAGTTACTTCCGTTTTGGCTGTACCCGAAGAATCGCATAAATATATTTTCTTTGGCTCGTATTGCTTAACCCACCGGATTACAGCTCTTACCACTTCAGGATGAGTCGTGGCTGCTCGTTCGGGAGGCCAAGCCCCAAGAAGATTTGGTTTTAGTAATATCGTTTGACCATTTTTCATTAATTCTTTAGCATTTATCAACTCTAATGCTTTAAAAACTGATTTTTCAATATCTTCTGATTCTATCTTTTGAATTGCAACTAGTGTAGCATTTTTCATGAGCTTCTTCACTGATTTTTTTAATACTAATATTTAATTCGTGAGTTTATATTAGGGTTTGTCTAAATTAATTAATGCAAAGATCCTAGTAGACTTATTTGATCCTTTATGAAGGGTATTTTTGTAAAATTAAGCAGAAAAAGAAGTATAAAAAAATATTAAATTAGAAGGGGTAGAAACATGCTATATATGTAGGAAGCTCCCAACGCTAAAAATGCAAGAATTCCGCTGATCAGTAGATTTTTATCATTGTTTTTTACAGAATGAATAATGAGTAGGATCCAAGCTACGAGAGAGATTAACCCAGAAATGCTTAACAATGTAGTTAATGTATACCACCCTATATAAGAATAGGGTAAAAAGTAAAAAACTATCGAAAGCAAATACCCATTAAGCATGAGCGTGCCAATGGAAAAAGAGATTATCCAAAGAATCCCGCTAATTTTTAGGTATTTATTAAATCGTTGTTCATTTACTTTCCCATACTTGAACATGAATATTCCATACGTGATTAGAGATGGCAAGGACAGTATTAAACCATATGAAATCACGTATGTAATTTCAAAAAATAACTCAATGTCAGTTGTACTCGTTCCGCTATATATTGGAATAGCAAACCGAATTAACAGAAAAATAATATTGATCACACCAATGTAATAAAGTAGTTCTGGTCGCTCTTTTTCTCCAAAGTTAGTTTTACTTGATCTTATTATCAAAAAATTGATTGTGATGTAAAAGCACGCTTGGATTATCCAGGGAATCGTAGTTGAAATTAGATACATGTAACTCAAATACTGAAAATATCCAAATATGATTGTCATTTTTCCTAAATCTCTTCTTTATTAATAGGATTTCTCGTGAAAAACCTATGAGTATTATTTGAGTTAGTATATAACCTTGAAAATATTTAAACCTTTGTGAAATTTACTGAAATGATTTCAAGTTAAATGGGATCTTTATAATCTAAATCACTTAATTGTCAAATTAAGTGAATTTAATTTTCCGATGGGAAATCATGCCCAAAATTTTGATAAAATCGAGAAATTTGTTTCTCTAGTCTGCGATCATAACAACTTCTTTTAACAGTATCCATTCCAAAAAAAAATTCATCAAATTCTTCATTTTTTATTAGTTTTATACTCGCCACATCCCATATGCTTGAAACTTTCTCATTGAATTATATGGAACATTCCGTAAATTTGAAGAATGCACCGAGATGATTTTGGAATGGTATAAAGGAGCATGGAAACAAGCTTCAGTTAGGTAGCCTTGAATGTCCTTATAAATGATATTCCGAGCAGTATCATTAGTCGTTTCTAATGCAAGATTCATCATTGTGTTCAATTTTGTATCATTTACTAAAGCTATATTTGAAAGAGAAATCGGATTGAAAAATGGATCAAGCATGTTATAAGGTTCAAGGTAATCGGGAGCCCATCCTCTAGCAAATAGTCCAAGAAGTTCATAATTTGTCGTAAAGTGATCATAGGGAAGTAAAGGATACCAAGGATCCCAAGGTGTCCAATCATCGAGCCAAAGATCAATACCTATTAACTTAAAACTACCAATTAATGAAACACCTAAATCCTCACGAAAAGTATTTCCAAGGTTGTAGGTATATCGAACTGATTTAAAATTATGATCACTCCATTGTTGATCACTCCATCCCATATCTCCAAATCCCATTGAAACCATGATTTCACGCGCCTTCGTGATGTTAAAATTCGGTGCTTTTGCAGACTCATTATAAGAGGCACCAAAACCGGGAGAAATTGGAGAACTCGCTCTCTTTCCCCTTCCCTGTAATAATACCTCCAAAATATAGGTATAATTTATAGCATAACTCATTGCTTTTCTCCAAGTTTGATTGAATTTCTCATTATTAAAGGTAATATATTGATATAACAAACTTGGTATACCAGTATCATCCGTATAATGCTTTACCGTGATGTCTTCACGAGTTTCATAAGCAAGAATATCTTCATGACTAGCAAAGTAGTTAAAATCTATCTTACCATCTAGCATCGCTTCATGGGCTTTATCAGAGTCAGCATATATTTTAAATTTGAGCACATTAAAA
>Ga0315542_1001234_pt1 | contig 16051 bp, 13 predicted proteins | sample SalMarSW160120MG_FD_202541 | JGI IMG/M metagenome (GOLD analysis project Ga0315542, IMG submission 202541) | Salt marsh sediment microbial communities from the Plum Island Ecosystem LTER, Massachusetts, United States - Salt Marsh Sediment SW1601-20 ...
CATATAATTATGAAGAAGCATTTAAAATCCTGCAATACAGAGCAGAAATTGCTTTTAAAGAGAATGTTTTCAATGAATCTTTGCTTGAAATGGTTAGTCAAATTGTTACCGAACATAAGAATCTCCGTCATGGGATCGAAATATTTAGAAAAAGTGGATTAATGGCAGATAAAAAAGGGATCGAAAGAGTGTTGGCAGATATGATTCGAGATGCGTCTAATGAAGTATATCCCACATTTAGAGCAGATATCATCGATCGGGTCAATGATCAAGAATTATTAGCATTATATGGAATCACGGCATCCTTATTGCATAATGATGAGGCATTCACGGTAGTAGATGAGGCTTATGATGAATATGAAACCATCTGTGAAACATATGGGATAGAACCACATGTAAAGATGTCTTTCAGGAAGTACGTGAGGACATTAAACCAACTGAAGATAATTGCGTCAAAAACCGTAAGAATTGAAGATGCAGAAAGAGGGAGACATTTAGAAATCACTTTATTAGATATTTCTGCTGAGAAATTAGAAGAAGTATTGATTGATATTTTCGATAAAAAATTTGGATAAAATAACACTTATTTGAAGTTAATTTCCCATTTTTAACGGGACAAAAGTTTTAACTCTTTGTATATTTCTAATTTTAGGGGATAATTACATTTTCTATTGAACATGATAAAACTTAACGTGATGCTGACTGGAGCATCTGGGATGGTCGGTAAGAAAATCCTTGAAGAATTAATACATAGAGGATTATTTTCTATACGTGTTTTTTTGCGAAATTCAAAAAAGAATAGGAAACTAATGAGTTCTTTCGAAAATAATGAGGTCGAAGTTGCATGGGGCAATTTAGAAAATCCTGAAGAGGTTATTAAAGCCGTGGAAAATCAAGAAGTAATCATTCACGCCGCAGCACTACAACCTTCTAATAAAAATTATGATGAAAATAAAGTGCATTTAGTTAATGTTGTAGGAACTGAAAACATTCTGAATGCTATGAAAAAGCAAAAAAGTTCTCGAATAATTTATACCTCATCGATTTCGGTATATGGAGATCGATTGGAAAACCCAAATATTAAAATTACGGATCCTCTCATAAAATCTGATCACGATCCCTACGCAAATTCAAAAATAGAAGCTGAAAATTTAATTAAGGAATCGGGTATGGATTATCTCATATTTCGATTATCTTATTGCACGTCCACAGAAATGCTGAGATTTCAGTCGTTAATGTTTGATATGCCTCTTGACACGCCAGTTGAAATAATTGATACAAGAGATGTTGCAAAAGCAATAGTAAATTCAATTCCACTTAAGGAAATCTGGAATAGGGCTTTCAATTTAGGAGGAGGTCCGAAATGTCAAATAATATTTAGAGAACATTTTAATGATATTATAGAGATTATGGGATTTGGGAGAAATCTTTTACCTGAAGAAGCCTTTGCTAAGGGAGGATTTCACTGTGGGTTTTATGACACAACAGAAGTACAATCTCTGCTTAAATTTCAAGATCATACCCTTCAAGACTTCTATGATGATATCCGAAATTGGATGGGGATAAAAAGGTATTTTGTGCCATTAATGAAACCAGTCATAAGATGGTATTTATTAAGAAAATCAAAATACTATAAAGAGTTCAAGAAGAACAATAACTAGTTTTACCGTCCTTTTTTCTTAAACCAAGGTATGAGTCGGGATATTTCAGCTTTATATTCTTTATACGAGGGTTTTTTCATCATGTTCTTTTTCTCCATTAATGGAATGCTAACCGTCAAAAATAATAATGTAATTGATAAAGGTCCTATAATGAACCACCAAAACTCAAGTGAAGTTGATAAATTGAAAACGTACAACCCCCACCAGAACAGTATCTCCCCAAAATAATTGGGATGCCTTGAGATCTTCCACAATCCGGATTTAATGATTTCTAATTGAGAGCTTCGATGTTTTATGAAGTTCCTTAGTTGTTGATCAGCTATGGTTTCAAAAAGAATAGCCGATAAGGTGATAATGAAAGCTATTATATCTAATATAGTTAAATGTTGATGATTCATGTAAAATACAGTATATATTGAGAGAGTTCCTAAATATACTAGTATTGTTGGCATCAATTGAATACCAATTAAATTTACAATCCAAAATTTATTTCCATTCTTGGTTCTAAGATCTTTGTATCTCCAATCTTCATGAGAAAGGCCCTTCCATTGTCGAACCCAATTAAAAGTCAATCTAATAGACCAAACTAAAATTAAGATTGTTACCACAATACTTCTTAACGATAGATTAGCAGAGTCGAACGCATAGAAGATATTAATTATCAGTGGAATTATACTCCAATACGGATCATACAAACTTGCGTTCTTGAAAATCGTGCTAAAGATAAAAATTATAAATGTGCCGATTATATCAGCTAAAAATACAAATAGAAGGATAGGAAGGCTTGAACTAATGATCCAAAAAAGAATTATGATAATAAATGCCGACAAATAACTAAAAAGACAAACTAAGTAGGATTTAATTAATGTTTTCTCAATTTTCATCATAAAACTCGTAAAATGCAATTTAGTATATGAAAGGTATTAACGCCTTTCGATTTTTAGGATAATTTGGAAACTTTTGTTGATACCATTGATGAGTGGAACGTGCTCGAGGTGCTAGATTAGCAAAAGTCCAAGCCACGAATAAAAGTCCTGCAAAGGACCATGTCATTGTTGCCCAACCCGCCCACTCGGTTATTTCACCCAAATAACTCGGACAACTTACGAACCTAAACATCCCACCATAAGGAATTTTATGCTCATTTTCTCCAGGAACACGTAAATTACGGATTATGTTATCAGAATGCATATTGATGATGAATCCAATAATGAAAATAATTATACCAATTATAAACATTGGAGATAAGAACCAACTTATAGGATAAGGATTAGAAAGGGTATTAATCCATCTCGCTTGAAGATATGTATTTATTCCATTAAATATTAAACCAAAGGAAATGATTGCAACTGGCATTTGTGATGCTCCCCGAATTAAGAATGGAAATACGAAAGTTCTCTGACCATAATGTAGCATCCATACTGCTAAAAATATTATAGCAATGATGTTTGTTTGCCGATTTCCTATTAAAAATAGCAATAGATAAATTATTACTGTGGGAGCCTCCATTATAAACCATCCTAATTTATTACTTATACTTGGACCCCAACTTTTCCTAAAATGTTGTCCATATGGAGCAGTAACGAAAAAAAGTACAATAAACACCCCTACCGCCGTGATTCCAAAAATTAACATTAGGAAATCAAATATAACTAATTCATCCATAAATATCCACCGAATCTATCTAAAAATTCATGAGAATTTGTTAGATTTAATTATTAATTAGCTTCTAAATATATAAATCTTTATTATTAGAAGTAAAGGGACTAATAGTGTTGTTAATAATAGCTTATTTCAGAAGAAACTGAACTCAATTGCGTGGTTTGTATTTTTAATTCACGACGGATTATTTATTTAGTAATTTTGTTTTTCTGATTTACTTTTCGAATACCAATCTAACCATTCTTTCCGACGATTTTTTGCTTTTTGCATGTCATCGTCACCAGGGGATTGCTCAGAGCGAACAGTTTCCCAATAATGATCCAAGTCATATCGTGTTAATGAAAGACCGCAAGAGTTACAAACCATTTGCCTATTCATGGGATTGAATGTCATCTTGCCAGCACATTCAGGACATCTTGCCATATTATAGACACTCTTCTTTTCGTTATTTTTTAATTATCTCAATAAATGGAAATTAATTACTTGTAAAAAGATTATTGGTTTATTCAATAATTTCAATCTTTTCAGCAAAATCTGAAATTAGAATAAAGGAAAATCAGATAAATAGCATAATTAACCGAAAAATTATACTCTAAAAGAAGTTCAATTTCCAATAGGTAACGAAATAAAAGGTTAGGTGGGTCTCTTTTAAGGTTTGAAAATAATTTGTTCCTAATGTCTCTAACGAACTTTTATATAGGTTATTTTTTTTCTTAACTTAACAAAATCCATAAATTCATTTTATGACAAAAATGAAAGAATATTTCAAAAATTTGCTAATTACTGTTTTAATCTTTCCGATATTATTATTCATTGCGTTAGTTTTCTCATTCATGATGTCGAGGTTCTTTCCAGGAGATCCCGTTTTGGCGTACCTTCCTGAGGGAACCTTTGATATGACACAGTATCTACAAATGAAAGAAAACTTGGGACTTAATGATCCACTCATATTACAATTTATTAGGTATTCACTTAACATGCTTTCGGGTAACTGGGGAATATCAGAATCAATCTTAAAATCCGCACCTGTAATAGAATTAGTTTCCAAAACCTTACCTCGAACTTTTGACCTATTATTGATCCCTTTATTAGTGAGCTTAGTGATAGGGTTTTATATTGGTAAGATTTCATTAAAAAGAACAAATCTAACAAGTAGGGTGACTCAAATTGTTTCACTGGTGATTCTGGCTATACCAATTATGATAATTGGGATTGGATTTCAATTCTCTTTAGGTGGTATTTTTCCAATTCAGGGTTATAAATCTGTAGGACATAAAGATCCTCCTTTTGTAACTGGATTCCTTATAATCGATTCGATGTTGTCAGGTCAGTGGTTCTTTATTTCTGATTATTTATATCACTTAATTTTACCTTGGATTACATTAACGATTGTATTGGTTCCTTTTATAATTTTTCTCACTAGATCATATTATCTAAACAAAAGGTCTGAACAAACTTTACATCTAAGATATCCTGTTTCCTCAATCTTAGCTACTGTCGCACTGGGTTATGGAATGGTAATGTCATTCTCATTTTTGGTTGATCTGATTTTTGGATTAAATGGTTTTGGTCAACTATTTATCAACTCAATTTATAACTCTGATTATTGGGTTCTAAATATGTGTGGATTCATTTTTCCTCTAATTTTCACTTTCTTAATGTCTGGAAGCATGCTCATTCTCACAATTTACAGTTATATCAAGGGCGATCGTTCAAATAATTTTAAATCAGAAGAAATGGAAAGGAAAGAAAAAGATTTAACAGTTAAAGACAATATGCCTCGAAGTTTATTGTTCCAGAACTTTAAAAGTGATATACATGGCCTTGGAAAAGATTTACTCATAAAACTAAAATCACCGTATTCAATTATTGGGTTAGGAATTACACTTTTCGCAATTATTGTTATCATTTTTCCAAATCTTTTGACACCATATTCATACGCGGAAGTAATTGGAGTCTCTTCTAATCCATTACATATCCTTGCAAGGATTGTATATGCATTACCCGTCTCACTTATTCCAGTTTTTATCAGTGCAGGTTTTAGTTTAATTGGAGGATTAATCATTGGCATTATATTTAATTTAGTAAGAACTCGATATAAACGATCATTAGATGGCATAATGATTCCGTTTTTTATGTTTCCCATAATATTTAGCGGATTTTTTAGTTCTCTAATGTTAATATCATTTTATATGGGCATGCAATTACTCTATTTAGGATCAATCTATGGGGTAATATTAATACCCATCTTCACGCTAATCATTACAAAAGCTAAATATAATTTCGTAGCGGTTTTGAAACAAGTGATACCTTATATTCCATTAATGATGGGATTCGTTTTAACGATTGATACATTTTTAGGATTTTTACTATATTCTACTACTGATCTTGGGGGTGTTATTTCTACAGCAAGAATGTATCTACCAATAGCACCATGGGCTACTTTCCTTCCAGGATTGGCGCTTTTCGTTTTACTATTAGGTTTTTATCTTCTTTATGCTGGATTAAGACAGATTCCAGGAGAAGTTCAAGATGTTCAAGAAATTAAGAGAGATATTTAAATTATATTTTTTTTACTATTTTGATAATGAAATAATATTTTCTTATACAAAGTAATCTCTATCTTTATTTTTAAAAGATAATTTATTATACTCATAATGAAGTCTGACGTATTCTATTTTACTGCAAGATCTGAGTCACATCAACAAAGTATGAGTAAAATTAAAGGTCCTTTAGCGCTAAAAAAGTTAAATTTTGAAGAAAATGTAAATAAAGGAGATAAAGTCGTCATTAAAACTCACTTTGGAGCGTTAGAAAATACGCGGTATCTACGACCGTCCTATTTACGGTTTTTATGTGATTTTGTTAAAGATTTGGGAGGAAAACCATTCTTAGCAGAATCTTGTGGATGGGGACTCCCTGAAAGCATTTCTGGAATGCATACTGAATATAGTGGGAGAGCTAACGAAAAAGAGTATTTAGAAGTGGCATTAATGCATGGCTTTACAGAAGAAACAATGGGAGCGCCTATATTGATGTTAGATGGTCCAAACGGAATTGATTATGAAATTCAAAAAATAAATGGAAATCGATTCGAGGAAGTATTAGTCGCAGGTCGCCTTCGAGAATTCGATAAACTCGTGCTTGCTACTCATTTTAAGGGTCATTCAGGGGCTGGTTTTGGAGGATCCATAAAAAATCTTGGAATTGGGTGCGTGAGTAAGGGTGGGAAGGTTCAAGCTCATATGGGAAAAAAGTTTGATTTCGATTTTAGTAAATGTTCTGAAGATTGTCATAAGTGCGTGGATGTGTGTCCTACAGGGGCTTTGTCTAAAGATGGCAATAAAATCTTAAAAATGGATTGGGATAAATGTCGGTATTGTTACATGTGTAAATCTGTTTGTGATAAAAAAGTGATAGACATTGGGAATTCGACGGGGGAACAATTTATCACGCAGTTGGTGGATAATGCTAAAGGAGTTGTGGATTTTTTTGGAAAAGATCGCATATTTTATGTGAATTATGCAATTGATGTCACGTGGCAATGTGATTGTGGATCATCGGATGTTCCTTTTGTTCCTGACATTGGAGTGTTATCTTCAAAGGATCCTGTAGCATTAGATCAAGCTTGCATCGATCTAACTCACAGATCATATTACAGTCCTAATTCGATTCTTTCTGAAGTTAAAAATCTGTCAAGAGATCAACCTCAAGAGTGGTTCTCCTACATTCCTAGATTTGATGAGGGAAATTTAGATTTAAACCCTAATGGCAAGATTTCTAAACATTGGGAAATTCAGCTGAAAGCTGCTGAAAAAGTTGGATTAGGGACAAGAAATTATAACTTAATTAAAGTAAAAATAGATTCGAATAAAAAATAGAAATTTTTTATAAAATAAAACTCATTTTTCTTATTCATACACAGGTTAATTTTACTCGATTTATTTTTATGGGGATAGAGAGAATTATGAAACTAAATCAAATTGAAGTACTTACGAAAGATGAGATTGAATTTATTCACTCATCCACTTTAGAGTTATTGGAAACAATTGGAATCAAAATTGATGATAAAAACACCCGAAATTTGTTTAAAGAATACGGAGCAGAAGTAGATAATGATAGTAGTTTTGTTAAAGTTCCTGAATCGTTAGTAGAAGAAAAACTAAAACAAGTTCCAGATTCTTTTAAGCTATTCGGTCCAGACGGGACATATAATGTTAAAATTAATACTAATAGTATTCATTTTGCGCCAATTGGAGCAGCTGTAAAAATTTATGATCCATCTCACAAAAATCAGGTAAGAAAATCGAAGTTAAGTGATACAATTAAGCAATTAAGAATTGTGGATCAATTAGAACATCTCTCATGTTCACAGATAGATTTTTGGCCAGGAGATGTGAAATATACTACAATTCATGCGGTGTGTATCTATAATTGGGCTAAAAATAGTCATAAACCATATGGTCATGGCTGCTTCGGAAGAATTGTTAGTGAAGACTCGATAAAAATGAGTGCCATAGTAGCAGGGGGGGAAGAAGAGATTATTGAACGCCCAAGATTATTTGGAATTTTTAATCCGACAAGTCCTCTCCATTTGCCTAAAATTATGACTAATGGCTTGGAGGTATTTGCAAAATATAAACAACCTACTGTAATAGCTCCAGAAGCATTAGCGGGAACTTCAGCACCAGTAACCTTAGCAGGATTGTTGACTCAAACTAACGCTGAGATCATAAGTGGTATTATCCTCTCACAATTATATAATCCAAAAACTCCAGTATTTTATGGCACGGTATCACACGTAACCGATATGAGAACAGGAAATTCTGCGATAGGTTCGATTGAAACTGGATTGATTACTGCTGGTATAGCTCAATTAGCAAAATATTATAATATACCATCAAGAGGCTTAGGAAGCGTGACAGATTCAAAATGCTTGGATTTACAAAATGGAATTGAACGATTTAATACATTGATGTTTGCAGCATTATCGGGAATCAACTTTATTACTTGTGCTGGAACGTATGAAGCAACTTTATCAGGAGCATTAGAACTAACAATTATAGATAATGAGGTAATAGGAATGGTTAAGAGGGCTTTAAAAGGAATTGATGTAAGTAAAGATACTATTGATCTAAGGACCATCGAGAGTGTGAGTAAAAAAGAAACTAAGGGAACAACTTTTCTGAGTGAAAAACAAACCAGAGATTTCATGAAAAAGGAATTATTTATTCCCCAGTTAATGGATAGAAACAGAAGAGCAACATGGAAAAAAAAAGGTAGTAAAGATCTCATAATTCTAGCTAGAGAAAAAGCAGATGACCTATTAAACAATTTCACGGAATATGACCTTCCCAAAAACATAGAAAATGAGTTGAAGGAATATATAGAAAGCGTAAATAAAAGAACTTATGACGATTATGCTAAACTAGAAGGCATTTCTTCCACAGAAGTATCACTCCCAGACAGTGAAAAATAAAAAAGAAAAAATAATAATTTTATGAAGAAACCGTCAAATCTTTAAACGCGATATAAGGAAAATAAGAATCCTGACAATAGTCTCGTTCTTTCGATATATATAAACATTGTTTAACCATCTCTAAGACATTTCCACTGACATTTCCAAGTTTAATTGGATACTTAAATTCACCGTTTTCTATATAATATCCATTCCGAATTTCTGCTCCGAAAAATCCTTGTACCGGATTAGGATTAAGCCAAGAGAATTTTTGGATATAATATCCTTTCTTAATCTCTGAAATCATTTCTTTTTTGGAGATCTCCCCAGCATCAATTACAAAATTACTAATTCCGTTGGATACAGTACCACCAGAAGAACGTGTTGCATTCCCTGTTGATTTCATATCTTCTAATAACGCATACTTATAATCATATAAACGATTTTTAAATATTCCATTATCGATTACTACTGTTTTTTGATGAGGAATTCCTTCAGCATCCCAGGGATTTGAATCTAAACCCCCTTCAAGTAATCCATCATCCATAAGGGTGAATGGATTACTCGCTACTTGTTCATCAACATTAAATTGTGAAATATTCTCGAAATGTGTTTTTGCTAGTGAATGGTTGCCAATAACGGGATTAATCGCTTCTCTTAAGACACTCGGTGGAAATATAACAATGGCTTCCTTTTCTGGGTCGGGCACTTTTGCCTTCAAGGTATCACGAGCCATATTCGCCCATTCTTTAATTCTTTCCTTAAATTTTAAGTGTTCAATATTTTTATAATACGAAGCATCCCAGAACTCCGATAGGGCTCCATTTTTTTCAGCTTTTAATGACAGTTCAATGAAATATAATGTTTTTAAAGAATCGAGATCGATATTATTGCTGTTTCTCAGGTAATTATGATGGATGTGAGCTCGAAATCTGCCGAATGGTGCTTCAATATTTTTTTGATCTGCACAAATTGAAATTAATTCTTCAACCAAATCATTCTTAACTGCAACAGGATTTTTAATAAGCTTATCTTCTGCAGTAATAATCTTAGGAGGATTGCTTGTTTCTGGAAAATGGTATTCTGGCCCCGAATTTACATTTGATAGCTCTAGACAACGAGAGATGTTTCGCTCTATTTGTTTTGAATCAAGAGAATTTCCTCTTATGACTCCAATACCTGTACCATTCTCACGTTGAGAAAGAATTCGGATAAAGTATTCAAAGTCCGTTATCTCTCTTTCTACATCGCGCGTATTCTTTAGGAGTATAGTTTCAAAAAGATTTTTCTCAACAAGATAAATTTCATATTCTTCAATCTTTTGGGATTTCAGAATATTCTCAATTTGATTTAATTTTTCATTTGTCACTTTTTATCACCCCGGACTAATTAATGCATTTTTTGCTCGAATATAAGCCCCTCCATCAGTCACTGGGACCATATCTTCAGAACCCTTTCCACATGTTCCTGCATGAAGATCTGTTGAATCGTTACTTATAGCATCTATATTCTGCAATAAATCAAGTACGGCCCCACTTAGAGCAATGCCCTTTAATATCTTACCCTTTTTACCGTTTTCAATCAAATAACCTTTTCTTGATGTGCATTGCATTCCTCCACCAAGTGGATCTTCCATCCCAAAGCTTCCATGGACTAACATGACCCCAAATTGAATTTCAGAGATCATTTCTTCAAGATCATAATCTCCAGACCCAAAGTAAGTGTTTGACATTCGGGGATGAACTGGATGAGCAAAACTCTGTCTTCTTCCATTTCCTTGAGGTTTTGCATTGAAAACAGAAGCAGAACGTCGGTCATAGATAAAATTTTTAAGAATTCCATTTTCGACTAATAAATTCGTGCCTGATTTTATACCCTCATCATCAAAATAGTATGAACCGAATTTTTCTTCAAATGAAGGTTTATCGTAGATGCTGCAGATATTTGACGCAACTTTTTTGTTTAGAAGTTTCTTCAAATAACTACGATCTCGTAAGACTTGATCTGCTTCCAATCCATGACCAAAACTTTCATGGGCAATCATTCCAGCCATTGAAGGATCCAAGATGACAGTATGTTTTCCTGATGGTGGTAATTCTGCTTGTAGCATTTCAAGTGAGTCCTCAACCGCTTTATCAATAGCCTCGTTAGTGATCAAATCAGTTATTTCAAATCCCATTTCTCCAGACTTAATAAATACATCATAATCAATTACGTTTCCTTCTTTAGCTAAAGGCATAATCGCAAATCTAGTCCTGGGAATTAATTGCCGTAATTCACATCCCTCGTTATTGGCGAATATTCGCTCTATTAAAGTTTCTAAATACATGATTCGTGCGTTAAAGATTCGTTCATCATATTTCATCACGTAATCAAAAACTTCTCGAACCTTATCCACTTTATCTTCAATTGAAACATCGTTTGGATTAATTTTTGGTTTAAGTTCTTTATTTAGCTTCCATCCTTCGAACTCTGCGATTGTATCTCCCTTTTTTTTAACTTTTGGGAGTCTTTGCTTGATGATTCCAATATCACTACTTATATCAATAGCACATTCCTCCCACTTTCCGGTAAATGTACGTGCTACGACCCCAGATGTTTTGGTATTAACAGTAATATCCTCAGAAGAAGGAGTTTTCATTATAGTAGTGGAAGAAATAGAATCATATAAGATATCGAAATATTGATCATTACGAGAATAATCATTAGTTATTTCTTCAAAAGTAGAAAATATCTCATCATTTGACATCTTACGCATGATAATTATCTATTTTTATGGTAATTAAACTAATAGATGAGATAATATGGCGAGAAATAAATAGATTTAGAACTAGAAGTTAAAATGAATTGAGTCTATAACCTTATTTATATTTAATTTTCTCCTTGGATCTCTGAATCAACTTCAGAGTTGTTTGGTTTCGATATAGAAACGTTTAATTTTTGTTCTAAATAAGATATTCTTTTCTCTAGAATTGTCATTGTTTCGATAATATTATTAATCGCATTATTGATTTCTTTTACTTCGCTTTGTAAATCACCTACTTGATTTAATGTAAATTTCATTACATTTGGTTCTTTTACCTCTAATAAAAGCCAGTCAATAGCATTTTGTAAAAATTGTTGATTATCAAAAGCATTGATACCAATTTTAGAATCATTTGTAAATATATCAATATCTCCAAAAGCTAATACCTTACCTTGTCCATATTCGGTAAATGCAGCTAAAGTTTGTTTTTGTTCTTTTTCTTTTACCCATTCATCTTTAGAGTTATTAAAGACTTCGGACCATATATTTTTTTCACTAGTTTGAATTAAAGCCCGGGAATCATTATTTAAGAAAAGTGAACAAGTTCCTCCAAAAACTATTTCTCTTAAATTATTTATGATTTTTATTTGATTAAAGTCTTTAACGTGAATTATGCTTGATTCTTTTCCATCGTTAAGTTCTTTTATGAGATTTCTCTCAAAAAAGATTCCAAAATTTTTTCCTGATAAGTCATTTAAATTAGTTTTTTGAAGAAAATCAGCGCCATATTCGCTAATCAACATTAAAGCTCCTCCAGTACGTACAAAATCGCAAAGTAATTTTATTTCTTGGACAGAGAAGTAATCATCTATTGGATTACCAATTACTATAATATCTATATTTTGAATTCCAAGCTTGGTTAAGCTTTCTGATTTGTTTATTTTATATCTTAAATTTAAATTCTTTAGAAGGTTTTTAAAATCAGAAAATTCTTCTTCTTCAATATTAAGCATTTCGTTATGACAGAGGTCGAATAAAATCGTTTTTTCAAGCATTGTTTCTATTACAAATCATAAAAACACTACTATAAAAATCAATCTTTTTCTTACCGATTTTTCCACAAGAAATCCCAAAAAGCAGTGATCTTAATAAAAGGAGACTCCTGCCACGTGGACCAAATAAGGTCCTGAAAAATTGTAGGGGGATTCCCCAGTTCCATGAATCTCATGGATCTTGGAGGGCGAAATAAGAGTGCGTAACCGCACTACCAAAAGACAAAAATCCAGGGTATGGCAGGAGTCTTATCTTATATATTGAATTTTTTTCTTTGTTTTTAGAATATATTATTCCAATCTCATTTAAATATTATTATGAGTTATTGAGTCAGACTTATATTATTGCATTCTATTTAGTCATTTTTGTAAGCAAAAATGAATTACTGGCGTCATTCAACACGGATTTTTCCGTGAATAACCCTTAAATAGCTTAATGTAAAGTTTTTAAATCTTAAAATATAATCTTTTTTGGAACTATTTTATCATTTATTTAGTAATGTTCTCTAAATAGGAGTAAATTTATGTCAAAAACAGTAAACACGATTTCTATAATGGGTTTGAGTTTTGGTGATGAAGGTAAGGGTAAAATTACTGATTTCTTAGCTCAAGAGTCTGATATTGTTGTAAGATACAATGGAGGAAATAATGCTGGGCACACTATAAACGCAAATGGTGTAAAGTATAAATTCAAGTTAATGCCTTCAGGTGCTCCTCTAGAAAAAGAAGTAATCATTGCTAATGGAGTAGTAGTTGACCCCAAGATTCTTTTGGAAGAGATTGATAATCTCAGAGGATTGAAAAAGCGAGTAAATTTGAAGTTGAGTAGTACTGCTCATGTAATTTTTCCTTTTCATATTAAACTAGATGGTTTACAAGAAGCTAGAAAAGGAAAGTATAAAGCGGGTACTACTCACAGGGGAATTGGGCCTACATATTCAGATAAAGCCGCTAGATGGGGTTTACGGATATTCGATTTAATCCATCCCGATGTGATGAAAGAAAAACTGAAAAATCTTTTTGAATTAAAGAAGAAGTTAATTAACATTTATGACCCTGATTGGAACACTGATTTTGAACAGATTTTTCAAGAATATAAAGTATATGGTGAAAAATTAAAAGAATATGTGGTTGATTCCGCATTTTATTTGAATCAAGCAATTAATTCTGGAAAGAAAGTTCTTTTCGAAGGAGCCCAGGGAAATTTACTTTGCATTGATCATGGATTATATCCATTTGGTACATCTTCTAATGCAAATGCTTTGGGAATTTCTGCGGGTGCAGGAGTCCCTCCGTCTAAAATTGGAAAAGTCATTGGCATTGTCAAGGCTTATACCTCAAGAGTTGGAGAAGGTAAAGTACCTACTGAACTCTTTGATTCGACGGCAGAAAAAATAAGAGAACAAGGACATGAATATGGTACTGTAACTGGTAGGCCTCGTAGAGTTGGGTGGATCGATCTATTTAATATTAAATATGGAATTATGATTAATGGGGTAGATTCAATTGTAATTACATTATTAGATGCTTTGGCAGGAATCAATCCCATTAAAATGTGCATAGGATATAATTTAAATGGAGAAGCTCTACAAAGCTGGCCTATTCATCCCGAAATTATAGAGAATTGCACACCAGTTTATAAAGAATATGAGGGATGGGAGAAAAAAGCACCAGAAGAATGGAAAAATATTGCCAAACAAGGCTATGATGCGTTGCCAAAAACAATGAAAATCTATATTAACGCAATCAAGCATTATTTGGAAACTGAAATTTCGATAATATCTATTGGTCCTGATAGAGAGGATACCATTATTCTTAATCAAAATGCATTTTTTGACTAAAAACAATAATTTGCTTTTTTAATAAAATTCCTAAATATTATTTAACACATGCTAAACTAAATCTGTAAGCATGGTTTTTAGGGGGCCATTCTATATCAAGGTTTAGATTTTTTACTGTTTCTGTAACATCTATTCCCACAGCTTCCATTGAATAGTGGATATCATTTGGATATCTACATTCTAAACCCTCATCATGAGTGCACATTTTTTGCTCTTTTTCACAAACTCTACAATGTCCATCCCATAGTATGAAGATTTCTTTAAACTTACCCTCAAATTTTTTGATGAATCTTCTGATATCTTCTTCGATCCAATCTCGCATGAAATTCTCGCGATAAAATGAATTTATAATCTTTTCCTCATTATGAGTGGGAAATTTTGATTTTTTCTCCTTAATATAACCTTTAAGATCGAATTTTTCATAAATCAGGTAAAATCGAGTATAATTAGTTAAAATATTATCAAGATAAGGGGCTTCTGGAGGGCAGGCCCAATTATGGCCATAATTGGGGCATCTAAATCTCGGATTATTACAATATGTTTGAACTTTGGGGTCAAAAATTATTTTTTCCCGCTTAATCTCGATCCTAGTCAAATTGAAACAGAAGTTTATTAGTACATTTTAAAACTAGAGATTCAAGTTAAAGATTTTCATTATATTTGTTCATCTTAACTAAAAGGGTAAGAAAATCTTTTAAATGTTAAAAAAATAAAATAGATTATAATCTATTTCAAGGAAGAAATTCATAAAAATTACACGTGAGAAATTTGAAATTTGGTAAAGATAAAGAAAATGAATTAGAAGGAATTAATCGAGAATTTCTATCTGAAACGTTAAATGGTTCAGTAATACTGCATAAAGCAGTTTCAGAATTTATCAATGGAAAATTAGATCATCAAGATTTAGATAAGATAATTGAAATCGAACACAAATGTGATGAAATAAAAGATCAATATGTTAAAATTTTGTATAGAGATAAAAGAGCTCTTCCCTTTTTAGTCGAAGATCGATATAAAATTTTAATGATGATAGATCAAGTCAATGATAAGATGGAATTTTTTGCGAGGTTTCTAAAAACATTTCCTTTTAAATTATATACCGGGATAAAGGATGAATTCAGAGATTTATGTACTGCATGCTCTCAAGCAGTAGAAGAATTAATTAACTGTGCCACTCTCATAGAAACAGATTTTGAAGGAGCATATAATACTACCTTTAAAATTGAAGAACAAAAAAGAAAGGCACGAACAGCTAAATTTGATCTTTTGGAAAAGTTATTCAAGATGGAAGATAATCCGTTGAAAGTGTATCTAACCTCTAAAATTGTCACATATTTATACGATATTACATCTTGGGTTGAAGAGACCTCAGATTATTTAAGGGGGTTAATAATAAAGTATCCAAGCAGATGAAACAAGGGTAGAATGGAAAATGGCTTTGTTATACATTATCATTATATTTTTAGTAATTTCAATCATCATTAGCTTTGGCATTGGAGCCAATGACGAGACAATGGCAACCCTATATGGTTCTAAAACCTTAACAATGAAAGAGTTACTTATCCTTGCTTCCATATTTGCAATTTTAGGTGCATTATTATTAGGAAACGCAGTTAGTGAAACTGTTGGTA
>Ga0315542_1001240_pt1 | contig 15999 bp, 10 predicted proteins | sample SalMarSW160120MG_FD_202541 | JGI IMG/M metagenome (GOLD analysis project Ga0315542, IMG submission 202541) | Salt marsh sediment microbial communities from the Plum Island Ecosystem LTER, Massachusetts, United States - Salt Marsh Sediment SW1601-20 ...
CCGAGCGCTGCCGCCGAGCGCTGCCGCCGAGCGCTGCCGCCGAGCGCTGCCGCCGAGCGCTGCCGCCGAGCGCTGCCGCCGAGCGCTGCCGCCGAGCGCAGGCGGGGACGCGGGTCGGGCTCGGCCTACTCCGGGGCCGCCGCCACCCGCCGGCCCGCGCGCGGCTTCCGCATCAGGAACGCCAGGGGCACGATGACGAGGAACACGAGCCCGAGCACGTGGAACGAGTCCAGGAAGGAGAGGATCGACGCTTGCTGCTGGACCATCCCCCACACCGCGGCGGTGGCCTGATGGGCGGCGGTGACAGCGTCGGAACCGGCGGCGATGAAGGCCGCCTTGAGCCGGGCCATCATGAGCTGGGTGGCCGGGCTGTAGGGATTGATGTGCTCGGTCAGGACGGTGGTGTGGTACTGGCGCTGGCGGACCACGAAGGTCTGGATGAGGGCGATGCCGAAGCTGCCGCCGATGTTGCGCATGAGGTTGAAGAGGCTGGTGGCGTTGCCCATGCCCTCGTTGGAGATCGGGTCCATGGTGACGGTGGTCAGGGGCACGAACAGGAGGCCGAAGGCCATGCCCTGAACGAACTGGGGCCAGAACAGGTCCCAGAAGCCGGCGTCGGTGTTCAGCCAGGACAGCCAGAACAGGGAGAAGGCCCCGAGCAGAAAGCCCGCGGCCAGCATCTTCCGTGCATCCACGCGGCCGATGAGGAGGCCGGCGATGGGCATGACGATGAGGGTCCCGATGCCGCGCGGCGCCATGACGATGCCGGCCTGGTACGCCGGGTAGCCCATGACGGTCTGCAGCATGATGGGCAGCAGGACCAGGTTCCCGTAGAGCACCGCGCCCATGAGGGTGATGAGGAACACCCCCGTGCTGTAGGTCCGGTTCTTGAACACCCTGAGGTCGATCACCGGGTGGCGCACCACGAGCTCTCGGAAAAACATGGCGGCCAGGGCGGCGACGGCGATGACGATGAGGGTGGTGACCATCTTGGAGGCGAACCAGTCGTACTCCTGGCCGCGGTCCAGGGCCACCTGGAGAGCGCCGATGCCGACCGCGAGCATGCCGATGCCCCAGTAGTCGATGCCTCCCGCGCCGCGCCGGATGTAGGGCGGGTCGAAGATGAACAGCCAGATCATCGCCAGGGCGACGATGCCGACCGGCAGGTTGATGTAGAACACCCAGCGCCAGGACATGTTCTCGGTCAGCCAGCCGCCCAGGACCGGTCCCAGGATGGGCGCCACCACGATGCCGATGCCCCAGAACCCCATGGCCTTGCCGCGGTCCTCCGGGGGGAACGCCTCCAGCAGAATGGCCTGGGAGAGGGGCTGCATGACCCCGCCGCTGATCCCCTGGATGATGCGGAAGATGATGAGGAAGCCGAGGGACGGCGCCAGGCCGCTCATCAGGGAGGCGAGGGTGAAGCTGATCACCGACACGATGAGCAGCCGCTTGCGGCCGAAGAAGTTGGCCAACCAGCCGGTGATGGGGAGGATGACCGCGTTGGCGGCCAGGTAGGTGGTGAGGGCCCAGGTCGCCTCCTCCACGCTGGCGGACAGGCTGCCGGCGATGTGGGGCAGGGACACATTGACCACGGTGGTGTCGAGCACCACCATGAAGGTGCCGGCCATCACCGAGATGGCGACGATCCAGCGGTTGACCTGCGGCGGGGCGGCCGCCGCTTCCTGGGTCATGGGCTCACCGGGTGTAGACCGTGGGGACGACCGACAGCCCCGGTCGCAGCTTGTGGTCGGGGTCCTGACCCGGCTCGAACACGATCTTGACCGGGACCCGCTGTACGACCTTGACGAAGTTACCGGAGGCGTTCTGTGCCGGCAGGAGGCTGAAGCGCGAGCCGGTGGCGGGTCCGATGCTGTCCACGTGTCCCTTCAAGGTGCTGCCGTAGGCGTCCACCGAGATCTCCGCCCGCTGGCCGGGCTCCATGTTCTCGAGCTTCGTCTCCTTGAAGTTGGCGGTGACGTAGATGTTCTCCATGTCCACCAGGGCGAACAGCGGCTGGCCCGCCTGCACCACCTGCCCCGGCTCCACCGAGCGCTTGCTCACGATTCCGGCGATGGTGGCCTTCACCACCGTGTACTCGAGCGCCAAACGGGCCTGCTGGATGGCGGCGTCTGCTTGCTGGAGCCTGGCCTCGGCGGCGCTCACCTGGGCCTTGGTGACCTTCACCTGCTGCGGCGCCGTCTGCGCCGCGCGGAGGTCGGCCTCGGCCTGCGCCACGCCGTCCTCGGCCTGATGGCGTGCCTGCTCGGCCTGGTGGACGCCGGCCTGGGCCGCTTCCACCGAGGCCTCGGCGGCCGTGGCGGCCGCCACCGCCGCGTCGAACTGCTGCTTCGAGACCTCGTCCTTCGTCACGAGCTGCTGGAGGCGCTCCCTGTCCCGCGTGGCCTTCTCGGCATTGGCCTGGGCCTCCCGCAAACGGGCCCGGGCCGCGGCGAGCTGGGCTTCGGCGGCGGCGGCAGCGGACTTGGCACGGCGGACCTCCGCCTGGGCGGAGGTCAGCTTGCCGCCGGAGCTGGCGGAGGTGATGGGCACGCCGGACCGGGCGCCGGTGAGGGCGGCCGCGGCAACGGCCTTGTCGGCCTCGGCGCGCTTGAGGGCGACCTCGTAATCGGTGGGATCGAGGCGCACGAGCACGGTGCCGGGGTCCACCCACCGGTTCTCCTCCACCTCCACCGACAGCACGCTGCCCCCGACGCGCGCTGCCACGGGCAGGATGTGGCCGTCGATCTGGGCGTCGTCGGTGGACACCTTGCCGTGCTCCAGGAACCAGAACAAGCCCGCGGCGACCACCACCACGATGGCGAGGATGATCAGGGCCCTCCGGGCGCGCGGTCGGCGACGGAGGAACTCCAGGACCCCCGAGGCACGCCTGCCGGTCGGCGCCGCCTCGGGAGCAGGCAGGGTCTCGGGATTGGGCCGGTCTGCGGTCAACGGCTTCCTCCAAGGAATCGCTGGAGGCCCTCGGTGGCGACACCGAGGGCGCGCGCCAACCGGACCTCGGCGAGATTGTAGGCGAGGAGACTCGCGATCTGGTTGTCGTGGGCGGTGGCCAGGGTCTGTTGGGTCTGGACGACCTCGACCCCGCTCACCACGCCGGCCGCGAAGCGATCCCGGGACTGCTCGAGCTGACTCTCCGCCAGCCGGAGCGCGTCCTGTGCGACCTGGGTCCGCTCATCGGCGGCGGCCATGTCGAGGAGGGCCGAGCGGACCTCGTACTCGATCTTCGCCCCGAGGTCGGCCAGACGGGCCTGGCGGTCGGCGAGGCCGGCCTTGGCGGTGATGGTGCGCGCCTTGATCGCCCCGCCGGTGAAGATGGGCACGCTCACCATGGCGCCCACCGTGTACGTCGTCAGGGCGCTGTCGGGATCCGGGCCGATCTTGCCCCAGTTGGCCTGCATCCCGAGGGACGGCAGAGCCGTGTTGCGCGCCGCGGCCAGAGCCGCCTGGGCGGCATCCACGGCCGCACGGGCGCTCCTGTAGTCGGCCCGCTGCCCGAGGGCGCGCTTCAGGGCCTCGTCGACACCGATGGCCGGCGGCGCCGAGTACTCCAGGTCCTCGCTCAAGCGGAGCTCGGCGTCCATGGGCAACCCGATGGCGCGGGCCAGGGCCAGCTTGCTGGTGGCGGCGTCGTTGGTGGCCACGATGAGCCGTTCGCGCTCGGCGGCGAGCTGGACCTCGGCCCGCAGCACCTCGATGGCGGGCACCACACCGGCCTCCTTCATGTCCACCGCCTGTCGGTGAAGCGCGCGGGCCGTCGCCACCTCGGCCCGGGCGGCGGCGATGCGGCTCCGAGCCGCCACCGCCTGGAGGTAGAAGCTGCTCACCGCCAGCACGACCTGGTCGCGGACGTCCTGAAGGGTGGCCTCGGCAGCGTCAGCCCGGTGTGCGGCGGACCGGTTCTCGGCCCACAGGCTGAGGTCCACCAGGGGCCCGGTGAGCGAGGCCCGGGCGTCAAAGACGTCGAAGGGACCGATGAGGGGTGACTCGCCGGGCGCGACCGGGAAGCCGTAGGCCTCCAGGTTGATGGTGTTGCGGCTGTCGGCGACGGAGGCTGCCAGGTCGGGGAACAGCCGTGACCGCGCAGCTGCCCGTGCGCCGGCGGCCGTCCGCACCTGCTCGCGGCCGAGGATCGCCGCCAGGTTGTGCTCCAGGCCCCGCGCCACCGCCTCCTGGAGGGTGAGCGTCACCGGACCCTCCGGGGTGGGACCCGGCACGCCTCCGGCCAGGGGGTTGCCGGCCGCCTCGGGCCCCTGTGCTGCGGCGGTGCTCACCCCCAGGAGCAGGGCGAGGGCGGCGACGAGCGACGTCCTGCCGAGTCGCCATAACCGTGACGCCGTCGGACCGGGGCTCGTTGTGCTCATGGCGTACCTGACCTCCGGAGATCGTACGGAGAGGTGCTGAACAGCCGTTCAGCGGCGCTCCATTCTAACCCTAGTCTCAGGCCGACAACGGCCGATGACACCTGAACCTCCGCAACGTTTCCAGGTGGCGGTGGCGTCGACCACGGTCGGACCGACCTGCCCCGCGCCGAGACCAGGAGAAGGGCGGGAACAGCGACTTGACGGAGAGAGATCGGCGGGTGAATGAGCAGGTTGGGCGGAGACTGGGGACGGTCGCGCGGGCCAACCGCCGCGAGGGCTGCTATCGTGTCCCTCATACGAAGGGGGGGAATCACCATGTTGCGAAGGGCTCTGATCGTCGCCGTGTCGTGCCTGATGCCGGTGCCCTCGGTCTTCGGCGCCGACATCCCGACCGTCGCCCCCGAGACGGTGGGCCTGTCGGCACAGAGGCTCGGACGGATCACCGCGGTGCTTTCCGACCACGTGCAGCGGGACGACGTCGCCGGCGTGGTCGCCCTGATCGCGAGACGGGGGCAGGTGGCCTACCTCCAGGCCCTCGGCGCCCAGGACCGCGAGGCCGGCACACCGATGCGGGCCGACACCGTCTTCCGGATCTACTCCATGACCAAGCCCATCACCTCGGTCGGGGTGATGATGCTCTACGAGGAGGGCAAGATCGCGCTGGCGGACCCGATCTCGCGCTACCTGCCCGAGCTCGGAAACCTCAAGGTCGCGGTGGAGGAGACGAACCCCGACACGGGTGAGAAGAGCATGCACACCGTGCCCGCGGCGCGCCCCATCACCATCCGCGACCTGCTCCGCCACACCTCCGGGCTGACCTACGAGTTCATGGGCGAAGGTCCGGTGTACCGGATGTACCGGGAGGCCTTCGCCGCCGCCGGCGACATGGACCTGGAGCAGGCGGTCAAGGTGATCGGCACCCTGCCACTCGTCTTCCAGCCGGGGACCCGTTGGGAGTACAGCCGAGCCACCGACGTCCTGGGGCGTCTCATCGAGGTCGTGTCCGGGCAGACTCTGGACGCCTACTTCCAGGACCGGATCCTGGGGCCGCTGGGCATGGTGGACACGGGCTTCTGGGTGCCGGAGGCGAAGGCGGACCGGCTGGCCGCCCTCTACACGAGGGACGGCTCCGGCAAGGCCGTGCGCTCGGACTCCCCCGCGCAGACCTCTTTCCTGAAACCGCCGGCGCTGCTGTCGGGGGGCGGCGGCCTCGCCTCCACCGCCGCCGACTACCTCCGGTTCTGCCAGATGATGCTCAACGGCGGCTCCCTCGACGGGGTGCGGATCCTCGGCCCGAAAACGGTGGCGCTCATGACCCAGGACCACCTCAACGGTGTCCCCGTGGGGATGGGCTTCGACGGCTTCGGCTTCGGCCTCGGCTTCCTGGTCTTCCCCCTGCCCGGCGTCAGCGGCGAGCCGGTCTCCGCCGGCAGCTACGCCTGGGGCGGCGCCGCCTCGACCCGGTTCTGGATCGACCCGGCGGAGCAGCTGATCGGCATCTTCATGATCCAGATCCTGCCCGACCGCGGGGTGACCTTCGGCGACCAGTTCCGGCGCATGACCTACGCCGCCGTCGTCGATTGACGGGACCGGAGTGAACCCCGAAGAGCCTCCCGATCTACCGGAGTAATCCCCCAAGAGGCCTCGCCCGTCGTGTCGGCTGGTCGCTGCGAAGGCGGTCACGTCACCAATCCTCGGCCAACACGGCAGGGTGGGCAAACTCGGAGTTTGCAGTTCCCGGGTCTTCGATCCATCGGCTCTCGCTTCGGCCATCTGACTCCGGGTGACAGACAGGGTCCGCCCTGCTGATCATTCGTCGTCGCAGCGCCATGGGGGAACTCGAGCTGGTCGATGGGGCCCCGCCGGAGCGGTCACTGCAGCCCCCTGGTCTCGATGCCTCTTGACCAATACCTCCCAGGGTATGGAGCTACCCGCGGGGCTATCCGCGGCGTGAGCGGGGGTCGGGAAACGGCGCCGAATCGCACACCGACACCTGGCATCGAGCTTGCGAACCGCGCGACCGAGGACGAAGGGAGGCTGCCGTGGTTGTGCGCGTGCTCGGGCTCGTGGTGTCGACGGTAGTGATTCTCTCGTCGACACCGGCTCTCGCGGGCCGTCGAACGGTGTGCCTGCGTGTTGCATCCGACCCACCGGGTGCGTTGGTCTCGGTGCTCTCCGATGTCGAGGCGGGTCCGCGCGTCGTCGCTGGAGTGACGCCCCTCGAAAAGCGCCTCGACCTCCCAAAGGCCGGTCGTCTCGTTCTCCGGCTCGAGAGGCGGGGCTTCGTCCCGGCGATGGTCGAGGTCGCTGCCACCACCCACGTGATCGATGTGCAGCTGGAGCGGCTGCCGGATGGGGCGAGAGCCGGCGGGGGGGGACCGACGGATGTCACCTCGGTGGCGCTGCTGGGTCCCGAGATCACGGTCATCCGACGCGGCTTCTCGCGGGAACGGGTCTCCGAAGAGGGCTCGGCCGACGTTCGGGCCACGGTCGCCGGAGCCATCGCCCGCCATTTCCACGGCGTGCTGGAGGTGGTCAACCTGCCACGCAGCGGCGGTGTGACCTCCGAGCTCGAGCCGTTCCTCCGCGACGCGCGGGGATCGACGGCCGTGATCGACCCGATCAGACTGCCGTTCCTGGCGACTGCCCCCCGCCTCGAGACCACCGCCGGGCGCGCGGCAGCTCGACTGGCGGGCGAGATGGCGGGCGCGCAGGCGGTTCTACTGGTGACCGGCACCCAAAACGTGGAGACCGCGGGGATGAAGGCCGGCAAGGTCGGGATCCTGGCGGCGGGCACAGCGGCAAGCTATGCCTCCGGGTTCAGCCGCGCCGCCACGAGCGGGGACGCGGTGTTCGTGTACGACATCCACATTCCGGCTGGCTCCAGCGGTGTGCTGCTCGAGGCGATTCTCGTGGATAGCCGCAGCGGTGAGGTGCTGTGGCTGAACCGTGGTCGGTACCGCGCGATCCACAGTGACCGCCCCGAAGACGTGGACGAGGTCGTGACCGATCTGCTTACCGGGATCCCACCCGGTGAAGCTCGGCTGCCCTGAGGGGCGAAGGAGGATGGCCATGCGAGCTTCCGCGTTGTTGGCGACCCTGATCATCGTGCTAGCTGGACCGTGTCAAGCAGGCACTCTCAAGCTGCCGGATCCGCCCGTGATCGAGATCGACGGTGCTGAGCCACTCCCCCTCGTGGTCTCGTTGTCGATACCGGATGGCGTGAGCTCGTGCGTCCACACGGTGAAGACGAGTCCATTCGACAAGATGCGCTATCCCGTCGGCACCTACACCGTGGAGCTCTTGGAGAAGAACCTGGCAACGGTCTTCAGCCACGTGGTCGGGACGGGCTCGACACCCAAAGGCACGCCGGCAGACGTCGTGCTCGAGCTCTCGATCGAGAGCTTCGACGCGGCCATCCCGCATCCCGCGTACAACCCGTATACCGCCTCGGTCGTCTACCGGGTCCGTGTCAAGGACCCGGCAGGTGAGGTCCTGTTCACACAGACGACCTCCGGATCGGGCCAAACGAGCAAGGGCATGATGTCGGGATTCAAGGCCCAGCAGCTGGCCGCGGAGTCGGCCGCCCGCGCCATGAACGACGCGATGAGACAGCTGCTCGAGGGCCTGCTCGACTCCAGAGAGCTGCGGGCGGCCCGCTGAGGGGGGAGACGAGATGAGGGGAACCCGCGTCCTGCTGGTGGCGACCTCGGGGCTGGTGGTGGTCGCGTTTGCCGGCTTGATCCTGTTCGATGGTGCCGTGCGGGCCGGCGCGGCTTCCGATGACTGGATCGGTGTCCTGAGCGTGGCGGTCGGCGCGGGCTCGATCGCGGCCGCCGCAGTCTCCTTCATCCATGCGACCCGTGAGCGCCGGGATGGGGTGCTGTGGGGGGTGACCGCGCTGCTCTTTCCCTTTGCCGCGCCACTGGTTCTCGCCGCGCTGCGGAGTCGGCGTGCTCCGGTGATCAGGGGCAGCTCCCTCGCGGCGGTTCTCTCGGATACGTGGGTCTGCGTCTGCGGGGTGATTCGCGCCGGGCGGCAGGAGGGCGATGTCTGCCCGGGCTGCGGCAAGCCTCTGCTGCGTTTTCACCGTGCCGCCCCCAATCGGAACTGCGACGGTTGTGGCGCATTGTTCTCCGACGACGAGGTCTCGACCCAGGACTGCGTCGGCGAGGTGTTCGCGCGCAAGGGTTTTCACTGCAACCAGTGCGGACGGGAGCTGTGCCTGCGGTGCATTCCCAGTGATGCGGCTGGATCGCCGACGTTCCGCTGCTCCTGCGGCGGCACGGTCGCGATCCGCATCTGATCCGGAAGGGAGTCGACCATGACCACGTACCGAATCGACGGAGATACCTTGATGGTCAAGGAAGGACTGTTCCGGAGCCGTGCCCTGGCACTGGAGGCCCTTCGGCTGGTGTACCTGCTCGTCGACACCTCGTCGCGCTGGTACGTCGTGACCTCGTCCAAGGGGATGTCGTCGATCGATCTCGACGCCATGGGGGACGAGAGCTTCGAGGGCCTCCAGGCGGTGCTCGCAGCGACAATAATGGAGTCAAAGCCATCCCACCTGACAGGCGGCAGGCTCGTGCTGGCCGACTATGACGGTGGATCCGCGATCATCAGCCTGGCCGACGTCAAGCGTCAGAACCTGCCCATCCTGGAGAGCCTCGTGCGCTCCCGCGATGCACGCAGGAAGCGGCGTGACGTGTGGCTGGCCGGCGACCCGGTGGTGGAGCTCGCCGGCAGATTCGGAGGCAAAGCGGTGCTCACTGCCGAGGGATTCACTCGAGGGAAACGGAGGATCGCCTGGGCCGAGGTCGGCAAGATCCAGACCGAAACGCACACCGCCGCTGGAACGTCTCTGCTGGTCCTCCCCCGAGGTCGCAGTGGCGGGATCTACGACCTCAAACGCTATCGCTACTCGCTGCGCTTCATCCCGTCGAAGCTGGAGGATCTGTACAGCGTCGAGTGTGCGTTCTGGCTGGATCGGTGTCGCAGCGCTGCCGATCCCGCCGGATGACACCCAGACGCGGCGAGCGGCGGTCGGGGTCAGCTCTCTTGACCGGGGTGGACTCGATACCTGTGGAGGGCCGACACGAATCGAGGGTAGCGGGCGTCGCCGATGTTGAGACGCCGGGCCGTCTCCCTGAGGCTGTGGTCGCTCTTGCCGTAGTAGTAGGCTAGGAGTCTGCGAAGCTGGCCGCGGTTGATCTCACGATCGAGAAACGCGGCCCACGCGGTGTCCCAAAAGCTCCTGCCGCCGTCGATCTGGGTCCTCAGCCGATCGACGATGCCGGCCCCCTCGTCGGCATCACCCGGCTGTGTCCCCCGTCGTGCCAAGAGGTCGCCGATCTCGCGTCCGATGGCGGGCCCGGGCAGGAGAATCCCGGCACGCTTCATGAGGTTGATCAGCTCGCGCACGTTCCCAGGCCAGTCGTAGGCCAGCACCACCTCCCAGAATCCCTCGCCGAGGGCCTTCCCGCGCAGGAGGTGCTCGTGCTCCAAGATCAAGGTGCGGACGTCCTCCGGGCGCTCCCGCAGAGGCGGGATGTCGATCGACAGCACGTCGAGGCGGTAGAAGAGGTCGTCGCGAAAACGATGGCGTGCGATCTCATCCTTGAGGTCGCGGTTGGTGGCGGCGATGATGCGGACCGCGGCGCTCCGGTCTTGCGTGTCGCCGAGCGGCCGAAACCGCCGGGTATCGATGAGACGCAGGAGCTTCGCCTGGAACGCCAGAGGTACCTCGGCGACCTCGTCGAAGAACAGAGTGCCGTTCTCGGCCGCCTCGACGAGCCCCTTCTTGTCCCTCTCGGCGCTCGTGAACGAACCCTTCTTGTGGCCGAACAGCTCGCTCTCGAAAAGACCTTCCGGGAGAGCCGGAGTGTCGACGATGATGAACTGCCCGCCCCGTGAGGAGAAGCGGTGGATCATCTGGGCGATGTGGCTCTTCCCGACGCCGGTGTCGCCGAGCAGCAGCACCGGCTCCTCCTCGAGGGCATAGCTGATGACGAGCTGTCGCATGCGGCGCGCCGCAGGGCTGTCGCCGGTGATGCCGCCGTCCCGCCCGTCGAGGTTTCTCAGCTCGGACATGATGGTCTTGAGAGCGTCGCTGTTCTCGGTGAAGAACTCGATGTCCGATGGCTCGAATGCATCGTTGCCGCTGTCGACGTACAGCACGAGGTCGTCATCGATGGCGTGGACGAACAGGCTCTTGACGAACAGCAGGCGCGCGGATGCGGGGACGGAGTCCTCGCCGCTGGAGATCATCACGTCCCGCTGATTGAGCGTCCGGCCGTCCTCGAGGACTCTCAGCAAACCGCTGCGCGAGAAACCGTGGCCTTCGGCGACAGTTCGTCCGCTGACCGGTCGGCCATGATGCCAGAGAATGCGGCCGCTGCGATCGACGATCATTGCCAGCGCGATCTCCCGGGATCGGATCTTCTCCGCGAGCCGCGTCTTGAATCGCTGGATCACGGCGTTGCTGCCTCCTCGACCAGGCGCGTCACGTGGTGGAGCAGCCTCTGGTCGTCCGGTCGGGAGGCGGGTGTCTTTTCGAGCATGGCCATCACGAGATCGCTCAGGTCGGTGTCGATGTCCGGCCTTACCTGGCGAGGTTCCCTCGGGCGGGTGTGGAGCACTTGCCGAAACACCTCCGCCGGTTGCTCTGCCAGGAATGGCTTCTCCAGCGTGAGCAGCTCATAGAAGAGCACCCCGAGAGAGAAAACGTCGCTCGAGGGGGTCGCCTGTCCGTTCTGGATCCGCTCTGGTGCGAGGTAGTTGAAGGTGCCGAGAATCTCGCCGGCCTCGGTGAGCGTGGTCAGCGTGTCAAGCTTCGCCGCGCCGAAGTCGAGGAGCGTGACGTGATCGAGCTGTCGACCATCGTCGGTGAGGATCACGTTGGTGGGCTTGATGTCGCGGTGGACGATTCCTTTGCCGTGAATGGTGGCCAGGGCGTCCACCAGCTGCCGCATCACAACCAGGCAGCGCGCCACAGGGATCATCTCCGCGTGCCGGGCCGACTCCTCGATGACCTCGGCAAGGGTCCTTCCCTGCAGGTACTCCATCGCGATGTACAGGTGGAGGTTGTGCTCGCCACGCTCGTAAACCTTGACGATGTTGGGGTGGTCCAACGCGTCAATGATCTTCCCCTCGTTGATGAAACGCTGCCTCTGCACCTCGTCCCCGGCCAGCTCCTCGCGAATCACCTTGAGGGCCACGGTCCTGACCGGCTCGACGACACTGGTTGCCCTGTACACCGCACCCATGCCGCCGCGGGAAAGCTCCTCCTCGACGCGGTACGGACCGATGAAGCTGCGCTTCTTCCAAAACGCCAGCAGATAAAGATATCGCCGAAAGAGCAGCAGCCCGATACCGAGCGCGAGCACGGTCAGCACGATCATCAGAAACGCCGTCAGGCGGGTGCGGCTCAGCTCGAGCTTGCGGATCTCCATGTTCTTGCGAAGCAGCTCGTTGTCCTTGGTGAGCAGCGCGATCTGCTCGCGACGCTTCTCCGCCTCGTACTTCTCCTGGAGGGCCGCGATCGCCTGGCTGCGCTTCTCGTCGAGCACCCTGTCTCGGGTCTGGCCGTACTGAATCTGGTAGTCGAGAGCCGCGCGGTAGTCCCCTCGAGCGCGGGCGGCCTCGGCCAGGCCGCGATAGGCGCTCTCGAGGATCTCGGGGGATTCCGCCTGTTCGCCGATGGCGTGGGCCCGAAGGAGATAGTCGCGTGCCTCGGTGGGCCGCCCCTGAAGGAGGAAGATCTCGGCGATGTTCTGATAGGCGCCAGCGAGCTGCGCACTGCGCCCGAGCTGGGTCTGGATCTCGACGACCGCGAAGAAATGCTTCAGCGCCAGATCGTACTGGCCCCGTTTGCGCTGGATGATCCCGATGTTGACGAGGGGGTTGGCCTCCACCGACCGGTTCCCGATCTCCCGCGCCAGCTTCAGCGATCGATCGAAGTAGACCAGGGCCTCGTCGTCTTGGTCCAGCTTCTCGTACGTGTTGCCGATGTTGTTGAGGCACTGCGCTGTCCCGTAGCGGTCCCCGATCTCCTCGAAGATCGCCAAGGCCCGGACGTAGTTCTCACGAGCCTCCACGTGGTCTCCGAGCCGGCTCCTTATGTTACCGAGGCTGTTGAGGTTGTTGGCGATGCCCTGCTTTCGGCCCAGGGACTCCTCAAGCCCGAGTGATTCGATGTGGGAGGCGAGAGCCTGCTCGTACTCCCCCAGCTGCTCGTAGTAGATGCCCAGGTTGTTGGTAGCGGCGGCCATGCCCTTCGTGTCGTCGAGCGCACGAAACAGCTGCAGGGCCTGCCGCACCGCGTCCACCGCCGGCCACAACCGGCCCAGGCGGGAGAAGGCCATCCCCTGGTACCCAAGCACCCTGGCGGCCTCCGGTGTGTTCCCGATCTGGTCGAACAGCCGGTGGGCCTCCTCCAGGTGGGGCAGCGCGCTCGAGGCATCCTCGCTCGCCAGGTAGCTCAGGGCCGTGAGCTTGTGCGCCGTGGCCGCGCCGGCCGGGTCATCCAGTTCCTTCGCCAGCTGGAGCGCCCTGGCCGCCCACTCGCGGGCCTTGTCCGGCGAGCTGCGCCAGGACAGGTCGGCGAGCTCGTTCAGCAGCGCGACCTGCTCGCTCTCCGGGGCGACTGCGAGCCGCCGTTCAAGGCTCTCTACCTTTTCATTCGACGGGGCCTGGGCGGAGGTGGTCGCCGTCCACCAGAGAACTCCCAGCAGAATCACCGGCCAGCGTTTCGTATCAATCCCCCCGCTTGCACGTGTGTGCCGTGGCTGTGGCGGTCAGCGTGTGGCTTTTCCCTCGGGGAGTAGGGGCTACCATTGCCTCGCGGTCAGGGTATCACGACGGGATGTGCCGTCTGAATTCTGTCGTCGCAACTCGATATTACCCCTCGTAGGAGCTCCAGGGGCGAACCTTGAGCTGGTCGATGGGGACCCGCTGGAGGGCCTCGGCCAGCCGCTCGGCGAGCTGGCGGTTGGTGATCAGCGGCACGCCGAAGTCCACCGCGGTGCGGCGGATGATGTAGTCGTTGGTCAGCTCTTCCTTCTGGAAGTGCTTGGGGATGTTGATCACCAGGTCCACCCGGCGGCTCGTGATCTCTTCGACGGCGTTGGGGGAGCCGCCCTCCAGGGGCCAGCGCACGACCTGGGTGTGGACGTCGTTGCGGGCGAGGAAGTCCGCCGTCCCCTGGGTGGCCAGGAGCTCGACGCCGAGCTCGGAGAAGCGGCGGATGGCGTCCAGGAAGGCGGCCTTGGACTCGATGGGACCGGTGGAGAGCAGGGCCCGCCGGATGGGGAAACGGTAGCCCACGGCGATGAGCGCCTTCAGGAAGGCCTCGTCGAAGTCCCAGCCCAGGCAGGCCACCTCGCCGGTGGAGGCCATCTCGACTCCCAAGGTCGGGTCGGCGCCCTCCAGGCGGGTGAACGAGAAGTGGGGCGCCTTCACGCCCACGTAGTCCAGGTCCAGGTGGGAGCGGTCGTCGGTGGCCACGGGGCGCCCCATCATGACCCGGGTGGCGGCGTCGATGAAGTTGCGCTTGAGCACCTTGGACACGAAGGGGAAGCTGCGCGAGGCGCGCAGGTTGCACTCGATGACCATGACCCGGTTGTCCTTGGCCAGGAACTGGATGTTGAACGGCCCGGTGATCCTGAGCGAGCGCGCCACCTGAGTGGTGATGCGGTGGATGCGGCGCATCGTCTCCAGGTAGGTGCGCTGGGGGGGCAGCACCAGGGTGGCGTCGCCGGAGTGGACGCCGGCGTTCTCCACGTGCTCGGAGACCGCGGAGCACACCAGCTCGCCGCCCCGGGCCACGGCGTCGACGTCGATCTCCTTGGCGTTCTCCACGAACTTGCTCACCACGACGGGGTGGTCGTGGGACACCTCCGCGGCCTTCTCCAGGTAGGTGCCCAGCTCGTCCTCGGTGGCGGCCACGGCCATGGCCGCGCCCGACAGGACGTAGGAGGGACGCACGATCACCGGGTAGCCCTGCTCGCGAGCGAAGCGGTAGGTGTCCTCGACGGTGGTGACCTCCTGCCATGACGGCTGGGGCACCCCAAGGGACTCGAGGAGGCTCGAGAAGTGGTGCCGGCTCTCGGCGCGGTCGATGGATCGCGGCGAGGTGCCGAGCACCCGCATCTGGGCTTCGCCGCAGCGCACCGCCAGGTTATTGGGGATCTGCCCGCCCATGGAGAGGATGATCCCCAGCGGCGACTCCTTGCGGTAGATCTCGCTCACCGTCTCGAAGCTGAGCTCGTCGAAGTAGAGGCGGTCGCACTCGTCGTAGTCGGTGCTGACGGTCTCCGGGTTGTGGTTGACCATGAGGGTGCGGTAGCCCAGATCGCGCAGGGTGCGTACGGCGTTCACGCAGCACCAGTCGAACTCCACCGAGGAGCCGATGCGGTAGGCGCCGGGGCCGAGGATCATGACCGTGCCCTCCTGGTTGAAGGGCACGTCGTCCTCGGAGCCGTTGTAGGTCAGGTAGAGGTAGTTGGTGGCCGCGGGGTACTCCGCGGCCAGGGTGTCGATCTGCTTGCAGCAGGGGTGGATGCCCAGCCCTTGGCGGTGGGCCCGCACCTCGTCCTCGCCCGCTCCCGTGGCGGCCGCGATCTGGGCGTCGGAGAAGCCGAGCTCCTTGGCCTGCCGCAGCAGCCCCGCCTCCACCGCTGGTCCGCCGGCCTCCCGGAGGCGCTTCTCGGTTCCCACGATGCGGCCGATCTTGTCGATGAACCAGGGGTCGATGCGGGTGATGGAGGCGACCTCGGCGGTGGACATGCCCTGCGCCAGCGCCTCGGCCACGGCGAAGATGCGACGCTCGGTGGGCTCGGCGAGAGACGTGCGCAGGTCCGCAAAACGGATGCCGTTGTTCAGCACCACCCCCCGCGCCCCGGTGTCCGTCATCCTCAGCGCCTTCTGCAGCGCCTCCTCGAAGCGGCGGCCGATGGCCATGACCTCGCCCACCGACTTCATGGCCGACCCGATCCGCTCCTTGACGCCGGGGAACTTCTTGAAGTCCCAGCGCGGCGCCTTCACGACCACGTAGTCCAGGGCGGGCTCGAAGCAGGCGCAGGTGGACCGGGTCACCGAGTTGGCGACCTCGGTGAGCGACCTCCCGAGGGCGAGCTTGGCGGCCACGAAGGCCAGGGGATAGCCGGTGGCCTTGGACGCCAGGGCCGACGAGCGGGACAGGCGGGCGTTGATCTCGATCACCCGGTAGCCCTCGCCCGTGGGCGACAGCGCGTACTGGATGTTGCACTCGCCGACGATGCCCAGGTGTCGCACCACCCGGATGGCGATCTCCCGCAGCAGGTGGTACTCCTGGTTGTCGAGGGTCTGGCTGGGCGCCACCACCAGGCTCTCGCCCGTGTGGATGCCCATGGGGTCGATGTTCTCCATGTTGCAGACGGTGATGCAGTTGTCGAAGGCGTCCCGCATCACCTCGTACTCGATCTCCTTCCAACCCTCCAGGTACTCCTCGACGAGCACCTGCTCGGTGTGGGCGAAGGCCCGCTGGGCGAGGGCCCGGAGCTCCGCCTCGTCGCGGCAGATGCCCGAGCCCAGACCGCCGAGGGCGAAGGCCACCCGGGCCATGCACGGGAAGCCGATC
>Ga0315542_1001241_pt1 | contig 15998 bp, 13 predicted proteins | sample SalMarSW160120MG_FD_202541 | JGI IMG/M metagenome (GOLD analysis project Ga0315542, IMG submission 202541) | Salt marsh sediment microbial communities from the Plum Island Ecosystem LTER, Massachusetts, United States - Salt Marsh Sediment SW1601-20 ...
CACCAGCACGTCTCCGAGCTGCCCCGGCCGGCGGCCGGCGAGGGCGTCCTGGATCGGCTCGCGCAGCCACAGCAGGGTCGCCAGGGGGAGGAGGATGGCAAGCATCACCCGCACGTCGAGCCGGCCCAGTAGCGCCAGGGCGGTGCCCCCCACCAGCGTCCAGTAGAGCAGCAGGCCCACCAGACCGTTCTTGTCGAGCACCAGCCCGACCACGTCGTGGGTGCGCGCGCGTGTGACGAGATTCAGGGCGAAGCCCAGGTTGAGCACGAGGGCCCCGGCGGCCAGCGACGCGAGCAGGAGATCCTGGATCCGCTCCATCGGCCTGAGCCACAGTGGCGGGAAGATCGGCGCCCCCAGCACGGTGCCGTAGAGCGCGCCGAACAGCGCTCCGCTCAGGCCCGCGACCGTGACGACGCGCGCCAACGGTCCCCAGCGACGGCCCGCGAGAGCGCCGGCCGCAGCCAGGAGTAGGCCGTGGCCGACGTCGCCGAACATCATCCCGTACATGAGCACGAACGTCGCAGCGGCCGGCAGCGTCGGGTCGATCTCGCGGTAGCCGGCCAGGCCGAAGGTCGTCACGAGCATGCGGAAGGGTTGCAGCCAACGCGGCGTGCGTAGCAGCGTGGGGACGCCGTGCCGTGCGGGCGCCGGAGGAGCGGCCTGGAGTACCACGGGCGCGGTCGCGACCGCCCTGAGCTCGGCGCCGAGCCGGTCCAGCCGCCGCTCGGGCACCCAGCCCGCCACCAGGTAGACCTCGCCTCGGCTCGGGAAGCGACGGATCGCGTCGGCCACGGCTGCGGCCGCACGCAAGCGCGCCTCAAGCGGCGCCAGCGTGTCGTGCAAGGCGGTGGCCAGGCGCTCCCCTTCGGCCTTCAGCTCGGCCTGGCGCCGGCGGGCGTCCTCGGTGCGGCGTTCGACCGTGACGAGCGCCTCATGTGGGTGGCCCCGCGCCTCGGCCGGTAGCGGGATGGGCTCGAAGAAGGCGCTGCGCAGCGCCCGATCCAGGATGGCGGCGTCCTGATGGCTGCTGGCGGCCACCACCAGGGCGCGGCCGGCGCGTACCTGCACCGGGGCGATGACGAAGGAGACGGTGAAGAGCGCAGCCGCGACGCGTGGCAGGTTCTCCGCCGGCAGCGTGCCGACCACGACGTGGTGCTCCTGGAGCTCGGTCAGGGCCTCCACGGGGACATGGAGCGGCTCCAACAGCTCGAGCTGCGAACGCGCCAGCGCAAGGCCCTCCAGCTCCCTGCGGCAGGCTTCGCTGCGCGCTCGCCAGGAGCCGACGCTCGTCTCGGCCAGGACGAGCTGGGCCTCCATCAGGTCGAGCTCGTCGGCGGGGCGCACGGGGCCGCTCGGCACCTGTTCCTGCGGCTCCATGCCGAGCGCGTCGAGCGCCGCCTGAGCTCGGCGGGCGAGCCGCAGGGCGCGCTCGGCGATCTCCGCCCAGTGTCGCTTGGGCTCCAGGGAGTCGCTCTCGACGTCCTCGAGGTGGAGCGCTTCGGAGTGGAGCAGCACGTTGGTGGCGGCCTCCACGTCCCGTTCGAGGAAGAAGAGGCTGACCTCCTGGAGTCGTTCGGGGGCGAGCAGCACGTCACGCCCCCAGCTCGCGGGCGGGTCCCATGAAGCGCGTCGCCATGGCGGTGCGGGCGAGGCCGGCCGTCACGCCCTCGATGAGCGTGACGAGGTCGTGGACCTCGGTCTCGCGCAAGGTGAGCAGGGCCAGAGGGGCGCCCAGATCGAAGGGCGCGCCCTGGAACACGCCTGTCGCCGCCTCGGTGCGGGCCTGCCCGGCGGCGCGCTCCAGGGCCGCCAACGCCTCGTCCTCCGGTGCGTCCGCGTCCACCGCGTAGCCGAGGCGGGCGGCTTCGTCCGCGACGCTGGCGCCCGTCACCACGCGGCGCACGGCCTCGAGGCCCGCACCGAAGGCGCGATGCAGCGTGTAGTTGACGGTCTCCTCGGGCGTGAGGCCGGCGAGGCGCCGGTAACGGAACGCCCACGACAGGTTCTCCACCTCGATCCAGCCCCCCAGGAAGGTGCGCGCGCGCTGTCCGTCCCTTCCCGACAGCCGCTCGATACGACGCACCAGATCCTGGAAGTACTCCAGGTCGAGGGCGACCTCGAAGCGGAAGGGGGTGGCGTCCCCTTGCTGCTCCAGCACCGTGGTCAAGGGCCGCGTGAAGGGAGTGCCCTCGAGCAGCCGTGCCACCGCTTCGGTGGTGGGGGCCTCGAGGAGTGTGCGCCACGGCACGCTGGATCGCGGTAGCGGGATCATCACGACCGCGCAGCGTTCCCATGGGATACCGTGATGGCGGGCACGCAGCACCGTCTTCACGTTGGCGAGCTCGAAGCGGCGGCCGTGGGCCACGAGCAGTGCCCGGAGGGCGCCCCAAGTGAAGGTGGCGGCAACGTGCGTCTCCTCGGCCAGGACGGCTGTTAGGCGGCGCTCCAGAGCGGCGGGCTCGGTCGGCAGCTCGCCTCCGTAGGCGCTGTCCTGGAGGCGTACAGCGATGCCTGCGACGTCGTCCTGCTCCAGCAGGGCCTGCCAGGTGGGCAGCGGAAGGAGGCTGGGCAGGCGCGCGCGCGCCTGGGCCTGTGTTGCGGCGTGTCGCAGCGCCCCCATCATGGAGGCTTCTCCGGGGGTGCGGCGCACACCCACGCCACCACCTCATCGACGGCGTCGGCCAGCCGTTCCTGCGCGTCCTCCATCCGTTGCTGCCAGCGGGCCTCCTCGGCTTGGAGCCCCGCGCCGGTCTCGGCCTCGGCCTGCTCCCGCGCAATCGCCAGGGCGGCCGCCCGTTCGTCCGCGGCGCGACGCTCGGCCTCTTCGCGGTGATGCTCGGCCTCCTCACGAGCCGCGCTCAGACGTTGGCGCGCATGCTCCTCGGCCTGCTCCAGGCGTGCGGCAGCGTGCTTCTCCGCGTCGAGCAGGCGACGGACGACCTCCTGTGCGCGCCCGGTCTCGGCCATCGCTCTACCAGCGGGTGAGCCCGGCCAGGCCCTCGTAGTCCTGCAGCAGGCGGCGCTCGTTGTCGCCGCGCATGACGGCGAGCTGCATGCCATGGCTGGCGGTCAGGGCAGGCAGGATATCGGCGAGCGGCACCTCGCTCAGAGCCTCGTCGGGGCAGAGGTTCCGGGCCTCGGCACGGCTGGCGACCACGCGGCCGCTACGCTCGCAGCGCACGACGGTGGCGCGCATGCGCCAGGGGACGGCGAGCTGATAGACCCGGCCCTCGTCGACCGCCTGGAGGGTTGGCGCGAAGCCCCAGACGCCGCGCTCCTGGATGCGATCGAGAAGCGCTGCGCCGGCGGCCTCCTCGACGCGCCGTACGGCGTCCGTGAAGAGAGGCTCCAGCTCGGAGGCGGGTGCGTCGGCGTTGGCGGGCGCGGGCAGGCGCTCGACGACGCGCGCTCGGAGGGCAGCCGGAAGCACGGCCTCGAAGGCGCCGACCTCGGGCTCGAGACCCATCAAGATGAGCTGCGCGTCGGCGCCAAGGGTCTCCAGGGTGCGGTTGAGTTGGTGGGCCACGTCCAGGTGGAAGCGGCGGCGCCAGTCCGCCACCCGCTTGTCGAACAGGTCCTTGCCCGAGCCGCCGCGCGCGGGCACGCCGGGCATGCCGGTGGAGTGCTCACGCATGGGGCGCCAGTCGCTGGAGTCCAGGGGCTGTACGAACGCGTCGAGCTCCTCGATCTCGTCCAGGTAGAGCTCGAACGACCGCACGCGGTCCGCCCCCAGCAGGAGCACCAGATAGCGTTGGTGCTCCTCGACGGCCAGCAGCAGGGGGGCGACGTAGGGCTCGCCCCAGCGCGCGACGACCCCCTCGCCCGCCTCCACCAGCGGGATCTCGGGTCGGATGGCGTAGGTCTCGAAGAAGGCGTCGGGCTCGTCGCCCGCGAATACCACCAGGGTGCGGGCATCTGGCATGCCGTGGTCCTGCCTCAGCCGCGCCACGAGCTCGCGGGTGTAGCCCTTGGGGAGCCCGAGCCGTTCCATGGCTGCGCGCGCCCGCAGCGCGTACGCCTTGCGGGCGTTCTCGGGCCGGGCGGGGTTGACGTCGAGGTAGAGCGAGAGGACTGGAGAGGGGCGGGGGGCGACTTCGGTCTGCAGCGCGCGGATCCTAGCCGTGCCGATCATGATCGTCCTACCTCCTTGGCTCGCTTCAGCCCTGGCTTCGTTCCGGCGTCTCGGTGCAGCGCACGACGAGGTGCGGGCGACGCGACCGCCTGAGCACCCCCTCGGTCACCGAGCCCAGGAAGACGCGATCGACGCCGTGCCGCCCGTGGGTGCCGAGCACCGTCAGGTCGTGCCCCTCCTCCGCTTCGAGGATGGCCTCGATCGGGGGCCGGTCGCGGACCAGACGGACCTCGGCGCCGAGGCCAGCGTTGCGCGCGACCGCTGCGCTGCGATCGAGCGCCTCGTTGGCGCTGCGCTCCAGCGCCTCGAAGACGTCGCCGTAGTAGCCGATGCCCTCGGAGTAGCCGTACAGACCGCGCAGGGGGTTGTCGACGACCGACAGGAACGTCAGGCTGCTGCCGAACACGTGTGCCAGCGCGACGGCCTCCTGCACCGCCCGATCGCTGCAGGGGCTCCCGTCGACCGGCACCAAGATGCGCCTGAACTCCATCGCCGCCTCCTTGCGGTCTCCGGCGGCGCAGCACCCGACGGCGAGTCCAGTATCCCGTCCTCGCGCGGCCGTCGGAAGGTGCGAATGTCCTCTCGCAGACGGGCGCGCGGTCCTTTCTGAGGATCGCCCGGGACGCCCCCGAGCGGGGCGGTGCCCCGCCGCAGCCCTACGCGAACGCCGCCCGCTGCCATGCGGGCGGCGTGGGGAACGGACTGGAAGGGGGCGGCGGCCCAGGTGCCTATGCGACGACGGGCCGCGTGCCGGCGATCCGGCGGCCGGTGCTATCGGCTCATCACACACGGGCCATGTCCGACGCCCCCCGCGCCCACAGACCCGGGAACCACTGCGTGTGCTCGCACCACCGAAGCGCGACGGTACGCCCGCTCGGATCCCTCAGGGCGGCGTTCGGCTCGGAGGGGCGCGAGCGTCTCTCCGTTCAGAGGCCGGACAGCGGCTCTCGGCTCAAAGCCCCGACAGCTTGGTGTTCTTCTCGATGAACGAGGCCCACTCGTCGGGCACGTCGATCTCTGGGAAGATCGCGTCGACGGGGCAGGCGGGCACACAGGCGCCGCAATCGATGCACTCTTCGGGATGGATGTAGAACTGATCCTCGGCCTCGTAGATGCACTCCACGGGGCAGACGTCCACGCAAGCCGCGTCCTTGACGCCAATGCAGGGCTCAACAATCACGTACGCCATTGAGCTTCCTCTCCGGGCTGCACCGTTCGCGCGCGGCCTGCACGCATTGTTCCAGACGGTGCGCCTGACCCCAGCCTAGCAGTTCGACGGGTCACCGATGGGGGATGTCGGACCCGCACATCGGAGTTGTATCAGGGGGCCGTGTGCCCCGGCAAGGACGAATGTCCATGTGCCGACGGACCCGGAGTCGGGTCGAGTGGGGGCCGCATGTGGGCGGACGCCTGCGTCGTTGTCGCCGCCATGGTACAATACCCGTGGATCGAGGAGCCCCGGTTGCAAGTACCCCGGCTCCCCGCATCAAGCCCCCAGGGCGCTGTCCACGAGGCCGGCGTCAAACCAGGGGGCTTTTTTCGTGGTCGTTGGGCCCGCCGCCCGGCGCGCCTTCGGGAGCGCTGGCCGCGGCCGGCTCGTCGGTGGGCGGTGCGTGCACGACCACCACCGGCACCTCCACCGAGGCGAGCAACTGGTCGCCTGCCGGTCCCTGGAGCACGGTCGCGTCGGCGAGGAGCAGCAGCGCGCCCGCGCCCTCACGACGGATCACGGCGCGTAGCGCGGCCGGCCCTGCGCCCGCGAGCAGGCGGGCACGTGAAGGCTGCGCTCCCAGGCGCATCAAGAGCGCCTTCGCCTCCTCCTCGCGGGCGCCCTGTTCGCGCCCCGGGGCGATGGCCAGGACGAGCCCGGCTGCGGCCGGGCCGGCGAGTGCGACGGCCAGCGCCAGGGCATCGCGCCAGGCGTTCCCCTCCAGCAGCACGAGCAGCGGGAGGTGCAGACGGGTACCGTGCCGGGCCAGCAGGACCGGCCCGTGCGCGAGGTGCAGCAGGCGTCGTGCCGTTTCGCCGAGCCCGCGTGCGCGCAGCGGCGACCAGCCGGCGGCACCCACGCTGAGCAGGTCATCGGGCTCGAGGCTCGCCAGGATCTCCGAAGCCACCTCGCCGCGCCGGACCCGGAACGACCACGAGGCGACCTCGGCGCGGCCTGCGGCGGCCGCCACGAGCGCCTCGACGCGGCGTGCCAGGTGCTGGAAGCGCCGCTCCGTCTCGGGGAGACCGAGCGGCCTTGCCACGCCGGAGAAGGTCCCGACCTCCCGGGCGAAGGGGAGCGCCGTGGCCTGAAGCAGCCGCAGGTCCTCTACGAACAGCGCCACCAGCTCCAGGTGATGGGAACCCGCCAGGTCGACCGCGGCCTGCAGCGCGGCAAGGCTGTGCGGCGAGGCATCGAGTGCCACCAGCACGCGACGCACGCGTCGAGGCTGGGCGGGCGCGCTCACGGGCGTCCGGAGGCGCCGTTCTCGCCTCCGGGACGCGCCCCGCCGTTGCCGAAGGCGGCCCAGCGGTCCGCCATGCCCTGCAGCCGGTCCGCCACCCGGGCGTTGACGCTGCCCTCGGGATACGCGCCCTCGGGGTCGCGCTCGCCGGCCGCGAGGCCGCTGAGGAGCTCGATACCCTCGTCGACATGACCGACCGGGTAGATGTGGAAGCGCCCCTCCTCGACGGCCTCGACCACCTGCGGTCGCAGCATCAGGTGGGGCACGTTGGTCCGCGGGATCAGCACGCCCTGGCTCCCGGTGAGCTCCCGCTCGCTGCAGAGCTCGAAGAAGCCCTCGATCTTCTCGTTCACGCCTCCGATCGCCTGCACGTTGCCGTGCTGGTCCACCGAGCCGGTCACGGCCAGGTCCTGCCTCAGGGGCACCTCGGCGATGGCGGAGAGCAGGACGTAGAGCTCGGCCGACGAGGCGCTGTCGCCCTCGACGCCGGCGTACGACTGCTCGAACACCAGCGTCGCGGCCAGCGGGAGTGGGCCGTCACCCGCGAAGCGTGCACCGAGGAAGCCGGCCAGGATCAGCACCCCCTTGCTGTGGATGGGCCCGCCGAGCTCGACCTCGCGTTCGATGTCGGTCACTTCGCCCCGGCCCAGACGGACCCGTGCCGTGATGCGGCTCGGGTGACCGAACGCGGTCGGCCCCAGCGTGATGACCGACAGGCCGTTGACCTGCCCTACGGCGGTGCCGTCCGTGTCGACATGCAGCGTGCGCCTGAGCATCGCCTCCTGCAGGCGCTCGCGGACGCGGTCGGCACGGTAGCGCTGCTGGTCGATCGCCCGCTGTACGTGCTCCGCGCCGACGGGGACCGTGCCCGCGGCGTGGAACGCGGCCTCACGCAGGAGGTCGACCAGCGGGCCGGTCCGGGTGGTCAGCCGCTCTGCGTCCCCGACCATGCGCGAGGCGTGCTCGATGATCCGGGCGACTGCGGCCGCGTCGAAGCGGGGAAGCTCCGCCCCTCTCACAAGCGCAGCCACCAGGGCCGCGTAGGCTGCCTCGTTCTCGCTCGTGCGAGGCATCTCGTCGTCGAAATCGGCGGCGACCTTGAACAGGTCGAGGAACTCAGGGTCGTAGGCGCACAGCAGATAGTAGACGAGACGGTCGCCGACCAGGACCACCTTCACGTCGAGCCGGGCCGGCTCGGGCTCCAAGGACACCGTGCTCACCAGCCCCATGGTCTGTCCGAGCGACTCGATGCGGATCTGGCGAGACTTCAGGGCGCGCTTGAGCCCTTCCCAGGCGTACGGCTGCTGCAGCACCTGACGTGCGTCGAGAACCAGGAAGCCGCCGTTGGCGCGGTGCAGGGCGCCGGGCCGAATGAGGTTGAAGTCGGTAACCAGCGTGCCCATCTGCGCTACGTACTCGACGCGCCCCACGAGGTTCGGATAGGTGGGGTTGTCCTCGCTGACGACGGGGGCCCCCTTCGAGGAGGCGTGGTCGACCAGCACGTTGACCCGGAAGCGTCGGAGAAGCGCGTCCGATCCCTGCGGCTGGAGCGCCTCCTCCTCTCCGCGGCGCTCCCCACTGCGGCCGTGCGGCTTGAGGAGCTGGGCGGCGTTGTCGATGAGCTCGTCGCGCACGGCCTCGAGGTAGCGGCGTACCCGGGGAGGCTCGTCGAAGGCCTGCTGCACCTCCTCGACCAGGTGACCCACGGCGGCATCGCTGACCTCGTTGTCGAGCTCACGGACGCGCTCCCGTCGCTCCCGGTCCCAGCCGGGCATGGCGCGCAGGACGCGTTGCAGCTCCTGCTGCAGCACCTCGATGTCCTCGCGGATGCGTTTCTGCTCCTCCTCGGGCAGGGCCTCGAACGCCTCGGAGTCGAGCACCTCGCCGTCCTTGGACGGGGCGAAGACCATGCCCACGGGGGTCGCGAGCATGGCCAGCCCGCGCTCGCGCGCCCGCTCCTGGATCTGCTTGAACCCTGCCTCCGGTTTCTCCTTGAACGCGTCCTCGATGGCCTTGAGCCGGGACTGGTACTCCTCGCTCTCAAAGGCGGCGGGCAGCGCCGTGACGACCTCCTCGATCAGCCGCTTCATCGCCTCCTGAAGCGCCAGCCCGCGCCCCGCGGGTAGGAAGATCGCGTGAGGCTTGGCCGCCTCGTCGAAGTTGTGCACGTAGACCAGATCGAACGGTGCGGGCCGCGCCTGCGCCTCGTGGTGGAGGACCTGCTCGACGAGGAAGTGCCGGCCGGTCCCGGCGTTGCCGAGCGCGTAGACGTTGAAGCCGTCGTGCTCCATGCCCAGCCCCACGCCGAGGGCGGCGGCCGCACGTGGCTGACCCAGCGCCGGCCGTGCCTCGGGCGCATCGTCGGTGGTAGCGAACGGCAGGCCGGCGGGTTCGCACCTGCGGCGCAGGAGGTCCGGTCTCAACTCGTCGGGGATGGCCATGGATCTTCACCTACCCGTCAGCCCACAGGGCCCACTCAGAGCGGGGCCTCTTCGCGCTTCTCGATGGTGCAGTGCCAGCGACAGAGCTTCCAGCCCTCCGCGGTCAGGCGTCAGAGGAGAGTCGCGCTGCACAGCTCCCGGTGCGTCTCCCGGCCCGGCGCCTGCGTGCTGCGGCGAAAGCGCACCACCGACCAGCCGGCCTCGTGGTCGGGATGGCCTTCGTAGGAGAGGATCGTGCTGGACCTGGTGACGGCGCTCCTGGCACGGAGGTGCTCCTCGAGCGCCTCCCGTGTGTGCAGGACGACCGGACGGCCACCGTCGCCGCTGTCGACCAACGACAGGTCGTCGGTGACGAGCGGCGTGAGGGCGGCGACGTTCCCCCGGTCGAGGGCGGAGAGTACGGCCTGGGTCTGGGTGTACAGGGGCCTCGTGGCGTCATCCATCAGCGCCCTCCGTCCGCGCGCGCGGCGAGGGGGAGCCGCGTCCTCGCGTCGTCCCCAGTCTAGGGCGGAGGTCACCGGCCCGCCGTGGCAACCGTGGGAGCGGTCGCGCTGCCAGGGTCGGACCACGAGAACAGCCCACACCCGGTACGGGTGGGGCCGCTTGCCTCCAAGGGCGGGGAACTCACATGAGAGCAACCCTCGATCGCCTATTCCTGCTCCGTCGGTGCTCCTCCTGGTGAGGAGTTACTCGGTCGAGCCTCCAGTGGGACGAGGGCTGCTCTTCGAGAAGTGGTCTTTTGCCTCGATGGTTCAGACCTCCTTCCGATTCGATGATAGACCCGCTCCACCATGGGTGATGGGTGCCCGGTCCTGGTATGTGGGCCGCCGGTGCGCTATCATGATTCCTTGGAGCGCTTGCAGGAGCGAGCGCGGCCTCCCCGACAGTACGTTCGCGTCCGCCGCCGCCCCGGCGGCCCTTCTGCGTGCCTATCACACGGAGGCGGGACGGCGCATGGTGCCGCCCCGCCTCCGTCGAAGCACACGTGCCGTTCGCCGTCAGCGCATGAACAGCCCGCCGAAGCTGGCGATCAGCGCGGCGAAGATCAACGAGACGGTGTTGATCACCTTGATGAGCGGGTTGATGGCGGGGCCCGCGGTGTCCTTGTAGGGGTCGCCCACGGTGTCCCCGACCACGCTGGCGGCATGCGCTTCCGAGCCCTTGCCGCCGTAGTTGCCGTCTTCGATGAACTTCTTGGCGTTGTCCCAGGCGCCGCCGCCGTTGGCCATCATGAGCGCCATCGACAGCCCGCTGATGATCACGCCGATGAGCACGCCACCCATCGCCAGCGGCCCGAAGAGCAGTCCGGTCAGCAGGGGAGCCACGACCGCCAGGATGCCGGGCACCGCCATCTCCTTGAGCGCGGCTGCGGTGACGATGTCGACCGCCTTGCCGTACTCGGGCTTGGCCGTGCCCTCCATGATCCCAGGGATCTCCCGGAACTGGCGGCGCACCTCGGTGATGACGTGTCCAGCCGCCTTGCCCACGGACTCCATCAGGTAGGAGCTGAACAGGAAGGGGATCATGCCCCCGATCAGCAGGCCGACCAGAACGACGGGATCGTTGAGCCGGAAGGCGCCGCCCCCGAAGACCTCGGGCTTGGCCAGCTTGACGCGCTCAGCGTAGTCCGCGAAGAGCACCAGCGCCGCGAGGGCGGCCGAACCGACGGCGTAGCCCTTGGTGACGGCCTTGGTGGTGTTGCCGACGGCATCCAGCGCGTCGGTGTGGGCGCGCACGTCCTCGGGCAGGTCCGCCATCTCGGCGATGCCGCCGGCGTTGTCGGTGATGGGGCCGTAGGTGTCCATGGCGACCACCATCCCCGCCACGGAGAGCATGGCGACGGCCGCGATGCCGATGCCGTAGAGCCCGGCGAAGGCCCACGCGACGAAGACGGCAAGGACCAGGACGATGACCGGCAGGGCGGCGGACTGCATGCCGACCGCCAGGCCGCTGATGATGTTGGTGGCGCTGCCGGTGGTGGAGGCGCGCGCGATGCGCTGAACCGGGGCGTAGTTGGTACCGGTGTAGTACTCCGTGATGATCATGATCAGCACCGTCACGACGATGCCGACGAGGCTGGCGCCGAACACGCTGCCCCAGCCCCCGCCCCGGTCGAGCACGCTGAAGTCGAAGCCGCGGAACATCAGGTAGCTGGCGATGAGGAACCCCACCGCGCTGATGCCGGCGCTCATGAACACGCCGTTGTAGAGCGCCCGCATGATGGCGCCGCTCTTCGGGAGGCGCACCACCTGCGTGCCGACGATGCTCGCCAGGATCGCGATCGCACCGAGCACGAGCGGGTACAAGACGAGATTGGTGACTGCATGCTCGCCGGGGAGCAGGTAGCCGAGGAAGACCGAACCGACCGCGGTCACGGCGTAGGTCTCGAACAGGTCGGCCCCCATGCCGGCGCAGTCCCCCACGTTGTCGCCGACGTTGTCAGCGATGACCGCCGGATTGCGCGGATCGTCCTCCGGGATGCCCGCCTCGACCTTGCCGACGAGGTCGGCACCGACATCGGCCGCCTTGGTGTAGATGCCGCCACCGACACGAGCGAACAGGCTGATGAGGCTGGCGCCGAAGGCGAAGCCGACGAGCGGAGCGACCGGGTCGGCCAGGTGCAGCACCGTGTCGAACAGCCAGAAGAAGCCCGATACCCCGAGCAGTGCCAGCCCTGCGACCGCCAGGCCCGCTACCGCGCCGCCGTTGAAGGCGATGCGCAGCGCGCCCGCGATGCCGCTTCGTGCGGCCTGAGCCACGCGGACGTTGGCTCGAACCGCGACGTTCATGCCGATGTACCCGCTGGATGCCGAGAACAGCGCGCCGATCAGGAAGCCGACGGTGGTCCACCACCAGAGCGAGGCATCGTGCCCGCTGCTGGCCAGCGCCACGATGGCGAACAGCGCGCCGATGATGATTGCCACCACGAAGATCGTGCGGTACTGCCGGTTCATGTACGCGCCCGCTCCCTGGCGCACCGCGTCCGAGATCTCCACCATGCGGGCGTCGCCCGTCGGTGCGGCCATGATCGCGCGCGCCACCAGGCCAGCCGCGCCCAGCGCGATGAGGGCCGCGATCGGAACGAGGATGATGAGTCCGTCCATCTTGCCTCCAGGGTCACCACGTACTTGCGCAGGGATCGCGCCACGCCCGGAATCCGTCTGGGGCATGACACCATCGCCGGTTCGAAACGCAAGCGGAAGTGTACCACGGGTCCCCGCAGGGTGCCTCGGGGCGTTCCGTGGCCCTCCTGGAGCGGGCGAACGCCGGTGTAAGGTGGGCGTGTCGCTCGGAAGGAGGCCTGCATGAGTCCGCACCCCCTCGCCGGCGAGCCGGCACTCAGGGACCTGCTCGTCGATGTGCCTCGCCTCATGGCCAGCTACTACACGCTCCACCCCGACCCGTCGCGGGGCGAACAGCGTGTTTCCTTCGGGACTTCCGGTCACCGCGGTACCAGCGGCGAGGCGAGTTTCAACGAGGACCACATCCTTGCCGTCGCGCAGGCCGTGTGCGAGTACCGGGCACAGCACGGCGTGGACGGGCCGCTGTTCGTCGGCGCCGATACCCACGCCCTGTCCGAGAGCGCGCTGCGCACCGCGATCGAGGTGCTGGTCGCGAACGGTGTCCATGCGGTGGTAGCTAGCGATTTCGCGCCGGTTCCGACGCCGGTGGTGTCCCACGCGGTGCTGACCCATAACGCCCGTAAGGGCGCGCCTCGAGCCGACGGCATCGTCATCACGCCGTCGCACAACCCCCCCGCCGACGGCGGCTTCAAGTACAACCCGCCCCACGGCGGACCCGCCGGCACCGATGCCACCGACTGGATCCAGCAGCGCGCCAACGAGCTGTTGGAGGCGGAGCTGCGGGGCGTGAAGCGCGTCCGCTTCGAGCGGGCGGCCGAAGCTGCGGAGACCCGTGACCTCGTCACGCCCTACGTCGAGGACGTGGGCCACGCCGTCGACCTCGAAGCGGTGCGCGCAGCCGGCGTGCGGATCGGCGTGGACCCGCTCGGAGGCTCATCGCTCGCCTACTGGGAGCCGATCGCGGAACGCTACGGCCTCGAGCTGACGGTGGTCAACACCGTGCGCGATCCCACCTTCTCGTTCATGCGCGTCGACCACGACGGCAAGATCCGCATGGATTGCTCCTCGCCCTACGCCATGGCGGGGCTGATCACGCTCAAGGACGACTTCGACATCGCCTTCGGGAACGATCCCGACGCCGACCGGCACGGCATCGTGACCCCCTCGAGCGGGCTCCTGAACCCCAACCACTACCTCAGCGTGGCGGTGGACTACCTGTTCCGGCATCGCCCGGACTGGCCCGGCGACGCGGCCGTGGGCAAGACGCTGGTGTCGAGCTCGATGATCGACCGCGTGGCCGCCGATCTGGGCCGCCCGCTGGCCGAGGTGCCCGTGGGCTTCAAGTACTTCGTCGACGGACTGCTGCAGGGGCGTTACGGGTTCGGCGGCGAGGAGAGCGCCGGGGCCTCGTTCCTCAGGCGCGACGGTCAGGTGTGGACCACCGACAAGGACGGCCTCCTGCTGGGGCTGCTGGCGGCCGAGATCACGGCGGTGACCGGCGAGGACCCCGGCCGGGCCTACCGGCGGCTCACCGAACGCTACGGCGAGCCCGCCTACGCGCGCAGCGACGCCCCCGCGACGGCGGCTCAGAAGCGGGTCCTGGCACGACTCTCGCCGGACGCGGTGCGGGCGGAGTCGCTGGCCGGCGACAGCATCCGGCAGCGGCTGACCACCGCGCCCGCCAACGGCGAGCCCATCGGAGGGCTCAAGATCGTCACCGACGCAGGCTGGTTCGCCGCCAGGCCGTCCGGTACCGAGGACGTCTACAAGATCTACGCCGAGAGCTTCCGCGGTGAGGACCACCTGCGCCAGCTGCAAGCGGAGGCGCAGGCGCTGGTCCAGGCGGCGTTCGACGAAGCGGGGGCTTGAGCCGGCGTCGGTGGCGGCGCTTTGACGATTTGTTCATTGTCGCGCCGTGCACGGGCCTGTAGCGTGGCGCCATGACGAGGACCACCCCCGAGGGCGGGGCCGATGCGCGACCCAGGATGCGGTCGAGCGACATCGTGATCGACGACGAACGGCTGAGTCTGGCTGCCAAGGGGGTGTTCGTGACGGTGACGCTGCTGGGGAACGGTTGCCGCGTGGAGGAGATCGCACGGCACTGCCGTGACAGCGCGTCCAACGTCGAGGTTGCGCTCCAGGAGCTGGCACGCCTGAGGTACGTGCGCGTCGAGGACGGCGCCGTCCGGCTCGAGGACGCCCCCCGCTTCGGCATGCCCGAGGCCTGAGCGGCCGGGCCCCCGTCCGGGGTCCGCCGACGCCCATCCGCCCGCATCCGAGCGCTCGCGGCGCCGGGTGCAGGCGGCGGCGCCGCGGTGTCCCGGCCGGTGCCACGCGTTGCCGCTCCGGCGAGTTTCGTTCGGTCCCGCGGACGTCAGGGGTTGTGCACGTGAGGCACGCTAAGGATGGGTACCGGGCTCGACCGGATCAGCATGTCGGCACGGCTGCCGAGCAGCAGGCCCACGGCGCTCGAGTGGCGTCGTACGCCGATGGCGATGACATCGGCTCCGACCTCGGCCGCCGCCTCGGGCAGCTTCTGGGCGGGGTTGCCGTCGAGCACCAGATGACGCTCCGCCACATCTCCCACCAACGCATCGAGCGCGTCGGTGACGGTGTTCATGTAATCGGCGTTGTCGCGCACGCGGGCGTCGTCGAGCACGTGGGCGACGACCAGCTTGATGCCGCTCCGGGCGAGGCGCCGGCTGAACTCCCAGGCGTGGCGCGAGGCGTCACCGAAGTCCGTGGCGACCAGCACGCGCCGGACCTGCAGGGCCGGTACCTCGTCGCGTACGGTGATGATGGGCGCCGGCGAGCGGCGCACGAGACGGCCGGCGATGCCGCCGAGGAAGTAGTTGTCGAGGCGGTTGGCGCCGTGGGCGCCCATGACCAGCACGTCGAACCCGGCGGCAACGTCGAGCAGCTCGCGGACCGAGTCGCCCCACCGGAGCTCCGAGGTGGCGTCGGGCGAGGCCAGGTGCTCGAGCATGTTGCGCAGGCGGTCGAGCTCCTCCTTGCGCCCCTCTTCGAGCCGACGCGTCAGCTCCGGGTTGAGGTTGTCGAGCTGCGGTTGCAGGTAGGGATGCGCGCTGGAGCTCTCGAAGCGATGCTGGACGTGCATGATGTGGAGATCGCCGTCCAAGCGCTGCTTCAAGTCCCTCGCCAGCGCCAGAGCCTTCTCCGCGGTCGAGGAGAAGTCGGTAGGGTGCAGGATGCGCATGCGCTACCTCCGGGTCGTCGACAGCCGGGTCGCCCCCGCGACCGGTTCGCGAGGCGCTGCCCTCACTCTAGCAGGGAGCGCCCGCCTGCACGGTGCAAAGGCGATGTGGCGACCGCTTGCCGGGTTCAGCAGATGCGAGGCAACTGTTCCTCGATCGGCATCTCCAGCACGCGGCGGCTGCCGTAGGCCGTTTCCACGAGGGCCACGCCCGGGGGGGCGGCGACCAGGTCTCCGATGACGGCGGCACGCCGCCCGAGCGGATGGGCGCGCATGGCCTGCAAGGCGGGCTCCGCCTGCTCGGCGGGCACGGCGGCGATGAGCTTGCCTTCGTTGGCCGCCAGAAACGGATCGATGCCCAGCATCTCGCTGAGCTCCGCCACGTCCCGGTCGAGCGGCACGCGGGCGTCCCAGACGCGCAGTCCGAACGGACGCGCCTCGACCATCTCGTTGGCGACGGCGGCCAGGCCGCCCCGCGTCAGGTCGCGCAGGAAGTGGACGTCGGGAGCCGATGCCAGCAGGGCCTCGACGAGGCCCGCCAGCGGTGCCACGTCGCTCGTCAACGCCATGCCGAGCTCGAGGCCCTCCCTGGCCGCCATGACGGAGAGGCCGTGGTCGCCGAGAGTTCCGTTCACGAGCAGCACGTCCCCCGCTGCCAGGCGGTGCGGTCCGAGG
>Ga0315542_1001242_pt1 | contig 15986 bp, 13 predicted proteins | sample SalMarSW160120MG_FD_202541 | JGI IMG/M metagenome (GOLD analysis project Ga0315542, IMG submission 202541) | Salt marsh sediment microbial communities from the Plum Island Ecosystem LTER, Massachusetts, United States - Salt Marsh Sediment SW1601-20 ...
CCACATCTCCGGTCGTTGCATTTAGACAGACCATTGGTCCGCCTCGGGGTCTGGGGTCAATGGGCGAGTGCTCAAGAGTTCCACAGTATACTTTTCCGTCAGTAACGAACAGCGGTTTTTGCCACCAAGTATTGGCCCACAAGATTTCCTTGTAGTGGTCAGTTACTGGATAATCCCATACACGTTCGCCAGTAGTAATGTTATAGGCGTACACTACTCCGCTTACACTTGCACTGTATAGCAGACCATAGGCTGCTGCTCTAGCGCCAGAAGGTGTGTCGTCCAAAGAGTCCAAATAGTATTGTGGTTCAGTTGGACCCCAGATATATTCACCTGTTTCCAGACTGAAACCATAATGTTCCTGGGTCTCTTTTATCCACAGGACGGCAACTTTGTCTTCTTCGCTGAATAGCATCCAACCGCCACCGAAACCGCTGGCAGTTACGTTGCCTTCGGCCCAATAAGCGGGTGGTGCATAGCTGCTATCGAATACTACTGTTCCTTCTTCGCCTTCTTTCAGGCTGATGCCCCAGATAGTGACGTCGGTAGTGCTTACGCTTGTCATGATCGCTACGTCATTAACGAAGCTTGCTGATAGTGACCCAGGTAGGTCTGTTCGTGATAGTGGTTTAGTCCATTCAATTCCGCGTGATGCATTGAATACATTATTGTGGGCGCGTGCACCCCAGCTACCTGAATCTGGTGGAACTTCACCTAATTCTACAACTAGAGTTGAGTTCCATTTGGTAACCATGCCACCGCTGACACTGTATTTGATGATTTCGCCACTAGGACCATATAGGTTGGTACCAGAAGGCACATCCTCGTATGTAAATACCCAATCGCCACTGAAGGCATCAAAGAAATACCAATCAGCTGGGCCTCCACCGAAGAAGCCGCCGCCACCGATCTCAACGACCACGTATGCGAAGGTACCGTGCATGTTGAATCCGTCCCATTGGAATAGTTGACCAAAGGATAGTGTTCTGTTGTCTAGGAAAACTTTAGCCCATCGCTCTTCTCCTGTACGTAGGTCTACACAGTGAGTAACCACTGGGAGTTCCTGAGTGCTCTCTTGCCAATAGAGATTTCCGGCAACAATTATAGCTCGTGAATCAAAGCTTCCGCCGCTTGATCCAGTAAATTTGCCTTCATAAGCATCTCCAATTTCAAATGAGCGCCCATAGGCGTTTCCGCCTCCTCCAACAAGACCTCCAGTAGTCATTGGTGTTGTCCATAGTATGTGAGCAGTTTCTGGTGCTTCGTCATTGTAGGGAGCGTATAGACATGAAGGAACGTTAAGCCAGCTTCCTGCAACTGTTGACCATTCTCTAAGCTGTGCGTCTATTGGACGAGTCCAGTATTCGCTTGGCATCGAATGGCCTGGATAGTATGGCAATGCTTCCGCCAAAACTTCGACGTCTACAATTTCACTTTGGCTTGCTAGGTAGGTCAATTCGTATGGTGCCCCAAAGAAGAAAGGACTGACCATTACTGTCTGTGCGGGGAAATGAGATTGCAACTGGTATGTTCCAACTTTGTTTGGGTACCAGAGAACTCCTGTTCCACCTGTTGAGTCAGTTTTTGGTACTTCAATAGTGGTTTCGATGTTTTCAGGATCAATTACTGTTATTGTCATACCTTCCCAGCCTAAGGCCTGATTCGACCTCGGATCAGTAATTCCGACGTGAAGCAGTACAGGCTGGTTTACACCTACAGGGTTAGGAATAACACCAAGATAGGGGAAGGTTGTCTTCGTCTGTTGTGCAGATACTGAAGGTAAAGCAACGATTATGGCAGAGATAGCTAATAGTAGAATAAAAGCAATAGTAGATATTTTAGATTTGTTTACACTAATTTTCATGTTTTTTCATTCCCAATTTTTTGAACACCTACAGTCATGCACTCTAAATAATTAAGCCTTACCCTGTTACAAGCAAAGAAAAGAGAAAAATCAGAAGCATGTCAGAAAAAACCACAAAAACACAAAAGAAGGCGCTTGTAGGCCACCAACCAATCCAGAATTATCCTAGAAGTTAACAAAATGTAGCAAATTAGACCAAACAAGACAGAATCATGAAAGATTAAGTTTAGATTTGGTGGCTCTAAGCAGATGCGCAAGAGCGGTTTTTGTTGCCGAAAAACCATAGGTTCCACCTTTGGCGAACATACGAAGAACATAACGGGGACGAAGATAAAACCTGTGAAAAGCCTCTTCCCGGAATTTTCTCACTTCTTGCATGCTCATTGTGGGTAGCTCAAAGATGGGCGTCGCCGTATCGTACTTGTTGAAGTCAGTGACCTTTATCCAGCCCATTTTCTTCACATAATCAGCCATCGGAGTTCCAGGATAAGGCGTCGCAATATAGTAACCTATATCATCAGGGTCTATTTCTTCAACAAGCTTAACGGTTGCCATCGCACTTTCGCGTGTTTCACCTGGAAACCCGAAAACCACACTGGCAATGGTCATCAATCCGACCTCTTTTGCCATTTTAAATGCTTTCTTTGTCCTATTTGCAGTGAAGCCCTTTCCCATAGAATCAATAACTTCCTGTGAACCCGCCTCAACACCGAACCACACAGCAATGCATCCGGCGTCTTTCATCTTCTGAAGCAAATCCTTTGTGACCATGTCCACCCGTGTTCCACAATCCCATGTTATCTTAAGTTTTCGAGCATGAAGTTCCTCGCAAATTTCTTCGACCCTAGACTGGTCCACAGTGAAGGCGTCATCGTAGAAGGTGAAAGTGTCAGCGCCGTAAGTGTTGTGAATGTGTTCGATCTCGTCTACAACGTTTTTGGCGCTTCTCATCCGAAACTTTCGACCAAACATCCTGACTGCCGAGCAGAACTCGCACCAGAATACGCAACCTCGACTAGTCATTAAGGGGAACATCACACTCCCGTATTTTTTGAGGCGGTCAAGAGGCCAGAGGTGATGAGCGGGAAAAGGCAGACTATCCAAGTCTTCTATGTACGGCCTGTCCTCGGTACGCACAATTTCTTTACCCTTCCTGAAGGTTATGCCCAACACGTCGCCGAAGCTTTCGCCTGATTCCAGCTTCTGCATCAGCTCCAACATCGTGATTTCGCCCTCCTTCCTCACAACAATGTCCAGCTGCGGACACTCCTTCAGCGCGTTTTCATCCCAGAAGGTAACGTGAACTCCGCCAAGGAGTGTTAAACAGTTTGGGCAGACTTCTTTGGCGATTTGTGCTATGCGAAGGGCAGACTTGAAGGTTAGGGTGGTGGAGGTTAGGCCAACCACGTCAGGTTGGCGTTTGCTGAGTTCGGCTTTTGCTTCTTCAAATGATGTTCCCATGGCTTGGCAATCAATTACATCAACTTCGTAATTGTTCTTCTCTAAAACTGCAGCTAAATATCCCAGCCCTAAGGGGGTGAAGGGTGGATGCTGATGTGCGTTCTGTGGGTAGGGCGGATTCACAAGGGTTACATGTAGAGGCATGATTCATCCCTGAAAGGTTGTTACTTCCAGAAATACAGCAAGCGGCATGTTTAATATGTTTTGCATAAACGGGGTTCACAAACGCAAAAAAGACTGGGTGAAATTCGTCCAGCTAGACGTTAAAAGCCTAGAAAGGGAAACAGGTAGAGGCTTGTAACCAGAAGAATTGGCAACGTAAACAGAATAGCCAAAAGTATTGCAACGTTCCGGATTCTTAGGGCACGAAGTATTTTGTTAGCATCCAGCTCTTCGATTGGGTCGCCAACAGCGTATTGTCCAGGTTTCTCCAGTTGCACACGAAGGGCTCCAGCTATGGACGCCATCTGCCACCCGTGATTTATGCTTGGAATCTTGGTTTGGTCTCGAACAGCGATTGTCCATGCCCTCTTGTAGTCTTCGCCTAGAATAGCTGAAGCTAAGATTATCAGAAAAGTTGTGAACCGCGCCGGAACATAGTTGACTACTGTGTCAGTGACTGCGGAAAACCATCCGATATGCAGGTGCTCAGGGTCCTTGAAGCCGACCATTCCGTCAAGAGTGTTGATGGCTCTGAAGGCGACGGCGCCTGGAACACCAAAAAAGGCGTAATAGAATATGGGCGATAACCGGAAGTCCGTCAGGTTTTCAGCTAACGACTCGATGACAGAGGAGACTATCTGTGACCCTGTTAAGTCTTTATTGTCTCTCCGCGAAAAGTGGGCATATTTTCTGGCTTCCTCAAGGTCTCCCGATTCTATGGCTGCGGCTGCGGCTATGCCCCAGTCTGTTTCCAGTTTCATGCAGATGGTTAGCTTCAGGATTACAGCGGCGACGACAACGTAAACCAGAACAGGCAAGTAAGTGGAGACCAAATGTAACAGAAAGTAGACTGGCAACGTGAAGGCAACTATCACTACCAGGGCTAAAAAGATGCCGCCGATTTTTTCCAGTTTTGGATTCCTGTTCTTGAAATAGGGCTCTAAGACTTTGGTTAGGTTGCCCATCCAGACGGTTGGATGCAGTCTGAATTGGATTCTCCAGGGATAGTTTGGAGAGGGGTCGCCAAAAATCAAGTCTAACAGTAAAGCTAAAACAAGAATCGAGACCGAGATCAATAAACTCAATATTGCATTCATCGATAAACACTGCTGCCAAGGTGATAGATGTCGATTTTACAGATACGGATAGCCAGAAATCATACTTAAATCGATTGTCATCAGAACCGTGAAACTTTCAGTTCATCCAAGTTAGCGTATTCGTTCATGGCTTTCTGATTATTTTAGAAGCTGCCATCGAAGCAAATGTTGAAACAAGCAAGAGTCCACCGAACAATGTGAGAAGCAACTTGAAGGTGGGATCGCCAATCAAAACGCGGGTGGAAGGAAAGGGAAGAGCGTATGCAGCCAAAAGAATGCAATAGAAGATTGCGCCGACTACTTGAACAAGAAACAGAAACGTGACCGATCGCCCATTCATGTTACTGTTTTTCCTCCTCCAAAACTTTCGTTACATGTAAAAGGTTGCTGTTACGAGCTATTAAGCCTGACCATCAAAGGACACTCACCGCCCTTTTTGGGATTACAGATTTAAGGATACAGTGATATACATAATGAAGACTTTTGGGCTGTTGATTGCTATGGCTGATTCCAGAACACTTTGGACTGTGAAGCTCGGATTCTTGACTGTTGCATTAGCTTGGTTCTCCTTCACGTTTTACGAATTTGCCTTCAGCATCTGTAATCGAAGCACAGCATGGCCAATAATCATTCAGGACCTGCCCGGAACGTTGGGCATGGGATTCAGAACAGGAGCAAGCTTCATGGCGGTAGTAACGGTTCTGTTGTGGATGTTCAGCAAAGACATTTCTAGACAAGAAATGGCAACATGCATAAGGTTTGTTCTACTCTTTGAAACAGCTACTTTTGTGTCCCTAATACCTTCTGGGATATACACATTCATATTTCCCGAGTTGCTGACCCCCCTGTGGATAGTCGAGTTGACCATACCTGTTTTGACTGAGGCAATACTGATTCCCTTTGTTCTGATGAAACTGTTTTTCGCTTTGAACCCACGCAAGCCAATTAAAGATGCGATAAAGTGGGCGCTGATTGTGGGCACGGCGTACGTTTTTGTTTTATGGCTCAACTACACTTGCAACTGGGTAGGCACAATGTTGTCTAGCGGAGTCGAGTATGTCACCGCGTATCCCGTGAACTTGTTTAGTTTCTGTTTGACTTCGGTCGGTTTGCTGTTGCTTGGCTTGTACACTGCCAACTTTGCAAAAAAGTCTATTGGAACAGAACACTTACGTGGGCTGGACATAAACAGGATAGGCTTCATTGTCACCTTCTTTGGGTTATACTTTGTTGGCACCTATTTTCTGTGGCTTATCTTTGGCAGTGTCGGAGGCTGGAGCATATGGTACGCATGGTTCCTGAACCACAATATTGACTTGTGGCTTCTAACAGCGCCAACGCTGGGTCTGCCCCTAATATACTACAAAGACTGAATCCTCTGCACAGTAAATGTGGCATAATGGACGCCTTTACTCTACCCTTTTTAGCTCAAAAGATAGCTAACAACTCTAATTCAACATAGCAAATTAACTGCGATAAACAACTTTTCCGCCGACAACTGTCATCTTCACTTTGATGTCGCCGATTTTGCTTACAGGAACTACATTCGGGTCATCTGAAAGCACTGTTAGGTCGGCAAGTTTGCCTTCCTCAACTGAGCCCTTAAGGGTCTCTTCGGATGTGGCGTAAGCCGCGTTAACAGTATACATCTGCAAAGCCTCCTCGACACTGATTTGTTCTTCTGGGAAGAAAGGTCTCGTCACGGCTGCCTGTATACCCTGCAGAGGACTTAATGGTTCCATGGGGCAGTCTGAGCCACCTATAACCCGTATGCCCTCCTTGAATAACGTTTTGAGGGGGTAGAGCCACCGTGCCCTTTCAGAGCCTAAACGCTCAACGGCTGACCACATCGTAAACTCGGATATGACACATTTAGGCTGCACAGAAACCGTCATCCCCAACTCTTTGATGCGCCCGATTAGCTCAATGTTGAGGACTGACGCGTGCTCTAGCCGGTACCGATGATCCATTCTAGGAGCTTCCCTCAAGACTTTTTCAATAGCATTCAGAGCGATGCTGATTGCTTGGTCGCCCATTGCATGGAGAACCAAACGAAGGTGGGCTTTATGAGCTTTAGCAACTAAAGTGTTTAGTTCCTCTTGAGAATACAGCATTTCCCCCTTTGCGGCTTGGTCGTCACTGTAGGGTTCACTCAGGGCAGCTGTTCTTGCAGCCAGAGAGCCGTCCACAAAAACTTTGATGCCCAACCTGTTTTCTGTCTCATCCTCGGACCCAAAAAGCGACTCTGAGGCGTCCAGTTGGTCCAGAATATTTGCTGGGGCTATGAAGTGAATTCTTAGGGGTAGCTTGCCTTTTGCCTGAAGCCTCTGGATGATGACTAGTTCTGTCGCCGAGGTGAATATCCAGTGTATGCTGGTCACTCCGGCTTCCACAATTTTTTTACATGCTAAGCCAGCCGATTCGATAATCTCGTCTTCGCTGGGCTCAGGGATTATTTTCCACACCAGATCGGTTGCGGTTTCTCGAAAAATTCCTGTGGGCTCTCCGGTTTCAACATCTTTTTCGATTGTTCCACCAGACGGAGCCTTTGTTTCATTTGTTACGTTAGACAGTTTTAGGGCTTGGCTGTTGACTACGCAGACGCGTCCACATTGATGATACAGTATTACAGGGTTGTCTGGTGCGGCTTCATCCAAGTCAATGAAGTTTGGACTACGTTTTTCAGCAAAACGGGCTTCATTCCAGCCGCTGCCAATAATCCATCGTCCGTGCGGTATCTTTTGTACGCGTTCTCTGATTCGCTGTTGCATCTCTTTGATGGAGTCTACGTCATTCAAGTCAATCCACGTTAGAAACCTGCCAAAATCGCCGACGTGAATGTGCGAGTCCGTTAAACCGGGGACAACCGTGTTTCCCTGCAGATCGATGACTTTTGTGGCTTCTCCGATCCATTGGCTGATTTCCTTGTTTGTGCCGACCTTGGCGATTCTGTCCTTTTTGATGGCTACTGCCTCAGCGCTGGGCTGAGATGGGTTCATGGTTAGGATGTTTCCGTCTGTCAAGACTAAATCGGCAAACATGACGCAGGTCACCGTACACAGTAAGAAGATAATGTTGCAGATTTGTTTTGCCTATTTCTGTTTTTTGCGCCATGCTTCGGGGATGTAGGCGCAGGCTGGGTCAGACCCGAAATAGGAGCCTGTTAACGAATGGGCTCTGGTTCTGCATCCGCCGCATATATGGCGATGTTCGCAGACGCCGCATTTGCCTTCAAGGTTGTCGGGGTTTTGCAGTTTCTTATAGAATTCCGAGTTTTGCATATCATCCCACAGTTCTTTGAGGGGCTTGTCTTTGATGTTTCCGATTGTTAGGTCTTCTCTCTCGGAGTAGAAGCAGGGGATTACGTCTCCGTTCTCTAGGACGCTCAAGTATCCTCCGAAGAGGAAGTAAATACATGTGGCAGTTTTTGTTTTACTGAACCACTCGCAGAAGCCTTCTGGGTCCCGTTCTTTGTAGATTCGGAGGTAGTGGGGGCAGTGTATATTGAAGTCGAACTCGACCTTGTATTGCCTGTGGGCCAAGTCGTAGAGGTGATTCAGGAACACTTCATACTGTTCAGGCGTCGGCTCCAAATCCAAATTATGTTTGGCTCTTCCGGTGGGAACAAGATGGTTGAACCAAACAAACCTAGCGTGATATTCCTCGGCCAAATTAACTATGTGGTCGGCTTCGTTGAGGTTGCGGTTTGTAATTGCCATAGATAAACCGTTCAGGATTCCGTTTTGTGACAGCTTCTGGATTGCCGACAAGGCTGCCTTGTAAGAGCCTTTTCCTCTCAGTGAGTCGTTGGCTTTTTCTGAGCCATCTATGCTGATTGACGTGTAGACGTCATACTTGGTTAGCTTGTCAAGGATTTCTCCATCAACGTAGTATCCATTAGTCAGAAGCAGCACGTCAAGCCCCACGTCTTTTGCGTGTGCAATAATCGTGAAAAGGTCTTTCCGTACAAGCGGCTCTCCGCCCTTTATCCCAAACCATTGAGAGCCGAAATCGTAAATCTGGTCAACGAGCTTCAGTCCCCATTCTGTGTCCAGTTCGTCTGGGGACCGCTGCATGTTCGCGTCTACGTTGCAGTATACGCAGTTGTAGTTGCAGGCGCCAGTGGCTCTCCAAGAAGTAATCAGTAAGGGACCTTTCTGCGGTTTTTTTGGGGGACCAGGACATGACATTTTGGATCAGATCCATCCAGATTAACAAAAGGTTAGGGGGATTGCGGGTTAAAAATGGTTCCGTTTTGTGGACGCTCAGATTTGGGGTTGTGAAGCATCATTTTTGATGGGTGTACAGAAGATTATTTAGGGACACTATTTTATGTAAATTTAAGTCTACAATGTGACCTAGGAGAGAAGTATAGCTGATTCTATTGATGACTACTGCTCCGCCTCCGCATTCGCCTTGGGGAATATCAGGGAGACTTCCCCCGCTGGGGCTACTGTTTGTTGCGGGGTCTCTAGAAAAAGCGGATTTTGAGGTGCAACTTCTTGACAATTATCACATCAGAAAACCACTCGAGCAGATCAAACAAGAAATCAGAAGGCTTGAGCCTGAGATAGTTGGGATAACTTGCGGTTCTGTAACGTATCGACCATGCATTGAAACAGCTAAAGCAGTAAAGGAGGCGCTTCCTTCCTGCAAGATTGTGGTCGGCGGATGGCAGCCTTCGTACATGCCTGAAAGCCTGCTGCAGCACACAGAGATAGACTACCTTGTTAGGGGAGAGGGTGAGAATGCGATGGTGGAGCTTGCAACCAAAATTACAGAAGGTGAGGACAGGTCAGCTATTGCCAAGATTCCGGGTGTCGCCTTCAGGCATAACGGAAAAACAGTCATGACTCCTCCCAAGCTCATTGAAGATGTTGACCAGATTCCTTTTCCTGCAAGGCACCTGTTACAGATGGACATCTACGATAGGGCTGCGCCATATTTTGATGCGAAGCCTATGGACCACATGAATGTGGTGCGGGGTTGCCCACACAATTGCGCGTACTGTGAGACCAAGAAGCTGTGGGGGTCAAGGGTCCGCGCCTTTAGTCCAGCCAGAGTTGTGGCTGAAATCGAGGATTTAGCCCAGAATTATGGCACAAGGGGAGTCTATTTTGTGGGCGACAACTTCACGATTAACAAGAAGCGGACATCAGAGCTATGTAAGCTGATGAAGAAGGAGAAGTTGGATATCGAGTGGGTTTGTGACAGCAGAGTTGATCAGGTTTCGCGTGAGCTGCTGCGGGATATGAAGGCTGCTGGATGCCGGACAATATGGTTTGGGGTAGAGTCGGGTTCGCCCAGAATTTTGGAGAAACTAGACAAAAAAATAACTAAGGAGCATATTGTCCGCACCTTCAAGCTTTGCAAAGAAGAGGGAATACAGATAGCAACGTCCTTCATGCTTGGGATACCCGGAGAAACAGTTGAAGACATGGAAGCCACCTTCAAGTTTGCGAGGAAGCTGGACCCTGACTGGTGCCAATTTAATGTGTTTGTGGCTGTTCCAGGTAGTGCTCTGTACAGGGAAGTCATAGAAAAGAAGCTCTATGACAGGACTGAAGACTTTGTGACCTATGTCAAAACCGACCAATTCGACTACGAAACCGTGGTTAAGATTCAGCACAGGTTCCACTCAACTTTCAACAGGTCACCCAAGAGGATACTGCGAAAAATCAGAAAAGATGGATTCCTTACCACCATAAAAGACGGCTACAAGTATATGACACACTAACAAACCAATTCAGCTTATTTGGTCATTCCAAAAATAGATGGTCGAGTATTTTTCTTCAAAACCAAAACGGGGGTCATTGTAGATTATATCCAGTTTCAGGTCATATCTTCTGAGGAGTTTGTTCATGTTTTCCCAAATCAAAGGAGACTTGCTGTCCGGACCCCATTGCGGGAACCATATGTTGTCGTTTAGGCTTCGCATGCCCCAGCCGTAGTCCTTGGGGAGAACAAAGGCTGCTTCCGCTTCCACGGTTTCAAGAGAATCGGTCATGTTCCAGAAGGTTTCCATGGCATCAAAGTGTTCTTCAGTTAGGATGCCGTACGGATTGGTTTGATTGTAGGGAAAATCGAATACAACCAAGTATTTGGTTCCTCCTCGGTAAGCTTTTTTCAGGTCTTCCAGAAGCTGTGCTGCATTCTCTATGTAGGGCGGATGCTGATATGTCCAAGTGACTATAGTTCCCCATTCTTTGTTTTGCATGTTTGCGGCTCCTCTGCCAAGCGCTATTTGCTGGGGTCTACTGTTGTTCCATCCAAACTCAACGAAGATTGTGTCATAACCTGCCACATAATCAAACCAATACAGCACAAAATCAGAAGTAAACACAGAGATGCCTCGGTCTTTAAGGTCTTTCATGCTCCAAGTAGAAGAGATGCTGGTGACAAAAAATTCGGCTGCTTCGCTATAATCGGAGATGTTTTTGGGTATCATTCCCTCATCCCATTGTCCTAAGCCAAGTTGCCTTCCGCCAGGCTCATCATAGAGGTAAACACCCAAGAAGCGGTTTCCCCATCTTTCCTCTGCAGTGTCAAGCCATGTAAGATGCCACGGATATCCGCTATGTGAAATGAAGTCAAAAAAAACCATAAAATTCAGGTTGGCATCAACAGCATAGTCACAGATTTCGTTGAGTGCAGTTTCATTAATTGCGATTTCCCAAGAGTTTATGAGAAAAAGGTTGGTGTATCCTTTCACTTTGTCAATGAGCATTTTTGCTTGGCTGGTTGTGTTTCCGCCAAAAGAGACCCCGAAAAAGAAGTCTTCCTCAGAAACCTCATTTGTGGAGGTGTAGTCATTATAGACTATGAATGAACAAAAAATGGCGGTCAACAAAATGATGATTAAAATCAGCCAAGTTAGTTTCATTTGGTCTCCATTTAGGGTATGCAAACCAGAATAAAGATTTTTGCTGAACTTTTTAACCCAAAACCCTTTTTGCGCAATCAGCATAACTGAACTTGAACTGAGGACAAACCCAATGGATAAGTTGCAATTCCTGTGTGTCTTGTTGCTGACTCTGTTTGTGTTATCAGTGACTGTTCCAAGCATTAGTTTAGCAGAAGCAGACAGAACAATCTACATCAGGGCTGACGGAACAGTAGATGGAACAAACAAAATTTTGCGAGAAGGAAACGTCTACACCTTCACTGACAATATTTCTGATGCTATTGTCGTAGAAAAAGATGATGTTGTAGTTGATGGAGCCGGATACAGTATTCAAAGAACAGCGGGAATTGGAGCAGGAATAAATCTGATGGAAAGAACAAATGTAACAGCTAAGAACATAGAAATCAGCGGCTTCTTTTATGGCGTCTATCTCAATTCTTCTATAAAAAACACTTTAGAGAACAATACGATGAGAGATAATTTCCATGGAATCTATCTATCCGCATCCTCGAACAACATTTTTATGGGCAATAGCATCACCAAAAACGATTATACCGGTGTCTGGCTTCGCGGTTCTTCAAACAATGAGATAAAAGAAAACACGATAACAGAAAATGGTCAGAATGGCATCTGGCTCTCCAGTTCTTCAGACGATAACAGAGTTTTAGGAAACACCGTCAGAGCGAATGGGTTCGGCATCCAGATTGATGACCACTCAAACAACATGCTTAGAAACAACGAGTTGAAAGACAACGGATATAACTTGGGCGTATTCGGCTCGTTAGTTCCCGAATTCATCCAAGACATAGATGAGTCAAACACTGTGAACGGAAAACTCATCTACTACTGGGTTAACCGACAAGATGAAACGGTTCCCCTTGACGCAGGATATGTGGCTCTTGTGGAATGCTCAGACATAACCGTTGAAAACCTTAATCTTAGCGGAAACGGACAGGGCGTACTATTAGTCTCTACAACAGACTCTTTGATAATGCAAAATAACATGACAGACAACATCCATGGCATCTACTTGTGCGGCTCTTTAGAAAACACTGTTTCGGGCAACAACATAACCAGAAATGTAGCGAATGGCATCTACCTGTACTATTCACAGAATAACAGATTCTTCAATAACAACTTCATATCCAACACAAATCAGGTCTATGAGGTGGGAGACCAACTCAACATCTGGGACAACGGAACTGAAGGAAACCACTGGAGCAACTATGAAGAAAAATATCCCAACGCCACTGAACTGGACAGCTCAGGCATCTGGAACACACCATACGTTCTCGACGGAAACAACCAAGACAACCACCCACTAGTAAACACGATTCCAGAGTTTCCCTCATGGACCATTCTGCCCCTGCTCATCACCGCAACCTTAGTCGCTATCCTCTACAGAAAGAGACTGCACAGCACCAGACAATCTAGGGTTTCATAGCAGGAGCCTAATAGCAGATGATTGTTGAAAAAATGGTTTTTCCTGTTTTTCCACGCAAGAACCTGATTTGCATCCCGAATCCGAGCATATTAGGAGCCTAATAATACTTCATGTTGAAAAATAGCTTTTTTCAGAAAAACTGAAGCACAGAAAATAATCAAATGGCTTACATGGCACAACGTTATTCGCCAAAATTCTTATGTTTAAGCATAATCAAAAAACAACAATAATAGTTATGAACTACCCTGTGGTAGAAACGGAAAGGAGATACACGATGACCGATTACAAAGTTAAAGACATAAACTTGGCTCCACAGGGAGCCCTGCTCGTTGAATGGGCAACAAAACACATGCCCGTATTAGCCCAGATCAGAAAACGCTTCGAAAAAGAAAAACCCCTAAAGGGCGTCACACTAGGCGCATGCCTCCACGTCACCAAAGAGACAGCTGTCCTCGCAGAAACCCTCAAGGCGGGAGGAGCAACAGTTGCCCTCTGCGGCTCTAATCCTCTTTCTACCCAAGACGAAGTGGCAGCGTACCTTGCCACCAAAGGAATACATGTGTATGCTTGGCGCGAACAAAAAACAGACGAGTACTTCTGGTGCATAAACAAGGTGCTCGACTACAAGCCACAAGTCACCTTAGATGACGGCGCTGACCTAGTGGGCATCCTACACAAGGAAAGAACAGAACTGCTCCAGAACGTAACTGGAGGAACAGAAGAAACCACCACAGGAGTCATCCGATTAAGAGCCATGGAAGCGGATGGCGCACTCAAATACCCTATCATAGCCGTAAACGACGCATACACAAAATACCTGTTTGACAACAGATACGGCACAGGACAGAGCACAATAGACGGAATTCTCCGCGCCACAAGTCTCCTTCTGGCGGGAAAAAACTTTGTTGTAGCAGGTTACGGATGGTGCGGCAGAGGCTTAGCCATGCGAGCCAAGGGCTTGGGCGCCCAAGTCATAGTGACAGAGGTTGACCCAACAAAGGCTCTGGAAGCCATAATGGACGGCTTCCGCGTGATGCCCATGAATGAAGCAGCAAAAATCGGAGACTTCTTTGTAACTCTCACCGGAGACATCCATGTTATCCGAGGCGAACATATGGAGAAGATGAAAGATGGCGCCATAATCGCCAACAGCGGACACTTCAACGTTGAAATCAACATACCCGAATTAGAGAAGATGAGTGTCTCAAAGAGGACTGTAAGACCTAACCTGGAAGAGTACAGCCTAAAGGACGGAAGAAAGCTCTGTTTGTTGGCTGAGGGAAGACTGGTGAATCTTGCCGCGGCAGAGGGTCATCCATCAGAGGTCATGGACATGTCCTTTTCGAACCAAGCTTTGTCTACCGAGTATCTGACGAAACATAAAGGAATGAAAACCAAGGTTTACCGGGTGCCGAAAGATATAGATGAGCTTGTTGCGGGTCTGAAACTAAAGGCTATAAACGTTGAAATTGATGAACTTACTGAAGAACAGAAAAAATATTTGGCCACTTGGGAAGAAGGAACTATCTGATTTGACAATAAAGCTTATAATAGGGTTTTAGATAGATTTGGCTACATTGTGGTGAATAAGATATGAGTAAAGATCAAGCAATCGGATGGTTAATCTTCGTTGTCTGTGCTGTAGTCATCATCGGATACATCGTCACACTCTTTGCATACGAGCCAATAATACGAGATGGTCTTGGTTTGAATTTAGGGGATACAGATTCAGTTCAATTCTGGCTGATAGCAATACCAGTGCTGATCGCTTTTGTCGCAGTCCTAGCAATAGGAGCATGGATAGGCTGGACCATGGGCACTACTCCTCCTCCGAGACCAATTGAAGAGATCGAATCCGAAAGCACAACAGAATAAAACCAAAAAGAATTTTCTTTTCCTTTTCTTTCATATTTTGGTAGTGATTCACATGGGTAACATCAAAGGCATAGTTCTTTGTGGAGGAAAAGGCACCAGACTTCGCCCCCTCACACATTACATACAGAAAACCATGGTTCCTGTGGGATTGAAGCAGAAGCCGCTTCTAGAATATGTGGTTCGGCTGTTCAAGTTTCACGGAATCAAAGATTTGGTTTTTCTTGTCAACTACAAGTCAGAGCAGATAATGAATTACTTTGAGGACGGCTCCAGATTTAATGTGAAAATCGCCTACGTGGAGGATGACCCTAATTCAAAGGGAACTGGCGGCGCAGTGTTGACTGCCTACAATAATGGCGCAGTTAACGCCACAGACACTTTGCTGGTGTATTATGGAGACATCCTAACAGACATGAACCTCACAAACCTGTTACAATATCACAGAGACAAGCAGGCATGGGGAACTGTTGCTTTGTCTTCAGGCTTCAAGGTTCGAGTTGGCTTGGCAGATCTGGACAGTGACGGAAAGGTTCTTGGATTCGAAGAGAAGCCCACATTAAAGAAGCCAGTGAGTGTAGGAATCTCTGTTTTGAAGGGAGAAATGCTTGAGCAGATGAAACGTTTGAAGGGCGAGAAGCCGGAATTGGATCTGATGGGAGAAGTGTTTCCGCATCTTCTGAAAGTGGGTAAACCAGTTTACGGCTACATTTCAAATGCTTTCTGGTATGATGTCCTCAGCACAGAAGCCCTTGAGAAATTGGATCCTCAGCTTGTCGATGAAACTTTCAGAGAAATTCTAGGCTGACGGGAACTTGTTCTTGTTGCCTGTTCATAACTTTTATAAACCGTGATTATTGTTAGTGTTTGTTGCTGGTGATTCATTGGAGCCAAGTAGAAAACCTTTGAACGCGTTAACAAAACAGTTGAACAACTACGTAGCCATTGTCCTAAAGAACGGAGTTGAATACAGAGGCACAATGGTCCGTTGTGACAGCCACATGAACCTGTTGCTGGAGAAGGCTACGGAACGAGTTAAAGATAAACTAGTTGCCAACTACGGAAGCATCCTTCTTAGAGGAAACAACATATTATACATCTGCACAGACGTGCCCCGCGAAAAATAGACTGGACATTAAGGGTTTCCAGTTCATTCTTGTGCCGTCAACTTAGTTCTGGAGT
>Ga0315542_1001243_pt1 | contig 15981 bp, 16 predicted proteins | sample SalMarSW160120MG_FD_202541 | JGI IMG/M metagenome (GOLD analysis project Ga0315542, IMG submission 202541) | Salt marsh sediment microbial communities from the Plum Island Ecosystem LTER, Massachusetts, United States - Salt Marsh Sediment SW1601-20 ...
GCTCACGACCATTACAAATCCACCATTGTGGGGACAAAGGAAACCGGCACCGGACTGGTGGATATGGGCCGATTTCGGATTCGGGCGTTGCGTACGGCACTTGTTGAGGAAATGCTCGAAGGGAAAATACCTACTGCCGAAGCTTTTTCAGGGGAATCGATTGAGGCATCGTGGCTAAAAGGAGACTTGGAGGCGGGGGTGCTCCCCGCAGGAGAGATTGCAGGTCTTATCTCCGAAGTTCCAACAGTGAAGGAGGTAATTGAGGAACTGGTTCGAGCGGAATAGCAAAAGGCACAAAATCAAAATCTTACACTTAAAAGAAGCGATTCAAATCCGCTTCTTTGGAGAAGAGCTGGGATGTCTTACCAACCACAACATATGGGGGTCAACCGATGTTAATCAAGTTGGAGGGCCAGTATAGGATAGTTTGCATAATCCTTTTGTTCTATAAATGTCAAAGATACCCAAATTGTTCGTAAGTGTTTGGTAAAACCGAACGTTCCTTGGGAATTTCAGGGTCAAGTCCCAGCCTTTGCAGATTATTCAGATCAAGAAATCCGCTCCGCTGTTGGCTGCAGTTCATCCACCGGCCAACATAACGGTTATGTGAATCTCATCCCCGTCCTGGACCGCGGTCAATACACCATCCGTCAACGTCTTCACCCAACGCGTATATCTCCCGTATGCATGACAGCAACCAAAGTGACTATCACGGGCGCAATTAAAATCGTTGCCATGGAAGCCTTGGCGGCCTGCTTGTAATGCCGCGAGCAGCACGAGGAAAAAGTTAGCATAAAAAGAGTCAGAGAGCCACGCATCAAGATACACAATGAAATCACAGCCCACGGGTTTGACCGAGCAACCTCAAAGCCAGGGAAGCAACCGACTTCCCTTTGACACGCAATAACTTAACCGGAAATTACTGATAGGAAGTAAACATTATTTTGTTGACAAAGTGAAAACAATCAGGATATACTTCTAACCACCTTCTCAAGAGAAAGAAAAATGAAATCACTAAAAATGAGATCATCACGGCTTCTGCCAAAAGTTACCTTTTTTCTATTTAGACATAATTATTCAATAGTTATTATCTTTTCCGCAGTTGAAGAAATACGTCAATGGGCCAAATTAAGCCAAGCCAAATCCGCACAATCGAAAAAATACAGATGGTTGTTGTTGCCAAAATGGATACAAATCCGTTTTGCTTTGCAGATTCCTGCCGCCTGAAAACACCCAGAGGCAGCGAGTATAATGAAATAAATTTGCCCCTTTCAGGTTCCTTGGGATGTAGTCAGAAAAAGGACAATGGCGATTTCTACTGGAAGTCATTATGCGGGGAATTCTTCCGGTGGAATACTCAGATCGAGGTCCACACCGGAACATCTTTTTGATTTCACAAACCATTTGGGCACGTCTTTTTTCACAACCTCGAGACTTGCGGAGAAAATAATCGATGGCTGGCTTTTCAAATTTTAAGGCATTAATCGTAGCCGAGCCAGAGGCTATCGAAGTAAACCTCTCGAGGACCGCAATCATCGTCGTGGACATGCAAAATGCCTTTGTCCGTAGAGGGGCCTATCTTGATTTAGCCGGCTATGATGTCTCCGCCACGGAGAAAATTATTGCGCCCTGCAGCAAAATCCTACGCCTTGTCCGGGAAAAAGGAATAGAAATTATTTATCTACAAATGGTACGTGATAGGAATTGGACTAACAGGAAAATGGAGGATTCGCCCAGCATTCGCAAAACCAGAATTCCAGTATTGATCAAAAAACATCCTGACCTGGAAAACAAAGCCTATTTTGATGGCACCTGGGGAGCCCAAATCATTCGAGAACTGAAGCCGGAAAAGGACGACAGTGTCCTGAAAAAGCAAACGTATGATGGGTTCATTGACACAGATTTGGACAGCAAACTCAGTGGTTTAGGGGCCAGATATCTCATATTCGTCGGGACAGCAACTAACATCTGTGTCGAATCAACCATCAGACACGCTTTTTTTCTGGGATATTTTCCTATTCTTGTTTCAGATGCCGTAAGCCAAATGGGGCCTAACATTACGCAACAGGCGACAATCCTTAATGTCCAATCGACCTTCGGGTGGGTCACCACCACTGAAAGGCTTCTTCGCGCGATTCGTTAGCCAGACAAAAAGGAAAAAGAGAGGCGATTGAACGATCAAGAACCAATTAGGAATAGAGGGAGTGACGGTATGCCAAGCAACTGGATTTCATGGTTTGAGGACTTGGACCGGGAAAAGAACGATCAAGTGGGGAAAAAAAGTGCCAACCTTGGGGAAATGACGAAGATGGGATTGCGAGTTCCACCCGGATTTGCGCTGAGTGTCGACGCCTATACGGATTTTATGTCCCTTTCCGGAGCAGCTAAAAAGATCGAGAATTATATCAATTCATTGGAACATGACTTTGAAAAGATCAGCCATTTTAATGACGCGAGTGAGGTCCTTCGAAGAATTGTGGAGGAAAAGACATTCCCTGAAAAAATGGAAGAGGCAATTTTGAGCTATTATCGAGAACTCTGCCAGAAATGTGATGTCGTAAAGGTTCCTGTTTCGGTTAGATCAGCCGGAGCATCAAGTCACCCTGGGCAGTATGAAACATATCTCAATGTCATTGGAAAGAAGGACTTAATAGATAAGATAAAGAGGGTTTGGTCAAGCACTTTCAATCCCAGATCTCTTTCTGCCAGAAAAAGAGCTGGCATTTCCCTGAAAAGCGATCCAATAGGCGTCGCTGTTGTGAAAATGGTAAACGCACGCTCTGCAGGCGTCCTATTTACCGCGGATCCCAATACAGGAAATACTGACCGGATTATTATTGAAGCCAACTGGGGTTTGGGAGAGAGCGTTGTCGGCGGGGAAGCCATGCCGGACGAGTATATCCTCGATAAGGAGACCTTGGAAATTGTCGAAAGAAAACTGGGAACAAAAGGTAAATACGTAGCCTTTAGGAATGTGGGCGTCGTTGAAGACGACACGCCTCCAAAAAAGAAAGATACGTTCTGTCTTAGCGACGAGGAGGCAAAGGAAATCGGGAGGGTAGGCAAGACACTTGAAACTCATTTCGGAGTGCCGCAGGATGCTGAATGGGCCATAGAAGAGAGTCTGCCATGCCCTGATAGTGTTCTTTTTTTGCAAACTCGGGCCGAGATTATCGCGAAACAAAAAAAGCCTGTGGACCAGGTCCTAGATCTTATGTTGGGTCAGTTTGGCCGGTAATTCAAAAGAATGCGTCCTAAGGAGCTGCATACGCCGCGCAAATCATTTCCTATTTCTTAGAAAAACCCTGGATGCCAACCTCGTTTGGAAAGAAGGTGAATTTTTCTTAGGCTCAGTTTGCATGCAACCACAGATAGCGTAAACATGCCAAAAGCTTCGCTTTGAACCTGTAAATAGAAAAAATGCATGAAATGCATTCTTTCTGATACGGCTAACTGCACCAAGAGCCTACTTTATGATGGATCTGTGAACAAACCCTGGTTTAGAGATATTCAGGGTGGCACTGCGTACATTTTATGGTTGCTCTCGCAGTGAGTCCTTTTGAAAACGTAGATCTTAGAGTCCGGAATCAACAAGAACAAGGAGATCCAGTTACACAACAAGGAAGGAGACGATTATGCTGAAAGATGCCTATGGCCTGAGTTTTTACGAGTTCGACGAAGAAAAGGATGTGAAAAGCTATGACGTGCTTCTATGTGATGTAGTTCATGGAAAGCCACCTTTGAAGCCCCTTTATATCGGAATAGGATGGTATTGGTATTACCATGGATTTCGACATGGAGCAGAAACCCTGCATTTACCGACAACCAGGGGTTGGGACTCCAGATTCATCAATGGCTACCCTTACATCACAGCCATCAGGACCACTGAAGATGAAGCCAAGGCCAGAGAACCCATTTTCAGAGAGAAGATAAGGCCGTTCGTGGAGGATTTCGATGGGGTCTGGGAGCCGCTCAAGAAAAACCTGCTTCAAATGTACAAGGAAGCGAAGGAAGCGAGGGGGCTCAGGGATTGGGCGGACATCAGGAAACTGAGCAATAACGACCTGCTCTCCTTCTTTTTGGATTATGCCTATATCATCAACCGCAAAGAGGGTGAGACGCATATGATGATGTTGATGGCGTCCTACTATATCAGCGGGCTATTCCAGCAAATGTGGCGGGAGGTATTCGGTATTGAGGGGGCCATTGATCCTGATTTCGGCAATGTTATGGCGGGATTTGAAAGCCGGGATATGTGGATAAACCGGGAATTGTGGCGCCTTAGCAGATCGGTGCTGGAACTGGGTATCAGGGATGTTTTTGACAAGATCGATGAAGATGTCATCCAGGATCTCGAGAAGAGCGAAGAGGGTTCCAAATGGCTGAAAATGCTTCATGACTTCCTGATTGAGAACGGCTGGAGATGTGAGCGGATGCACGCCTACGACACGCCGGCCTGGGTGGAAAAACCCAGCTTGGTGATCAACCGCATAAAGATGTTGATTCAGCTCGATTCCTCCCCTGCGGATACGGCGCGAGACCGAGTGAGGAAAGAGAGGGAGGCTGCGGAAAAAAGGGTTCTGGAGAAGGTCCACGGGACCCAGAGGGCGGCCTTTAAAGTCCTGATGAAGGCTGCACAGAAGTCGGGTTACTGGAGTGAAGACCACACGTACTACTGCGATTTCTATATAGGGGCCTTGGGCCGGTGGATCGTTACGGAGTTTGGTCGCCGTTTTGCCGGAGCGGGCTGTATTGATGACCCGGACGACATCCATTTCTTGCATCCCAATGAGATCAGAAAGGCTGCCATCCCGATGGAAAGGATTAATCTTCGTCCATATGTTGAGAGGAGAAAGGAGCTCTTTGAAAAGGCCTTGACCATAGAACCCAAACCCTTTTACGGGAATATAGAAAGAGCCCAGGACGTGCTGAGAAGTGATCCCACGCTCCAGGTGTCAACCCAGGTACCCATTGTTCGGGAAGAACTGAAGGCCGATCTCTATGGCGCCGCCGCCGCACCGGGAACCATAGAAGGAATCGCACGCGTCGTCATGTCCGCAGATAACCTCATCGAGGTTCAGCCCGGTGAGATTCTTGTGGCGCCTGGCACATCCGCCGCCTGGACGGTAGCCTTTAATCTGATCAAGGGATTAATCACCGATGGGGGAGGCGCTCTTTCCCACCCGGTCATTATGGCTCGAGAATATGGGATCCCTTGTGTAGCTGGTTGTGTGGAAGGAACACAAAAGATCAGGACGGGTCAGAAGGTCAGAGTTGATGGCAACCAGGGTGTCATCTACATCCTGAAGTAGACCCCATTGGGGTCTCTTAGGGATCTTTTTTAAAGAGGGATTTCATGGATGAGGAACTTATAGCCGCAAACATCAATGCCCTTCGCAAGCAACGGAAAATGACGCTTGAGAAGTTGGCGGAGTTAACAGGCCTGACCAAAGGGTACCTGTCAAAAATCGAAAGATCCAAAAAGGCCCCACCCTATTCCACGTTAAACAAGATTGCCTTCGCCTTCGAGGTTGACGTCGCATTTCTGCTGGGAGAACGTCTCGATCCCTCAAAAGACTCAAGGATATCCTTTACAAGGAAGAACCAGGGAAAGGTGGTAAATATCATGCGTTCTCTATCCGAGGGATCGCTGTATGGATATGGATACGAGGCCTTGGCTTCTGACAAACCCGGTAAAAACATGGAACCGTATATTATCGAGCCATCATTCAACGAAGAGGCCATTTTTCAGCATGAGGGCGAGGAGTTCATGTACGTTCTTGAGGGCAAACACAAGTTAATTTACGATGGGAAAGAGTACATCATGGAAGAGGGAGACTGTATTTATTTTGATGCCTCCATACCTCACACCGGCAGAAGTCTGGGAAAGAAAAAGGCTAGACTTCTGGCGGTAATGCTCAATTATAAGAGGCTCTAAATTTCATGGGAGTACGATGGATAAAAGGGTCAGTTTTCTGCCATAAGCTAAATCCGAACGAATGAAGTCGCCGATATCTCCATGGCGGTTTACAAATAAGGAGCACATATGGGCAAGAAGATTGTGATTATCGGCACAACAGACACCAAGGGCGAACAGCTCAACTTTTTAAAGGAAAAAATTACATCCAGGGGTCATCAGCCCATCTTAATGGATATAAGTATGGGAGGGAAACCGGCAATCCAGGCAGAAATTGGACCTGCAGAGATCGCCAGCCTCGCAGGGAGGGAATTGAAAGACCTTATGGCCTCCAAGGATAGGTTTGCAGTAACAGAAGCCATGACCTCGGGAGCAAAACAAAAGGCTTTGGAACTCCTTTCCCAAGGGAATCTGGAAGGGATGGTGGCCCTGGGTGGCACCACCATGGCCCTTGCAGGGTCTCGAGTGATGGCAAAGCTGCCTTTCGGCATTCCCAAAGTGATCGGGACCCCTGCGGCGATGCCCGCCTATGTGGGCCGATGGTTTGGGGCCACGGATATCGTCGTTATGCAATTGATTATGGAAATTGCCGGCATGAATGGCCTGGTCAAAAACGCCATCGCCCAGGTCGGAGGCGCCATTTCTGGAATGGTGGAAGAGGCCTTTGACCACAGGGCGATCAGCCTTCCCTATCCGTCAGTGGCCGTTACAGAAATCGGTTTTTCCGACCAGTGCGCAAAGTACGTGGAACAGTTTCTCAAGGAGAAAGGGTACCATGTCTACCCTTTTCACGCCCAAGGGGTCAGTGATCGGGCCATGGATCGTTTGATATCTCAAGGTTTTTTTGACGGTGTCATTGAGATTGTCCCTGCCGGTCTCATGGAGGAACGGTTCAAGGGAAACCGGCCCGCCGGCATGGCCAGGCTCGACGCGGCCGGTGAGAGGGGCATTCCCCAGGTCTGGGCCCCCTGCTGCCTCAATCTCACGGGGGCCGGTCCGACCAGGGTGAACAGGGAAAAATATGTGGCCTCCGGAAAGGTCCTTAAGATCGACGACATGCGGGCCATGACGAGATTTCCCAGAGACGAACTGGTCATAGGGGCCCAGCTCTACGCTGAAAAACTAAACAAGGCCAAGGGTCCTGTAAAACTGGTGGTGCCTCTCAAAGGTTGGTCTTCCATAGACAAAGAAGGGAGCATACTTTACGATCCTGAAGAGGACCAGGTCTTCATCGAGGAGCTAAAGAAGCACTTGAAGAAAGAGATTGAGATTGAAGAGGTCAATAGTAACTTGGAAGATATCAATACGGCTCGGGCCCTGGTTGAAAGCCTGGACAAATATATCAAGGAGGAGAAAGCATGAAGCAAGAGTTTCTGAACGAAAAGATCGAAACCATGGGCGCTGAGGAATTGCGCGCCATTCAAGAAGAGAAGTTCTTGAGACAACTGGACTACGTGTGGAAAAAGTCACCGTTTTATCGAAAAAAATTCAAAGAACACGGCATTGAAAGGGGAGACATAAGAGGCTTGGAGGATCTGTCCAAGCTCCCCTTCACCGAGAAAGACGAACTTCGAAAGAGCCAGGAAGATCATCCTCCATTGGGTTCCCATTGCGCTGTTCCCATGGATGATGTTATTCGAATTCACTCCTCGTCTGGGACAACTGGCATCCCCACCTTCGTGGGTATTACCAAACACGATAACAAGGTTTGGACCGATATCACGGCCCGGTCCCTTTTTGCAAAAAGCGTGAGACCAACTGACGTGGTCATTCATGCGGTGGGGCTGACCTTTTTCGTGGGCGGTTTGCCGGTCAAAGACGCTATTGAACATATCGGCGCCGCTTTTGTACCCATAGGCACCGGGGCCTCGGACCGGGTCGTGATGACCACCAAGCAACTGGGTGGGAACCTTCTGCACTGCACGCCGTCCTACGCACAGTATTTTGCGGATTACCTTAGAAAAAAGAAAAAGATGGAGCCGTCGGAACTCGGTTTCAAGAAGCTGGTGGTCGGGGCAGAACCCGGGGGAGGAGTCCCCGCCGTGAAGAAGCGACTACAGGAGGACTATCAATGTCTTCTCAGCGAAGGCATGGGCAACTCGGATGCCGCGCCGATCATCTTTGGAGAATGCCCTGCCCAGCAGGGGATGCATTTTTGTGCTCAGGAATACATCTTCCCCGAACTGATCAACCCGGACTCCGGTGAAGTCCTGGAGATGGTTGACGGGGCAGAAGGTGAACTGGTGTACACCCTGATCGATAGGGAATGCTGCCCGGTTGTGCGTTTTCGAACGCGGGACAGGATTACGGTCTTTACAGACACCTGTGAGTGCGGTCGGACCAGCTTTCGCATTCGTTGCATCGGCCGAACAGACGATATGCTCATTCTGTTGGGTGTCAATGTCTTCCCTTCGGCCATCAAGGATGTGGTCACCTCCTTCCGCACACGGACCACGGGCGACATGATAGTCCTTTTGGATGAACCCGGTCCCAAGGTGGAGCCCCCCCTGAGGATCCAGGTGGAATACACATCCGGTGAAAAAGACCTGGAGGCTCTCAAGAAAGAATTGGAAAACGTCCTTCGAGAGAAACTGGTATTTCGGGCCGATGTGGAACTGGTTCCAGAGGGAACGCTCCCCCGCTTCGAGATGAAGGCAAAGTTGATCCGGAAGTTATACGAAGGGGAATAAAACATGCAGGAAATAGAGTTTGTTGATACCAGCCTCAGGGACGGGAACCAGAGCCTGTGGGACGCCACTGGATTGAAGACGGACATGCTGGTGTCTCTCGGTCCCGCGGTGGACCGGGTCGGCTACAAGGCGGTCGATTTGATCGCCAGCACCCACATGGGTACGGCGGTACGCTATCACCGTGAAAACCCGTGGGAAAGGATCAGGCGCGCCACTGAAGCCATGCCCAACACGCGTCTTTGTTTCGGAACAACGGGGCGTCGTTTCATTGGATTTAAACGATGTCCCGACGCCATTTTGCAGTTGGTGTACGATCGCATGGCGGCCAACGGAATCAGGAGGGTGTGGATCATCGATGCGCCCCATGAAATGGAGGTCCTCTACAAAAACGCAAGGATGGTCAAGGCGGCCGGTATCGAGGAATACATGGTAGCGCTCTCATATTCCATCAGCCCGGTACACACCGATGAATACTATGGTGAGAAGGCACAAGAGATCAGCAGCTGTCCCGATGTGGATACGGTTTACCTAAAAGATCAGGGCGGCCTTCTGACCCCTGAAAGACTACGTTCCCTGGTTCGGGTGGTTCAGGCCAACCTAAATGGACGGCCCCTTGAGATTCATACCCACTGCAGCACAGGCTTGGGCCCTCTCGTCTATCTGGAGGCGATCCGCCTGGGCATCAATACCGTGCACACGGGTGTCCCTCCTCTGGCCAACGGTACGGCCCAGCCATCCATCTTCAATGTCTTGAAGAACATTAAACACATGGGGTATGGGGCAAAGGTGAATGAGGAGGCTCTGGCGGAGTATTCCAAGAAACTGATGGAGATTGCTGAAAGAGAGGGTCGGCCTGCGGGAGCGCCTTTGGAATACGATCTGGCCTACTACGAGCATCAGGTTCCGGGCGGCATGATGACCACACTGAAACGGCAGCTTGTGGAAGCGGGTAAAGGGGATCGTCTGGAAAAGGTAATGGAGGAAATCATCAGGGTGAGAAAGGAATTGGGCTATCCGATTATGGTAACTCCGTTCTCACAATTTGTAGCAACCCAGGCGACCATGAACGTTATTTCCGGAAAAAGATACAAGATGGTTCCCGACGGTGTGGTAGAATATGTCGCAGGCTACTTTGGGAAAACTCCTGCTCCTATAGACCCCAATGTTCTGGAAAGAATCCATGGCATTCCAAAATTCAGGGACCTTGTGGAACGAGAATTCCCTCAGCCATCTATTGCGGAAATTCGAAGCAACATGGGTATTGGGAAAAATGTGTTTGATGAAGAGTTCCTGCTTCGTTATGCCCTCGGTGATGACGAGGTGGATAAAATGCTGTCTGCCAGTCGAGACTGTTCATGACATGCGGTGCATACCCTTTTTCACAGGCCGACTTTCGTGAATAGACGAAGCCGCAAAGAGGGGCTCATTTTCATAGTAAGGGGATTGCGGAGGCTGAAATATCTTTTTTGGGAAAGGGGGTGGTTCTCAGATTATTTTGTATAAGATCTCCTGCAATGCCACGCTTGAGTGAAATTGCTGTTTGGTTCCTGTTCCGAGGTCTGCAAAAAGGCAAGGGAATGCGTTCTGTCGTTAACTAGATAGCTGAAGGAGGAATAACATGTACTCTACATTAAAGAATACCAGATTGTTCATTTATGTGCTGACAACCATTTTGGTCATAGCTTTTCCTTTTTCTGGTTTTTGTAAGGATAAGATTGTGATCGGGACTGCCATTTCCCTGTCCGGTCCCTATGCTCCCGGAGCTGGTATGACCCAGATCCCGAACTACAAGATGTGGGTTGAAGAGGTCAATGCAAAGGGGGGTATTTACGTAAAGGAATATGGGAAACGACTGCCCGTAAAACTCATCATATACGACGATAAGAGTGATATTGGCACTGCCGTAAAACTGGTTGAAAAGCTGATCCTTGAAGACAAGGTCGACTTACTGTTACCGCCATGGGGCACCGCCATGCATTTTGCCGTAGGCCCGGTGGCAAATAAATACGGTTACCCACTAATTGGCCCCACGATTTCATCTGAAAAACTCAGGGGAATGGCACATAAGATACCCTACTTTTTCGGAATTTTGAACATGCCCCGCGAACAGGGAGCAGCTCTTGTAGACCTTTTAGTAGAACTCGGTGTAAAAAAAGTGGCCCTAATCTATATCGCGGATGCCTATGGTATAGAGTGGACAGCCGAGGTTGCACCAGCGCTAAAGGCAAAAGGGATCAACACCGTGATAGAGCAAAGTTATCCCCTGGGCGCCAAAGACCTTTCCCCGTTATTAAAGAAAATTAAGGCTGCCAATGTCGATGCCCTGCTCGGGATGTCTTATCCCCCTGACACCTTCCTTATTACCGCACAATCAATGGCGATCAAGTTAAATCCAAAGGTTTTCTATCTGGGTGTAGGAGTGGCTTTCCCTGTCTATAGAGACAAGTTTGGTGCCAAAACCGTAGAGGGGGTCATGGGAGCGGGTGCATGGAACCCGAAACTACCCTACCCTGGTGCAAAAGAATACTTTCATAGACATGTCAAAAGATGGAATAAGGAACCTGATCGCTGGGGAAGTGCCTTTGCTTACGCATCCCTTCAGGTTCTGGAGCAAGCTATCGAAAAAACAGGAACACTTGATCGAAAAAAATTGAGGAATGCTATAGCCACTGAGACCTTTCCAACGGTGATAGGTCCGGTAAAATTTGAGGGAGGCTTTAATATCCAGTCCCCCGGAGAGATTGGCCAGTGGCAAAACGGGGAATTTGAAGTTGTGGCCGGAAAAAAGAAGCGTACCGCAAAACCCATATTTCCCAAGGCTCCCTGGCCCTGATCACACATTGCTTTGCCTGCAATAAAAGAACTCGTTTGGCGACGAACGAAGAAATCACAGTAGCGAAATCCGGCAGACTGCCCGTGTAAGATTTGGTTGCGGGCAGCCTGCAACCTGTAATTTGTCTTGGAGTTGATAATGGTTGCGAAAGGCGAAGTATGCAAGGGATGCTCCTTCTCGATATCGCCATAGGGGGCCTCATCCTAGGCGGGCTTTATGCGCTTATAGCTGTGGGACTCGGTCTTCAGTATGGGGTTGTGCGAGTACTCAATGTCTCACACGGTGAGTTTATTATGCTTGGGGCTTTCGCTACTTATTCCTTGTATACGAGTTTTGGGATAAACCCCCTTGTATCACTTGTCATAAGTGGCCCCATCGTGTTTGGAATTGCCATCCTGATCCACAGAGCCCTTTTTCAGCGCCTCAGAAAGACATCGGAATCAGTGGCCGCCTTTGAGGGCACTTCCATTCTGGCCTCATTTGGACTCCTTTTTATCATTCAAAACATAGCATTGCTATTCTGGGGTCCGGACATAAAAGGTTACACTTATCTGGCAGGAACAGTTGATTTCGGCGGTGCAATTTATGCCAAAAACCGGTTGCTTGCCCTTTTGTTGGCAGTGTTCATTGGATTGGCTTTCTATTTTTTTCTGGCACGCACCCGCTTTGGCAAAGCCATCAGGGCAGCCGCCCAGGATGCGAATACTGCCCAACTCATGGGTATCAATATTCACAAAATGCTTGGTTTATGCTTTGGGTTTGGCGCCCTAATGGCTGCTTTAGCCGGATGCCTCATAAGCATGATGTTTGAGATCACACCCCTCATGGGTCTCCCATATTCAATAATTGCTATTATCGCTGTAGTTTTGGGCGGGTTGGGCAATATTTTGGGAAGTCTGATAGGAGGGTTAATACTTGGTTTTGTGGGAAATATCGTAATGTACATAAATCCCGACCTATCGTTGGTTTCATATTACATGATCTTCCTTCTTTTGATCTTGATAAAACCGACTGGCATTTTGGGGAAATAGAGAATGTCAACCACTAACAGCGCAGCCTCCAAATGGCTTTTCCCTCTGTTGTTGCCTTTCATTATCATAATCCTCGCAACGATTATTCCCCGATTCCTGAACCCTTACACTATCATATCAATAAATAATATATTCATGTACATGGTCCTTACCGTCAGCTGGACTGTTTTCTCAGGTCCTACCCGTTACATATCTCTTGCCTCTGCTGCCTTTTTTGGCATCGGAATATATGTCACAGCTGTCCTAGGAGACGGGCTGCCTTTTCTGGCGGTGATCGCTTTTGGCGGTTTTGCGAGTTTCTTGCTGGCACTTTTGGTGGGTCTTTCAAGTTTGCGGCTCAGGGGCATGTATTTCACCATATTCACTTTCGGGCTCAGTGAGTTCATTAGACACTCTGTCCTATGGTGGGAAGTTAACATCACAGGGACCGTGGGAAGATTGGTTGTATCGGCGGACAACATAACTGTCTATTACACCATGTTGACGATTGTCTTGCTCACGCTTGCCATGGCCTATTTTACAAAAAAGACTAAATACGGGCTTGCGTTGCTTGCGATCGGCGAATCGGAGGAAGCAGCCGATCACGTTGGAATAAATGTGAACGCAATAAAAATAGTCGCCTTCGCCATGAGCACGTTTTTTGTTGGAACGGCCGGGGCAACCATGGCTACCCGTTGGACATATATTGACCCGTCTATTGCCTTTGATCCACTGCTTTCATTTATGCCAGTGCTGATGGCCATCTTTGGAGGTATTCGTCGAATCCATGGCCAAATAATAGGCGCCACGGTGCTTACGCTTCTGGCAGACATGCTGTTAACCAAATTTCCATATTACTACAACCTTCTTTACGGTATCATACTGATAGCTGTTATCCTTTTTCTACCCGAAGGCCTAGCGGGTTTGCGTGAAAAAGTGACAGAGCGGCGGGAAAGCGCTTTGGTAAAGTAACATGCGAATACTTGAAGGGAAAGACCTCCAAAAGTATTTTGGAGGGCTAGCGGCTGCTGCCGGCATCGATTTTCATATAAATCAAGGGGAGATTGTCGGGCTGATAGGTCCCAACGGTGCGGGTAAAACAACCCTTTTTAACCTGATATCCGGATCTATTGCTCCCACATCAGGAATCATAATGTTCAAGGGTGAAAACATCCTGGGACTAAAGCCACATCAAATTTGTAAAAGAGGGTTAGCAAGAACGTTTCAGCTGGTTAAGCTCTTCGGCAGTATGACGGTTTCCCAGAACATTCTACTGGCTTTCCTCTTTGGCAGGTCAGGCGGAATCCACAAATCGGACGCCGAGAGAGAGTCTTCAAACTTGTTGGAATTTGTTGGACTATCGGGAATGGGCGGGGTTATCGCCAAAGAGATGACCATCGCGAACCAAAAACGCCTCGAAGTTGCCAGGGCCTTGGCAACAAAACCGGAGTTGCTATTGCTTGATGAGTTGATGGCAGGCCTAAACCCGACCGAGGTCGCCGAGGCAACAGAGCTGATACTGAAAATACGAAAAAAGGGGGTTACAATTTTTATGATCGAACATGTCATGAAGGCGATTATGGGTGTCTCTGACCGGATCATTGCACTTCATTATGGGAAGAAGATCAGCGAGGGTACGCCGGAAGAAATCACTGCCGACAAGACGGTTAGAGAGATCTATCTGGGAATATAAACCCATGTTGAAAGTGACTAATATAAAGGTGGGTTACGGGAAGGTTGACGTCTTATGGGACGTCTCCATGAGAATGGCTGAAAAAGAAATCGTTGCCCTGGTTGGTGCGAATGCAGCCGGCAAAACAACGATCCTCAATACCATATCCGGTTTATTCCATCCCGGAGCAGGAACTCTGGAATTTCTTGGGACACGAATAGAAGGAACCCCGCCATACCAAATCGCCACAATGGGTATCTCCCATGTACCCGAGGGCGGGAAACCCTTTCCAGACATGACTGTCATCGAGAACCTTGAAATGGGTGCCTATATTAACGAAACATGGAAAAAAAGGAAAGAAACCCTTGGTCAAGTTTATGAGTTTTTCCCTATACTCAAGAAACGCTCGAGGCAATTGGCGCGCACGCTGAGCGGTGGCGAAAGACAAATGCTGGCCATGGGACGAGGTTTAATGGCAAGACCCAGGCTCCTAATGTTTGATGAACCTTCATATGGGTTGGCACCCATAGTAGTAAAGGAACTTTTTGAATTCATAAGATTGCTTCATGGACAGGGGATGACCATTTTAATCGTTGAGCAAAATATCCGACATGCCCTGGAAGTATCAAGCAGAGGATACGTCTTGGAAAATGGTAGGATCGTTTTGGAAGGTGAGAGCATAGGCCTTCTCGACAATGACCATGTCAGAAAGGCGTATTTAGGTTTATAGAAAATATGGAATGTAACGGAAAGTCGGTTGTTGCATTCGACCTTAAACCCATGCACTCATTCGATCTGTGGGGCGTCGTTGTAGACAAACATGTCCTCGGGACGTGGAAGATTAGAACTTACAAAGAGCTTGCCCAAAAGGAAAAAATACCGGAAGATACTGTGAGGCGAGTTGTCCGGGAATACCGCAATCTGCTTGACGGGGAATCATGGGCAACCGGACCGAGGAAGAGTGAAATCCTAGATGCTATTGACGGTCTTGCATTGGCCCATGGAATCCGGCCTGATTATGCTTCCGCTTTTATGAAAGATGCGTTATGTGCCATGCGGAAGATACTTGACGCAGGTCAAAAGCTTATGGTTTTCACGTCTAAACCAGCGCCGGAACTGAGAGAACAGCTTGCCTCAAGCCTTGGCGAAAAAATGATGGACATACGATGGGGGAATAAAAGCAATCCCAATTCCTTCAGAGAGGTTTTTGAAAAAGAAACCCGGCTTGGAAACCGTGTGGTCACCCACACCGCCGATGAATTGCCGGAACTGATCGCAGCACGAAAGAGTGGACTGTTCCACGAAAATGCCCTGGTTTATGTCAACAGAAACAATAGCAATTCAAAGGACAGGGTTACAGGCGAGGGTATTCATTGTTACGTAGATGATTTACGGGATGTGAAGTATACTTCACTGGTTCTTACTCCTTAGCTTTGGGTGTGTGTTTCTGGATGCCTTGGGTGAGCTTTAGGGAGGCTATTCTTAACGCTTTCAGTAGATTAAGACAGGCATTGAGGCTCGCCAGGTCCATGGACACCACGATTCACCTGGAATCCAGGGGATTTGAGTCTCTTGACCACAGCATCCCTCTCATCATCCATCACGCATCCGTATTGGGCGACTGGATACGGCAGATAGAAGAAAGAGAGAGTCACACATTCAAGAGACTTGGTACAATAATCGAATGGTGGTGATTATTCAGATCAAGAAATCCGCTCTGCTATTGGCTGCAGTTCATCCACCGGCCAGCATGACGGTTATGTGCATTTCATCTCCATCATTGACTGGTTTGGCCAGTTCATCAGGATAAGCGCTTTCCAGGTTTACATAGATCTCTATATTGTTTCGCAGCTTATCTC
>Ga0315542_1001244_pt1 | contig 15971 bp, 15 predicted proteins | sample SalMarSW160120MG_FD_202541 | JGI IMG/M metagenome (GOLD analysis project Ga0315542, IMG submission 202541) | Salt marsh sediment microbial communities from the Plum Island Ecosystem LTER, Massachusetts, United States - Salt Marsh Sediment SW1601-20 ...
CGTTCCTCATCCACAGGCCAACACTACATCCAGCCTGCCTCCACGACGTTCCCAACCAGATGTCTGATTTCCGCTAGCACTTCCTCGACGACATGGCCATCATGGCCCCATGGATGATCGCTTCGTCCTCGACCACGATCGCTGCTACCGGGCCGCCCAGAGCAGGGACTCCCGATTCGACGGCTGGTTCGTCATGGCCGTTCGAACCACGGGCATATACTGTCGACCGAGCTGTCCGGCCATGTCGCCGAAGCAATCCAACTGCGAGTTTTACCGCACGGCGGCGGCCGCCCAGCAGCATGGCTATCGGGCATGCAAGCGGTGCCGCCCTGACGCGACGCCCGGCTCTCCCGAATGGAACCTTCGAAGTGATCTCGTGGGACGAGCCATGCGGCTCATCGCCGATGGCGTCGTCGATCGGGAAGGTGTATCAGGGCTTGCGATGCGTCTTCACTACAGCGAACGGCACCTCAATAGGATCCTCACGGCCGAACTCGGCGCCGGACCCATCGCACTTGCTCGGGCCCAACGCGCCCAAACCGCCAGAATTCTCGTCGAGACGAGCGATCTCTCGATGAGCGACGTCGCGTACGCCGCTGGATTCGGGAGTATCCGCCAGTTCAACGACACGGTGCGCCAGGTGTACGCTGTTGCACCTTCCGAACTGCGCGTCCGGGCACGATCTCGAGTCGGGGCCCGCCGAGAGCCGGGCACCGTCTCCGTGCGGCTTGCCGTGAGGTCTCCGTTTGCCGCCGCGCCGCTGCTCGGGTTCCTTGCGGCGCGAGCGATACCCGGTGTCGAAACGGCGGGCGATGGACAGTACGCGAGGACGCTCGACCTGCCGCACGGTGCCGGCGTCGTCGACATATCGATCTCGGACCGGGTGCAGGCGACGTTCACGCTCGCCGACTGGCGCGACCTGGCGCCCGCGGTCGAGCGTGTTCGACGCCTCCTCGATCTCGATGCAGATCCGATGGCTGTCGACGAGCATCTCTTGCGCACCGGCCTGGGTGAGCTGGTTCGTGCACGCCCCGGGCTGCGATCGGCCGGAGCGGTCGACGCTGCTGAAATGACCGTTCGGGCGATCGCAGGACAGCAGGTCTCGGTCGCAGGCGCTCGACGTATCCTCGGTCGTATCGCCGCCACGCTCGGCTCTCCGCTGCCCGAGATTCGTGACGGTCTCGCGTTCCTGTTCCCTTCGATGGACCAGCTCGCCAGTGCTCCCGCCGGTGTGTTTCCGATGCCAGTACGTCGATCGGACACGATCAGGCGCCTGGCCGAGCGAATCGCCGACGGCATCATGACATTCGACGCCGATCGCACCAGGGTCTTCGAACAGCTCACGTCCGTGCCGGGGATCGGACCCTGGACAGCGGGGTACGTCGTGATGCGCGGTCTCGGAGATCCTGACGTCTTCCTGGGCACCGATCTCGGTGTCCGCCACGCATTGGACGCCCTCGGACGCGACCCGAGTGCGACAGCATCGTGGAGCCCATGGCGCTCCTATGCAGTACACCATCTATGGGCAACACTGTCTCGGAAGGAGCCGTCATGACAGAGCAATTCCAGCGGACGATGGACTCGCCGGTTGGCGTCCTCACGATCGTCGCCGAGAACGATGGGATCGTCGCTATCCGGTTCGAATCCGAGTCCGAGCATATGTCGAGCCAGTCCCCAATGGAGGTCGGTGCCGGCGAGCATGCCATTCTCGACAACGCCGTCAGACAGCTCGAGGAGTACTTCGGTGGTGCACGCACGGAGTTCGATCTCCCACTCGTTCCTCGAGGGACTCCGTTTCAGCAGCAGGCGTGGCAAGTGCTGCGGACGATTCCGTACGGGGAGACAATCACGTACGGGGAGCAGGCTCGACGACTCGGTGATCCGAACAAGTCGCGGGCAGTGGGAAGCGCGAACGGGAGAAACCCGATTCCGATCGTGGTGCCGTGCCATCGGGTGGTGGGCGCCAACGGCCACCTCACAGGATACGCCGGCGGCATCGAGGTCAAGGCCTGGTTGCTCGACCACGAGTGGCGCGTGCGATTAGGAGGCTGACGTTTCAGAGTGCCTGGAACGCCCACAGCGCCACCATCCCGACGACGATCGTCGCGAGAACATTCTTGGTCTTCCACGCCACAGCGAACGCGACGGCGCCTGCGGCCAGTCGCGGACCAATTGTGATGGCGCCATCGGGCGCGGCCAGTGAGGGAAGCACGAGCGCACTCAGCACGGCGGGCGGGATGAACCTCAGCCCTCGTTCGACGCTTTTCGGGATCTGACCCAGCCGGCTCCACAAAGCGATGATCGAGATGCGTAGCGCCAGAGTTCCGGCCCCGACGATCACAAAGATCAGCCACACTCTCATGGTCGCGACCGCCTTCCGGTCAGCGTGCCGGCAAGGATGCCGGTGGTCGCCGCCAGCGGCAGGCCGAGGTTATAGGGAAGTCCGGCGAGGAGCACGGCCAGCGTGCCGGCAACGGCGGCCGCCACACCGTCCGACCGGTCCCGAATGGCCGGCACGAGCAGTGCGATGAACACGAGAGGAATGGCGAAGTCGAGCGACCATCGAGCAGGAATGGAAGCTCCGAAGATCGCACCGACAGCCGTCGACACCTGCCAGGTGATCCACAAGACGACGGCCGCGCCGAAATAGTAGGAGATCCGCGTCGAGAGAGGCTCGTCGTGTTCGGTGAAGCGCCTGATCGAGAATGCGAATGCCTGGTCGGTGAGGAGATAGGAGGCCAGCGTCTTGCGTCCTGAGCCGAGGCCGTCGAAATACGGTGCGAGCGACGCCGAGTACATCATGAACCTCGCGTTGATGATCAGCGCGGTTCCGACGACAACAACGAACGGCGCATTCGTTCCGATGAGCTGAAGAGCGGCGAGCTGCGCCGCTCCGGCGAAGACGAGCAGCGACATGCCGACACCGTGTGCGGGGGAGAGACCGACGGTGATCGCCGAGACACCCGCGATGAAGCCAAATGGAACAACCCCGAGAAGGATCGGGGCCGTGTCACGGGAGCCGTCGAGGAACGCTGATCGATCGATCGACGGATGATAGAACCGGTGGGTCGATCCTCAGGTGCGGCGCTCTTGGCTCGCGATCCACTCGATGAACGATTCCCTGTCTCCGGAACCCTTTTCGGCGATGTAGGTCAGCGCCCACTCGTCGATCTCGTCGTCCGTGAAGCCTTGTTCGATCAGTGCTGCACGCGATTCGTTCGCGAGCAACTCCGCCCCCTCGATATGGGACATGTCGGGGACTTCCTCCGGGATACCCGCGTCGTGCGGATGCTCCGGCTGCAAGTTCATGGCGGCTTTCCTTTCTGAGTCAACCGCAAGAATAGGGTCGTTTCGGAGTCGTGTTGGTCGCTGCGTCGACGTGCGGTACGGTTCGGCCGACAGGTGGGGAGGGGGAGAGGAACCGCGATGTTCAGATGGGCCGTGATCGTCGGATTGCTCACAGTTGTTCTGGGAGCGTGCTCGGGCACCGATACCGTCGAGGTGAAGAATGCCCGAATCCCGATGCCGACGGGCAGCAACGCCGCCGTGTACTTCGAGCTGACGAACGCCACGGACCACGAGGTGGAGATCGTCGGGGCCGAGAGCAGCGTGGCAACGGCGGTGATCCATGAGACGGTGATGAACGGCGATGTGATGGGAATGCAGCCGCTGTCCGAGTTGACGCTCGAACCCGGGGAGACCGTCGACTTCGCTCCAGGCGGACTGCACGTGATGCTCATGAACGTGCCGGCATTGGAGATCGGTCAGACCGTGCAGGTCACTCTGATGTTGAGAGACTCGGATCCGGTCGTGTTCGACGCGACAGTCGGGGAGATAGAAACACCCTGATTCCGGCATTGCGGATGTCACATAGACCGGGAGCCCCTCTAGGGTATGGCCGCGCCACACGGTGCGATGCTTTGCATCCCGTTCGTGGCACTACCTCTGACTTGGAGACTCACCAATGCAACGCTTCCGCTTATACGCCCTTGTCGGTGCCGCGATCGCGCTCGCCGTGGTTGTCGTGGGTGCTCGCCCGGCCATGGCAGCAACGGCTCCTGACGCGACCTCCGTGCAGGAGACGCTTCGAGATCTCGGCTTCTACCGTGGCGAGATCAACGGTCAGTTCGACAATGCCACCGGTGACGCCATCCTCGCATTCCACAAAACAGTGGGCGCCGAACGAACCCGCGACTGGAGCAGCGACGACGCTCAGTTCGTCCAGGCGATCACAGCGGTCGGCTACGAGATTCCGGATCGGCCGGAAGAGCCGTACCGGATCGAGATAGACCTGTACCGGCAGGTGATGTTCCTCGTCGAACGCGGGAAGGTCACCGCGGTGTTCCCAATCGTCTCGGGCAAAGGAGACACCTACGAACGGCTCGGTCACGCTACCGGCGGATCCCATACGCCGGTGGGCGACTTCACGTTGATCAGGCACGTCGACGGATGGCGCCAAGCTCCCCTTGGCGGGATCTACCGTCCCTGGTACTTCATGGGCGGCTACGCCATCCACGGAGGCAAGATCGCACACGCTCAGCCAGCATCGCATGGGTGTGTTCGGGTCCCGATGGCCGACATGGACTGGCTCGAGGGCCATCTCGAACTCGGCATGCCGGTTCACGTATGGGTCGGGAACGGTGCCACCGACATCTCGGCCTACCTGCTCGAGCAGCTTGCAGCAGGAGCTCGTTACGACATCATGTAGCTGGTTCGATCGAGGCGCACCGCCGGACGTGTCCCGCGCCGTTCGACCTCGGTGAATCCTGCATCGAGAAACATCGACAGCGTGCCGACATACAGATCGGCGCTCGCACGATTCTCGCCGGACGTGTCGATCGGATGTCCCGCCACATAGGTGGCTCCGCGATCGAACGCGAACCTCACGGCCTCGTCGAGCAGGCCCCGGGCGATGCCCCGGCGGCGCTGCCCTCGAGGGATGAAGAAGCAGTTGACCACCCAACCGGGGTCTTCTCGATCGAGCGGTCCGTTGACCGTTGCCCTGGGCGACATCATGCGGGTGTAGCGGACTCGGGGCCCGACGGCGACCCACCCAACCGGCACGGTCCCGTCGTAAGCGAGAATGCCGGGTTCCGCTCCGTCCCGTATCAGCTCGTGGAGGACTCTCTCCCGGCCCGCCGTGCCTGCCTCCGACCACTGTCGTGACGGGAGGATCCACCACGTGCACCAGCAGTTCGAGTAGGCACCGTTCGGTCCGAACAGGGACGCGAGGTCATCCCAGCGATCCGGAGTCGCGGAGGAGTAGGTCAGCGACATGGAACGCATTGTCGCACGGTGGCTTGGGCGGTGCCGGCTCTCGTGGTAGCCTGCTTAGTCAAGTGACTAAACCAACTGACCAAACGACTCGCGAACGTCTTGTGCACGCCGCCTCCGAACTGATCATCGAGGTCGGATGGGCCAACGTCACAACCCGACAGATCTCCGAGCGAGCAGGTGTCAACAACGCGCTCGTCCACTACCACTTCGGGTCGAAGGAGGACCTTCTCCTCGAAGCAGCAGCTGCTGCCTTCGCCGTCGAAACCGAAGGCCCGTTCTCGGAGCTGGCAGACGCCGCGTCGGTCAGGGACGCCCTCCAGGGCATGTTGTTGTGGCTTCGCACGATCGAAACCGATTCACCCGGGATGATCGTTTCCATGGAGGCGGCCCACCAGGCCATCCGAGACGATCGGGTGAGTGGGTTCCTCCAAGGAATCTGGTCGGAGGCGTTCGAAGTGCTCGCCTCACTCATCGCTCACGGTCAATCGACCGGCGAGCTGCGTGAAGATCTCGATCCTCATGACGCGGCGGTGACGCTGGGGGCGCTCGTGGACGGCCTGTTTCTCTACCGGCTCGTCGCACCGAGTTTCGACATCGATGGTGTTGCAGCGGTGGCGACGGTGTTCATCGACTCACTCGCGAAAGGAAGACGGTCATGATCGACCTCACACGCGTCGTACGAACCTACGGGGAGGGGCCGACGGCCGTTCACGCACTGAGAGGCGTCGACCTCGGCATCGATCAGGGTGAGTTCATTGTGGTGCTCGGACCGAGTGGATCCGGCAAGACGACCATGCTCAACCTGATCGGCGGAATAGAAGAGGTCACGTCGGGGGGGCTCATCGTCGATGGTGTCGATCTCACCCGCATGGACGAGGATGAGCGAACCGAATTCCGGCGGTCGCATGTCGGGTTCGTGTTCCAGTTCTTCAATCTCATCCCGACCCTCACCGCGCTCGAGAACGTTCAGTTGATGGCCGAACTCGTGGGCAGAAACCACGACGACAGTCTTGCGGCACTCGACGCCGTCGGCTTGGCCGATCGAGCAGATCACTTCCCCGGGATGCTGTCCGGAGGAGAGCAGCAGCGGGTCGCCATCGCACGTGCTCTCGTCAAGCAACCTCCCATCTTGCTGGTCGACGAGCCCACCGGGTCGCTCGATCTCGACACAGGGCGGCAAGTCCTGACGCAGCTGCGTTCGGTGAGCGACCGTGACGGCCGGACCGTCCTCCTCGTCACCCACAATTCTGCGATCGGAGGGATGGGTGACAGAGTGATCCGGCTCCACTCCGGTGAGATCGCTTCGATCGAGCCGAACGAACGGCCGTTGGTGGCCGAGGAGGTCGAGTGGTGAGCATCCTCCATCGGAAGCTGCGCAGAGACCTGCGCCAGCGAAGGAGCCAGTTCATCGCCGTCATCATCACGATCATCCTCGGCATCGCGTTGTTTGGCGGAACGTATGACGCCTATCAGAACCTGACCGACTCCTACCATGGGATGTTCAGCACACTGAACACCGCCGACATGACGATCGCCGGGGGTCAGACGGATTCGATCGTCCAGGGAGTCCGAGGAGTCTCCGGTGTAGAGAATGTGACGACACGAACCGTTGCCGATGTTCCCGTGCAGGTGAACGGCGACCACAAGATGCTCGGTCGCCTTGTGGGTATACCTGCCGCCGGCCAGCCGCTGATCGACAAGGTCGACATTCTGTCGGGCACCTATCCGGATGCTTCAGCTCCCGTCTTGATCGAACAGCACATGGCGAAGCACTTCGACCTCAAGGCCGGCGACACCATCCAGGTGCTCGGCCCGAACGGTTGGGTCGACGAGAAGATCGCGGGGATCGCGGCATCGGCCGAGTACTTGTGGCCGGCGGAAAGCCGCCAGCAGGTCATCCCTTCGTTCGACGACTTCGGAATCGTCTTCGCCGACGAGTCCTCTCTTTCCGCCGTACCATCCGCGGAAGCGCACACAGAAGTTCTCGTCACCTACAAGTCGGGGGTGGACACGGCAGCGCTCGATCGGTTGATCGAGGACTTCGCCAAGAACAACGGCGCAACCAACGCGACCCCTCTCGCCGATCTGCCATCGAACGCGGCGCTCAGCGAAGACCTCTCTGGTTTCCAGGAGATGTCGCTCATGTTCCCGCTGTTGTTTCTCGCCGCGGCAGGGATGGCGACCTACGTGCTGCTGACCCGTCTGGTGCTCAGCCAGCGGGGCCAGATCGGCCTTCTGATGGCGAGTGGATTCAAGAAGCGAACCGTGTTCGGTCACTATCTGGAGTTCGGGCTGCTCGCCGGCGCGATCGGAGCGGTGATCGGGGCGCCACTCGGGGCGTTGCTCGGCAACGGCATCACCAAGCTCTACACGAGTGCGATCTCCATCCCTGTGGCAATCACGACCGTGCATGTTTCAACGATCATCATGGGCATCGCGTTCGCCCTGGTCGCCGGGGCGCTCTCCGCCCTGGCCCCCGCGATGCGCGCCGCGAAGATCATGCCGGCTCAAGCGATGCGCGGGCTTCTGCCGGCCGGCAAGGGCGGCGCGACACTGGTCGAACGTCTCGTTCCGCCGCTGCGACGCCTGCCGGCACGATGGAAGTCGGTGCTGAGGGGCGTCGGCAGGAACCGCAACAGGACCATCACCACGGTGGCCGGCGTCATCATCGCCGTGACACTGATCCTCACCTTCTGGGGCATGATCGACTCGATACAGATGATGCTTCACGAGCAGTTCGACGTGGTGAATCGACAGAGCGCGCAGATCTATCTGACAACACCGGTGACACCGAGCGAGGTGTCGACGATCCAGGCGGAACCTGGAGTTGCTGCAGCGGAGGCGGTCGGCGACCTTCCGGCCACTGTGTCGTCGGCGACCTCCCAATACCACACCGAGATCCTCGCCTTCGACATGAACACGACGATGCACACGTTCATCGTCGACGGCAAAGACGTGCCGCCGCCGTCTGAAGGGGTGTTCTTGGGCACGGCGCTCCGAAAAGAGCTCGACGTAAAGGTTGGCGACACCGTGACGCTCGATATCCCGGACGCCCAGGTCCAGACAACCCAGACGGTGTCCGGTTTCGTCGAGGAGCCATTCGGCACGTTCGTGTACATCTCCGCCGGCGAACTGACCGCCCTCACCGGCGGGACCGACGTCGAGAACTCCGTGTACGTCACATATGTGTCTGGTGCACAGGGTGAGACGATGCGAAACGAGCTGAGTGCACTCCCCAATGTCGGAGCGTTCATCGACTCCCAAGCCCTGAAATCGATGGCGCGCCAGTACATGAGTCTCATCTACGCGTTCGTCGGCATCATGCTTGCTCTCGGCGGGGTCATGGCCTTCGCGCTCATCTACAACACGATCTCGGCGAACATCGCCGAGCGCGCGTCGGAAGTGGCCATGATGCGAGCGGGGGGAGTCTCGAGACGAACGATCTCGGGTCTGTTGACGTCCGAGAACGTGCTTCTGACACTGATCGGGGTGATTCCGGGCCTTGTCATCGGATACGTGTTCGCCTACTACGGACTGTCGATCTACTCATCCGACATGTTCACGATGAGCCTGTACATCCGTCCGACGACATACGTGTTCACGGTGCTCGCGATCATCGTTGCCGCCCTGCTATCGCAACGGCCCGTGCTGCGAGCGGTCCAGCGGCTCGATGTGGCCACGGTCGTCAGAGAGCGGTCTCTGTAGACCCGCACGCGAGACGGCGCTGCCTTCGGGGGGCGGTCCTCTGCTTGGCGCCGAACGAAACCAGCGCTATGCGGCGTTGGCGATCGCTTGCGTGTGGTCCGTCCAGGCGATCAGCCGTCCAGATCTGTCAGCCGTCCGAACAGCGGCTGTAGTGCCGGGTACAGGTCACGATACGACCTGTAGGCGTTCTGATACACAGCGACGTTCTCACCGGGATCGATCGGCCTGCCGAGCCGGACGGCGGCGCCACATGCCTCGTCGACTGACGCGAACGCTCCGTCTCCTGTGGCAGCGAGCACGGCGGCACCGTACGCGGCTCCTTCCGGAGTGTTGGCGACGCGCACGGGCGCCCCTATCACATCCGCGATGATCTGGAGCCACAGCGCACTGGCTGAGCCACCGCCGGACGCCCGAATCTCTTCGAGAGGGGTCATCGTTCGAATCAACTCCACCGAGTCCTTCAGCCCGAAGGCGACCCCTTCCATCACGGCCCTGGCCAGATGGCGGAATTCGTGACGGACGGTCAGACCGACGAACGAGCCACGCGCCATCGGATCGGGGTGCGGCGTGCGTTCCCCGCTGAGATACGGTGCAAACAGAAGGCCATTTGAGCCCGCCCGCACCGTCGACGCTACGGCGTCGAGATCCGAGTATGCACGTTCGGGCGCAAGCGTGTCCCGGAACCACTTGAGGCTCCCCGCGGCAGACAGCATCACGCCCATGAGATGCCACATGCCGGGCACAGCGTGGCAGAACGCGTGCAGCCTCCCCTCGGGCTCGACGAGGGGCTTCGATGCCGAAGCGAAGACAACACCGCTCGTACCGATGCTCATCGCGGCCACCCCCGGGCCTATGGCGCCGACCCCGACACCGTTCGCAGCCTGATCACCACCGCCGCCGAAGACGGGTGTGCCTTCCACCAGCCCGGTCGCGGCCGCTGCATCGGCCGTCACGACGCCGGTGACGTCGGTGCCTTCGTACGTGGCCGGCAGCCAGTCCCGTGGAATTCCGAGTGCGGCGGTGATGTCGCTGGACCAATCGCGTGTTGCGAGATCGAAGAGGATCGTGCCCGATCCACCGGCCCGATCCGATGCGTGGACCCCTGTGAGTCGCAGACGTACGTAGTCTTTCGGAAGCAGAATGTGCGCGGTGCGCTCGAATACCTCCGGTTCATGGTTGCGGACCCACAAGATCTTGGGAGCGGTGAAACCAGTGAGAGCGTCGTTTCCGGTCGTCGCGATCAAGTGCTTCCGGCCGACGATCTTGCGGATCTCATCACACTCGACCTGAGTCCGTTGATCGTTCCACAGGATTGCCGGCCGAAGCACGATGTCGTCGGCGTCGAGCATCACCAGGCCGTGCATCTGTCCGGTCAGGCCCACCCCACGGATCTGGGCACCTTCGATACCGGTGGCCTCGAGGATTTCGCGGATTGCGGCGACGGTCGCGTCCCACCACAGCTCGGGCGCCTGCTCCGACCAGAGGGGCTGCGGCGTTGCAAACCCGTACTCGGACCGACCGACGCCCACCAGCGAGCCGTCCGCGTTCATCAGGAGGGCCTTTGTCGCCGTCGTCGAGGAGTCGATGCCGATGTAGAACGTCATGATCTGTTAGGAAGTGAAGTCATGGTCGCGGTGCCCGATAGTACCTCCGCCGTCAGATGGTCGGGCACAGGAGGCGAGCTACATGTGATACTTGGGTGAACGCCGCCATGTCACCATGCGAAACGTGCGCCATGATGGTGTGTGGGACATCGAAACAGGAGGAGATGATGACCGAGTTCTTCGCAGGCGTGGATTCCATCCGCTATGAGGGGCCAGACTCGCCCAATCCCCTTGCCTTCCACTACTACGACCCCGACCGCGTCGTGCTCGACAAGACGATGAAGGAGCATCTGCGGGCCGCGGTGTGCTACTGGCACTCGTTCCAGTGGCCGGGCAGCGACGTGTTCGGTGCCGGCACGTTCGATCGACCCTGGCTCAACGTGGCAATGGAACCGATGACGGCTGCCCGGATGAAGATGGACGCAGCGTTCGAGTTCTTCTCCAAGCTCGGCTTCCCGTTTTGGTGCTTTCACGACCTCGACATCGCACCGGCCGGCGACACGTTCTCCGAGACTCGAGCCAACCTCGAAGCGATGGTTGAGTATGCCGAAACGAAGATGGAGGAGACGGGAGTCCGGCTGCTGTGGGGCACGGCGAATCTCTTCGGGAACCCCCGCTACATGGCGGGTGCGGCGACGAATCCCGATCCGGAGGTCTTCGCGTATGCGGCCGCCCAGGTGAAGAATGCGATCGACGCGACCCACCGTCTCGGCGGCGTCAACTACGTGCTCTGGGGCGGGCGCGAGGGATACGAGACCCTCCTGAATACCCGCATGAAACGCGAGGCCGACCAGCTCGCCCGCTTCCTCCACATGGTCGTCGACTACAAGAGGTCGATCGGCTTCGAGGGTACGCTTCTGATCGAACCCAAGCCGCAGGAGCCGACCAAGCACCAGTATGACTACGACTGCGCGACGGTGCACGGATTCCTCGAGCGGTACGACCTCCTCGGCGAGTTGTTCGTCAACATCGAGGTGAATCACGCGACCCTCGCAGGCCACAGCTTCCACCACGAGGTGTCCTATGCGCTCGACAACGGTATCTTCGGATCGGTCGATGCCAACCGTGGCGACTACCAGAACGGGTGGGACACCGACCAATTCCCCAACTCCGTCGACGAGATGAGTCTGGCGATGTACGAGATCCTTCGCACTGGTGGCTTCACGACCGGCGGCTTCAATTTCGACACGAAGCTCCGGCGCCAATCGATGGCGCGCGATGATCTGTTCCACGGCCACATCGGTGGGATCGACACCCTCGCCCGATCGTTGGTCGCAGCGGCGACCCTTCTCGAGGACGGTGATCTCGAGAACGCCCGTGATGAGCGCTACGCCGGATGGTCAGGCGATCTGGGCACGGCAATCTCCAACGGGCAGGTGGACCTCGCCGGGCTCGAAGCCAAGGTCGCGAGTGGTGCGGTGGATCCGAATCCGGTCTCCGGCCGCCAGGAGGCCCTCGAGAACCTCGTCAACAACGCGATCTGGAAAGCCCAGTAGCGAGCGTCCCGGGGCCAGCTCCGTCGGCTCAGCCGACGAACGCAACGAGGTCGCCGCAGCGCGATCGTCGCTAGCGTGATCCCTGAAACGAAGGCCACGACTCGATGACGACCGCGACGAACCGAACACTCCGTATCGGCACCAAGACGTACCCGCTGGTGTTGCCGTCGATACGCGACCCTCGGCTCCACCTCGCGGCGGTCATCATCACGATCCACGTGCTCGGCCAGGTCGCCCTCGGGTTCAGGATCTCTGTGCCCCAGATCGTGGTCGCGATCCTGACCCCGGCACTGATCGATCTGGGTATCACGTTCGCGCAGCAGCGTCGAGTCGTGTGGCCCGCGAGCGGAATGCTCACCGGCAGCGGCGTGGCGCTCATCCTGAGGCTCGTCGGAATGGGCCGGGATCAGCACTGGAGCTGGCAGGGCTGGTACATCTTTGCGGCAGTTGCCGGCTTTGCGCTCCTGTCCAAATACCTGATCCGATATCGCGGAACGCACGTCTTCAACCCGTCGAACCTGGGGCTCGTCGTAGCGTTCATCATTCTTGGCAGCAACATCATCGAGCCGCTCGACTTCTGGTGGGCTCCGTTGGGACCGGGGTTGGTGTTCGCCTACCTCGTGATCCTGGTGGGCGGACTCGCCATCACATCGCGACTTCACCTGCTGCCGATGGCGGTTGCATTCTGGGGTGCTTTTGCCGTAGGTCTTGGTGCGCTCGCAGCATCCGGACACTGCATCACGACCGCCTGGTCGCTGACGCCCGTGTGCGGCAGATCGTTTTGGTGGGTCGTGGTGACATCACCGGAGCTGTTGATCTTCCTGTTCTTCATGATCACGGATCCGAAGACCATCCCACGTGGACGCGCCGCCAGGGTCGTGTTCGCGGTGACCATCGCCGCTCTCAGCGTGCTGCTCATCGCACCGCAGACGAATGAGTTCGGGGCCAAGGTGGGTCTGCTCGCCGGGTTGGTGATCCTGACCCCGTTCAGCGTCCTCTTCGATCGGCTGGTACCCGATCCGGATCGCACGGCTCCCAATCGGATCATGACGCTGCTGACGATGCGCGGGTCACCCGGTTCGGTGCGCATCTTCGGACGTGGCGCCGTCGTGGGCCTAACGATCGTTGCGGTTCTGACGGGCGTCGTGGCCGCCGGCGGGCCGGCACGGGGCGGGGCCGACGCAGCTCAGCCGATTGGAGTTGCCGCTGTCGACGTCAAGATCGACCTCGCCGCTCTCCCCGCCGTCACCGTCGACAGCGAGGTTGCAGCCCTCAACGGTGCTGCTGCCGATGATCCTGGTGTCCTTGCAGCCGGTCTCGCCAGAGCGCTGGCGATCGAAGCCGAGGCGATGCGCCGCGCCGACACGAGTCTGCTGCGCGCTGCCGACGACGGACCCAGGCTGGTCGAGATGGAACGCGCCGTCGAGCAGGCAGCAACTGCAGATCGTCTCCCCGTACCTACGTATCGATTCACACGCCTCCATCTCGTTGTCGAGTATGTGGACGGCCCGCAGGGTGGTGCCAATCTTGCCTTCCAGGCGGAGGGCACCGTGCAGACGGTGACCTACGACGAGACTGGGGACGAACTCGACACGACGGAGGCGCCTTTCTCGTCGGTCTTCGTGCTGCGGACGTCCGTCACGGGTGACTGGATCATTTGGCAGACCGACCCGCAGAGTTGATCGGTGCCGCTCGGTTGTCGTCGAACCGGGGGTCAGCCCAGCGGGTTCCACACGCTCGGTCCGTCGGCACCTCGGGAGATGGTGGCGAACGTCCCGGCATCGACCTTCATCCATGGTCCGGTCTCGCCGTTCGGCCACTCGACGCGAACCTCGGCCGACTGTGCATCCCCGATCCCGAAGTGGAGCCAACCGAGCTCACCGCTCGCGTGTCCGCCGCCGATCGTGACCTCGTGCTCGATCGTCTGGTCAGCGAACCTGACGCTGATCCACGCGCCGATCGCATTGCGGTTGGCACTCGGCTGCTCGAGATCGAGGGCGATCCAGTTGCCCATCGGTAGCGGAGATCGGGCGTCGCCGGCGCCGGTATTGCGCCACAGCTTCACGGGTTCCTGCCGGTCGACCTCGATGATGTCGAGGAGCCCGTCGAGGTTGAAATCGGCGACCGCGGCCCCGCGACTCCGCCCCGGGCTCATCAGACCGGCCTCCTCCGCCGCCTCGCTGAAGGTTCCGTCGGACTGGCCGAGAAACAGGTCGCTCGGATCTTCGACGGCAAAGTCGGGCTGCGCCTGGACGTTGCCCTTCGAGATGTACAGGTCGAGCAGTCCGTCGTTGTTGACGTCGGCGAATTCGGGATGCCACGCCGTCGATGGAAGTACTGCGTCGGCGTAGAAGGGCCGGTTGGCGTTCACACCCTTGGCGAACGCGATGTCGGTGTAGCTGGGCCCCGTTGCGTCCGGCTCCAGTGTCTGGAGCTTGTTGTCTGCCTGGCTGGTCAGGAACACCTCCGGCACTCCGTCGCCCGTGACGTCCTGGCTGGCGATTCCCATGCCCCAGATCTGCATCTGACGCCAACCGTCGTCTTGACCGTACAACATCGGTTCCTCCCCGGTCTCGACTCGCCACAGCTGCTCCTCGCCGTCCCGGTAGTAGTGGCGGTCGTTGGCCATCCGCAGGTCGTGCCGTCCCGAGTGATCCCAGTCGTAGAACAGGATCGAGAGCGTGCACCAGCCCGGCTCGAGCGGCGTCTCCCGGGAGTAGCTTCCATCAGCAGGCCGGTAGAGGGCGTTTCCCGCGCAGACGCCCGTCTGTTCCCCTTTGGCGTCCAGCTCGAGGTAGTTGCCGAAGGCAAGCGTCGGAAGCGTTGCGTCGTCCTCCCATGTCGCACTGAAGGCGGTTGTCCACGAGGAGCCTCCGTCAAAGCCGAGCGCTTCATTCGCTCGCGCGAACCTGCACCCGCCGAGGCCTCGGAGGATGACGTTCTCCCCAACGCGGAGCACGGCCATGTCGATGACACCGTCACCGTCTATGTCGATCGGGTACGCGCCAACAACGTCGGTGAGATCGGTCGCCGGATCGGAGATCTTCTCGAAGCGAATCTCGCCTCCAACGGCGCTCACGTTGCGATACAGTGCCGCGGGGTTCACACCGCCCGCGAGATAGACGTCGGGACGGTGATCACCGTCACAGTCGAACACGGCCACTCCACCGCCTACGAAGAACGTGAACCCGCCGTCGTATACGTGGTCGATTCCTGCTGCCGCAGCCTGCTCGACGAGATGCGGCGGTCCTTCTGCAACTGGCTCCCGGGTCGTCATTGCGGCGGCCGCAGTCCACACCAGTCCGACCGCAATGAGGATTCCCGCGACGGTGCCGGCAAGCAAGAGCCCGGTCGCGTGAGGCGGGGCGGAACCTTCAGTCATGACAACAGTATGCCCCAGTCGCATCGCGCCGTCATGCGAGAGGTGCATCCACGGCGGTGGTTCGCTGCCCTGCCGGGTTCGCAATGACCCGACTGAGCGCCGCTTCACCGGCGCCGACCAGGGCCGCTTCGACCCCCAGGCCGCTGGGCACGATCGACACGAGATCGGTGGCGGCCCGCAGAGCGGATCGACTGACTGCCTGGGTCATCGTCGTTTCGATGAATGGGAAGAGGCGATGGTACATGCCTCCCAGCACGACGATCTCGGGGTTGAAGATATTGATCAGGTTCCCGATACCGAGGCCGAGCCACCGTCCGATGCCGGCCATCGCGTCCAGCACGACAGGGTCACCCGTCGATGCGCGGCTCTCGATCGACTCGACGGAAGCTAGCCCGGTGTCCGACGGAGTGTCCATCAGACGCAGGAGTGCTGCCTCCCCGGCTTCGGTCTCCCAGCATCCCAATCCACCGCATCGACAGATCCGTCCGTTGGGGTTGACTTTCATGT
>Ga0315542_1001245_pt1 | contig 15961 bp, 12 predicted proteins | sample SalMarSW160120MG_FD_202541 | JGI IMG/M metagenome (GOLD analysis project Ga0315542, IMG submission 202541) | Salt marsh sediment microbial communities from the Plum Island Ecosystem LTER, Massachusetts, United States - Salt Marsh Sediment SW1601-20 ...
CCACCCCTTTTCTGAGGTCGGCGATCTCGTCTCGCAGGTGCGCTGCTCTCTCGTAGTTCTCCAGTTCCACCGATATCCTGAGCTCATCCTCGAGCGCCCGGATCCTCCGCCTCGCGTTGACCTTATCGGTGCAGTACCTGCGGGGAGACTTGCCGAGGTGCCTCGCGTTACCGTGTATTCTTTTGAGGACATTGGCGATATCCTCGCCGAACGAATCATAGCATTTAGAACACCCGAGGCCTGCCGACTTGCTGAAGGCCTCATAGGTCCTGCCGCAATGTTCGCACCTGCGTTTTCTGTCGCCCTGCTCCTGAGAGACGCTTCCCACGAGCCCGACCAGCAGGTCGTTCTTCTCGAAATTACTGTTCTTGAGGCTGTCGAATCCTTTGGCCTGCGCGCAGGCCCTGCATATATGGATCTTCTGGATGTCGTTGCCGACGACATTTGTGAAGTGAAGAGTCGCAGCCTCTTTCCCGCAGAACTGGCATTTCATGTCTTTACCGCCCAGCCGGCACGAGCTTTCCCCCTTCGAGCACGAAGCCGCGGTCGGCCCTGTCGAGGAGTTCCCTCTTGTGAGTGACCACGACGAACGTCTGGTTCTTCGACCGGCTCAGTTCGAGTATGAGAGAATGCAGCATCTCGCTGTTGGCGTCGTCGAGATTCCCCGAGGGCTCATCGGCAAGCACGATCGCGGGATCGTTCATAAGGGCCCTTGCCATGGCTACGCGCTGCTGTTCGCCTCCGGAAAGCTCGGCGGGCCTGTGAGTCAGCCTCTCGGCGAGCCCGACCTCCGCGAGCAGGCTGGCGGCCCTGTCCTGCGAGCCGTGATCCGTCCCGCTTCTGAGGACCGCGGGCATCATGACGTTCTCGAGGGCATCGAACTCGGGGAGCAGGTAGTGAAACTGGAACACGAACCCGAGGTCCCTGTTCCTTATCGAGTTGAGCTCCCTGTCCGGGACCGAGAACGGATCCTTCCCCCTGATCAGTATCTGGCCGCTGTCCGGAAGATCGAGCGTCCCGAGAACGTGAAGCAGAGTCGACTTGCCGGCGCCCGAGGCGCCGAGTATCGCTACGACTTCTCCGCTTTCCACATCGAGGTCTATCCCCCTGAGGACCTCGATCTCTCCCTTGCGGCTCATGAAGCTCTTCGTCACATTTTCAGCGCTGAGTACGATCATGACATCTCACCCACCTGGAATATACGTTACTGCGCCTCTCCGGGCAATGGCGTGCGGGCCGGCGGCCGGTCAATCGTACCTGATCGCATCAAGCGGGGACAGGTTGCAGGCCTCCCAGCTCGGATACAGCGTCGCCGCGAAGGATATCAGCAGGGCGGCGGCCGAGACCATGGTCACGTCAAGGGCCTTCACGGCGACCGGGAGAGTATTGATGAAATAGACGTCCGCGGGGAGGTCGAGCTTGACCGCCGAGAGCAGGGCGCAGATACCGAGCCCGGCCGCCACTCCCAGAACGGTCCCGAGCGCCCCGATGATCGTCCCTTCCATCATGAATATCGACATGATCCCCCTCGAAGAGGCTCCCATCGACCTGAGTATCCCTATCTCGCTTCGCTTCTCCATGATAACCATCGTCAGCATACCAACGAGGTTGAACGCGGCGATGAGTATGATGAGCGTCAGCAGCAGGAACATGAGGATCTTCTCCACTTTTATGTAGCTGAAGAGGTTCCTGTTCATCCTTATCCAGTTGTTCATCCCGTAGGTACCGCTGCGCTCGAGTCTTTTTTCGATCCGCGCCTCGGTCTCCGCCGCCTTCCAGATGTCGGATGTGCGGACTCCTATCCCCCTGGTCGATGCCTCGAAATCGAAGAAATCCTCTGCCTGGCGGATATCTATATAGGCAAAACGCGAATCGAATTCGAATACGCCGGTCTTGAAGAACCCGAGCACGCGGAAATCCCTCGTCCTTGGCTGTATCTCTCCCATTCGCATCTCGGCCGGCGCGCTGACCAGCGTGATCACCTCGCCGAGGTAGACCTTGAGGTCGTCGCCGAGATCCTGCCCTATCACTATCCCCGGCAGATCCCTGCCGTCCTCGAATCCTGTCGACGAAAACGACCTGATCGGCGGGACGAACGAATCGACAACCGCAGAGACGTTCCGCTCGGCATCGATGTCGACTCCCTTCACGATAACGCCCTTGGTCTTGACCCTCATGCCCGGGATCAGCTCGTAGAAGAGCAGCGCCTCGCCTCTGACGAACGGGGACGCCGCCTTGACCCCTTCAACTCCCTCGACGATCGTTGTTACGCTGTCGATGCCAGCCCATGAGCTCGGAAGGCTGGCGAACACTATGACATGCGTGTTGAACTCGATTATCCGGCTGCGCAGCTCGCTTTCGAACCCGTTCATCAGCGAGAGGACGATTATCAGCACGGACACGCCGACCAGCGTGCCCCCGATCGCTATCATCGTCACCCGCGACACGAACCCGCTTCGTCGCCTGGCCCGCAGGTACCTGAGTGCTATTGCCAGTGAATAATGCATGCTTCCTTCAGCCGTCCCTTCCCGTCTCCGGCCTCATCGCGGGAAACAGGATGACGTCCCTTATCGAATGAGAATCGGTCAGGAGCATCACGAGGCGGTCTATGCCTATACCCAGGCCCCCGGTCGGGGGCATCCCGTGCTCAAGGGCCCTGATATAGTCCTCGTCGACCGGATGTGTCTCGTCAGCCCCGTCCATCTTCATCCTCGTCTGCTGCTCGAACCGCTCGCGCTGGTCGAGCGGGTCGTTGAGCTCGCTGAACGCGTTTCCGACCTCGAATCCAGCTATATAGGGCTCGAACCTCTCGACCAGCCCCTTCTCGCTCCTGTGTACCTTGGCTAGCGGCGAGAGTTCGACCGGATAGTCCGTGATGAATACGGGCTGTATGAGGTGCGGCTCGACGAGTTCCGAGAATATCGCGTCTATTAGGCCCCCCCGCCCGGAGACTCCCTCGAGATCTATACCGTGCTTCTTTGCCGTCGTACGGAGTTCCTCCTCGGAGGCTTCCCGCAGGTCCCTGCCCGTCTTCTCCTCTATCGAATCGAAGAAAGGAAGCCTTCTCCAGGGGGAGGAGAGATCGATCTCGTGTTCGCCGTACTTTATCTTCGTGGTGCCCAGGACCTCTTCGGCCAGTTTCTGGTAGAGCGATTCGACGAGATCCATCATATCGCCGTAGTCCCAGTAGGCCGCGTAGCATTCCAGCATCGTGAACTCCGGGTTGTGCGACCTGTCCATCCCCTCGTTCCTGAAATCCTTGCAGAACTCGAAGACGCGCTCCATCCCCCCTACTATCAGCCTCTTCAGATAGAGCTCGTCCGCGATCCTGAGATAGAGCCTCATGTCGAGGGCGTTATGGTGGGTGACGAACGGCCTCGCCATGGCGCCGCCGTACAGCGGCTGCAGGATAGGCGTCTCCACCTCGAGAAAACCCTTCTCGTTCAGGAAAGCCCTTATTGCATCTATTATCCTGGACCTGGTCCTGAAGACCTCCATCACCTCATCGTTGACGATAAGGTCGAGGTAGCGCCGCCTGTACCTCAGCTCCTTGTCCTGCAGGCCGTGGTACTTCTCCGGCAGCGGAAGAAGCGACTTTGAGAGGAGCTCGAGCGTCTTCACCTTGATCGTGAGCTCACCTGTCCTCGTCCTGAAAAGGCTTCCCGAGACGCCGATGATATCGCCAAGGTCGAGCAGCTTGAATGTCTGCCACGTCTTCTCGTCCACCTCGGCGTCCTTTATATAGAACTGCATGTTTCCCGAGCCGTCCTTGATGTTACCGAAAGAGGTATGCCCGTGCCCCCGCATGGCCATGACCCTTCCGGCAAAGGACGCGGAGGTTTCCGCGGCGGAAAGAGCCTCCTCGTTCTCCGCTGCTTCGGCCAGGGTGTGGGTGCGCTCGAACCTGTAGGGATAGGGATTCACTCCGATCCCGCGGAGTTCCTCCAGCTTGCGGATTCGCACTTCCCTCTCGCTCCCACCGTCCTTCTTTACATTCTCGCTCAACTTCAGTTCTTCCTTTCCTTCCATTTCAGATAGCCTTCCATGAACTTCTCTATATCGCCGTCCATCACGGCCTGGATATTACCCGTCTGGACTCCCGTCCTGTGGTCCTTCACCATCGTGTATGGATGAAACACGTAGCTCCTTATCTGGTTCCCCCAGGATATGTCCTTCTTCTCCCCCGCCGCCGCGTTCTGCTTCTCGGACTCCTCTTCCATCAGCTTCGCGTAGATACGGGCCCTCAAGACCTTCATCGCCATCTCCCGGTTCCTGTGCTGAGATCGCTCGTTCTGGCACTGGACCACTATGCCGGTGGGGAAATGGGTGATCCTCACCGCCGAGGAGGTCTTGTTGACATGCTGCCCGCCGGCCCCACTCGCCCGGTAGGTATCGACGCGTATCTCATCCGGATCGATCTCCACTTCGATCTTGTCGTCTATCTCCGGATAGACGTGCACCGCGGCGAACGAAGTGTGCCGCCTGTGATTCGCGTCGAAGGGTGAGATCCTCACGAGCCGGTGTATGCCGCTCTCGGATTTGAGCCGTCCGAATGCAAGGTCCCCGCGCACCTCTATCGTGGCGTTCTTTATCCCGGCCTCATCGCCGGGCTGAAGATCCAGTATCCTGAATGTATAATCCCTCGTCTCGAGATACCGGGTGTACATGCGCAACAGCATCTCCGCCCAGTCCTGCGACTCTGTCCCGCCCGCTCCGGGATGGATGTTCACGATGGCGTTCCCGCGGTCGTTTTCCCCGGAGAGAAGTACGTCCATCTCGAACCCGGCCAGGTCGCGCTCGATCTTCTCGAGCTCACCGCCGATGTCATCCAGGATAGACTCGTCCTCCTCGCCGAGGGTGATAAGCTCCTTGAGGGAATCGATATCCGATTTGATCCTGAGGAACGGATCGAGCCTGCTCCTGAGTTCCTTGAGCCTCGATACGAGTTTCTCGGCCTTTTCCCTTTCGTTCCAGAACTCGGGCGCGGCCATCCTTTTCTCGATCTCAGCGACCCCGGCCGTCATCGTCTCGAGGTCAAAGATACTCCTTGAGGCTGAGCAGCTGCTCTTCCGCTCTCGCTACTGCTTCCGCGGCTTCCTTCGACGATAACCTCTCCTGCATCAGATTTTCCTCCGTATTCGGCCGTGCTGTTCGAGAAACTCGTCTCTTATCCGCACTGCTTCCTTCCTGACCTCATCGAGGGACGCGTCCGTGTCGATCCTTACGCCCGCTCTCTCCCAGTCCGCGAAGAGGTTCCTCTGGCGCTCTATACGCATCTCGGCGCCCTTGCGATCGAAGCCGTTCCTGCGCATCATCCTGCGGATGCGGACCTCCTCAGGCGCTTCTGTGAGCACAACGAGGTCCGCCTTGAGCCTGAATTTATACTGCAAAAACAGCACGGCATCAAGGACTATGTATCTTGATATCTCGGCCAGCTGATTGAGCTTTTCAGTCGCCAGCTTCTTGACGAACGGCTTTATGATCGCATTGAGCCGGTCGAGCTTCTTCTGGTCGGAAAAAACGACACCGGCCAGCCTGAGCCTCGATACCTTTCTGTCCTCCCCTATTATCTCGGCGCCGAACTCCTCTATGAGCCTCTCGATGAAACCCGGGTCTTCCAGGGCCTCATGAGCCAGCATATCGGCATCCACATAGACGCCGCCGGCTTCGGCCATGATCCTTGCCACGGTCGACTTGCCCGAGGCGATGGGGCCTGTGACCACTATCAGGGGTACTTTCATCCGTGCGCCTCCAGCCAGTTTTCGCCGGAACCGACTTCGACCTTCAGAGGTACGTCGAGCCTTACGGCCGCTTCCATCTTATCTCTGACCAGCTTTATCACTTCTTCCTTCTCGGCGGACGGCACATCGAAGACGAGTTCGTCGTGGACCTGGAGCACCATCCTGGCCCCGAGGCCCTTCGCCGACAGCGCGGCGTCGATGTCTATCATGGCTATCTTGATCATGTCCGCCGCGGTCCCCTGGATCGGCATGTTCACAGCTATCCTCTCGGCGAAGCTCCTCAACCTGCCGTCGCCCGAGTCTATCTCGGGAAGCGGGCGGCGCCTGCCAAGCAGGGTCTCCGCGTAGCCCTTCTCCCGAGCGCTCTTTTTCGAATCTTCGATAAAATCCCTTATCCCGGGATATTTCTCGAAGTACTCGTCTATGAACGCCTTCGCCTCCTCGAAAGGGATCCGCAGCTGCTGGGAAAGGGCTCTCGGTCCCTGCCCGTACATCACGCCGAAGTTTATCGTCTTTGCCCTGGCGCGCATCTCTCCGCTGACATCCCCCTCATCCACGCCGAATATCCTCGCGGCGGTGCGCGAATGTATGTCGGCTTGTTCCCTGAAGGCGGCGACCAGCTCCGGGTCGCCGGAGAGATGGGCCATTATCCTGAGCTCTATCTGCGAGTAGTCCGCGTCCACGAGGATATTCCCCCTGCGGGGCACGAAGGCTTCTCTTATGCGCCTTCCCATCTCCGTCCTGATCGGAATGTTCTGCAGGTTCGGCTCGCTCGATGAGAGCCGGCCCGTCGCGGTCACCGTCTGGTTGAACGATGTATGGATCCTCCCCGTATCCTCGTTGACGAGTTTCGGAAGAGCATCTATGTAAGTACTGGCCAGCTTGCTGAGCTGCCTGTACTCCAGTATCAGCCCTGCGATGGGGTGCTCGACGGCGAGTTCGGTGAGTACCCTCACATCGGTCGACAATCCCGTCCTCGTCTTTCTCGAGGAGGGCAGACCGAGCTTGTCGAACAGGACCTGCTGGAGCTGTTTGCCCGAGTTGATATTGAAAGTCTCGCCGGCAAGGGCGTATATCTCCGCGGTCAGTCTGTCGAGTTCCGTCGAGACCACGCCGGACAGGGACTTCAGCTTCCCCGTGTCGACTCCCATCCCCTCCTGTTCCATCCTCTTGAGCACGAAGCTCAGAGGCATCTCGATGTCGGTGAAAAGCCTGCCGACATCGGTCCCGACCAGGCCGGGCTCGAACAGCTCGCGCAGACGCAGCGTATAGTCGGCGTCCTCGCAGGCATAGTGCGACAGCCTCGAGAGGGGAACGGTCCTTATGTCGCGCGTCCGGTCGCCTTTATCGAACAGGTCCTGGTACGGGATCATCCTGTGGCGGAAATGGTCCATCGCGAGGTTATCGAGCGAATGCGAACGTCTCGAAGGATCGAGACAGTACGAAGCGATCATCGTGTCCCATCTGACGTTCCCCACGGGAAGCCCGTGAGCCTCAAGCACCATAAGGTCGTACTTTATGTTGTGGCCAGTCTTCTCCGTGGCGCCGCTTTCGAGGGCCGGCCCGAGGACTTCTCTCACACGTTCGAGCGGGATCCCGGTGGATTCCCCTTCCAGGTCGAACAGGCCGGTGCTCTGACTCGTCCCGCGCGACTCGACGGGCACGAAGAAGGCCTTGCCCTCCTCGCAGCAGAACGAGATCCCGACCAGCTCAGCCACCAGCGGATCTAGCGATGTCGTCTCGGTATCGAGCGCGAAAGCGCCGGCAGCGGTCAGGACAGACGCGAGGTCCTGCATCCCCGCCTCGTCCACCGTCACATAATCGCCGGGCGACCCCGAAACGCTCCGCCCGAGGCCGAGCTCCTTTATCACCTGGTTGAATTCGAGGTCGAGGAGCATGTCCAGCAGCGCGTCGTCGTCCCTCTTTCCCCTTCCCAGCTGAAATATGTCCACGTCGAGCGGCACGTCCGCCAGCGTCACCAGTTCCTTCGACATCAGCGCGCCTTCCCTGTCTTCCTCTATCTTGCGCCGCACGTGCGCCGGCTCGATCTCGGCGCTTCGAGCCAGGATCGCGTCGAGAGAACCGAACTCGAGTAGAAGCCTTACGGCAGTCTTTTCGCCTATCCCCTTCACGCCGGGGATATTGTCCGAGCTGTCCCCCATGAGGGCAAGCAGGTCGGCTACCTGATCGGGCCGAAGGCCGTACTTCCGGGCGACCAGCTCAGGCCCCGCCAGGTCTGAGAGGTTGGTCCCCTTGCCCGGCCTTATGATATTTACGCGGTCGGAAAGGAGCTGGAAGAGGTCCTTGTCCCCGGTCACTATCCTGACATCCATGCCTTCCGCTTCAGCTTCCCGGGCCAGCGTCGCGATTATATCGTCAGCCTCGTACCCCGGCTTGACGACGACTGGTATCCCCATCGCCTCGAGCATCCGTATGATGACCGGGAACTGAGGCGAAAGGTCGTCCGGCATCTCTTTCCTGTGGGCCTTGTATTCCGAGTATTCCCTGTGGCGCTCCGTCTCCTCTTCGCTGTCGAACACGCACGCGATGATCTCGGGGTCATACCTGTCCATAAGCTGCAGGATGGTCCTGAGGAAACCGTACACCGCGCTTGTGTTCTCTCCACGCGCGTTAGTGAGCGGATTATTGATGAACGCGTAATATGACCTGTAGGCGATGGCGTGCCCGTCTATCAGGAAAAGTGCCATTACGGCCCTCCGTCGTCATATGCCGGTGTACAGTCCCCTGTCGAGGATATATCGTTCGACCGGAGCGGGCACAAGATACCTTATGGAGCGCCCCTCCCGGACCCGGCTGCGGATCTCGCTCGACGAGATCATGTTCGCGCCGGTCTCGAGGATCATCACGGCGGCCCCGGCCGGAAGAGCCGGCGTATCCGGGCTTCCCGGCCTGGTCATTGCTATTATAGTGGCACTGTCGAATATCACCCCGTGGTTCCGCCAGTTCCCCATCTCTGAAAGAGAATCGCCGCCCACTATAAGGTGAAGCCTTTCCCTTTCATAACCCGCCCGCGCGTAATGGAGGACCGATTCCCAGGTGTAGGACGGGCCTTCGGATCCCTCCAGAAGCGAGAGCTCGAAGATGCTGTTCCCCTCGATGGCGAGGCGGACCATCTCCATGCGGTCATCGAAGGGAGAAAGGGTCCTGCCGGTCTTGTGCGGAGGGGCAGCGGTAGGCATGAACAGCACCCTGTCCAGGCCGGCGAAATCGGCGGCCATCTGAGCGAGGATCAGGTGCCCGGTATGGACTGGATCGAAGGATCCTCCGAACAGCCCTATCCTCTCACCATCACTCACCGGACTTCTCTTTCGAAAGCTTCCTGAGCTGCGATGCGGCCGATCTTTTCTCTGAAAAATCGAATTCAGACTGTACCGCCCTGCTGTATGCCTCGGCGGCAGCGTCATCCTCGCCCCTGTATTGGCTGATATACCCGATATAGTACCAGCTGCGGGCGGCCCAGGAGGTCGCGGGATACTCGTTGACGACCTTTCTGAAATAGATCTCGGCGGCGCCGTAGTGCTTCCTCTTGAAATAGAGCTTCGCGCTCTCAAACGCCTTCTTCCCCAGGAGGTCATATATCTGGTCCCGGATCTGCAGGGCTTCCTCCCTGCGCGGGCTGTCGGGGAATATGCTGAGGAACCGATTTATCCTCGCGAGCGCGTCATATGCCTGGCGCTGATCCCTCTCCGGTCTCTGGGTCATCTCGAACGCGCACAGGCCCTCGAGAAAGAACGCGTCATCGATATATTCGCTGTAACCGAAATCCGCCGTCAGTATCCTGTACTCGACCGCCGCGAGCGCGAATTCCTTAGCACCCCGGTATGACTCGGCCAGCATGAACTGGGCGTAGTCGCTCCTCTCGTCCCCGGCGAAGACTGCGAGAAAATCCTTATACTCCATGCCCGCCTGAGTGTACTTCCCCTTCGCGTAGAGCTCGTCGGCTATACGCAGCTTCTCGTCCGGGACGTTCACGCTGCGGGCGGAGTAAGGCCCGCCGCATGACCAGACCGCCGCGACAGACGAAGACAGTATCAGGACTGCCAGCGCCCTAACGAAGGTTCTTTTTCCTGCCCGCTTCAATCCTCTCGATCCTTTCCTTCGCCTTCTCGACGAGCCTTCCACTCGATCCGAGGTTGAGGTTGATCACCTCGGTGTAATATCTTACAGCCGCTGTATAGTCGGCTCTTGATTCATATATCTCGGCTAGAAGGAAATTCGCCTTTTCCCTGACGAGCGGGTTCCCCGCCGTCGCCGCCAGCCCGCCGAGTATCCTTTCAGCCTCTTCCGGATCACCGCCCGACAGCATCTCCTTGCCCGAATCGAGAAGGAGGTTCTCCAGCTTCCACTCGGCCGTGCTCCTCAGCCTGCTCTTCGGGAAACGGTCCTGAAAATCCCTGTAGAGCTGTATCGCCCTGAGCGTATCGGCGTTTCCCTCGTATGCCGTGCCGAGGTCCATCATGACCTCCGCCGCCCCGGTGGTGTCGGGATATTCCACGAGGAACGTGGAGTAGTAATGTATCGCGCTCCGGTAATCCTTCCGTTCGAGCATCAGGTCGCCGGCAAGCCAGTTGTACCTGCCGAAATCGAGGTCCGGATCGTAATTCACTGACTGGATGATGAACCGGCTTCCCTTGGCCGTCAGTCCCTCCTCGAGGCTCTCTATCGCCTCATCCTTCAGCACTCCGGCTATGGCGGGAGCCCATGTCGAATCGCTGATGAAGACCTCGGCGAAGCTGTCCGAAGCCTCCGCCTCGATTCCGAGCATCATGTACGCTTTCCCGCAGAGAAAGAGGAGCTCGGGGGTCCTTTCGCCGCCGCGCCGGAAGTGAAGCCTCGCTATGTAGAGGGCCTCCCGGTAGTTACCCTTCGCGTATTCCTCCTCTGCCTGCTGAAGCACCGACTTGCCTTCGCAGGAGACCGCCACAGCCACAGCCAGGACAAGACCGAGTAACGCGAGCTTTCTTAAATGAAGTCGGAAGACAATCATCCGTATCCCGGTTCAGTTTGAAGCCTGGTTCGAGAAGAACAGGTATACAAGGCCCACGACGATCCCGGTCACGACGACTGGTTCAACGAACCTGCTCCACCGGATCTCGTCCCTTACCGGCTGGGTGAAATCGCGCGAGGGGTCTTCGACGCGTTCCAGCAGCGAGTACGCGATCCTGTCCTCGAACTTCTTCTGGGCTTCTCCGACCCATAAGATCTCGCCGGTCTCGGAATCGAGCAACTTGGCGAATATGCCGATTTCGGCGAGCCTCTCTACTTCTTTCGCCCCTATCCAGTAACTTCGCCCTATCTCCGGGTACTTTATCGAGTAATTGATGATCTGGTAGGACAAGATGTATTTCGAGACCTCGGTCTGTCCCGTATCACCTGTCTTGGAGGCTATCCGCAGGCCAGCACCCGTCATCTTCCTGACCAGCTCGTTCTCGAAGACCTTGTCGATGCCTGAGCCGACGCCCCCCTCCTTCCGGAGAAGTATCACGGTCTCCCGCGCTATTGCGGGCATATTGCCTGAGAGCTCGTCGATGGCTTCCCCGGCGATCTTCTCGAGGATCTCGTAATTGGTGATCGTCTGCTCTCCCGTGCCCTGGGGAGAGCTTACGGCGGGAAATGTCGTTATCATAAGGGCCAGGCACAGCACCGCTGCCGTCCTGACCAGAAGTCTTTCGTCTTTGAAGCGGTTCACGAAATACCTCCAGTAGGGGCGTCCAGGTCTATTTATAAACGGCACACGCCGAAAGATTCCGTCCTAAAGGGTACATGTCCACTTAACGCAGAATATAATCAGCATTTACGCATTCAATGTCAAATGAAATCTCCCGCGGGCGCGGCGAAAAGGTCGTATGCCTCGGATCTATCGACGACGGCCCTTACCATGCTGCCGGGGGCTGCGTCAGATCCCTCCAGCCATGTCACGCCGTCGATCTCCGGGGCCTGCCCGTACCACCGCCCGGAGACTGTCCCTTCCGCGGCTGCGTCGACAAGGACATCGATCTCTCTGCCATCCATCCCGGCGAGCAGGTCGGCGGAGATATCGAACTGGATCGAAGAGAGCTCCTCGAGCCTCTCGCCTACGATCTCGTCCGGCACCCTTCCCTCAAGGCGCGAAGCGGGCGTACCCCGCTCGGGGGACCACCTGAAGATACCGGCGTGGTCGAACCTGTATTCATCGAGAAAAGACGCCAGGAGCTCGAAATCCTCCGCGGTCTCGCCCGGGAATCCGGTCATCAGGGTCGTGCGGAGCACAAGGCCATCGACCGAAGACCTCAGAGTATCGAAGATCCCCCGCAGGGTCTTTTCCGAATAACCCCTTCCCATCCTGCCGAGTACGTTGTCAGAGACATGCTGGATCGGTATGTCGAGGTACGGGATCACCTTCGTATCTCTTATCAGCGAGGAGAGCTTCGGAGCGTCCAGCCGCGCGGGATGCAGGTACATCAGCCTTATCCAGTCGAGCTCCTCTATGCGGGACAGGCTCTCGAGGAGGAAGTACAGGTCATAACTGCCGTCCCTGTCCGTCCCCCACGCGGTCGTGTCCTGCGCTATGACTATCAGCTCCCGCACTCCCGAGACAGCGAGCGAGGCGGCCTCCCCGAGCAGTCCGTCCCCGGACCTGCTCGACAGGTCTCCCCTTATCGAAGGTATCGTGCAGTAGCTGCACCTGTTCGAGCATCCCTCGGAGATCTTCAGATAGGCGGTGTGCGGCGGAGTGAAAAGATGCCTCCCGGTCCCCGGAGGAACGGGGCCGGCGACCTGATCGGCCAGTCCGTCCATCGAATCGACGTCGAGAAAGATATCGACCTCGGGCAGCAGGCCGGGCAGCTTCTCCCCCTCCCTAGTGACCAGGCATCCGAGGACCGCCAGCAGCTGCCACCCCTGCTTGGCGGCTGCCAGCTCGAGGATCTGCTCGACAGATTCCTCTTCCGCGGCCTCGATGAAGGCGCAGGTCGTCACGACGAGGAGCCCGGCCCCTGCCGGGTCGGCGGACTCGGACCATCCGGCCGCCTCGAGCCGCGAGGCGACCCGTTCGGCATCAACGAGGTTTTTGGGACAACCAAGATTGTAGAAGTGGTATGTCGCCGGTCTGGCGATGCTATCTGCTCTGCTCGTATTCTTCACGGCTTATCAGGACTTCCCGGGCCTTGCTTCCCTCGAAGGGGCCGACCACTCCCGACTGCTCGAGCATGTCGATCAGTCTGGCAGCTCGCGCGTACCCCACGCGGAGCCGGCGTTGAATAAGCGAGATCGAGCCCTGCTGGTGGATGATGACGAGCTCGCGGGCCTGCTCGTACAGGTCGTCGTCCACGTCGGCGTCTTCCGTGCCTCCCGATGCGGCCGCCTCGGAGAGGTCGATCTCCGCCTTCGGCCTCCCGAAGTCCTTCCAGTAATCAGCGACGTTCTCGGCCTCACGCTCTGATATGTAAGCTCCCTGCAACCGCACCGGCGAGGGGAGGTTCTTCGGGAGATAGAGCATATCACCGTTCCCCAGCAGGGTCTCGGCGCCGTTGACGTCGAGGATCGTGCGCGAATCGGTCTTCGAGGTGACCTGGAAGGCGATACGCGTGGGGAAGTTCGCCTTTATCAGTCCAGTCACGACATCCACCGATGGCCTCTGCGTGGCGAACACGAGGTGGATCCCGACAGCCCTCGCCATCTGGGAAAGCCTCGTGATCGGAGGGTAGATCTCGTTGCCGAGAGAGACCATCAGGTCCGCGAGCTCGTCTATCACCGTCACGTAGTAGGGAAGCCTGATGAGGACCTCGTCCGTTTCCGGATGGCGAAGCTCCTCGGACGCGACCTTCCTGTTGAAGCTCTTTATGTTCTTTACGCCGAACTGCGCGAGCAGCCTGTACCTTCGGTCCATCTCGATCGTCAGCCAGCTCAGGACCTTCAGCGTCGGCCTGGCTTCCGTGATCACCGGATGGAGCAGGTGAGGTATGTCGTTGTAGGTGATCAGCTCGAGCCTCTTGGGATCGACCAGTATGAACCTGCAAGTCGCAGGAGTGTGAGTGAACAGAAGCGAGCAGATGATCGAGTTGATGCAGACGCTCTTGCCGCTCCCCGTGGCTCCGGCGATCAGCAGGTGAGGCATATCGGCGATGTCGGCGAAGTAAGGCTCGCCGGTGACCGTCTTGCCGAGCGTGACGGTCAGTCCCTCCGCGCTCTCCGGGAAATGTTCCATCATCTCCTTGAGCAGGACGAGCTTGGGCTCGGGGTTCGGGACCTCTATCCCGACGGCGCTCTTGCCCGGTATCGGCGCCTGTATCCTCAGGGATCTGGCTGCCAGCGCCAGCGAAAGATCGTCCGCCCTGTTGGCGATCTGGCTCACCCTGACGCCGGCCGCCGGGACGAACTCGAACGTGGTGACGACCGGGCCGGGCAGAACCTTCTGTACCTTCCCCTTCAGGCCGTAATCGAGAAGCTTCTCCTCTATCATCTCCGACCTGGCGATCAGGTCGTCCCGGCTGAAGGAGATGGCAGACTCATCGTAATCATCGAGAAGCGACAGGTCGGGAAGCGGCGCGTCGTCCGCCGGCGTGGCCTCCGCTCCCGCGGGCCTCGGTGCCGTATAGGCGCTCTCCGATGCCTTTTTCGGCTTGGGGGCCGGAGGTCGCCGTTCAGGGATATCTATATGGACAGGTTCCTCATCGACTACCGGCTCTGACGCCTCGATCTCGGGCAGGTCGCGGGCGGCAGCGGCCGCTCTCTTCCTGCTGCTCCTTCCACGAGACGCCGTCTCCCTGCTCGCTCGGCGAAGGAAGGGCAGCGCGAGCCTCGGTATCCTCAACCCTCCTGATCTCTCGAAGGCCGCCCTTATCTTCCCGAAAAAGATCGTGACGAGGGTCACCAGGAGCGCCGCGGAGAGAATAAGGACGGAGCCTGTCCTGCCGGTGAGCATCTCGAGGACGGAGTATGTCGCCGTTCCGAGCCTGCCGGCTCTTTCCGGGGCATCGAACCAGGCGGCGAAGGCGCACAGGATCAGGGTCAGCAGGCCGGCCATGACTATCGGGCGCCTGCGCTCGGACAGGCTGCGTCCCGATATCGTCACCGCGCCCGCATAGAGCAGGGCCAGCGGAACGACCCAAGAGAAGAGCGAACCGAAGATCCACCTCAGGCCGCTGGCGATCAGGGCGCCGACCGGCCCGCATTTGTTCTCCACATCCATCGAGAAGGAGTCGTTCCTGTCGTACGACTGCAGGGCCGCCCCGATGAAGATCGCGATGACGATCAGGATCAGGCCCGCCGCTATCTTCTTCTTTCCTGGCAATACCGCTCCAATGACGTAAAAGACGAAATCACTTTCAGCTGGCACAGGTCACATAAACCTGTTTGTCAAGCGCCGGCCTTTTCTCCCTTTCTTTTATCAATGATCTCCCTGAAGGTAAAGCAGTTTTTAACGGTATCTCCATCGAGGACCGCAGAGATCACCGCCAACCCGTCCGCTCCAGCGTCGAGGACGCTTCCGGCGTTTCCGGGGGTTATCCCTCCTATCGCGACGACCGGCAGGGACGTGGATCTCTTCGCAGTGGAGACCATCTCGAGTCCCGTCACTATCGCATCGCCCTTGGTCGATGTCGGGAAAACGGCTCCGACGGCGATATAGTCGAGGACCTTGGCTGGAGCCCCTGCTATCTCTTCAGGTGTGCGCACGCTCAGACCGATGATCCGCGAGGGGCCGAGCAGATCCCTGGCCTCCGACGCGGAGACATCCGACGAGCCCAGATGCACCCCCGCGGCGCCGGTCTCCGCGGCCAGTTCGGGCAGGTCGTTCACGATCAGCGGGATGCCGGCACTCTCGGCGAGCGGTATCGCTGCCGCCAGGTCTCTGCGCATCTCCGAGACTGACATATCCTTTGCCCTGTACTGTATCATGCCGCTCCCTCCCTGCGCCAGCGCCGCCGCCGTGGCGGCGACCTCCGCCTGCGGCACTATCGACCTGTCGATGAACGTATAGAGAAACGGCGGAGCGGGAAGGCGCCCGCCGGCAGGACCGCCGGCGAGGAACACCTTTTCCAGCCCGTATACCCTGAACCGAAGCTTCTTCGCCCTCTCCGAGGCGCCGGGATACCCGAGCTTGGCGAATTCCTCGATCACTCTGAGCCCCTCTTCGACCCTCAGGAAATTGGCCCGCGCGGTCCCTGAAAGCGATTCCCTCCTCCCCTCGGAAGGGATGGAGAACCTGCCTCCGACATCTC